>VTLG01001741.1_pt1 | contig 47199 bp, 53 predicted proteins | sample 4694571 | NCBI WGS metagenome assembly VTLG01 (sample SAMN12604809, study PRJNA352737) | marine metagenome | biome: ENVO:00000447; feature: ENVO:00000209|ENVO:00000569|ENVO:01000036; material: ENVO:00002151; isolation source: viral sequences binned using virsorter ... | reverse complement strand
CTTGTATGTACAGAGTTGGGTCTATCTCCTTCTCCTTCTTTGGATAAACTTAGGAAGGCCACCATTAACTGGGTTCTACAACCTCTAGGTATAAATACTGCCGATAAATATTTGGACAAAAATTTTTGGCTAGATGCCAGTGATCGGTTAATGTATGAGGGTAAAGCCCCAGAGTTTTCTGACACCAAAGCAGCCCGAATGCCAGCATTTTTCGAACATAGCAATGTCAACCTACCCCAATACGCTTGAGCCTTTGCTCGGGCCAACACCTCCGTCTCTCTTAGCAGAGATGGAGGATAAATTCCCACCCATTAACCCACATCCTAAAGAGGAGTTAGCTAGTATCATGTATAAAGCAGGACAACGCTCCGTCGTGGAGTGGTATAGAAATAGAGTGGAGGAATAAATATGGCTAAATATTATGGAGAGCAACCAGGTTGGGCACAACAAGTTACTCAAGCACCTGATGGTACTCTCCGGGGATATAATTACTCTGGTTCCTACGGTACTCTCTACAAAGATGCTAACAATGAATGGAATTTCAGAGATGATTCTGTGGCAGAAGTACCTTTCTCTCTACCTGAAACCAAAACAGATAGACCAGAGCTCTACTATGGAGATTATATAAAAAGTTTTAGTGACTTAGGTATTGATGAAGACCAATTTAAAGAATTAATTACTTCAGGATTTGTAGAGGAGGGAACTGATTACCATGATATGGTAACAGGTAGTCTTACCTGGTTAGGTAAGGCAGAGATGGCTGGTGCTACTTCTGAAGAGCATGGTTATGAGATCATGCTAGGTCACCCTGCAAAGGTCGGTAAAGGTTATGGTTATTCTCCAGGAGAAGGTATTTATCAAACTGTACCTGAAACCAAGCCAGCAGGTACAGGAAGTTCATATTTAAAAAACCATAATATATTAGGAACAGAAGGAGTAGATCTTGATCCAAATCAACTTATAAGAGGTGTCACTAATGATCTAATTCAGCAGGGAATAGAAGGTATCTTTGGAGTAGATAAAGGGAACAGATCACCTACTCTTCTTGATTATATCCCTAACTTAATTAACCAAGCTCCTACAAATAAACAGGATATGCTGATAGCATCTGCTGGTGATTTAACTGGTCTGCTAGGAGAGAAAGATACTACTACTGATGCTGATGCATGGGCAAAACAAGAACAGGTTATTAAAGATAAAGCTGGGTTTGGTATTGTAAGACCACAAGATCGGATGCGTATTGAGAAAAAAGAACCAGGAATACTTGAAAGAATAAGAGATACTATTACTCCATCCGCTGTTGAGATTCAAGGTAATATTATTAAATCTGCTTTCCAAGGAGGAGATCAGGTAAATAGAACAGACTTTAAAGATTCAGATATTAGAAGTCTTTTTGAAAGAACGGATGCAAGTCAAGTTCCTAGAACTATTGGTGAACAGACACCATTTTCCGATACTAATGTTTATGAGAAGGATGGAGAGTTAATTCCTCATTCAATATTAGATAAAACCTGGAAAGACTACCAACCTAATGCGAGAGATCTTGTTTATGATTTTAACAACTCTTCTAATCCTTTAGTTGATGCGGCAAATAAAATTGCCTATGGATATCAAAATCCGTTAGGTGTTAGGGGCCAAGGTTATGTAGAGATTAATCAACCAAATATATTTGAACAGCCTACTGCTATATACAAAGATGCTGCTTATCTAAAGAGAGATTCTAAAGATCCTAATGATGTAACACGTAGTCAAGGGATTCTAGGTGGTCTTTTGGATAAGGTTACTGATGATAAAGGGCTTTCAAGTCTTTGGCATACATCACCTCAAAGTGAATTAGGTAAAGCTAGATCTGATAATAATATTGTTGGAACAGAATTTGCAACAGCACAACTTCCTTATTCTGAATGGTCTCAGCAGATGAGGCTGAATTATGGTTTTCCAAACCTTCAAGATTCTATAGAAGCCACTGCTAATAATGAGACTTCTTTTACACAACCTGTGACTAACGCTTCAACAGGTGGAGAAGGTTGGACTTACGAAAGTTATATGTCAATGTTGAATGACATTGCGGATCAAGCTGCCTCTCAAGCAGAACCAATAGAAAAACAAATAGCAGAGTATGGTCCTACTGGTACCAAAACCTATATTGATGAATATGGGCAACGGAATACACCACTCGGCCTTATTGATGCACGATCAGCTATAACAGAGGCAAGGAACAATGCTGAACAGGCACTGCATCAGAAATGGGAGGCATACAATAATCAATGGAACCCTATAGGTGAAACTGATGTAAAGCAAACCATTACAAACAGTTGGGCTAATCAAGCACCAGCCGAAACTAGATTTGAATTCACAGGAGAGGGAACAAAAAAATTCACCGAAAATTTGTGGGGAATTAACCCAGGTGAACTTAAAAAAACAAGTGGCGGAGGAACATTCGCTGGAAAATATGCAAACTTTGGACACGCTTAATTAAATGTCAGCTAAAGAAAGATATGACTATTTATCTAGTGATCGTTCGCAGTTTCTAACCGAAGCAGAAGACGCATCAAAATTAACCCTACCTTATCTCATCCGAGGTCATGAAGAGAATGCGAGAGGCATGAAGCAACTCAAAACTCCATGGCAATCAGTCGGAGCTAAAGGAGTAGTAGCATTAGCATCAAAGCTATCGCTATCACTTGTCCCACCCCAAACTAGCTTCTTTAAACTACAACTCGATGAGTCACAGCTAGGAGAAGATTTTGGACCGGAAGTAAAATCAGAATTAGACTTATCCTTTGCAAAGATAGAGCGCACTATTCTCGATGCTATTGCTGCATCAGATGATCGTGTAGTAATACACCAAGCACTACAGCATTTAGTTGTCGGTGGTAATGCTCTTATCTTTATGGCTAAGACTGGACTGAAATTATATCCTCTTAATCGCTTCGTTATAGAACGAGACGGAAACGGTCAAGTGATTGAAATAGTCACAAAAGAACGCATCAATAAAAAGTTAATTAAACATTTATTACCTCCTGAATTAGAGGAAGATAAGTATGTTGACTCAGTAGTTGATGAAGGTTACGGAGATGTCAGTGGTAAACAAGAATGTGATGTTTACACACATGTAACCAGAGATAACAATAGATTTATATGGCATCAAGAAGTATATGGCTATACATTAGAAGGATCATTCAGTAAATCACCAGTAGATTCTACACCATGGTTACCACTACGATTTAATACAGTAGATGGTGAAGCATATGGTAGAGGTAGAGTAGGACAATTCATAGGAGATCTTAAGTCTCTTGAAGCATTGTCTCAGGCTATCGTAGAAGGCTCTGCAGCGGCTTCTAAAGTTGTTTTTGTAGTATCACCCTCAAGCACTACTAAACCACAGACGCTGGCCCAGGCAGGCAACGGAGCAATCGTTCAAGGAAGACCAGATGATATAGGTGTAGTACAAGTTGGTAAAACAGCTGACTTTAAAACTGCCTATGAAATGATGGGTCAACTTGAAAGAAGATTAAGTGAAGCATTCCTTATATTAAATGTAAGACAGTCTGAACGTACTACTGCACAAGAAGTACAGATGACTCAGATGGAATTAGAACAGCAATTAGGTGGTCTCTTTGGATTACTTACTGTTGAATTCCTAGTACCATATCTTAATAGAAAACTCTCTGTCTTCCAGAAGACTGGAGAAATCCCACGTATTCCTAAAGGAATGGTTAAACCTATCATTGTTGCAGGTATCAATGCACTTGGTAGAGGACAAGATGTACAGGCATTAGGAGGATTCCTTACAACTATTGCACAGACAATGGGACCAGAAGCTATAGCTCAATACATTAACCCTGATGAGGTTATTAAAAGATTAGCTGCTGCTTCAGGTATAGATGTATTGAATCTTGTTAAGACTGTACAAGAAATACAACAAGAACAACAGCAATCTATGCAGCAACAAGCTGAAATGGAAGCTGTTAAGAATACACCTCAAATGGTACAAGCTACTTCTAAGATGGCTGAAGTAGCTGGAGCACAAGAAGAGGTACCACAACCACTACCACCTGAACAATAATGGCAGAAACATTAACATTTGAACAAGAGACTGAAGTTACCTCTGTAGATAATCTATCTGCAGAGGAACAAGACTCTCTTGAAGTTGGCGAAAAAATGCAGCAAGCTGAAGATACTAGGCTTGCTGGTAAATATGAAAATGCTCAGGAATTAGAGAAAGCTTACATTGAATTAGAAAAGAAGTTAGGTAGTCAAGGTAAAACTGATGCACCTTCTGAAGATTCACAAGAGCCTCCAGAAACTGAAGCTAAAGAAGAAAAGAAGGAAGAGAAAGCTGATGAGTCTACTACTATATTAGATGATCTATGGTCACAAGCTCAAGATAATAAGTATAGTGATGAGACAATTGAGCAATTAAATAAGATGAGTTCTAGTGATATAGCTAAAATGCATCTACAATATAGAGCAGCTAATCAACCTAAAGATCTCACTGAAGAGAATGTAAAAGAATTAAAAGGTATTGTTGGAGGTGAAGAGAACTATGCTAACATGATGGATTGGGCAACTAAATCTCTTAATAAACAAGAGGTAGATATGTTTGATGCAGTCATGGAGAAAGGAGATCCACTAGCTGCTTTCTTTGCAGTACGTTCACTTGCTTATAGATACAATGATGCCGTAGGTTACGACGGAAAAATGGTAACAGGAAAAGCACCCAAACAAAATTCTGATGTATTCCGTAGTCAAGCAGAAGTTGTACGTGCCATGGGTGATCCAAGGTATGAACAAGATCCAGCTTATAGACAGGACATCATGGAAAAATTGCAACGTTCTGATGTAAACTTTTAATCATGGCAGCCGAAAACTGGACACATAAATTAGGGACCATGAATCTCCTGGCTGAATTAAGTCCCGGTGCTAGAGGTGAAGATGGTACTCTCTATAAGACTCCTACCATTATAGACAATGAAGAACCTGGAGGTATAGGACCAACAAAGCCAGAGTTTGAACAGTTCTTAAAGGAAACACCATACCAAAATAGAAACACACTACTAACTCAAAATTTCCCTGATCAAAGTATTCAGCAACCAGGAGAATCTGAAGCTTATAGGGATAAGACTACTTATAAAAAACCGAAGACAGAAGGCGAGAAGCTAGAGGAGAAGGGAGATTACATTGATACAGGAGAAGGTCCAGATTCTGCAGGTAATCTTCTGATGATAGAAGGTAACCCTAGCTTCGACATTAATCCTAATAAGAAAACTCCAACTGAATCTGAGGCACGTAAAAATCAAAAGCTTCAAGATAGGGTAGACTCCCAACAACAAGGCAGTAAAACTGCTAAAGATATACTGAAAAAAAGAGGGATTGATCCAACTGGATTACCTAATTTTTTTAGAGGTATGAAACCTCAAGACTTACTTAAAATTCTCTACCTAATACCCGCCCTTGGTGGAGTTAATCTGCAAATGGCAGATCGAACTAATAATAAAAAGCTTAAAATTACTGCTTAATAAATGAGTACACTCACATTACCCCAACAGAATAATTGGAATCAGTTCTGTAAGTGGGTTACTGACACTAACAACCGACTCTACGTTGGTTGGTTTGGTGTCATTATGATTCCATGCTTACTTACCGCAACAACAGCGTTCATCTTAGCTTTCATCGCAGCACCGCCTGTAGACATTGACGGAATACGTGAACCTGTTGCTGGATCTCTACTCTATGGAAACAACATTATCTCAGGCGCAGTCGTGCCATCCTCTAACGCAATCGGTCTTCACTTCTACCCAATCTGGGAAGCTGCAACCATCGACGAGTGGTTGTATAACGGAGGACCATATCAACTTGTGGTGTTCCACTTTCTCATCGGTATCGCAGCTTACCTGGGACGACAATGGGAACTTAGCTATAGATTAGGGATGAGACCATGGATATGTGTAGCATATTCTGCACCAGTATCAGCAGCTTTTGCTGTATTCTTGGTGTACCCCTTTGGACAAGGGAGCTTTAGTGATGGTATGCCTCTTGGTATTTCCGGTACTTTCAATTTTATGTTCGTATTCCAAGCAGAACATAATATCCTCATGCATCCATTCCATATGCTTGGTGTTGCTGGGATGTTCGGGGGAGCTTTATTCGCTGCTATGCACGGAAGTCTCGTTACTTCCTCACTTATTCGTGAGACAACTGAGACTGAATCACAGAATTATGGTTATAAGTTTGGTCAAGAGGAGGAGACGTATAACATCGTCGCTGCTCATGGCTACTTCGGGAGGTTAATATTTCAATATGCTAGCTTTAATAATTCTCGTTCTCTTCATTTCTTCCTTGCTGTTTTCCCAGTCGTTTGCGTATGGTTTACCTCTATGGGAGTCTCAACCATGGCATTCAATCTTAATGGGTTTAACTTCAACCAGTCTGTACTTGACTCTTCAGGAAAAGTTGTGCCAACTTGGGCTGATGTGCTCAACCGTGCCAACCTAGGTATGGAAGTAATGCATGAACGTAACGCACATAATTTCCCGCTTGACTTAGCGGCTACTAAGGAGATAGAATATGCCTAAAGGTAAAGGTACCTATGGTACAAAGAAGGGTAGACCCCCTAAAAAATAATTCAGCGGCTGACCCGAACAGTTCATCGTACTCGGCCACTACGTATTTTTATTCTAATTACTAATGCCACAAAATAAATTCGCATCCGAACCACAAGTACAGGTAATCGACCAGCCCTACTTTGAAAATGCAGAGCGTGTCAACGGACAGCTTGCTATGATAGGTATTGTTGCAGCAGTTGGTGCTTATGTACTTACAGGACAGATCATACCTGGAATCCTTTAAAAATATAATGGTGGCTCGATTGTCGAATCAGTAGAAACCGCCTCAACATCACGTCCGTTCATTCCTTTTAGGAACGCATGAAACCACATCATGGAACGGGGGTGTGGTACTGGAGTATTACAATGACTGTAAAACTAAGGTATCGTGGTGTTGAGTACACAAGAACAAAGTAATTAACTTAACATGAAAAAAATTGCACTAGCCCTAGCGGCAACTATCGCTTCGACTCCTGCAATGGCTGGCGTTTACATAAATGCCGAGTCTAACGCATCTTATACAGGAAATGATTATACTTCCCGTACTACCGATCTACACCTAGGCTATGAAGGAGAAGCTGGTAAGCTTGGATATTATATTCAAGGCGGACCTGCACTCGTTAATGGTGATGGTGTAGATGGTACAACTGATTTCTCTGGTAAAGGTGGAGTAACCATCGCAGCTACTGAGAAGCTAGATGTATACGGAGAAGTTTCATTTCAAACAGATGAGACTACTGACACAGCCTATGGAACTAAGATAGGCGCAAAGTTTAAATTCTAAAATATGGCACATCAATCATCCGTGATGCAAGCAAGCATAACTAGGTTAAGTCCTGGTCCTGTAGTAACAGAAGCTCATCACGATAAACCAGAAGAGCATCCAGATACTCTACCTAGTGATAAACAACCACCTGGAGTTGATGAAGATTATGAATCTCTTGAAGAAGCTCTTACAGGAGATTAATGAGTTATGGCTGGTAGTCTTCGGACTACTAGCTTTCCTTATTATGGTAGAAGTTATGCACACTAACTATCATAGAAAAGCTCACCCACATTGTGCAAGCGAGATTAGTTTAGCGGTAAAACTATAGCCTTCCAAGCTATTGTCATCGGTTCGATTCCGATATCTCGCTTTGGCATTGGCCCGTACGTCGGATACCCTTTGCCGTCTAGACGGTGGGAAAGACCACACCACAATTAAATATAGCGCAAAAATTTTCAGCTGAAGAAATTATATAAACTTTTATTTTTACATTAAACAATGGCTCATCAGAGTTCTACCCTGACTACCTCATTAACGAGGCCAGGTCAGGCTAATAGTACTGGTGACGCACGGGCTTTATACCTAAAGCTGTTCTCAGGAGAGATGTTTAAAGGCTTCCAGCACAATGCAATCGCACGTGATCTGGTAATGAAGCGTACCCTAACTAATGGTAAATCTTTACAATTTATCTATACGGGTCACACCAAAGCCGAGTATCATACTCCAGGAAACGCTATCTTAGGTAACACTGACGGTGCGCCTCCAGTAGCAGAGAAGACAATTACAGTTGATGATCTTCTCATCTCATCCGCATTCGTTTATGAATTAGATGAGACACTTGCACATTATGAATTACGTGGAGAAATCTCTAAGAAGATTGGTTACGCACTTGCTCAAAAGTATGACCGTCTTATCTTCAGAGCTATCGCACGTGGTGCTAGAGCTGCAAGTCCAATAACGAAGGCTAACTTCGTAGAACCAGGCGGAACACAGATCCGTGTTGGTACTAACAACCAAGGTTCAGATGCTTATGTTGCCGCTTCACTAGTTAATGCCTTCTATGATGCAGCTGCTGCATTAGATGAGAAGGGAGTTAGTTCTGAAGGACGTGTAGGTGTTCTAAACCCTCGCCAGTACTACGAATTAATCCAACAAGTTGGAGACAACGGACTTGTTAACAGAGACGAACAAGGTACATCCCGTCAAAAGGGTAATGGAATTGTTGAGATCGCTGGTATCAAGATCTTCAAGTCAATGAACATACCATTCTTTGGTTCTTACGGTACTAAGTTTGGCTCTGCTTCTGCTACAAACCCAGGTGTAACATCACCAGGAAACATCGGTTCATTTGTCGGTGAAGCTGTAGAAGACGCTGCTAATGACGTAACCGGAATCAATAACGAGTACGGTGAAGAGACTGAATTCGCTAACTCTTGCGGACTTATCTTCCAGAAGGAAGGCGCAGGTGTAGTAGAATCAATCGGACCTCAAGTACAAGTAACTTCAGGTGATGTATCCGTGGTTTACCAGGGAGATGTCATTCTCGGACGTTTGGCTATGGGAGCTGACTATTTGAACCCAGCTGCTTGTGTAGAACTTGTTGCAGGTGCTGCAGCAGGATCTTCAGGAAACGCTGCTTTCTAATTATACTATGTGGGGAGTTCTTATGCTCCCCCTTTTTTCTTAATAAATATTATGCCTTTTCCAACCACAAATGCCACTGCCGAATTACCAGCCATAAACCAGATACTGTCATCATGTGGTCAGGCTCCTGTAACCACGTTGGACACAACCAACCCTGACGTTGCGATTGCATACGATACGTTATTACAGGTGTCTAAGGAGATTCAGGCAGAAGGCTGGACATTCAATAAAGAATATCACTATAAGATATCTAGAAATTCTGATAATGAAATAGTAATACCAGCTAATATGTTACAGATTAAACTCTCTGAAAATAATGCTAATGGAGAGTTCGATTGTGTAAGACGAAATGGTAAGTTATATGATAGACAACATCATACCTATGACTTATCTGATATCTCAGGAGATGATGTCGAATGTGATATTGTATGGGAATTTGATTGGGTAGATTTACCTGAACCTATACAGAATTTTATAGTAGCTAGAGCTGCATCTCTTGTATCCCAAAGGATTATAGGTGATGCAAATCAATATCAAATGCTACAACAACAAGAAGGTTATGCTCGTGCAACTGCTTTAGAGTATGAAACCTCACAAGGACAGTTTACTTTCTTTGGACACCCACAAGGACAGCAAAATTACTATCAAAGCTACCAACCTTTCCAAGCACTTCAAAGATAATGCCAGCTGTAACTCAAAGAATTGACAATTATTTAGGTGGAGTATCGAGACAATCTGATGATAAGAAGCTTCCAGGTCAAGTCAGAGAGTGTCTTAATGGTTATCCTGACCCAACGTTTGGTTTAACTAAAAGACCAGGCTTCAAATGGATTTCTAACTTAGGTTCTGGTACAACATATGATTCCTGTAAATGGTTTTATATTGCCAGAGATGCTACAAATAAATACATAGGATGTATCACACCTAAACCAGGTGGTGGTCCACATGGGACTATAGCTATATGGAATGCTACTACAGGTGTAGCATGTACTGTAACTGAAAACAGTTCAGACTATGATTATTTAACAGGTGATCGTACAAATTACCATGTGCTTAATTTACAAGATACAACTATAATAACAAACAACTTAATAACAGTAACTAAACAAGCTGATCCTGCATTTGTAGCTAATAAACAAGCTACACTTGTATTAAGTGGATCTTCGTTTAGTAATACTTATACTGTTATTATTGATGGTACCACAACTACTACAACTACAGATAGTGATGATACCTATGCAGATGCTTTAACAAAAATTAAAGCTTCTATAGATGCTGCAAGTATATCAGGTATAACTGCAACAAAATATAAATCCACACTACAGATATCTAAAGCTTCTGCACTCACTATAAGTGCAACTGGTGGTCCACAAAGTACCTCTATTAGAGTTTTCCAAGACCAAGTAGATGATCTAGGTGATCTACCTTTAGAATCTTTTAATGGACATATAGTTAAAATTATTAATTCACCTTCAGACGAAGATACATATTTCAAAAAATTTATAGCTGATAATGGTACATCTGGTCCTGGTTACTGGTCTGAAACAATAGACCCTAGTAAATCACCAGGCTTGACTGCCTCTACAATGCCTCACCAATTAGTGAATACTGGTGCTAACGCTTTTACATTCAAACAAATTACTTGGACTGATCGTCTAGTAGGAGATGATGTAACTAATGAGCACCCAAGTTTCCTAGGTAATAAGATAGAACAAAGCTTCTTCCATAATAATAGATTAGGTTTCTTATCAGAAGATAATGTAATCATGGGAAGAGCTGGTAAACGTTTTAATTTCTATTTTGAATCTGCTTTAACAGTTACAGATGGAGATCCAGTAGATTTAAGTTGTTCAACAATCCGACCTGCAGCTTTACATGCGGTGATTCCTACTACACAGGGTTTAGTACTCTTCAGTAAGAATCAGCAATTCCTCATGTCAGCTGATGATGGAGTTTTAACACCATTGAAAACTACGATCAGAGCAATCTCTAACTATGAAGTAGATACAGAAATTGATCCTGTCGATATAGGTACACATATAAATTTCTTAAGTAAGACACCAAGCTACACTCGTATATTTGGGATGGCCACACGTGGTCAAGACGAAAACCCTCAAGTACTAGATGTTGGAAGAGTTGTAAATGAGTGGGTTCCCTCGACTATTGATACGTTCATAGCGAGCCCTCAGAATCAATTCCTCGCATTGTCTAGTCAATCTTCTAATAAAGTTTACTTCTACCGTACTTATGGTGACGGAGAAAATACTTTAGTACAAGCGTGGTTTAATTGGCAATTACCAGGAAATGTTCAGTCAATATTTGTTGACTCAGATGATTTCATTTCAGTTACTAAACAAGGTACTCAGTTTACATTAAGTAAAGCAAGCTTAAGTCAAAGTCCAGAAGATGCTATTATTGTTAGTAATCAGGGACAGAGGATTAATCCATGTATGGATCTCTACGCTTCTGCTAGTAATGTTGCTGGAAATAATAAAGTAGACTATGATGCTACTAATGACTTCTCTAAATGTTTTATACCTTGGGATAATATATCTACATTAACACCTGTTATAGTTATTAAAGGTACTACAGCTACAGGACAATTCATTGAATCTGGTTTTACTACTACACCTACTGTAGTAACCAACGATGGTGATCCGTATTTTAAAGTTGTAGGTAAAGATTTAACAGGCGTTGAAGATGATGTTATCGTAGGTTGGAAATATGATTTCGATATCATCTTACCTAAGACATACTTTAGAATGGACGACGCTAAAACTATGACTGATTACAGTGCTTCTTTAACTGTAGCCAGAATGAAGTTTGCTGTTGGTCTATCAGGAGTTATGGGTTTTAAAGTTAAATCTACTGGTGTAAGACAAGGAAAGAAAACTTATACTGGTGATTACACTACAACTGATTTCCCATTTATTAATGCTGATTTAAGTTATATTGATAGAGATCAAGTAAAATTAAGAATAAATAATATAGAATCAACTGCATTTACTTTTGTTAATGATACAACTATTAGACTTAACTCTATTCCCTCTCAAACATTTACAGCTAGTGCTGGTGACACTACCTTTACTTGGACATTTGATAGAACAGATGTTACTAAAATAAAGGTATTACGTGAAACAGGTAATGGTACTAACTTATATACTACACAAACAGAAGGAACAAACTACAGAATAACTGGTAAAAATGTTATCTTTATTGATGGTACAGGTGCCCCTTCTGCAGTTACAACAGGTGCTAGAGTTATAATATATAGTGCAGATGATATAGTTATTTATTTAGATGAGTGGTATAATTTAACACCAACTCAAATAGCAGATACTTATTTAGCTAATGATGTTGCTTTATCAGAGCAATCAGTATTTGTTTTACCAATACATCAGAAAACAGAAAACTTTCAAGTGAGATTATTTAATGATTCTCCATTCCCTGTATCCTTAAACTCTATGATGTGGGAAGGAAACTATTCACCAAGATTTTATAAGAGGATATAATTATGATGATGAATGAATTTGGCGTTCCAATGAATGACGCTGAGTTATCTATGCATAAAAACCCAGGCAAAGTTATATTACAGCAGCAAATAGCTACATCTGGTATAGATAATAATATTATAGGATCAATAATAGGAGGTGTTGTAGGTCTTATAGGCGGCATTATAGGTGGTAACAAATCAGCAAATGCTGCAAGACAGCAAGCTCAAGCACAGAATGAGGCAACTGATAGACAATATGGATATGATCACCAGCTATGGAACATGTCCAAGGAGAAGATAGTTGCTGATAGAGATCATGCCGCTAAAGTTGTAGAATATCAAGCTGCTAATGAGTTAAAACTTGCTTCATGGAAAGATGCTACTAATGCTCAGAGATATAATTACGATTTAAAAATTCGTGATAGAGAACAAGCTTCTTTAGATGCACAGTTTGCAAAATCAACAGATATTTATAATAAACAAATAGGTTTTAATGATGTATCTGCTAGAAATGCTAGAAATAATGAGTTAGAAAAATTAGAAGAAATAGAAGCTGAAATTAGATTCGAGAGTGAAGACGCTTACATTGAAATGCTTCAAAACAAAGGTAAGTTAGCTTCTATAGGATCTTCTGGTCGATCAGCATCTAAAGGTACTACAAGTACACTTGCAGACTATGGTAGGCAAATAAATCTATTTAATAAAACTTTGACTAGTGCAACTGCAGAGGCAAGATCTGCATTAAGAGAAATAGAACTAGATAAAACATCAGCAGATTTAGCTGCTTATGGTGCAAAGATGTTAGATCCAGGAAAACTTCTTGATCCAATACAACCAATAGCTACACCTACATCAAACTTCCTATACCCACGTGATATAGGTGAATATGATTTCGGACCAGCGCCTGTTAAGGGAGCATATGCTTCTCCTTCTGCAGCTGCTAACATGGTATGGGGTAATACTATATCTGGTATAGCTGGTACTTTAGCATCTATCGGTCCTTCATTCAATAACTAAAGCTAATGGCAAAGTTTAAAACCAGACGAACTGCTTCCGGCTTTCAAGAACGTGGAGCTGGCCAAGAAGCAGTAACCACTCTAGGGCAGCAGAGTCAACGAGTTGTTGACCAGTTGAAATTACAACAGGCAAGATCGAAAGAATATAGAGACGATACAGAACAAAGTATACGAGATGTTGGGCGTAATGAGTTAGGTAATCTTAAAGAAATAAATCAGTTAGAAACAAAGATTTATAATAATAAATATAATAATATTGAGAAAAGGCGTGATACAGAAGTAGCATATTATAAAGGAATAGCTAAAGAGTATGGAAAAAAGAAAGATTTCTGGCAAGATTTTTCTGTTACTCATGCTGCAAAGTACGGGGCGCTTGCTGGTGCAGCAACAGATATAGCAGAAAAGATAGTAAGTAAAGCAAAAACAAAGAAAGCTAAAAAAGATAATTATCTTGAGATAGAGACAACTAAAAAAGCAGCAGAGGAATTCACTACTAAGTTAAGAGAAAATATAAATAAAGATATAGATAAAAATAGTGGTGATCAAAAAGTTACTAATAGTTTATTTGGTTTATCTTTTGCTTTTGCTACTACTCATGCTGATAATATTAGAGCTGATATTGAAACAAATTTCTCTAGATTTGAACAAAGTATAAAACAGGTTTATGGAGAGAAACTAACAAAAGATAATGTCTTAGAGATTTATCAAGAAGAAGTTGAAGCAGCTTTATCAAGAGCAGAGGTTAGTCCTAACGCTAATGGCTATGATGAAGCTATAGATTTTATAAGAAGTAAAGCTATAGCACAACAGATAAAATTCATAGATGATGATGATGTAAAAAAAAGCCAGGATATTTATGATACAGCTTTAGAAAATTCAAATAATATAAGAAATACTGGTACACAGGAGAACTATAAAACTAGATCAGCATTATTTAATACTCTTGTACGGGCAAATAATGAAGCTACTATTAAAAATAAAAATGGTACTGTTAGTAGAATCGCTGACCGTAATGGAGGTAATATAGCTCAAGCTTTTTTTGAAGTATCAGTAGCTAAATTATGGAGTAAAGATTATGAATCTCTTGAGGATTGGTATAATGATACTGTTCATTTACTAACAACAGATGGTAAAACAACTTATACTAGACATCTTAAAAAGTATGGTACTGAACTTAGAAAAGAATGGGTAAAAAAACAAGAATTTTATGAAGCTGAATCAACAGCAACACATAAGGCTAATCATAATGCTGCTTACTTAGACCTTAAAAAAAGACTTACAGACCAAAACAGTGTACACATAGACCCTGAAACAAAAGAAGAGACACCAAATTATCTTGGAGATAAGGTAAATGATCCATCTGATAATTGGGCAGGTAAGACAGAACTATGGAAGATAATGCTGAATAATCCTAATAATATAAAACTTCAGCAGCTTGTTGCCAATTATATAAAGTATAATCCTGAGTCTAGAGTATCTACTGAAAATCAAAAATTTATGATTCAAGCTTTAGATAATGCTGATGTAGCAGAATTTATGTCTGTCTATGCTCTTTTATCTGAAGCAGATAAAAATGACTTTGCACCAGAACATAAGATAATACAGGACATAAAATCTATAAGAGGAAAAGGTAACGTATCAACATACGTTAAAAGTAATGCTACTACTGCTATTAAAGCAGCAGAGAAATCTGGTTTACCTGGAGCAGTAGCATCTCATGGAACTGAATCAGCAAAAAGAATGTATGAACAACTTGTATGGGTTGAATTTGGTAACATGTCTGATGAGACTGATAAGGATAATTATGTTAAAAACCCTAATCATAGATTACAGAAAGCTCATGATATAGTTAATGAGTTATTAGCGAAAGGTGCTAAAGATGGTACTGGTGTATTTAGAAGATCAGATCCTCTAGGTACTGGAGGAGATGTTAAATGGTGGACATGGCTTCCGGAAGATGGTGGACGTGAGGGTAAAACTGAAATGACTTTAGCCTTCATAAGGAATAGAGCAGAAAATAGTGCTATTACTTATGATAAGTTTCTATCTGCATTAAGAGATAAAGACCAAAGTTTCTCTGACGGTGATGGTTATGGCTATATAATTTCAAAAGATGATGTAGATATATTGTGGCAAGATTTAGCAAATGGATATCCTATCAAATCAAATAAAAATATAAGTTATATAGCTGAAGTATATGGTCAAAGCCCAACTAAAGTATGGAATGATCTTTTAAATTTAGATGTGTCAAACTCGAAAGAAAGAGTTAATTATGTATCTGATAATGAAGTAGATAATGCAAAGAAAGCACTTGCAACTCTACCTGGTTTCATATCACCTGAAACATACAAACTATATAATAATAGTGACATAATAAATATAAAAAGGGTAGCAGAACTGTTTAATGAAACAGGTGATGTTCCTATGAAAGATCATATAAGATCTTACTTTAATCCTGAAAGTACTACACCATTAACATTAACGGAGCCACTCTCTACTAATAACATAACAGGTGAGGTTACTTTTACAGATATGGAAGAAGCTATTCGTATGAAAGATACTTGGCTTCAAGATTACTGGTATAATCCACATACAAATACATTCGTTCCTAATCCTCCGTCTGAAGACTAATCATGGCAATTGAATTAAACAATCAACAAGAGAAAGAGGAAGATCAGGAACTACTAGCTGAACTTCCTTCTATAACTAAAGAAGAGCAAGTACGTTCTACTATGGATAATGCACCTCTTCCTGCAACACAAGAAGAGGTTAAACCGTTTACTTCTTATAAAAAATTAAAAGGTGAAGAAAAGGTAATAGCAGATCAAGAATATCAGACATGGTGGAAGATGTCTAGAAAGGATGAGAATAGAAATATACTAAAAGAACAGTGGTATAAAAAATACTACGGTATGAATCTTGAAGAACTCGATGCATATAATAAAAAGTATAGCGGGTTCTATCCTGGATCAAATAATTTCTTAGGTAACTTACAGAATACTTTTAAGGGATTATCAATGCCTGGTATATCTACAGCAGACTTCGGTTTTGATGTTGTAGGAAATGTACCTGGAGGAGCAATTATTGATGATCTTTGGGATAAACATACTAAAGACATTTATAGTGAAGAAGCTACTAAATATAGAAGAATACTTTCAATAGTAATACCTTCTATATGGGCTGGTCAAGGTGTCACTTCTCAATTAGGTAGAATGAGTCTTCAAAATGCACCTCGTCTAACACAGATAGCTACAGCTTTAGGTGCTTATGGAGTTACAGATGCTGCAATCGTAGGTCTTAGTGATCAAGGATATGAGGATACTATTACTCAATCTTTAGCAGAAAGTTTCCCTGGTGTATTTGGTCCAAAAGGATGGCTCCCTTTCCCTAATTGGTCTAAAACATTAGAAGGAGATTCTCCTGCAGTAAGAAAATATAAGAATATGCTGGAGAATACTGTCTTCAGTTTTGCTGGTACAATATTAGGAGCTTGGATAGAAATTAGTAAAGGTGGTAAAGGTTTATCATGGTTTGAACCCTTAGATAATACAGCTGCTGCATATAAAACTAGAGAATTATCTAAAGCTTCAGATCCAGATAAATTAATTCGTATACAAGAAATCAATAATGCTTTATCTACAAAGAAGTTATCTAGAAAAGTACAAACCCAATTAGAAGATGAGTTAATAGCTTTAAAAGATTCAATGGGTGGTATAGATAATTTTGAAGAAGCTTTAAGGCAAACTGAAGCATCTGCTGCTAGAGAATCTGACCAAGCAGCTAAAGGTAAAATATCTAGAGGTGAAATAGATGGAACTTCATTTGATGAAGATCTAACTCCTGTTACTAAAAATAAAAAACCAGCTCCAGGTCCAGGTACTGTAGGACGTAATCAAGCAGATGTTGCTGCTATTAAATCAGGCGCTGCAATTGGTGATCCTGCTCCTGTTATAACAGAAGGGATGAGAAATAGAGCTCTAATGATAGGCTCTACTTCACGTGATGCTGTCATGGGTTTAGCAGAACAAGCAAGAGATTTAGGTAGATTTAATGCTTTGGTAAATGGATTCAGATTCACTCAAAAGAACATGGATTCACTTGCTTGGAGTGTATATGAAAGTATTATAGCTGCAGAAAATATGGATGATCTAAGAGGTATATTCTTAGATTATAAAGATACTAAAACACTTTTAGGTGGTAAGTTAAAAGTAGAGTATATTACTGAAGAACAGGCTAGAGGTGCTGCATTTGCTATGCGTGATCTAGTTGACAGATTCTTAGGTAGAGATATTGCAATGAACTCTGCTAGAGTAATGGATACCATGGGTAGAGAAGCTGCAACATTAGCAGAAGCTGTTCAAGATTTAGCACCTTTTATGAATGATCAGAAAGGAATGGATCTTGTTATTGATAAGCTTCAATTCTTAATGGATGAATATGCTCTTAATAAATATATTTCTGGTTGGTCTTTGAAGAATAAAGATTGGGCAAATGCTATCCCTCCTGCAGACTTTGAAAGTACTATTAAAACACTTACTAGTGAATTTAAAACTGCAGAGAATAGAATACATGCTGCTAATCTAAAACTAACTCAAGAACTTAAAAAATTAGCTTCAGATAATCCAATGGCTATGCGCCCTTTGATGGATGCTTTTGCATATACTAATGGTGATGTAGATAGTTTTGCTAAATTAATGAGATGGGCTGCTTCTGAGGTATCACCTAGAGGAATGCTTATAAGCCCTAATCCTAGGGAAATGAATCTTTTTGCCAGGAATGCTTTTGCTGTAGTATTTAATAATGTACTTTCTGGTATGTCTGCATTTAGAGCAGGATTAGATGTAACTTCTAAACTAACTCTTAGACCTATTACTCAAGTATTAGGTAGTGCAATAAGAGGACCATTTGATGGTTTTACATCATTCAAACGGACTATGTATTATCATGGTGCTTTATTTGAAACTAATAGAAGAGCATTAACAGATGCTTGGACTATGATCAAAAAATCACATAAAGACCCTGAATTAATGCTTAAAGCTTATAGAAAGGATCTTAAGTTTAAGAAGACTGATACTGCTAAATGGGATATTATAGATCAGATGAGACCAGTTTGGGAAGCAGATGGTAATGTAGGAAGATTAAGTCAATTAAATACTGTTGAATTCTTAAAAAATTTATCTAAAGCCCCTTGGAATAGATATGGTATGTCTGCTCTTACTGGTCCTGATGCTTTCGCATGGACACATGTAGCTCATCAGTTAAGTAGAATTAGAGCATATGGTGAAGTTTTTGAAGAATTTGGATTTGCTGATTGGAAGAAGATTTTAGTAGCTGAAAAGAAACATTATAAAGAATTCTTTGATGAAAATGGTCTGATTAAAGATTCAGTATTAAAGAATATAGCAGGTGAAATAACACTTAACTTAGATGATAATTTAGCTTCCTGGATCAATAAAGCTACAACAGCTGTTCCTATAACTAGACATTTAAGTATGTTCCCGAGGACACAAAGTAATGATATTAAACATGCTTTATCTTGGGGACCAATACAAGCTATACCAGGTATTAATAAGTACTCTAGAACTCTTTGGGCTAGAACTGAAGATGATATTGCAGCTGCATTACTTGAACATGGTGCAAGTATAAAAGATCCTGGTGCTTACCATTTGTTTGAAAATCTGCAAAACGAGTATTGGGGAAGAATGGCTTTCTCTGCAGGTATAACTAAACTTCTATGGGACTATGCAATGGGTGGTAACATTAGAGGTAATGGTCATTATAATGCAGATAGAAGAAGAAAAGAAAGAGATGAAATGGGATATGTACCTAATGAAATTAGAATTGCTGGTAAGTGGTTTGATTATAGCGGTATACCAGGTATAAAACAGACACTAGCTACAATAGGAGATATGGCATATTACTCTTCTGATCTAGAACAACCGTTCTTAGAAGATTGGCAGAATAAATTAACATGGTCTTTAGCTGCTAGTTTCTTAAACAATACTCCATTACAAAGTATAGAACCATTAGTTGCTGCTGTAAATGGAGAAATAGGTCAATGGAATAGGCTCATTGCTAATACAGCTAGATCTTATATACCTAATAGTAGTGCTCTAGGTGTTTTATCTGAAGCCATCTCTTCAACTCAAAAGGATATTCAAGGTGAAATACATGAATATATGTTAATGAAACTACCTTTTGGTAATTTATTCTTAGATGATAGAGTAGATTTCTGGACAGGAGATAAGGTAAATGATATTCATCATCCTGTATTGAAATTTCTAAATGCTACAACTGGAGTAGATTTAAGTGATGGTGATGAACCCTGGAGAGAATGGTTACGTGATATAGGATGGAATGGTCTTGCTAAATTAAATAAAGATTCTACAGGATCATTTGAATATAGTCCAGCCGAAAGACAATGGATTCTTAAGGATATGGCTTCACGAAAGCTATATAAGAAACTTATACCATTGATGAAAAATAAAAAGCTTAATAAAGAAATAGGGCAATTACGTTATCATTTAGCAAAGAATGATCATGATGCTAAGAGTATTAAGTTAGAACAGGATTATTTACCACTTATACGAGCAATTGATAAATTCATAAAAGAAGAACAGAGATTATCTGAACAAAGATTAATACAGCTAAGACCTGATATTGCTACTACTATAATACATCAACAAATGGCAGACGAAGCCATGAAACGTGGTGATGTAACTGGTGCTACTGAAATACAGAAAAAAGAACAAGAAACTCGCCAATTAATTAACATGGCTAAATAACACACTATGGCTGTTACACAAAATTCATACGTTGGGAATGGGTCTACCACCACCTATTCCTTTACATTTCCATATCTTAAGAGTACAGATGTAAAAGCTCAAATTGATGCCACCGACACTACAGCTTTCACCCTTCCAACTGCTACTACACTACAATTTAATACTGCTCCATCTAACGGAGCCAAAATCAAAATATACCGATCAACGGGTGATGACTCTTTAACAGCTACCTTTTATGCAGGTTCGGCTATTAAATCAGAAGATCTGAATGATAACTTCACTCAGAACTTATATACTACTCAAGAAGTAAACGCTAGATATTTAAGTAACTTAGGAGGCACCATGGTAGGTGACCTCACAATGGATGAAGATGCTGATATTGTATTTGAAGGAGCAACAGCTGATGCCTATGAAACTACTTTAACTGTAGTTGATCCTACAGCTGATAGAACTGTAAGTTTACCTAATGAAACAGGTACACTTGTTACTAATAATAGTACTAACTATGTAACATCAGCACATATTGTTGATGGTGCAGTAGCTACAGTTGATTTAGCAGCAGATGCTGTTACTGGAGCTAAAATAGCTGATGATGCTGTTGATTCAGAACACATAGCAGCTGATTCTATTGATGCTGAACACTATGCACCTGGGTCTGTAGATGCTACAGCCTTAGCAAGTAATGCAGTTACTACAGCTAAGATAAATGCTGATGCTGTAGATGGAACTAAAATAGCTGACGATGCAATCAACTCAGAGCACTATGTAGATGGAAGTATTGACACTGCTCACATTGCTGACGACCAAGTAACAGCAGATAAACTAGCTAATACAGCTGTAACAGCTGGATCTTATACTGCTGCTGATATTACAGTAGACGCACAGGGTAGACTAACTGCTGCTGCTAATGGAACTATTGGTACATCTGAAATTGCAGCTGATGCAATTACAAGTGGATTGATAGCTGATAATGCTGTAGGAACTGAACATATTGCTGATGCTGAACTCACAACGCTTGCTGGTATGCAAGCAGGTACTGCGTCTGTTCTTGCAGGTGGTACTGCTCTTGCTGCAACTCTCACTGAGATTAATACCGTATGTGACGGTAAAGGCGTTCATACAACTATATCGGATAGTGATGCTCACTACCCCACTTCTGGAGCTGTTGTTGATTATGTTAGTACTCAACTGGCTTCAGTAGGTGGTTTTGAAACTATTACTACTGATGCTGCATTCCCTAATACTCAACCAGCTAGCGGTATTATAGTTAGTATTGCTGATGCTGGAGGACTTGTTGTTAATGGGTCTGGAGTTAGTACTACAGGTAGAACTGCAGGTGGTTCAACAGTAACTATTAATGGTATAAACGCTCAATTCTATAGTACAACTGTTGCAGCTGGTGTTGCTATGATGGTTGAATCTACTGGTTCAGGTCATATATACAACTACCATAAAGCTACACTGAAAGAAGCAGACTTAATTAATTTAAGTACAGATATACAAGACTTTGGTAATAGATATAGGACAGCTGCTAATAGAACATCAGATGGAGATTCATCTAATGATGATGGAGATTTATTCTATGATCAAACTGCCAATAAGATGTTTGTCCATGATGGATCTACATGGGGTGAAGTTGCATCAACAGGTGAATTCAAATACCTATTCTTATGTCCTGCAGGTGGTACAGGTGCTCCAACAATAAATGGTAGTGTTGCTACATACGATTTAAGAGAAGGTAGTAATTCAGGTTCTGTAGCTGATGTAAGTGTTGCAGCACAATTACTTGTTAGTATAGATGGTGTTATACAGAAAGCTAATACTGGTACTAGTGCTCCTGCAGAAGGTTTTGCACTTGTAGATACTAATACTATTATATTTGGTTCAAACTTAGCCAGTGGTTCTAGTGTATTTATAGTACAAATAGGATCTTCTGTAACAGTACCTACTCCTGCAGATAACTCAGTAACTACAGCTAAGATAAATACTGCTGCTGTAACAGGTGCTAAGATAGCAGATGATACTATAACTGAAGCTAAATTAGATATACATGCTGCTCCTACTGGTACAGATAAATTCCTTAAATATACCTCTAATGGTATGGAATGGGTCGTACCTAGTTATACAACTAATACTAATACTCAACTAACAGAAGAGCAGGTAGAAGACTTTGTAGGTGGTATGGTAACTGGTAATACTGAAACAGGTATTACAGTAACTTATGAAGATGGTGATGGTACATTAGATTTTGTCACTGAAGTTACACTTGCTGGTGCTGAAACATTTACTGGTGTTAAAACCTTTAATGCTGCAGCTATAGGTGAAGTAACTGCATTATCTGATGGAGCTACTATTGCTACTGATTTAGCATTAAGTAATAACTTTAGTGTTACATTAGCTGGTAATAGAACATTAGGACAACCTACTAACCAAGTAGCTGGTCAATCTGGATCTTTCTTTGTAACACAAGATGGTACGGGCTCCCGGACTTTAGCATATCATGCTGACTTTAAGTGGGTCGGAGGTACTGCACCAACACTTTCAACAGCTGCTAACGCTGTAGATCGTATAGATTATGTAGTCGCTGCTGCTAATAAAATACATGCGGTAGCTAGTTTAGATGTGAAGTAATATGGGAGTATTAAACGAAAATATACGATTAGGTGCCAGTGCGGCTGGTGCCTATAAAATAAAACGATCTTTAAGGTTTAACAAAACTGATGATACTTATTTAGCTTTTACGCCATCATCTGCCGGAACAACAACTGCATTTACTATTTCAATGTGGGTAAAAAGAAGTATTTTAGGCACTGGTACTCAGGTATTATTTTCTGTTGGTGATACAAATAATGATAGGGCAACTTTCTATTTTTATAATGATAATTTGACCATAGAATCAAGAACTGCCGGGAGTGCGTGGAATTTATTTCTTAGAACTAATTCTCTATACCGTGATCCTTCTGCTTGGTATCATATTGTCGCTAGATGTAATTCAACTAATGGAACGGCAAATCTTTATGTGAACGGAGTAGATCAAACTGATTTATCAAATAGTGATAAACCATCAGGTAGTCAGAATTTAACTTTCTGCGAGGATATGGTACACGAAATAGGAAGAAGAGCCTATGACCATAGTGGTAATAATACGGAATTTGAAGGTTATATAACAGAGATGCACTTTATTGATGGGCAAGCATTAACACCATCAAGTTTTGCTGAAACAAATGACGATACAGGTCAGTGGGTTCCTAAAAAGTATGAAGGAAGTTATGGAACAACTGGTTTTTATTTAAACTTTTCAGATAATTCAGGCACTACAGCAACAACATTAGGGAAAGATAAGGCTGGAAGTAATAACTTCACTCCTAATAATTTTTCAGTTGCAGCAGGTGCAGGATGCGATTCAGTAGAAGATACACCTACTAATAATTTTTGCACAATTAATCCTGTATATAATACAAATGTTACTTATTCCAACGGTAGTTTAGATGTATCAACAGGTAATGCTGATGCGTGGGGAGCTTCAACTTTTAAGATTCCTGAAACTGGTAAATGGTTTTTTGAATGCACATTAACTAGTTCTAATAATCCTTATGGAGGACAAATAGGAGCAGATTATTATGATGGAAATGCTCGTATTGGTTATTACAATAATGGTCAAAAAGTTGTAAATGGCACTTGGTCAAATTATGGAGATACTTTAACTACAAATGATGTAGTAGGTACTGCTATTAATCGTGATGATGGAGAAGTTACTTTTTACAAAAATGGTACATCTCAAGGAACAATAACAAGCTGTTTTACTGCTGGTAAAGAATATTATGTTATAGCTACAGATGGATCAAGTTCGGCTGGAGATACATATTCATTTAATTTTGGTCAGAGAGCATTTGCTCATTCTGCGCCTACAGGATATAAAACTTTATGTTCTGAGAATTTACCTGAACCAGCAATTATAGAAAGTAATAAACATTTTGATACTAAACTATATACAGGAACAGGTTCATCTCAAACTCTTACTGGACTACAATTTAGTCCTGGTATAACTCTTATTAAGAAACGTAATGTAGCTGAAGATTGGGAAATTCAAGATAGTTTAAGAGGAGCTACAAAAAGATTAGTTTGGAATACTGATGCTCAAGAATCAACTGTAGCTGGAAGTATATCTGCTTTCACTTCAGATGGTTTTACAGTTGTTGATGCTGGTATGACTAATGAAAATACACATACATATGCATCTTTTCACTGGAAAGCTGGAAGTTCTGCTGCTAATACAGCTGGAACAATAAACTCAACAGTAAGTGTAAATGCTGATGCAGGTATTTCAATTGTTAAATATACAGGAAATGGCACAGCTGGTGCTACTGTTGGGCATGGATTAGGTGTTGCTGTAGAATCAATATGGATTAAAGCCTTAGATCTTGCAGGTAAACATTGGTCATGGGGTTCTACTCGTAGAGGCTGGACTCATTGGTATAAAATGTCTGGTGGTGCTGCTGGTACTGGTGGATCTATTGATGAAGCAGATATGTATAATGATACAGCTCCGACTTCTACTGTATTCAGTTTAGGTAATGATCTAAGAGTTAATAATTCAGGCACAGATTATGTTGCTTACTGTTTTTCAAGTGTATCAGGATTTTCAAAAGTAGGCTCATATGTTGGGAATGGTTCTGCAGATGGTACATTTGTTCATACAGGATTTACACCTAAATGGATCTATTTTACAGGTGGTGGTCATAGGCTTATTAAATATAAAGATAATACTCAACAAATAGGTAACCCGATTGGTTTTAACTTCTTAGGTAGTTATAATAATGCAGCAGAAGATGTTGCAGGATGGGATATGGATATGCTTTCTAATGGATTTAAGTTCAGAGGTACTGATACCAGTTCAAACGAAAATACTACTACTCATTATTATGTAGCTTTCGCAGAATCACCTTTTAAATATAATAGAGCTCAATAAAATGGCATTTAAACTAGATGGAAAAACACTGCCAGTTGATGTGCCTTTTACATCAGCTGGTATTAGCTATCCAGCGAATTGGTTACGACTAACCACGTTGGATGAGAAAAAGGCAATAGGTATAACTGAAGTATCAGATGAACCTACTTATGATCAACGATTCTATTGGGGTGTAGATAATCCTAAAGATCTTACACAATTAAAAAGAACTTGGTTAAATAATCAAAAAGATATTGCAGCTAGTCTTCTAAGTAAATATGACTGGTATGTAACACGTAAATCTGAAAAAGGTATTGATATACCTGATACTATACAAACTTATAGAGATGATATTAGAACAGCTTGTAATGCTAGAGAAGCAGAAATAAGTGGGGCTAATAATGTAAGTACAATAGAAGCATATGTTACTAAACCACAAGCTGAAGGAGGATTTACTCCTTGGCCAATAGACCCTAATGGAGAATTATAAATGGCATTAACACAAGTCAAAGCATTAGGGTTAACAGCCGATGTTATTGATGAAACAAAAATAGCTGATGACGGTATAGATTCAGAACATTATAATGACGGATCTATTGATGAAGCTCATATAGCTGATAATCAGATAACTCTTGCTAAGATGGCAGGACTTGCTAGAGGTAAAATTATTTATGGTAATGCCTCTGGAGATCCAGCAGCTTTAACAGTTGGTAGCTCTGGAACAGTATTAAAATCCGATGGTACAGATATATCATGGGGTGATGCTGCAGCTGGAGCTACAGGCGGAGGCTCAGATAAAATATTCTGGGAGAATGGTCAGACAATAACCACTAACTATACCATTACTAATAATATGAATGCAGGTACATTTGGTCCTGTAACAATAAATAACGGTGTCACTGTAACTATAGGTGATGGCGAAACCTGGGTGATAGCATAATGGCAATAACAATTAATGGAACTGGTACTATCTCAGGTTTATCTGCAGGTGGTATCAGTAATACAAAAGCAGTAGCAACAGCGGCAATGCCAGCTGGTTCTGTTATTCAAGTTTTAAGTGTCACTCAACCAGGAACAGATTCAACTACTTCTACCTCTTGGGAAGACACGGCAAATATGACTTTGAATATTACTCCACAAACTGATAGTAAAGTATTAATTCAATTTTGTGGATGTTTAGGTCATACAAATAATGAAGGTATGCACTTTAGGATTGCAAGAGTTAAAAGTGGTACGACAACTTATCTTGCTACAGCAACTACTGCTGGAGCTGATAGTGCTAATGCTACTATGACTGCTTATACAGGTTCTAGTGATCCAAGCAACCAAATTTATCATCAAAGTTTTCATCACTTAGATACTGCTCCAGGTGGAGATGGTAGTACCGCAATTACTTATAAACTGCAATGGAAAATAGCAAGTGGAACTATTTATCTTGGTCGAGATGACACTGGTTCTATTTCAGAATATGCAGGCGGCAATGAGTGGACACTTACGGAGATAAGAGGATGACATTAAAACTAAACGGCTCCTCATCAGGGAGCGTATCAATTGATGCTCCTGCTAGTACAACAGGTGGAGCAGATATAACCTTTGCATTACCTGTAGCTGATGGTACAAATGGACAAGCTCTGACTACAAATGGGTCAGGAGCTTTATCCTTTGCTACTGCAGGTGTTACACAAACAGTAGGTACTTGGACTCCTTCAGATGGATCTGGAAATGGTTTAACCTTTTCAACTGCTGTAGGTCATTATGTATTAACAGGTAAAATATGTACAGTATTTTGTCATACAATTTGGCCAGCAACATCAGCATCAGGACAAGTCGTTATCGCAGGTTTACCTGCAACAGTTAAAAATATAGATGGTTCTACAGATTGGGATATGTGTGGTGGTTCAGGTCGTGTATCAGTACAAGGTCCAAACGTTAACTATGATTTAACAGCAAGAGGTGTAAAAAATACAACTACTGTCAAAATATGGGGTAGTAGAGGAGATGGTGGAGGATCTGGATATCAATATCCTATCACTACTATGGGTGCTAACGCATCTGGAGTTGATACTGCTGGAGGAATCTTACAATTTTCACTCACATACATGGTAGAATAATATGAGTACAATAAAAACAACGAATATTACCCACGGGAGTAATTCAGGTACTAACAATCTGATACTTGATAATACTGGTAAAGTCAGCATTGCTCAAAATAAACTATCCTGTCCTGGTACTATTATTCAAGTAGCACAAGTTATTAAAACAGATACATGGTCAGAAAGTGTTGCAGAAGGTGCTTTTAGTGCAGTAGTTACTGGACTTACTCAAGCATTCACTTGTAGCTCAACATCAAATAAAGTATTAATTACAGGTAATGTTTATTGCCATAATGGTGCTAGAGGAGGATGGTCAGCTGGACTTATTTTAACAGCTGATGGTAATACAATTACTGCAGCAACTGGTGATCAAAGAGGTAGTAATAGAGTAAGACTTCATTCTATTGCTGAAACTTATTGGACTACTAATATGATTCCAATTAATTATTTATATTCTCCAAACTCTACAAGTTCTATAACTTATGGTGTGAAAATTTGGAATAGTAACGATAGTAGTGCAAGAACTATGGCTGTAAACTATGCAGAGTCAGTAGATTCAGATACTAATAATTATTTTAATACTGCTTCAACTTTAACATTTATGGAAATAGCTGGATGATAGATATACCTAGAGCTAACCTACCCAGGGCTCTAGATATCCCTCAGATATACTTTAAACCGCCTACAGCAGACGTTCCCGCCTATAAACCTATGATCGTACCTCCAGCGGATTTAGAGCCCCCTGAGGACGTTAAGAAAGAGGAAACAAAAGAGGAACAAGCAGAACCACCTACCCTAAAGATTCCGGTTATTGATATACAGATGCCAATACCGGAAACAGCAGTAGTGGTAACGGCTGTAACAACAGCTGTCATAGCAGTAACAACAACTACTATCACTCAATCTTTATTTGAACCTATTAAAAAGAAAGTTCAAAAGCAACTACAAGCTAAAGTTAATAAATGGAAGGAAAACCAGAAGAAAAAAAAGGACTCATCAAAAAACTCAAAGACGGAATAGAAGATCAAGAACAACAGATTCAGATCTTAGGTACGTTCGTCAGATTGGGTGTTGTGGTGTGGTCAGGATTTATCATAACTTTAAACTATGTGGAACTGCCCATGGTTAAGAAATCCGGTAACTCAGATATCACGTTCGTGGCAAGTGTGTTTACGGGAGCTCTGGCTACTTTTGGCTTGTCTACTGGTAATTCTAAAGACAAAGGTAAACCAATTAACTGTCCTATGGCAAAGAAAAAAGAAGAATGAAGAAATGGCTATTACTCTTAGCACTGTTATCCCCCTCGGTAGCAAGAGCCGAGTTAGTCACGCCCCAATTCACCCAAGGGTCGATGAACTCAACAACGACAACACAACAAGATATAGAAGAAGACATAACGATAACAACCTACGGGTCAGCCTTAAACAAGTGGAGTGGGGACAATATAACCCATACCTCAACTTCGTCAGGTGGTATAGCGGATTCCGATTCGGTATTCAACATGACAACAGCTGGTTCAGACTTCTCATTAGAGATCGTAACAAGAGCTGCAAGTCAAGTACTAGAAGTAACCGAAATCGAAAGAACTATCGAAACTACTGCTACTACTACCTCACTCTCTGTCTTCTCTCAATAACTCCTGCTTATGCAGAACCCGAAGTACAGAATACCTCAAATCCAGTTGCTGCTGCTACTGGTAACGTTACAAACCAAGCTGTACAATTTCAAAACAATGGAGCACCCTCACGACAAGTGATGGGTCCAAATATTAGTTGTAATGGAAGTACTATGACATTTTCCCCGTTTTATATGGGGAATCATACTACTCCTTATGATGATGAAATGAATCAATCTAGTTATACTATAGCTGAAAACTGGGGATTCCAGATTAATTTTATGGTTCCTCTAGATGGTTCTATTATTGAAAGATGTAAATCTATAGCAGCAAGACAGGAAGCTAAAATGAAACTTGACTATGAATTAGTCAGAATGAAAAATTGTGCTGAATTACAGCAAAAAGGTTTCATGTTAATTCCTGGTTCACGGGTATACCATGTGTGTAGTGATGTTATACCCATTGCTAGTTGGCTAAAAGCACAACAAAAGATAGAGAAATGTACTACACCACCAAAGCCTTGGTATAAACCTTGGCATAAACCAAAAGAAACATGTCCACATTATCAGACCAAAAAGCTAAAGAATTAGCTAAAGCTGAAAAAGCTAAAAAGAAATCCACTAAATCCACTAAAGAATAATTATGTTATTAATCATCAAACCCATCCTTTTCGCCTTTTTGAAGTCAGATTCAACTAAGAAGCTTGTAGTAGATTTATTAGAAGCTTATGTAAAACGAACTGATAACAAACTTGATGATCAGGCACTTAAAATTGTAAAAGAAAAACTATTTAGTTAAAATTATGGCACTTACAATTGGTGAAACACGTAGTAATATCAAAGATAAAGATGTTAAAGATTGGGGTGAAATATCAGCAAACATGGCTAGAGCATTAGCTGGATTCAGTCCTGATCTAATCCCAAGTGAAAGAGCTGAACTGCTTAAAAAATCTAAAATCGTTAAACTATAATGGCATTAAGAGCTGAAGAAGATAAGTTTAATGAGTTACATAACTTGGTTACTACTGAATTCTTAACTAGGATTCGTAGTGGCCAAGCTACTACTCAAGACTTAAAAGCCGCATGTGATTGGCTTAAAACAAACGATATAACTGGTGTTGCATTTGAAGGTACACCTTTAGATAAATTATCATCAATTATACCAAAAGTAGATCCTGAACTTGTAAAACGGAGAATGTATGGCAAAGTCATCCACGGAAACTTATAGGACTAATGCAAAGTCCAGAGCAAAACATGTAAGGGATAATAGTCCTGGTGGGAAGTATGCTCATTCAAATGAATATAAAAGAGAACATGCTTCTGCAAGATCTAAGTTAAAGATAAAGAAGGGCTCTAAGATGGATGCCTCTAAACAACCAGACGGTTCGTATAAAGCGGAAAGTCGAAAGGCTAACCGTGGTAGAGGCGGAGCTAAGAGGAGGTAAATATGACAGTATCTTGGTACAAAGATCAGTTTAAAGAAGGTATAAAAAATATCAATCGAGAAAAAGATGAATTCAAAGAAACCTATTTTGGTGAAGATGAATGGAATGAAGGCTTAGGTGGAAAAGCTTGGTATCCTCTTAAAAAACTTGGGGAAACTCAAGATTATATTAACGATCAGGTTAACTTAAGAAATGTATTACGAATAGGTAAAGATGTAACTGATAAAATCCCTGGCAAAATAGATGAAGCTATATTAGATTATTCCTATAAAGATCTTAGAGATCATGCAGCAGGAGGTATTGGTAACGTAGCAGGTGCTATTACAGGAAGTGAAACAGTTAATGATGCGTTTGAATTAGGTGCTCAAGTATTATTACCTGATGCTGTAGACTTTGCTACAGGTGTTGGTTATGCTGATAATGTAATTAGAGCTGCTAAAAAATTTGATAGTAAAGCAGTTAGAGGTATAATAGATGAAGCATTTAACGCTAAAAGAGTTTATGGACCTCAGTTTAATCAAGCAAAAGAGTTTGTAGGTAATTGGGGTGTTAAAATAAAAGATGCAGTTACTTCACCATATAGAACAGTTAAAGGAGCATTTGAAGGAATAGATGCTGGTACTGGTGGTGCTAGAGCTATGAGTGGTGGCTTCGGTAACCCATTCCAAAGGAAAGTATTTTATCGAACTGGATCAAGAAGCTTTGTTAAAGGAAGAGGAGGATTCGATTATAAAGATTGGCAGAATAATCTAAAGCGTGTATTAGGAAAATCTAAAGCTAAATATTCATTAGAAAGCTTCCAAACTGCAGATACTCAATTTGTCCGTCAATTCTTCAATAAACAAAAGGAGGTATTAAAACCAGCTTTCTTAGAAGAATATGGTGAGTGGATGGCTAAGAGTGGTATTAATCCTGATACTTTAGAACTTCATCATATATTTGGAGTTATGCAATCTGCAGGATTATATGATGGTGTTGAGCATATGGATGAAGGATGGAGATTAGTTACAGGTATAATGAATAAAAATGGTTTATTTCCAGGAGCACCAGCTACAGATGTAGCTAAATTTAGTAATTTCAAATATGTAACTAAAGAATTACATGATATCTTACATTCTCAATTTCTTACTAAAAAATTAGGTATTGACGGATCTAAATTCTTCGACGAAAAAATCCTTTACAATGGTAAGAAAATGAAAAGAATAGATATAATTAATTCTGGATTAGAAGGTAGAGGATTTGTAGCTGAAGAATATGCTAAAATTATAGTTGAAGGTAGAGATTTAATGGATGAAGGCTTGCTGCAAATGGAAGCTTTATTCAGTAAATCAGGAATAACAGATACAAATGTATTAGTAAAAGTATTATCTAAAGCTACAGATAAAGGTGAAATATTCTTAGGAAATACTGATCTTCTATTAGAAAGTGTAAATAAAGAATTGCAATCTATAGCTAAAGATGTTAACTGGCAAATTGATACAAAAGGTATGGGTAAAATAAAAAACTTTTCAGAAGATCTTGATACCACTTCGAGAAAAATTAAAAAGAAATATCCTAAGAAATGAATACCTTAACTGCCTTACAAGACGACTTTAAATTATTCCTACAAGCATTATGGGGGCAACTTGACCTACCATCTCCTACAAGAGCCCAGTATGCAATTGCGGACTACTTACAAAATGGTCCGAAGCGTCTCCAGATCCAAGCCTTCCGTGGTGTTGGTAAAAGTTGGATTACTGGAGCGTTTGTTCTCTGGACTCTATTCAATGATCCTGAAAGAAAAATAATGATCATTTCCGCATCTAAAGAACGTGCGGACAACATGTCAATCTTCTTACAAAAACTTATTATTGAAACTCCATGGCTAACTCATCTTCGTCCGAAATCAGACGACTCTCGTTGGAGTCGCATCAGCTTCGACGTAAACTGTTCTCCTCACCAAGCCCCAAGCGTAAAGTCGGTGGGCATCACTGGACAACTAACAGGAAGCAGAGCAGATTTAATGATTTTGGACGATATAGAAGTTCCTGGAAACTCCATGACGGAGCTAATGCGTGAAAAACTTCTTCAACTCTGTACGGAAGCTGAATCCATCCTCACACCCAAAAATGATAGCCGTATTATGTATCTCGGGACTCCTCAGACTACTTTTACTGTTTATCGTAAGCTGGCAGAGCGTTCGTATCGTCCCTTTGTTTGGCCCAGCCGCTATCCAAGAAAAGACAAGCTCAGTCAATATGAAGGACTCCTCGCTCCCCAAATAGTTTCAGATATAGAAGAAGGAGTGGATGAATGGTCAGTAACTGATCCAGACAGATTCGATAATGACGACCTAATAGAACGTGAAGCATCTATGGGTCGTTCTAACTATATGCTTCAATTCCAACTAGACACAAGTTTAAGTGATGCAGAAAAGTTTCCTCTTAAGATGGCTGATTTGGTCATCACTAGTGTTAACCCTACTGAAGCTCCAGACAACTGCGTATGGTGCTCCGATCCCTCAAACGTCATTAAAGAACTACCAACCGTTGGACTCCCAGGAGACTATTTTTATTCCCCAATGCAACTCGCAGGAGAATGGACTCCCTATACCGAAACTATATGCTCCGTTGACCCCTCTGGAAGAGGTACAGATGAGACTGCAGCAGCCTTCATTTCACAAAAGAATGGTTTCCTATACTTACATGAAATGCGAGCCTATAGAGACGGATATAGCGACAACACCCTCTTGGATATTCTAAGAGGTTGTAATAAATATAACGTCACCAAACTTGTAATCGAAACTAACTTTGGTGACGGTATGGTTTGTGAACTATTTAAAAAACATCTACAACAAACTAATCAAGCAATTGACGTAGAAGAGGTACGTGCTAATGTTAGAAAAGAAGACCGTATTATTGATTCTCTTGAACCTGTCCTTAATCAGCACAGACTTGTGGTTAATAAGTCGGTTATAGAATGGGATTATAAATCTAATGCAAATGCTGCACCTGAAGAAAGACTCCAATACATGCTCTTCTATCAGATGAGTAGAATGTGTCGAGAGAAAGGTGCTGTTAAACATGACGACAGACTTGACTGCCTTGCTCAAGGTGTTAAGTACTATACTGACGCTCTCTCTATCTCCGCTAACGAAGCAATTAAACTTCGTAAACGTGATGAGTGGAATTCTATGCTTCAAGACTTCCTCGATAGTCCTAATAACTCTGCTAATCATATGGTGTTTGGAATGAATAAAGAACAACGTGATCAAGCACGTGGTCAAGAAACCCAAAAGGTAGTCCCTACCTGGATAAATTAGACCACTCACTTATACAGGGAGAGAGAAGGGTGGACTCTTTCCCCCAGAGGAGGGATCTCACGACCCTCCTCTTACTTAATATCATCATTTGATATTCCTTAAACACCTTTATAACTACCCATGTCTAAAAAACACGCCCCTAAACAACTTAAACAGCGTTATTATTATATATTTTGGGCTATAGCGACTTTCTCTGTCTTAATAGGTCAAATATCCGTAGTAAAAACCTATAACCGCCTATCTGATAACTTAGAAACTATTATTATTGAACAAGCAAGTAAGAAAACTAATAAAACTGCAAACTAAAGCGCAAGACTGCGTATCTAGAAAGAAAGCAGTTAAAATTCTTCAAAAAGAAGTTAAAATCCGTAAAAAATTGCCAAAAATCTCTGAAGTCTATTAACGTTGTAGCCTTGACGTAATTACCCCCTATGGGGTCTCGGATTCGGTACAAATATTATTATATTAACTGTATTATTCTGAAAAATACTGTATAATACTGTATGATGCTGTGGAAAAAGAATAATAATCAGTAATTGTGCTGCTATCTGTATGCGAACAAGTTAAATCACAGTCAGAGGTAATTATAAATAGATAGTACGGTAATATACTGAATGAGTAGTATGAGTCAGATGAGACTGATGAGACTAAGACACAATGAGTATAAATGCTGATGGATTCTGTATTAATGTTTGGTATATTGGATACATGAAGGGAGGATAACAGGTCAGCTCTTCAGTCTTAGTTAAGTCTCAGATAAGATGTCTGGGTTTCCAAACAAAGGGTTACCAAGCCAACTAATCCAAGCTATACTAAGAACATGAGTCAATCATCCAACAAAAGAGAAATCTTCTATAAACTAATCGGAGTTTGCAGATCTTTAATCAATTCCACGTTTGGTAACGATTAAATGACAAGTTCAAATGAGTTATTACTGCTTTATAGATTGTCACCTTTGAGGAGTAACTTTGACTCTTTATGATCCTATCGTCTAATGGTTAGGACTCTACCCTTTCAAGGTAGCAATACGAGTTCAAATCTCGTTGGGATTACCAATCATAACAAGGATTAACATGAATGCAATTGATGAAATTAAAGAGGCTTACACACTCGAAGACTTCAAAGAAATTGCTGGTCATGGCTGTTCAAGTGGTGTGTGCCATGAACACATATATTATGGTGATACCACACGCTTCTATGATAAGTATGAAGATGACATCCTTGAATACATCAACGACGTTGGACTTGATGAGGACTTCTTAGTTGATATGTTTAGGCGGTCTAATGCTGATCTAACATCATATAAGAATACTGTTGTATGGTGTTTCATAGAAATGATAGCAGTCGAAGCACTTGAAGAAGTAGATGATGAGGTCTATGCATACGCCTAACAAACTAGGCATGGTTCATTCGTTCAATGGTTAGGACGCTAGCTTGTCACGCTAGTAATACGGGTTCGACTCCCGTATGAACCGTTAGATAGTTTATCTATCTATTTATTAACACTACTCAGCAATTACTATGGCTAAAAGAATTGGAGTAGTAGGCGTAACTAAGGCTGAGAATGCTCAGTTAGGTCTATTACTCAAGTATATTTTCACTAATGATGAAGTGTACAATTCACTACCACCTGAAGTATTAGTATATCCTGATGCTTTCACTCAACTATGTGGGAGGTATAACAATGCGGTTTGATACAACACATGAATACTATTTCAATGATGCATGTGTACACTATTGTGCAGATCATGATACTCTTATGATATGTTCACATGGTGAGTCAACTGATCGTCTAATGATTGAAGGGATAGGCAAGGATGTAATTGATAGATTACGTCTTGAATTAAATAAGGAGGCACTTGAAAATGTCACTGATAAAGACTTGGTTACTTGATATGCAACGACAACAAGACGCTATCAACGAATCAAAGCTATTACTCACTGAGTATAGACTATTTAGTTCACTATCACCTACAAGATATGACTTCAACAACTGCAAAGAAACCACGTCCTGCAAGAAGAAGGAAAGCTAAGGCTGTAACAATTACTTCAATGCCTGTAGTTATTACGAAAGAATCATTAACATTACTTGACTATTCTATTCTATCTATACTATATTTAGAAAAGTTTATCAAAGTAATACTAAGTAGATTCTCTCACTAAGTCCCTTCGGGGATTTACTGAGGGATTCAACACCCCTTATTGTTTATTACTTAAACTCTTATGAAACAAACCTATCAAATGTACTTTGGACGTAATACTCCTGAAGGATATGTCACTGATAAACAGTGGGATGAATTTAAGGATGTACTTGATATGACTTTTAATAGTTATACTGTGTCTAATTGTACCGGTGTATGGCAAGGTGAAGAAGAGTGTACTAAGTATGTAACAGTATCAACTAAACACCGAGAGAAAGTATTAGATGTATGCGCTGCATATGCTAAAGTGTTTGGTCAAGATGCCGTTGGTTTACTAATAGGTGAGCCAATGCAATTTGTAACTAAACTATCTGAGGTATATTAAATGAGTTGTACTAAAACATACAAAGTAACATTTACTGTCAGCACGAAATCTGATCCTAATGATATCCTTGACTTTATTAAACGTAGAGTTAAGGATGCATTACCTGTACTATCTTTACATTATGATGTAATTGAAGATAGACCCACTGATGTTGAGCATCATGGAGGTAAAACAGATAATGAAGATACCTAATTGGCAGCATCATTCTAAAAAAGAATTGAAACGTACGCTTAAACCTCAAGCGTTACGGGCTGCGAAGAAAAGAACCAAACAACTTATTAATAAACTTTATTCACAGTCAAGCCGCCATGCCTAAGTATCTATGCGTATTGGAGAGTGGGAGGGATTTTATCCTTGACTCACCTTATTATAATGAAGATCCAGAAGATGCAGAAGAACTAGCTTATGAAGCATTAGAAGAAGCTGCATTTATGGATGATTATCTAGTAGATGTACGGAGGATATATGAGTAAACGTAAATACTTTCCTAATAATTGGAAAGCAATTAAGAATGCACCTTCAGAATACTTTGAAGACTTACCTTTTGAAGAGTTTATGGACTGGAGAGGGGAGCAATGGCAGTTGCCTTCTTCTATTGAGTGTATAATCCGTGAACAGAATATTAAAACAGGTAAAGTTAAAGAGTATGTCTATGTTACCAAGGGTCATGCTCAAAGAAAAGTAAACTCTATAATGCGTAAAGGCGAGAGTGAATTCTTTTTAGTTGATAAAGAAGGTATGCATCATTTATTCCCTAAGGAGTTATTTAATGATAGAGACTACGACTATGAGATCGAAGGATGATGTATATACATATCAACAACAAGCCTTAGATCTACTTGAGATAAGAAGAATAGAAGGAGACATTAGTTATGACAATTATGTAGAATGTAAACGTCTATTACAGGAGCAGATAGCTGATGAGCTTGAAACCCTCTATAGAGCAGATTGATGAACAGATAGCATTAGAACGTGATCAGATAAATCAAGGACTTAAAAGAATCCGAGATCAAATGATCAAACTAGAGAATCAAAGCTATGCTTCTGCTACTATTTACGGTATTTCTAGTATTGAGAGTTTACTACCTCATTTATTAAAAAGAATTACCGATACAAATCTAAGAATACATAAAGGACATAATGGAGTTGCCTTTAAAGAAGTACATGTGTACCTTAAAGACATTGAACCTATTGCTGCCGCTGCTATTGCATGTAAGCTAACCTTTGATAAAGTATTCGGATATAAAGATGGTAGTAATATAGCTGTTAATGTATGTACTGCAATTGGTCATGCTATTGAAGATGAATGTCAAATGAGACATTATGAGACTCATGCACCTGGATTATTACATACATTAAAAGAGAATTACTGGCACTCATCAATTGGTACACATCAAAAACTTGTTGTTATCCGTACCTTAATGAATAGGTATAATGTTAAATCATGGACTCCTTGGAGTACAAGTGTGCGTGTTAAACTAGGCGGATGGTTATTAGATTGTATAATGGAATCTAGTGGCTGGTTTGGTAAGATGCATATGAAACAAGGTAAGAAAACAATAACACATATTGTACCTACTCCTGAGTTTATGGATATCAAGGACGAGGTAATGGCTAATGCTGAATTATTCTCTCCTTTAGCCTGGCCAATGCTAGTCCCACCAAGGGATTGGAGCAATGAAAGTCCAGGCGGATACATACTTAATGAAGTCATGCATGGACATGATTTAGTTAGGCGTTCTGATCACTCACTTATACAGGGAGAAACACCGATAGCCTTTCTTAATAAGATACAACAGGTTGGATACAAATTAAATCCTTTCACAGTCAAGGTGGCGGAGATACTCCAAGATCGTGGCATAAGTGTTGGTAAGTTTCTTCCTATTATTCATTATGATCTACCACCTAAGCCTGTAAATATAGATACGGATAAAGATGCTCGTAAGGCATACCGTAGACAGGCAGCTGAAGTAATGAATAAGAGAGCACATGAATTCAAAAGGTCATGCAGAACACGTATGACTATGGAAGCGGTTCAACGATTTAAAACCCGTGAAAGATTCTATAATCCCTGGTCTTTTGACTATCGTGGACGGGCTTATCCAATTCCAGCTTTTCTTACTCCTCAAGACACGGACTTTGGAAAGGCACTTATTGTCTTTGCAGATGAAGAGCTTATTACAGAAGAAGGAAAAGAATGGTTAGCTTTTCAATGTGCTACTACTTATGGTTTAGATAAAGCAACGATGGCTGAAAGGTTATCGTGGACGAATGAAAACATTCCGTTGATTACCAGAGTAGCCACTGATCCTATAGGGAATATTGGTGACTGGGAGGCAGCGGACGAGCCGTGGCAATTCTTATCAAGTTGTGAGGAGTACTATTCGGTAGTAACTAAACGCACAAGAAACACAACTCGATTATGCGTAGCCACAGACGCTACATGTAGTGGGCTTCAGATCCTCGCTGGTTTGGCGAGAGACCGAAAGACAGCACAACTCGTCAATGTGTTGCCTTCTGAACGCCCACAAGACGCTTATAAAGTTGTAGCAGATAAGTCAAAACCCAAATGTCCTATACACATACAAAAAGTAATGGATAGGAAGGTGGTCAAAAGGACCGTCATGACTATACCCTACAACGCCAAACCTTTCTCTAATAGATCGTACATTCGTGACGCTTTAAAAGAAAAGGGGGTCGAAATAGACAAGGACGACCTAACCGTTACCGTACAGGCGGTCAGGGATGCCATGCACAGTGTTGTCCCTGGCCCTATGTCTGTAATGAAATGGATAGAAGATGAGGTATCTAAGTTAATGAAGAGTGGTACTACATATTTAGAATGGGTTACTCCATCTGGATTTGTTGTACGGCAACGCATTATGAAAAGAAAAGTACAACGATTTCATTTACAATTATTAGGTCGTTGTCAGTTAAGTGTAGCAACTGAAGATGAGAATCAAGTAGATAAACTACGTCATAAGGCTGCAACTGCACCGAATCTCATTCACAGTCTAGATGCGTCACTACTGCACCTTGGAACTATCCGATTTAATAAACCTATTGCATTAATACATGATTCAGTACTGTGCAGAGCTACAGATATGCAGGAACTATCTAATATAGTTCGTGAAACATATATGTATCTATTTGCTGAGAATGATTATTTACATGACTTTGCTGCTCAAATAGGAGCAGAGTCAGAACCACCGATCATTGGTGACCTTAAACCGGAAACCGTGATTGACTCAACTTATTTCTTTTGTTAAATGTATTCATCATTTTTTGACGGATTCTTCTCACCTCCTACTATTGTAGTGGTGTCAGAAGAGAGACTGAAAGCTGCCGAACTTAAAGCTAAGGAAAGGCAACTGTTACAAGTTAAAGTACAATTAGAACAGCTTCAAGACTTCTACTCTAAGTTAGAAGGAGAAGTGAAATCATTACAACCTGCTAAAGAGAGACCAGGTAAAGATCTGGACAACCTAGATGAGGCTACATGTGATGTCTAATAAAAATGTACATGTTACTGATAAAGTTAAATTAGAAGGATTCCAAGCCGTACTAGAACCTGGTAAGTTTGGTTATTCTTTAGCCGCAGTCGTTGATTCTAGTGTTATAGATAAATTAGAATCAGAACGAAAAGATGTCCTTAAGTGGGCAGAATCTAAACTAAAGAATCCTAAGCGTTCAACTTTAAAACCTGAACCATGGGAAGAAGTAGCAACAGATAAGTATAAAATTAAATTCTCTTGGAATGAAGAGAAACGCCCTCCTGTAGTTGATGCAGAAGGTACACCTATAACTGATACTAAAACACCTTTATATGGAGGATCTACTGTTAAACTGGGTTTCTATCAAAAGCCTTATATTCTACGGGATGGGGTTACCTATGGCAGCAGCCTTAAGTTGGTTGGTGTACAAGTTATTGAGTTAAATAAAGAAGCAGCCGGAGTTGACTCAGGTGAGCTTAATGAAACTGAAGTAGCTGATCTATTTGGTAAGTCCGAAGGATTTAAAGCTTCTGTAAATGGAAACCCTGATGTCGAAGAAGAAGACTTCTAAATTTAGATCTAAGCTTGAAGAAAGGATAGCTATTCTTTTAGAAGAGCTTGGAGTATCATATGAATATGAATCTACTCAGGTTCCTTATACCATCCAGCATAATTATAGTCCTGATTTCTGTCTCCCAAATTATGTATACCTCGAAGCAAAGGGATACTGGGATGCAAAGGACAGACGTAAGATCCTTGCAGTTAAGAAGGATAATCCAGACATAGATTTGCGGATGGTATTCCAGGCACCTTACAATAAAATCTCAAAATCAAGTAAAACAACCTATGCTCAATGGTGTGAACGTCACGAAATTCCGTGGTGTGCATTCCATGAGATACCACTCGAATGGTTAATATAATGGAAGCAGAATTCGTGAGACATGAACCTTGCGGTATTTGTGGATCGTCAGATGCAAATTCATTGTATACTGACGGTCACCATTATTGTTTTTCATGCAACACGTATACACCCGCAGAGGGTATAAATCTTAATTCACAGTCAAAAAGGAAAATGAACAATGAGAACATTGAGCTCCGAGGACATCCACAAGCTTTGCGTAGACGAGGACTTTCTGAGCCTACTTGCCGAAAATTCCGGATACACAGAGACGGAGATACGTTACTCTTTCCATATTTTACAAGCGATGGAGTTATTAAGGGGATCAAAGTAAAGAACAAGAAGAAAATTTTTAGTTATGAAGGAATTTCCACTGATACTTTATTTGGTCAGCATTTATTCCCTAGTAGTGGTAAACGTATTGTTGTTACTGAAGGTGAACTAGATGCTGCTAGCTGTTATGAAGCTATGTCAGGATGGCCAATGGTCTCCTTACCACATGGTGCTGCATCAGCTAGGAAAGATGTACAGAAACAAATACCATTATTTCAAGGATATGAAGAGATAATATTATTTTTTGATAGTGATGAACCAGGCAGAAAGGCAGCAGAGGATGCTGCGCAGGTCTTACCTCCAGGCAAAGTTAAGATCGCACGTATGGAGGCATATAAAGACCCATCAGAGGCACTACAAGCCAACGACTCAGAAGCGATTAGAAAAGCTATTTGGGATGCTAAACCCTACAGACCAGATGGAATAATAGATGGTAAAACATTATTAGATATAGTTACTACACCCCAAGCACCATATGACCATGAATACCCCTTCGCAGGACTCAATAAGAAACTACATGGGATCAGGTACGGAGAACTTGTCACATTTACTGCTGGCTCTGGCTCCGGAAAAACCTCAATCATGCGTCACATTGCAACTGACCTACTCCAAAAAGGGGAATCAGTTGGCATCTTGGAACTTGAAGCAAGTAATAGAAGAACAGCACTTGGATTGATGTCCACAGCTGTTGGGAAAAATCTAAATATTGGAGAACATGATGAACGAGAACTTCGATCCGCTTTTGAACATAGTATCGCTAATTGGAATCTTTATTGTTTTGATGGCTTTGGTTCTTTTGATCCTGACGTCATTTACAATAGGATCGAATACCTTGCCAGTGGATTGGAGTGTCGTGTTATATTCTTAGATCATCTTAGTATATTATTATCTGGATTAGATGGTGATGAGCGTAGAATGATTGATGTTACAATGACTAAATTAAGGTCATTAGTAGAACGTACAGGTATTGCATTATTTTTAGTATCACATTTAAGAAGAGGTAGTAATGATAGGTCTTCGCACGAAGAAGGAGGTAGAGTTAGTTTGTCCTCACTTAGAGGATCTCACAGCATTGCTCAAATATCAGATTCGGTTATTGCCCTCGAAGTCGATCAGCAGTCCGATTCTGAGAGAAAACTTACAACAGTTAGAGTCCTTAAAAATCGCTATTCAGGCGAAGTTGGCAGAGCGTGCGAACTAAGTTATGATTTAAACACTTGCAGATTTAATGAACATGAAATTGAACCCGAATTCAACCCATCCACGGATTTTTGAAACATATGTACATCCCTGGTATGAGTTTAATGATAAGCAAGGAAATAAAGCAACACTACTAAAACCTAACCCACCTACTAAGGAAGCAGTTGAAAGAGCAAAGTTTATTGACAAAACCTACAGATGGCGTAGGAACCCTAGTATTTGATTTAGAAACTAACGGACTATTAAGAAATGCCACCCGTATACACTGTGCTTCAATCTATTGGGTCGAAGATGATAATATCGAGACCTATAATGATGAGAAGTACGCAGAAGATCCCAAGACGTTACCAATGGGGAACCATTCCCTTACGACGGCTATTAACTATCTCTCGGTTGCTGATGTTGTCGTCGGCCATAATATTCTTGGGTTTGATTTACCTCTCATTAAAAGGATCTATCCTTTCTTTGAGTATCCTCCTGTTGTTGTTGATACTCTTTTGTTATCTAGGTTATATCATCCGAACTTACTCGATATAGATAAGAAGAGCGAATGGAAAAATATGCCTACTAAATTATATGGTTCACATTCTCTTGAGGCTTATGGATACAGATTAGGTGTCCTAAAAGGAGACTATGGTAAGACTACCGATTGGTCTGAATGGTCACAAGAAATGGAAGACTACTGCAAACAAGACGTTATAGTTACTAAAAAACTATGCGAACATTTTCACCCTTACCTGACTGGATCAAATTAGAACATCAGGTAGCAAAAATTTTAACTGAACAGGAAATCCATGGATGGTATTTTGATGAAAGAGCTGCACGGGAACTTGAATCGACTCTCAGAAGAGAGTATGAAAGTACTACTCAATTATTACAGCAACGCCACGCTTACGTTAGAGGATCGGAATTTTGTCCTAAACGAACTAATAAGCGAACAGGATATGTTGAAGGAGCACCTTTCACAAAGCTCAAAGACTTAAATCCTACTTCTCGTGACCATATAGCATGGATACTACAAACACATTATGGTTGGATGCCGTCATTAATGACCTCGACAGGCAAGCCAGTCATAAACGAAACAGTACTGAAAGATATTGGGACGGATATTGCTCTTCAATTTCTGAAACTACTGGATCTGACGAAGCAGTTAGGGATGATATCAGAAGGCGTGAACGCATGGCAGAAGCTATGTACGAAGTCTAGGATACATCATCACTGTTCAGTTGCAACATCTACATTTAGATGTGCCCACCGTAAACCCAACCTCGCACAAGTGCCCTCAGATGAAAGATTTAGGAAATTATTTAAAGCCACCCCTTCTTTATATATGGTTGGTGCCGACCTTAGCGGTATTGAACTCAGGATGCTTGCCCACTATCTCGCCAGATATGATCAAGGACGCTATACCAGAATCCTCACTACCGGAGATATCCACGCCACAAACGCCGAACGTATTGGGATCACCAGAACCCAAGTCAAAACAGTCACCTACGCCTTCCTCTACGGGGCTGGCGATACCAAAATAGGATATAGTTATGACAAACAGTTATCCGAGAACGAGGCTAAGGAGAAAGGCAAAGAGATTAGGAAAGCTTATGTTGATGCCATACCAGGTCTTAAAGAACTGCTGGAAGCAGTACACAAAGCTAGTGAGAGGGGTTATGTATATGGACTCGACCACCGTCGTATCCTCGTTGACTCGAGGCATAAGTCACTCAACTACTTACTACAAGGATCGGCAGCGATCATCGCTAAAAGATGGATGGTATTAGCCAATGAACATCTTCCTGAAACTGCTAGACAATTGGCATTCGTTCATGATGAATTACAATTTGAAGCGGAAAGTCACGAAGTAGATGACTTGAAATTTCTACTAGAACTTACAGCTATACAAGCTGGTGAGTATTATAACATGAGATGTCCAGTCGCTGCTGAATCTAAAAGCGGTACCACCTGGGCTGATGTACATTAACTATGGAATTATTAATTGATGCGGACTTCATCGTATATAAGTCCTGTGCTGCAGCGGAGACTGAAGTTGACTTTGGTGACGATGTTATCCTTGTCACTTCTAACTTTAGTGATGCATACAGTGCAACACAGCGAGAACTTACCAAGATTAAAGACCAATTTGGGGCTTTCACTGCTTTAAAATTATTCTTTTCTGATACTAAGAATTTTAGAAAGAAAATTTTACCCGAATATAAAGGGCATAGAAACCGTAAGAAACCTTGTGGTTATAAACGGGTAATACGTCAACTCAAGACTGAGTATGATGTTATCACTATGCCTGAGTTAGAAGCAGATGATGCTATGGGTATATATTCAACTAAACACCCAGGTAATATTATTGTGTCTCCTGATAAAGACATGAAACAGATACCTGGTAAGTTGTATAATTTAGATGAGCATTTCACAGTCAGCAAAGAAGAAGGTGCTAAGTGGCATCTAATACAAACGTTGGCAGGTGATCAAACAGATGGTTATCCTGGAGTACCTGGTATTGGAGTTAAGAGGGCAGAAACTCTCTTCTCCAAAGAAGGTTACTCCTGGAAAACTGTTTGTAAAGCTTTTAAATCTAAAGACTTGAGTGAAGATAATGCTTTAACCAACGCAAGACTTGCACGAATCTTAACAGCTGATGATTATGACTTTGATAAAAAACGACCAATACTCTGGACCCCCTCCTCCGATTACGAAATTAACGGTGGAACAGGATCTGAAGATGAGGCTGCTTGAAGATAAGTTGAATATTGGATATGAAGAGCATAAGAAAGAAATTATAACTTTATTTTTAGCATTACAAAGACAGAACTTTGTATTAGGAAATTCACTTACAAATCTATTAGAACATTGGCCTAATGAAGAAGTCATTTTTATCCACTCAGGCAAGGGAATTCAGAAAAAAATATAACTTGAAAAATGATTCAACTAGACCTACTAGAGCTTATCAGACAAAGTTAATAGAAGAAGAGTTCCAGGAATTCATACAAGCTGAAGGTATGCTATTTAGGCATGGAAGAAATCAGAAGGAAGAATGTCTGAAAGAATTAGCTGATTTAGTATATGTATGCTATCAGTATGCTGAGAATATGGGATGGTTTTTAGATGAAGCTCTGGACCGTGTTCATAAATCAAATATGTCCAAGCTCGGTGAGGACGGTAAACCAATATACCGAGAAGACGGAAAGGTTCTTAAAGGACCTAATTACCAACCACCAACTTTAGAAGATTTATTTTAATGACAGCTAAACTAATCTCCCGCACTGGTCGGGTCCAATCATGGTTGGATAACCCAGAATCAAGACTTCCAGTGAGTTGTACTGTCTTTGTTGTAGAAGACTCAATGGAAGGTAAAAATGGAATCGAGGCTTCGTGGAGATATGTCAGTCACGGACTACGTTTTGGAGCAGGAGTTGCGGTCCATCTATCTAAGCTCAGACCCAAAGGAAGTGAAAACGGAAAAGGTCTTACAGCTTCTGGCCCAGTATCATTCGGCAAAATCTACTCAACCTTAAATGAAACACTTAGACGTGGAGGGGTCTATAAGAACGGTGCTTGTGTTTTGCATCTTGATATCGACCATCCTGACATTCTCGAATTTATTGAAACACCAAGAAATGAACTACCGTGGGTCAAGAGGTGCGTGGACCTTACAGCGGGTCAATGGAACCACACGGATAATAAAATAAAAGATGCCTTACTCCACGGGCTTAAGAGTGGAGACATATGGCTCAACAAAATTAAATATGATGACAAAGGACAAAGAATCTACGGGAACGTGTGTCTTGAGGTTTACCTGCCCTCACGAGGAACGTGCTTGCTCCAGCATGTCAATCTCGCAGCCTGTGATACACGCAACATACACGAGGCTTTCGCTAAAGGTATGTCCGAGCTGTGCGATCTCCATGGCAGAACAGGTGTTGGAGGGACTGGAGAATACCTATCCTCGGACGTCGATAGGCAAGTCGGGCTCGGAATGCTTGGACTGGCCAACCTCTTACGAAGGTACGGAGTAACATACGAGAAATTCGGAGAGGCTTTAGAAGCTGTTAATGGCAGACTACCTCATGAAGAAGGTAATGCACTTGAATTAGCTTATAAATTAAGAGAAGGTATAGAAGGTGCAGCCTATATAGCTAGGAATGCAAATATGGTGAGAGCTTTTGCTATAGCTCCTACCGCAAGCTGCTCTTATCGTAGCCAGGATAGCGATGGGTACACTAGTACCCCAGAAATAGCACCTCCTATAGCTAGGAGTGTAGATAGAGATAGTGGTACCTTTGGTGTACAACACTATGATTATGGCGATGTTGAGATCGCCTCAGAAGTAGGATGGTACGCATATAAACGTGTAGCAGACCAACTAATGATAATGCTCGACAAAACGGGACTTCTTCACGGGTATTCCTTTAATTCATGGTCCGATGTAGTGACTTATGATAGGGAATTCGTAGAAGAGTGGTTACTTTCACCCCAGACCTCCCTTTATTACAGCCTTCAAGTAATGGGAGACGTACAGGATAAGACCGATGCGTATGCAGCATTAGATCAGAATGAAGTCGATGATTACTTGCAGGATATACTCGGTAATGCCGAACCAATAACCTGCGATTGTCAAGAATGATGAGGAAAACACCATATCAAAAATTAATGGACCGTAAACGGAAGTGGTCCCCCGTAAAACCCACCGCTGGAGTATTTAAAGATGGATCAGAAGATGCTATCAAACGTGCATTGGCAATACGTCACATGGAGCTACCAGTGGGAGAATTTATTACTGAAGCACTTGAGAAAGAGGTTCCCGATCACGCTCGGGAGCTTCTGCTCTCGAATGTTAAAGATGAGGAAAGACACGATCTCGCATTGGGATATATTGTAGATTCCCATAGGATTAAAGAAGATTCACAGTCAGAACTGGAGGCGAAAAGAATAAGAGATGCTTGGATATCACATCCTGACCATACAATTACTAAAGCTCTCGTGGCTGAAAGAGCAATCTTCTTTGTTCTTCTCCCTTTCTTTAGGTTTA
>VTLG01007439.1_pt1 | contig 47236 bp, 61 predicted proteins | sample 4694571 | NCBI WGS metagenome assembly VTLG01 (sample SAMN12604809, study PRJNA352737) | marine metagenome | biome: ENVO:00000447; feature: ENVO:00000209|ENVO:00000569|ENVO:01000036; material: ENVO:00002151; isolation source: viral sequences binned using virsorter ... | reverse complement strand
GGGCGGCTATTGTTATCTGCGTCTTCCTTTCGCTTTGAGCTTTTCTTGCTTCTTCTTTAAATACCTTTCTTTAATTCTTTGACGATTAGCTTCTTTATTTGCCTTTGCTGCTGAAGCTGTTCCACCGTATTTCTTTTTGTTCTTAATAGCTAATAGCTGAGCTTTGCTACGTTTTTTACCTTGTGTTGTTGTTTCTTCTTTTTCCTTCTTCTTTTTCTTTTTAAGCCAATAAGCAGCGGCGGCTGAGCCTCCAGCTTGGATTAATGGTAATACCATGGTTATGTTCCTTTAATAATGTGTTGATGAATAATTAGCTCTCGCAATGGCTGAAATCCAAATGCTTTTCGCATCCATCCGAGCCAATGACTACTACCTTTGTCCGAATTGCATTGCCTGCACGCACAGACAACATTTGTTGTAAGATCCTGTCCTCCCTTGCTACGAGGTTTGACATGATCGAGTGTAAGTTCTTTAAATTCATAAGATTTTCCGCAATAAACACATGTACAGTTAAAGTGCTCTTTTACAGCTCTTCTCCAGAGCCTTTTAGAATCTGAACTTGTCATGGTTATTAAGTTGTGTAAGTAATGTTTTGGACTAGGTAGTAGAGGGGTCATGCTTTACGTATTTTGAGTCTGCTTTTTCGGTTAATGCTTGGTTTTGTTAAGGTCACATCTGATGCTTTCTTACCACCTTCATGACCTTTCTTATGGGCAACATCTCGGTTGTCTCCATTTCCGTAAGTTCCTTTTGCATGATTAGCAGCATTTGCTGCAACACGTATTCTTAATCCCTTTTTTGTTTTGTTGTATTTTCCTTGTTGGATAAGACGCCTTCTTCTAGCGGGTTCATTGTCTTTGTAGTATTGGCTAGTACTTCTTGCCATAGAGTTTTTCCTGTACTAATTCTGGATCAACTGAGGGCATAACCCTGGATAGCTTCTCTAAAGGGTTTCCGTTATAAGCAACTCCGCTAATATCATTAGCTTTAAGCCAATCACATGCTGCTTTTAAGTCTTGGGTAGTAGCCTCGCCTGCTTTAATGCGAGCGAGGAACTCTTTAGTAACTAGATTATGCAACTCGTTAAATTGATCTTCGGTTGCTTTCTTTTTCATTTATTCGATTCCTAAGCCTCTTTTGACTATTCTTAGGGCGGTATCGTCTAGATCGTTATCACTCTGTTCTACAAGTTTCTCTAATAATTCAATTACGAATTTTTTAAACTTTTCACTTTTTAAGCTACTTAGAACGAGTGGTTTTAGAATTGCTAACATTTTACTTTTTTTTTACTAATTGGATTGGAACGACATCAGAGCACAAGTCATAAGCATCAGAATCTGGACGAAAGGTAAAACCTTTACGTTGTAGTTCTGCACATTTGAGTGCTCTGGTCATTTCTTGAGAGAGTTTCATATTCCTTTCATGTAACGCAGCTATGCGTTCACATTGTTTGGTCAGATCTCTATTTAAGGGGACCATAAAATTAATTTGAAATCCCCAGTTTTCTGAGATGACATAACCATCTTCAGTTTCAGGTTGTGTATCATTTCCCATATAAAATGGGCTGAATGTCATAGTGCTTCCATTACACGAGTTCCCAGTGTTGAACTGCTGTCTCGAGGGAGCTCCATTATTACTAAATTGCACTGCCTGATTTGTGACATTTCCGGTCGCGGCTGCCACGGGGTTGGAATTATTATTGGTATCTCCTTCAGCAAATACCGGACTGCCTATTGTGAGAAGACAGAGAAGGAATTTGTAGTGGAGTTTATTGTATAGTCTGTTGTGATATCCCATTCTTCTATAAGACCAGCAGCTCTAGTCACTGTTTCTAGTGACCAAGCTTTTGTGTCATCTTTAATTGAGAATTTAGTACCTGACCCAGCTATATCTGCATCAGCAGTAACGTTAGTGCCAGACCATGTACTGACGGCACCACCCATCACTTTCTTTTTTGTGACTTCTTTTATAGTCTGAGTCGTGACTGTATTACTAGTCATATTCCCTGTGGTGAACTGAGGAGTGACAGTATTGGCTCTAGCTATGCTGGGTGATAACAGAGCTAAAAGCAAGATTAGTTTTTTCATGCTTTTGGTTTGTCTTTATTTGCCATAGGACATACAGGTGGTTTACCTCCACCGTTCTTACCTGTAGTAAGCCCGAAGGTGGCTAGGGCTCCCGTAAATACGCTGGCGACGAAAGTGATATCGCTATTCCCAGACTTCTTAACCATTGGTATATCTACGTAGTTCATTGTAATGATGAATCCTGACCACACCACCACGCCAAGTCGAACAAAAGTACCCAGTACTTCTATCTGATGCTCCTTATCTTCAGCTACATCTTTTAATTTGCCAAGGAGTCCTTTCTTTTTTGGTTCTTCTTCCATTTATCAATTTTGCTTTGTAGTAGTTTTTGTATCTTCTTTTTAATAGCGTCAAAGAATGGTTGAGCAAAAGTTGTCACTGCCACAGCTGATACAGCCGCATATCCTGCGACTACTACTGTATCTGCGGTAGGTAATGGAACCTCAAAATTAACAATTGGAATATTTAATTTTGGTGGAGGTGGTTGCTCAGTTGTCTCTGTAGGTTCAGCTTGTATTTCCTCTTCAGCTTGTAAATCACTTGGAGGTATAACCATCGGAGTAAAATAAGGGACTTCCGCTGTTGGTAAAGGTATAGATATAGTCTCTATCGTTTTTAGAGATGGTATTTGTATTATTGGTATTTCTACCATTTTTTAATAGGGCAATGCATAAAAGGGATTCGTGCTTTAGCGGGCATAAAACACCCGCACATTCTGCAAAATTTCTTGTCAGTTAATTTTGGACAGTTAGCACAAATCTCTAATTTTTCACTAGGTGTCACCTGTTTCCTTTATAAATGCGGAATTACTGGATAATTCATTCCGTTTACCTTCCATTTGCTCAATAGTATAGATAGTACTATCCATTGGAATAGTATCTTTGACATATTTAATGTGAGCATCAACTTTTTCTTGGTGAGATGTATCACCATTCCTTGCGTGATACAAAGCATCTAATTGCAGACCGTTTGATGGATAACATTCTCGACGCATGTCTTCAGCCGTCACCTTCACAGGTTCTGGAGTTGCTGGTTCGTTTACGTCGTCACCAACGGTACCTTCGTGCCCAACTGTGTAAGGTATGTCAGCTATAGGTACTGGTTCTTGTGGTGTATTACAAAAGTCAACTATTAGTTTTGCATAATAGGCTTTATCACCATCAGGATCTGTAGGTATATAAGCCCAAGATCCGTCCTCATATTCAACCTTTAATTTTAAGGTATCAATTTCTGTAATTTTAAATTTCATTGTTATTGTCCGGCTACTGAGCCTGAATTATGGAATGTCATATAATGACGATTTTCTATGTAATAGCCTGAAGATCCACCGCTAGAACCTCCAGATCCTCCTGAACCTGAAGAACCTCCAGAACCTCCAGAACCATTAGAAGCGTTACCGTTAGCACCTGTGTTTCCTGTTGCACCTGTGTTTCCTGTAGCACCTGTGTTTCCACCGCCACCAGATGTACCCCAGTCTCCACCGTTACCTCCGGTTCCTCCAGTTCCTCCAGTTCCACCGGTACCACCGGTACCACCTTGTCCAGAGCTATTACCGTTATTTCCTCCTCCGGCACCACCAGATCCTGCAGATCCACTTGAACCGCCAGATCCGTTTTGTCTTGTTTGGTTATAACCTCTTCCATTTCCTCCGGCACCGCCAGATCCTCCAGATCCTCCAGACCCACCAGAACCTCCTCCGGCACCAGCTTGAGTTGCATGTTGAGCGCATTGTACGGACGAACTTCCGTTCCAACCACCATTAGCTGATTGAACTCTACCTTTCCGAAGACTAATGTTTAAGTAACCACCACCGTTGTAGAAAACATGGCTTCCATAACAATAGTCGCATAATTGCTCCATAACCGATGATGGATAGTTATGCATTGGTGGACCAGAGCTTTGCCATGAGTTATATCCTGCACCATGGTAAGGATAACCTTGGGAAACATACGCGTTACTACCCGAACAACCCCAATGTGAACTTCGTTGTATGTGATAAAAATGTCCTACAACGCTGGTATAGCTACCATTACCGCCTTGTCCACCAGTACCACCTTGTCCACCAGTACCACCGTTACCTCCACGACCGCCTCCGCCGCCGCCTCCGTAGATTTCTCCTCCAGAGTTATTGTAGAAAGTTATGTTTCCGTTTTGGTCACTTTTAACTGCATTAGATCCAGAACCTCCAGAACCGGAACTACTGCCTGCTCCTCCTTTACCTTGAATGCTTCCAGTATTGTGGACAATTAATGTACCACCCATACTACCTTCAATCATCAAAGCTGGAGAAGTAGAACTACTTCCAATAGTTACACCGCTATTAACAGTGAGTCTTTTTGGTACAGCAGTAGCCCAGTTTGAGCCAAATGCTGCTGAAGTTTGAAAGTTTTCTTGGTGAGAATTGACTGTATATTGTATCTCGTTTACTGCATCATAAAAATTACTCATGGAGATTTGTCCAGAAGTTGGCACGTTAGTGTTATTTCCTGGAACTGCTCCACCGTCACGATAATATTCTGATAAAGAGTGGGGGACTGAACCACCAAATTCATTGACAATCTCAGTAATTTTGATTTGCCCTGAACTTTGTAGAGCCATTATTTACCTCCTTTAAGTTCGTCTATCTCTGCTTTTAATTGTTTTATAGATTCAATAAGTATTGAAGTTAAAGCATGATAGTTAACTGTTAAATGACTATCACCTCCTCCTATTGGAGTTACTTCTTTTACTGCTTCAGGTAATATTGCCTGTACTTCTTGAGCTATAACACCGGCACTCTTTTCACCAGTTTTCTTCCAGTTAAAAGTTACGCCATTTAATGCTTCTACTTTTTCTAATGCATTAGGTACTACCCCAATGTTTTCTTTTAGATTTATATCTGATGCAACAGTACTTGAAAAAGCAATTAAGTCTCCATCTGCATGGAAGTCACCGTCAGCTTCAAATCTAAACTCTGTACTTCCATTTAAAATAACATCTAAAGATGTGTTATCTGTAAAATAGAGTTTGTCACCTGCATCTCTACCAATAGAAGATGTTGTATATATGTCACTACTATTAATTAAAGCTAGAATTTCAGCACCTGTCTGATCGGCAGTAGCTGAAGCTTCAATTCCATTTAATTTTGTATGATCTGCGTCAGTAAAGACGTTTGAATCACTAGCAGCTTCTACGGCTGCTCTAATTTCTGCATCTGTCTGATCTGCTGTAGCTGACGCTTCTATGCCATTAAGCTTAGTATGATCAGCATCAGTAAATACATTACTATCGCTGGCACTTTCTACAAGGGTTCTAATTTCTGCGGCGGTTTGGTCTGCTGTAGCTGCGGTTTCTATACCGTCTAATTTTGTACCGTCAGCAGCTACGTCTCTTCCATCTACAGTTCCTGAAACACCAATGTTTCCTGTAACAGTTAAAGCTCCAGTTGCAGCAGTTCCAGATGTAGATAAGTTTTGGGAACCAAATGCCGGAGCAACTTTAGTTCCAGCTATTGCAGCAGATGCGTTAACGTCTGCGTTTACGATTGAATCGTCAACTATGTTTGCACTAGCAACAGTTACGTCTGAAGGTAAAGCTCCAGCTGCAATTTTAGATGTTGCAATAGAGTCGTTACCTAATCTTCCAGCTATTGATGCGGAAGACACGTTTGCCATATCTTCTGCGGCTACTGGATGACCACCAGCTGTTGAGCCGTCGTGTACGACAAGTGTTTCCTTGTCGAGATCTACAGTAACTTCTCCTTCGGCTCCGGTAAAGCTACTATGTTGCGAGGTTGTACCTCGTCTTAATTTTAATAATTTTGCCATTATGCTATGAGTCCAAAGTCGATTTGTAAGTTATTACCACTAACGGTTCCCACCTCTGTAAGGTTCTTATCGTTACAGTCAAGGTGATTAGCTAATGCAGGGTTTGCATCGTTAATTACTCCAGCAATACCAGGAGCTATAGCTACCCATGTAGTACCGTTGTAATAGTTAAGGGAGTTTGCTGTGGAGTTGTACCAGAGATCTCCTGATGAGGGACCGCTTGGTGTACCACTCTGTATTAGGTATTCGTTTGCATATCTATTTACATCAGCTATCGAACCACCAACAGTATTTACATTGGCTATTGATCCACCAACTGTATTTACGCTTGAAATATTTGTAGCAGTCGTATTTACGTTTGCAATACTTCCAGCAGTTGTATTAACATTTGCTATCGAAGTAGCAACAGTATTAACTGAGTTATTTCCAGATCCAGTATTTACAGCATTAGTAATTAAGCCTAAATCTTCACTATAAGTAATCTGTCCAGCAACAATATTAATGTTAGTTAGGTCAGACTGGTTAGGTGTAATAGGACTATATCCATCTCCAGAACTACCGTCATAGACCATCATAACTTTGTTAGATGAGCTATCAAACCATAAATCACCATTTGTTAGTGATCCACTGCCGGGTCTAGCCGTTGGTGCAGAAGTATTAATTTGATATCTATTAGCAAAGTTATCTATATTTGTTACGTTAGCTCCAGCCGCTGAAATATTAGTTGCATTAGCTGCAACAGTTGTAACCTCAGTAGCTTTTGGTACTAATCTATGGAAAGCGTATGTATGTAATGTAGTTGTTGTTTCTACGATTACACCAAAGCCTGCTGTTAAAACTGTCGAACCACAACCCGTAATAGTTACGGTATTTCCGCTCCCAGCTCCATTAGCAATAGTTACAGTTCCACTAGAAGGCGTACGTGTAGTTCCAATAGATTTAATAGATACCAGAGTACCGGCACCATTATTTACATCTGGATTAGCTGCAGGGAATGAAGTCTCATTAGCTAAAGGTACGAAACCTCCAACATCATCAACTAAGTCAATTATCCTTGCATCTATAGCAGCAGTAGTTGCCACTTTAGAATCAACCCCAGACCATGTAACTCCACTAGCAATAGTTTCTGAGGAATCCTGTCTAAGGAATAAACCTTCAGCTTCAGTCTCTGTGTAGTATCTACTATCTAAAGAGGTAGTATTCATCTCAGATAGCTCAAGCTTATCGGACTGAAGTAAAGTTTTGATTTCACTAGCAGTCTGATCGGCAGTAGCTGCGGTTTCTATTCCCGCTAACTTAGTCTGCTCTGCATCACTAAACTCATTAGTATCAGCGTTTGCTTCGTATGCAGTTTTGATTTCTGCATTAGTTTGGTCTGCAGTCGCGGCTGTTTCTATGCCAGATAATTTAGTTTTCTCAGCATCTGTATATGCGTTGGTATTTGAATTACCCTCATAAAGAGTTTTTATCTCAGTAGCTGTTTGATCATCTTTAGCATTGGTCTCGATAGTATCGAGTTTTGTACCATCAACTGCTACATCTCTACCATCTACAGTTCCACCTACAACTATATTTCCAGTTGTTTGTACAACTTGTGCACCAAAGTTAGGTGAAATCTTAGTACCATCTATAGCTGCTGAGTTATTGATATCAGCATTAACAATAGATCCATCAACTACGTTGGACGAGTTAACAGTTATACCACTAGGTAATGCACCTGTTGCTAGTTTGCTTAATCCAACAGCTGCACTTCCGCTTATATCAGCATCGACAATAGTTGCATTTTTTATTTTTGCAGTTGTAACTGCTTCATCTTTTATATCATCTGTAATGACTTTATTTCTGTGTTCAACACTAGAAAATCTAGCCATATCATGGATAGCATTTAGATCTGTTGATCTAATAGAAGAACCCGCAGCAAATACGGCTGCTGCTGTATTTACATCTGTTTCTCTATATATATGAACGTTGCCAGTTCCGGCAGTCGCTTGTGCTCCAAGAGTAAGTGTTGTACCACTAACGGTATATTCACCAGAACTCGGACTACTAGCTACATAAGTTTGTAAAGTTCCATCAATTCTTACTTTAATGTCACTTGTTTTTAAATATTCAATTGTAATGGAGTAAGAGGTGGCTCCTCCATCTTTAAATTCTTCAGTTGTTTGTACCGCCATTTCTCTTTGAAATAAGTGACGGGTGGATTATTTTGGTATGTTTAATATTTTGTCTATCGTGCCTTGATTTGCATTATAGTTTTTTAATTTTTGATTTCTCTCTTCAAGGAGTAACTTTTGTACGTCGTTCTCCTTTTTAATTTGTGCCCAAGCTCTCTTCTTAGCTTTATCAAACGCTTTGGCAATTCGTTTGTAGTGTGGAAATGATTTTGGGTCTACATCCTTCATACCATTTCTTTTATGCCAATTCATTTCAGCCATAGATACCTGTATTTCTTCGTCCGCAGCCATCTTGTCAAACTGAGCTAATAAGTTTTGTTCACCTATAGCTCTCTGATACATAGATCTAACCTTTGGACTATCAGATAAATCTGTTCCATCTGGAGCTGAGTATGTGGAAGTTCTTAAGTCATAACCACTATCAAATAACAACTGTCTACCAGGAGAATAATCTAAGTTAAAGTTCACAGGTGAAACTGCATTAAACATACGAGTAACGAAGTTATGATCTTTAATAGGGTTTCCAGTTAATATGTCGTATTTAATTGGTAGTGGATCTAATGCGATATTTTCAGTAATTAAGTTTCTATTTCTTATAGAGCTTTGAATATCAGAACCTAGTTCTCTTGTGTGAGGAGTAAGTACTTTACCTATCTCATTTCTAAGACCAGATAAAGGAACTGTATTATTCATTAATGAAGCAATTATTCTATTCTGCTGTCCAGGAGCACCAGAAAATAAATCTACAAATGACTGTAATCCAGCTAAGTAAGATTTACTTGTAGCTGTATTTGCTAATGCGAGTGCTAATGAACCTAATCTATTTTCAGTCCACTCTTCTCCCATTAAGTCTTGGTGATCTCCAATATCTGCTACTAATGCCAGTATTTGGTTATAAGGTTCAAAGGCATCATAGTTAACCCAGACATCACCAATTTTTATAGTTCTTGGTTTCCATCCAGCATCTAACCATGCTTGTCTTTTAACTCTATCTGTTGGTCCATTACCATGTAATCCACCACTAAGATATGCCATTGAAGCCATAAATAAGGCTCCAGAACCTAATGCAAGTCTTCCATTCTGTACAGCTTTTGCATTAATTAAATCTCTATTAGTTTTTATTCCATACTTAGTAAGATGTGTCAGGTCGTCTCCAGGCTTTGCTTTAGCTATCTGATTAAACTCATCAACTAAGAAGTTAAATCCAGGAGTATGCTTAGCAGTTAGAGTTAATCCATTAATACCTGTTTTAGCAAACAAGAAGAATGGTTTAGCCCAAGGTGATGAGTTAAAAGTTTTTTGTAATCCCTTAGTGAAACCCTGTAAGTCGCTAGTTAATGTTGCTTCTTTTTTTGAATACTCAGCAGCTGCATCAGATAAAGTACCATCTGGATTCCATATTTCTTTATTAAACTTATCTTCCATATCCTTAAAGAATTTGGCATCGAAGTTTGCAAAATTAGAATCAGGTAATTGTTCAGCCGCAGCTAAAAATGCTTTTTCTCTAGCTTTTGCTCTACCAATCATTAATGTAAAAGCATCATCAGTAGCTGCCATGATTTTGGTTGAGTAGGTTAAGAGACTACTATCATTCATACCTCTGACCATATTAGCGGTGCGGTATAAAAGTTTATCCATAGTATTCCCTCTACTCTCTGCCCAATGACCAAAAGCTAACCACTCATTATCTAGTTTGGTACGATCAATATATCTAGTTTTGATTGATGCAAGATCGCCAGCCCAATAACTATTTAATCTACTTTTAAAGAATGAGAAAGATTCTCCTACTGATTCACGTAAAGCATTTAATGAAGCCAACCCAGCTCTTGCAGTAACCCAATCACCTTTCATTGCACCACCCATAGCCATAGCTAGTGGTCTAGAAAACGTTGCACTGGACGTACCCATGATTGCTCGGATTGGTGTTTTAGGTCCAGATAAAACACTATGACTAAACATAGTTCCCATCTCGTTCAAAAAGACACCTGTTTTTTTCTCATCTCCAGCCCATGAACCGCCACGCATCTTGTAACGCATAAATTTGTCTAGATCTTCAATAGTATGAATATCTTTAGCCATAGTGATTCCTTCCAACATGGCTTTAAATACTTCATCACCACCGTCTTCTGTAGTCAGATCTAAGACTGCACGATAAGCGTCAATACTTTGCTGTACATCTCCTTTAATTTTTTCTTTAAGTTCTTTTCTAGAAAGTCTTGTCTTATTAGTAAGACGAGCATCACCAAAATCTGCAAGTTGTTGAGATACTTCTGCACTAGAATATTTCCTTAACTCTAAACCAGCAATTAGCTTATCTACCAATTGCTGAGCAGGACCATCAACTGATTTTAGATTAACTATATCTGCTAATTCTCTACCAGTTATACCTGAATCTCTAATATCATTAAACAAAGAAGTATTAACCATGTCTAATGCTTTTATATATTCAGGCTTTACATATTCACCGACTTTTGCCTTATATTCCTTACCAAGTTTATTAGTCTTAATTTGATATAGAGGAGTTTGATCTCTAGTAAATAATTTAAAAAACTCTTCGTTACTTACATCACTAGTATTCCTACCTTCGTAGACAGCTCTAAACATATCTATATCTGCACCAACACTTTCTGCTAGTGTCTTACCTTGTCTCCTAGCTGTTTCTTGTAATTGTTTTATATAACCTTGGCTTCTAAAGTTTCCAAGGATTTCTTTCATAACTTCTTCAGTTTCACCTGAACCTTTAGCCATCCTCTCAATTTGAGTGTTGGAAGTTAGAGAACCTACGTGACCATCTTCAGCACCCCATTCTGTCTTAGTACGTTTTGTAGCTCTATCTACGTCAGCTGCTGAACTATTAGAAGTAGATGTTCCTTGCCATTTATCTGCTATAGGTTCATTCTTAGGTGCTCTAAATCCAGGATCTTTCATCTGGGATTTAGCTTGTTCTCTTTTCTGTAATTCTATGCTGTTTAATCTTGACTCTCTAAACTCAGCAAAGTCACTTCTTAAACTATCATAATCATAGTCAGTAACTTTTCTAATTCTTTTACCAAGCTCAGTTAAATCTTCTGGCTTAGCGGCAAGTAGCTCCTCTGTAAATTCTGATACGTCTTTCCCTGCTTTTTTAGCAGCATCAGTTAGAGCCTGAAGATCTTCTTTTCCTAATTGAGCTAATTCTTCTCTTGCATTATATACATCTCCAACTCTTGATCCAGCTTTACTGGCAACATCACCCCCTTGCTCAGCAAGCTGTTTAGCAAGTGGTGTCATTTTAAATATAGTTGCATCAATAACACCACCCAGAGCCATACCTTCAACGACATGTTTTAGTTTTGTTATTGCAGGATGATCAGTGTCATTAGTAGCAAAAGGGGTGTCTATCCAGCCATAATGTTTGGTTAATGCTCCCAAGAAGTTATCTTGTTCTTCATTCTTTGCTACAAGGTCATAACGTAAACCTATTAAAGCACCTTCTTTTAAAACACCACCCAGGGTAGTTGCTTTTTTTACAGCCTGTACTCCTTTAGTACCCCAAGTTAAAGCTTTAACACCTTTACCAACACCACCTGTTACAGCGATAGTACCACCAACATCTGTTATACCTCTGACTAATCCTCCCCACCATGTTTTGGTTTCGATAGGTTCGCCATCACCATACATAAACTGATCCCATTCAGTCTTATAGCCTTCTTCAGTTTTACCTTCTTCTCCCATCTCACCACTGAAAAAGTCAATAACTCTTTCTGGTGTAGTAATGATATTAGAAGCAATATCTCTAGCTCCAGCTCCAGCTCCAATCCAACTATCTTTCCAATAAAGTTGAGCAGTGGGGTTTGTGACAACTTTTTTTATAGTTTGAGTAACAGGATCTTGACCTATATTCGCTTTGATCTTGTCGCCTAGATTCTGCTGTATCTCTTCACCTTTCTGTTGTTGTACTACATTTTCCTCGGTGACAGGTTCTGTAACCTCTCTACCAAGTTTTATATCAGCAGCTTTTATATTCTCTACTGCTGATTTTGCGTCCGCTTCGGACAGCCCTTCTCCAGATATTCCTATCTCAAGTGTAGGGTCAAAATTTTCACTCATAATTACCACGGTAAATAATGCCCTCTAGGAAAGGCATGTAAACCGTAGTTACATGTCCTCTCTCATAAGAGCTTTTTTATTGAAGGGGGATGTTTTAATATTCCAGTTCAATTTGTCTGTAGAACTGTCACGTTTCTCATGACGTGTATCTGTTGGTATTCCTATTTTTTCTAAGATAGTTTCATCTTTCTTATGACCTGTATGTAGACCTTCTGGTATCTCTGGTGTTCCAGGGTAACTGCCCTCTAGCGTATCTCTAGGTTTAGTTTGTTGTGAAGCATCTATAATCTTCGCTTGTATGATACTGGCTTTAGTTGGAAATTTATAGATAAGTTCTAAAAATTTATCATCATACTGGTCTTCTAGTTTAGTTTCTTCTTTACCATCTGTTGCTCCTTTTACTTCTCCTTTCTCTCCTTCCTTTTCAGTATTAATATATTTTAATTGTTGGTTAGCTAAGTCAACAGGATTAACTCCCATTCTCCTTGCTAAATCACGATAGTAGTCTGGTACATCTTTAGCTTGTTTGAGTGGTGTTTCACTCCAACGAACTAACTCATCCTGAGTTTTTAAATCAACATCCAGTTTACGTTTCTTCCATTTACCACCTGAACCTTGTTCTAGATTTAACTGTATTTTTCTGCTATATGAATCATCACTAGGATCTAAGTCAGGTTTCATTAATTCACGTCTTCGTCCATTATCCTCAACAGCTTCTTTAATAGCAAGTTGACCAGCTTTAAAAGCATCTTGAGGTGTGCCTACAATTTTTCCATCTCGTATGTATGCATCTCGGTAAGCTTCATTAAATATTTCTTCTAAGTTTCCATTAAGTGTAATCCACTCTACTGACTTAATATCAGTCTCACCAAATGTTTCATTAGTTCCTTGATTGGTATATGACTTTATTAAATTCTGTGCTTTTTTATAATCAGCAGTTCCTGGATTTAAAGCTCCACTAGGAATGATTTTATCTTTGTATTTATTGAAAACTTCTGTACTGACATTTGCCATCTCATAATCATATACACCACCGTTGTAGCGTAATGAATTTTTAATCATGTCTTCAGCTACATTATCATCTAAATGACCACGTAATGCATCAGATATTTCTGTAGGTACATACCCATCATATTTATCTTTGTAGTAGGTCATTAGTTGAGCTTTCGCATCATTAGATAGATTGTCATTCTCTCTAATGACTTGTAAATCAGCTGCTATATTAGCTTCTTTACGCTCTTCTCTAGCTTTCGAACCTAGTTCAGCTGCATCTACTAATTCACCTTCTATACCAGACCACTCTTTCCAAGAGGACATAGTCTTAGTAGAACCATCACGAGCTGTTATTTCGTGATTAACTATAGAAATAGCTTGTGGGTAGGTGATTACATTTTGACTAACAAGATCAACCAAGTTTTCTTTAAATGCTGTTCGACCGGCTGAGATTGTTGTGTTGTTTCTAGCGGCATATCTAGCTGCCCAGTCATGTGCTAATTGATGACCATCAGCAGGATTAGCAGTTACAAATCCAACTGCAATCATTCTGCTGTCAGAAGCTTTTACTTGTGCTTGATAATTCTCTTCTCTTTTTACAGCTTGTTTCTTTCTTCTATTTTCATCAAATTTATCTATTTCCGGTTTAACAACCGTAGCCACTAAAGCTTCATTTAATCCTGCAAAGTTTTTTGCATATTCAAATTTAATCTTAGCGTCTAAAGCTGCGTGTTCGGCGGCAGAAAGATTATCTAAATGTCCAACAGAGACTTCTTTACCATCTCTAACGACATCTATCTTTGTGGTTTCATAAGCATCATAGACATACTTGTCATAGTCCTTAGCTTTCTCTAAAGCATATTGTTCTGCAACCATATACTTTTCCCATCCAGCCATCTTACGAAATTCATTAGCGGTGATACTGTCACCAGTTTCTGATTCGTACTTAGATGCAAACTCTTGAGTAGCTAGATCATCTTCAAATAACTTATCTCGCTCTCCTTTAAACTGTGCTTCTAATTCTGGACTTACACCCCTGGTAAGGATTTCTAGACTGATTTCAGCTTCTCTATCTTGTCTATGTTTCTCTTGTTTTTTCTGTAAATAGTTTCCTAATGTAGTAGAAAGACCAGCTATCTGACCCCAGGTCTTTTCGGTATTTCTTGCTTCATCAATATTATTCTGTTGTATAGACTGAAGGTATCTTTCTTCTGATGCTTGTATAGCATTGTCAGATTTTTCTTGTTCTGGGATTACGTCTAGTATTTGTTCAGGTACTACACGCTTATTAGATATTTGATATTCAGGAATCATTTAAAACCACCTCCGAGTCTTTTGGGTACTTTCACCTTCTTCACCTTCATCTTGTTTTTCAGTTTGTTGATTTCTCCAATTCTTAGTATCTAATCCTTCTATACCAGCACCTAACGCCTGACCCATGCCAAGCATTAAAGTCATTCCTACGTTTTGACTTACTGGAGTAGGATCTGGTAAATCAGGAATAGGATTAAGTACTACCTTTCCAAAGGATTGATTTAACTGTGATTTTAATTGTCTGTTAACTTCTTCATTACTGCCTTTAGCTCTATAAGAAGCTTCTGTTAATCCTCTGGATCTTCGTGCTTGACTAGTACCCAAAGTTCCTAAGTTCAAAGCTAACAACCTAGCTAATGATTTACCTCTAATACCACGCTCTGCTGCTGATGCTTGTAGAGATCCTTCATTGGCTAAAACCTTTTTAAAATCTTCTTGATTCTGCAAGATAGCTAAAATCTTTGCATTTCTTAATTCATATTGTGTCTGTGAATAAGCACGTTGAGCTGCGATATTTGCAAGATCAACCTCTTGTTCAAACTGTACTTTTTTAGTTTTGTAAGTGGTTCTTCTTTGCATCCACTTACGTTCACGAACTTTTAATTTATGTTCGTAATTACGTCTAGCTGCTTTGTTTGCTGCTGACGCTCCCATCGCAGAGCTTACTGCTCCTACGGCTGGTGCTATTGCTGCTGGACTGCACACGGCAAAATTCTATAAAGGATAAATTGTTTGGTCCATAGGGAAATCTCCTAAGAAATTTAAAACCTAAAAACCTAAGTAACTTGATATGGACTTTGTTTCTTTCGTCAACAATATTCCACAGTAACTTTTCTTTTCTTTCATTCACATACCGTTTTGCTTCTCTAGCGAAGGTATGAGGATATTCGAGAATAGCTGGGGTGCAAAGCATCCAGATTTGTCCACCTTCGTGAACTCCTGCCATGCCTGCTATCTCGCCATTTGGCACTTCAAAATAAACTGAATCGCAGTTATGAAAACCAACGATCAATGCATTTAAAGGGTCATGTCCATGACCTTCTGTAACCTCCCGATAATCATCGGGTAATAAATTAGAAGCCACACGAATTGCAGCTTCCAATGTTCCTGAGTGAATTAATTTAGACACGCTTATAATTATTTGCTGTATAAACTCCTTCCCACATCATCTCGTTAAGTGTGGCGGGAGTTGGGTGTGTAGATTTAAGGGTTAATGATGCGTTGATATTTCTGTCGTAAATTGGAATTATTCTTAAATGGTTATCACTAATAATTCCTGAACTATTAGCCTGGTATGAGTCAGCAGAAGGTAATTCAAAGAGTTCTGTATAATCAACTCTACCTGTTCTACTTAAGGTTGTTTCATATAGTCCTACTGGACCAAATCCAAATTTAACTCTATGGACAATAGTATGAGCTCTAGTATCAGCTCTCCAACTATTACCCTCTAAAGTTCTATAGTAGATAGTTGGGAATTTAACTTCCATAGTAAAGTTATAACCAATTAAAAATGTCTCTCCTGACCAATCACCATCTAGTTCTAGGTTAGATCCATTAACTGTTATAAGACCATATCTACCTAAGTTTGCTGCACCAGAATTATCATATGCTACTAATTGATTAGTACTTTCTAATCCTGTAGGTTTAGCTTTAGTTGACTTGCCATTGGCATATGTCCAACCACTTGTAGACATTAAATGATCTAAGTGAACTCTGTTCTCTGCTAAAGCAAAGGTATTAGAATCCATCTTTATTGAATATTTAAGTAATTGATCTTTGTTATTATTACGGACAACTACGAATAAGTTATCGTCTTGCATGCAGTGATACTGAATAGTTCCAGTTACTGTCCACTTAAACCAAGAAGCTAGTTTTCTTTCTTGGATTTGATCAAAATATCTATATCCATACAAGGTAGATGTACCTTCTTCACTAAAGAAAATAATTGAATTTTCTCTGGAATTAGATATAAGTTTTAAGTCTTTTCCAAATAGTCTAGAAACTACTGCACTTTGTTCAATTACTGTTGGTTCACCTTCTCTTAAGATGTTAGCCATCTCAAAGAATCTGGAATACTTTCCGGCATTATCTAGAAAGCCTACTGTCGTACCCAGAGAGATAGGGTTAGTTGTAATGTTAAAATTGTAAGAAGAAAGAGCATTGATTTTAGCGGTGAGAGGGCTGAATACATCACTGTCTGTAGTCAGCATGAATTGTTGATTTTTAGAAAATAAAACTAAACCTGTATTAACTTGAATACCGTCATACAATATTGCTGGATATTCTGAACTAGCTGAAATATCTATAGGATCACTAGCTACAAATTGAATAGCTGACTTAGCGAAGAAGTTAGTAAAATCTCCTGGTCTAGATAGAATGATATTCTCATCTGAAAGTAGTGCAAATCTATTCCTAAAGAAGATCATCTTATTTATTGTTTGACCAATAAAAGATGGTTCAGGATTAGTTACATCATCTCCAACTAAAGCATCGTCCCATTTCGGAGCATAATAAGTATCACCTGAGATTGTATATGAAGAGCCATCTAATTCAGTTAATCTAAAATTACCATCAGCAGTTCTAATAAGAACTACAGGCATAGTTGAATAGTTGAATCTTATTTTCCTACCGGGTTTAGCACATTCTTCCCAGGTGCCTTCACCATCTTTGTCGTTATTACCAAAGAATTTTACGTAATGATTGTCTTCATCAGCAGGACTATTAATTACTTCTACTACCATTCCATGTTTACATTGAGACGGAAGATCTCCTATGTCATTTACTTTTCCTGCAACAACATTAAGTAATTCTCCTACAGGGGTTGAAGCATTAAAGACAGCACTTTGCTTAATATGTAAGCCTGTTCCAATAATTTGAATATCACTAGAACTAATACCTTCTGCAATGAGCTGTGTTCTTATATCTCCAAGAATACTCTCAGCTGTAATAGTTGTTTCTGTATCGAATGGTGTTGGTTGTGGTCTTACTAAAGCTAAGTTTGCTTGTACAACTGCAGTACTAATAGTTTCTACAGTTACCTTGTAATAACCATCTTTCATCCATACATAGAAAAAGTCATTAGCCTGCCAACCTTCTCCACCATGTAGTAAATCAAATGTAGTAGTATATCTAGCCTGGTATGTTGTCTCTTGATTACTACCAGTCCCAGTTGTATAAGGTACTGATTGACCAGTTGTGGCTATACGGAAATATAAATTCTTTCTGCCAGAGGAGCTATTGTTATTTACGTTGATGGTGTAAGTATGTGAGCCTGAAGTAGCTTCATCTGTATCTGAGGTTCCACTGCCTACACTAAATATTTTAGTCCCAACGTTAGGAGCAAAAGCATCTCTACCATCACCAGCAGAGTCATCGCATCGAGTCGACTGCGAAGCACGGCTATTACGAGCAACCATAGCTCCATTACTATCACAGTAATTATTACTTGATTTAATAAGTTCAACATTTATCCTAGTGGCGGTGGTTACGGTAGAAGTTGTAGTGTTATTGAATAGATTTAATGCGTATTGTTTGGCATAAGAGATAGACTTTAATTCAACAAATACTTCCTTCTGAAAATTAGTATCAGGTTCAGTAGCAGTACCCATGGCAGTAACCTTGGTTCTATTGTTGATATAGGTAAAGTCATTAAGCGTTAATGTTTGTATATCTTCGTCACCTGTATGAACTAAGTAAGTAAGGTTAGGATTAACAACTGTTTTCTCTGCACCTGACAAACAATCCCACATTCTGAGGGTTCCATTCTTAGCTATTTGTCCTATATATTGTTCACTTTCATCACGGTAATAGTGAAACCATTTACCATCTGCTGTTGAATTATTTGAACCATCAGATAAAGATGCCACAAACTTTCCAGCCGGTCTCTTAAGTAATCCTTGTGTAACGTCAGGTAAGGCGTTCACCATATCTTTCACCTGTCCGGGAATTAGTGACTCGTCAGGTTGTTGTGAAATGCCAGCCGTTAACGCTGGAATAGTTTGTGTAATGTTTGCCATTATCTAATAAGTGCCTTGTAAGGTTGATAAGATCTATAATTACTTTCATGTGGAAATCCAAAGAATGTATGGTCTCCCATGGCACAGTCGTACTCCAAAGCAGAAGCTTTAGTTTTTACTTCTTCTAGTTGTAGAAGTTTTACTAACTCTGCATTAGAAACTAATTGTGTAGCTGCTCTTACTGATGCTCTAGCAATTATGTATCTCTGTATTGCTGGGGGGACATCGTTAAAATCAAGTAAGTAAGTTATGTCAAAATAAAAGTCTTGAGTGAAGACATCTGTATGTAAAACGTTGTCATATAATTTTCCGTTCTTTCTAACTACATCTCTATTCCTATCTACAAGACCTTCATGTACATCAAATCTGAGATAGTTAGTAGGGATTAAAAAATTACCATTAGTATCTGGAGATACTTTTACATGATCTTCCTGATTAAAATGCCACCCTTCATTTTGAACATCTTTAGTTACTTCCATAAGGATTCCATGGATCATTGCAATCTGTGGATTAGCATATGTATTAGCTATTTCTTGTCCTGTATTTGTGACGTTAGTAGTTACCGTTCCTAACGTAGTAACTGGTGATTGCCCAATGCTACCCAAGATAGAATTAACTGCGGATAGTTCGGTATCGGTTGCTAGTTGAGTAGTCATAAATAAAAAAAAAGGGAGCCGAAGCTCCCGTATAAATGTATAAATTAGAATGCAGAAGGAGCTGTAGCACCAACATATAATTCTACTGCGGCAGCAGGATTTAAATAATCTGCTCCCATTGCTAGGCGACCTAAGATAACGTCACCTTGGTATACAACTGAAACGTCTCCAGAAGTTACCTGTACTTGAGGACCAATAGCCTCTACTGCTCCGGCAGCCTCTTTTTGGAAGATAAGTCCACAAGACTTAGCTCCTACTTCAGCAGACTGACCGTAGTCGTTATTGATACCTGTCTGAGAACCATTAGCATTCTCTAGAGTAGGACCAACATGAGATCCAAGATTACTTGGAGCTGTCTTACCTGTAGTACCACCGAAAGCTGTACCATACTTGCCAAGGAATGGAATATTCATTGACTTGTAGATCTTGATTCCAGCGATTTCTACAACACCTCTACCACCTTGTAATGCAGTACCTTGAACGTCTCTGTTTACAAGACCGTTAGATGCTACGTCAGTGATCAAAGCGTAGTATTGGCGAGGGTTTAATACAGCGCATCTGCCTTGAGAGCTGACTCCTTTTTCGTCGAGTGCAGCAGCAGCGTCATAGAATGCTGTTACTAAGTTCCCTGCAACATAAGCGTCAGAATCATTAGTTGTTGAACCAACTCTGATCTGTGTTCCACCGGGTTCTACAAAGTTTGTCTTTGTAATTGGAGAAGCAGCTCTAGCTCCACGTGTGATTGCACGGAAGATAAGTCTGTCATACTTCTCAGCTAATGCGTATCCAATCTTCTTGGATATTTCTCCTCTTAATTCGTAGTGAGCAAGTGTCTCATCTAATTCATAAACGAATGCACTTGAGATTAAGAGATCGTCAACAGTTATAGTTTTCTCTGCGACTGGAGGTGCGCCGTCACTATTACCTAAAATTGAATTTCCAGGGGTATGGAACTCAGCAGTTGTTCTACCTGTGTAGATGAACTGTAGAGATTTTCCATTTTTCAATGTTCTCTTCATCACCAAATCACGAGCGATAGTCTCGTGTTGGAAGCCTTTGAACATTTCTCCACTAAATAATTTAAGGTAAAGGGCACGGGCGTCACCTGTTGAGTTTGACTGACCTTGGCGTGTTAGCGAGGTAGTCAAATCTGAACTCTGATGAGCCATGATTTTTACTTAAAATGTAAGGGTATATATTGTCGTTCCTAACGTTAGAATTGTGCGAGTCTCATATAGACTCACTGAGATTTGTGGTCTTTTCCCACCGTCGACGGCATAAAGGTATCCTCCTCGGAGGGCTTTAGCCAAATTGAGTAGGGAGGAATCGAACCTCCCCAAGATCGCCTAACCGATTACTCTTGTGTAAGCAACGCCACGATATACGAATGTAACTTTCATGGTTATCTCCATATACCTAAGCCCCGTTCCATGCTTAGGAGTCATGCGTCCCCGAAGGGGGATGAACGGACGTGGCTATTTTTTAAATATATTAAATGCATAACTGATTCGATAACCGTCATGCTGAACATGAGAACGTTTTACAAGATGATTAAAGTATGGAGGAAATAAAATCAAGTCTCCTTCTTCTATATTTAAATCATTTGGAAACGTACTTTGTTTGAAAGCTTCATTATTTATCCTTAAATTATCATCATCAAATCCACCCCAACATTCAATTACATCTCTTTGTGGATTTTTAAATGTTGCGGGAAAGTCTTTTTCTGTATCTAATTGTAGATAATAAATTCCAGCTGCTAAACCAGATAGATGATTATGAGCTTCCATATAATGATTAGAGTCATGGACATTCCACCAACCCTCATGAGTTAATGGAAAGTCCACTTGTCTTCCTAATAAGTAATTAATAAACTCTGAGTAAACTTGTGTTATCTGTTGATCAATTATTTCGACCCCAGAATCTTTCTCAGACATTCCAAAACTATAATCTTCTGTATCCCACCACAAATGACTATCAGGATTATCCCGATAATAGTCCATAAGTTTAGGGATTAAATTTTTTTTATGTTCTTCGTGCCTGTCAACTCTTACTTTGAGGACTGGTGTCGGGAACAATAAATTTAGGATGGGTTGATTCATTGTTATTCCAATGTCTGGATACTCCAGAGATAATAAATAGGTTAGTTATCAGGGTTATCAGAGTCAGAAGATTCTTGATCAGTTTCTTTCTTCTCTTCTTCTTTATTACAAAATTCAAATCGGGTGAGACTCGCTTTCATTTTATCGTTTTGGTGTGACATAGTTAGCCAATTACAGGGGCTGAAACTATCTCTCCAGCTAGATCAAGTGGGAAGTTGTGGGCGTTTCTTTCATGCATAACTTCAAATCCAAGGTTGGCTCTGTTTAAAACATCAGCCCATGTTGGGATAACCTTTCCATTAGTATCAACAATGGATTGGTTGAAGTTGAACCCATTGAGATTGAACGCCATAGTGCTGACTCCCATGGAGGTAAGCCATATGCCAACCACTGGGAAAACACCAAGGAAGAAATGAAGAGCACGAGAATTATTAAAACTCGCATATTGGAAAATTAGTCTCCCAAAGTACCCGTGTGCAGCGACAATATTATATGTCTCTTTATCTTGCCCAAATTTATAGCCATAGTTCTGCGAAACATCGTCTGTCGTCTCTTTAATAAGTGAGGAAGTAACCAGACTTCCGTGCATAGCAGCGAACAAAGCTCCACCGAATACCCCAGCAACACCAGCCATATGGAATGGGTGCATGAGGATATTATGCTCGGCTTGGAATACGAACATAAAGTTAAAAGTACCAGAGATACCAAGAGGCATACCATCACTAAAACTCCCTTGTCCGAATGGGTAAACTAGAAACACTGCGAGAGCTGCTGACAATGGAGCTGTGTATGCCACAAATATCCATGGTCTCATTCCGAGCCTGTATGAAAGTTCCCATTGTCTCCCAGCGTATGCTGCTACTCCTATTAAGAAGTGGAAGATAATGAGTTGATACGGTCCGCCGTTATATAACCACTCGTCCAATGTGGCAGCTTCCCAGATCGGGTAAAAGTGCATTCCGATTGCGTTGGAACTTGGGACTACAGCTCCTGATATAATATTGTTCCCATATAATAAGGAGCCGGAAACAGGCTCACGTATGCCGTCTATATCTACAGGCGGTGCTGCGATGAAGGCGAGTATAAAGCAAGTGGTTGCAGTTAGTAAGCAAGGTATCATAAGCACACCGAACCAGCCTAGATATAGGCGGTTGTCGGTGCTCGTGACCCACTCACAAAACTTCTCCCAATTACTGGTAGTAGCTTCTCTACTGAGTTGGATTGTTGCCATTAGAAAGTAAACTTAGTTCCTAATTTTGTACCCCAGTTATTGTCAGCACCTTCGACTTGTGCGAAGTTTAACTCACCATAAACTTTTAACTTCTCTGTGACAGGGAAACTAGCTCCGGTTTTACCAGACCAGTTGTCGTCATAATCTGATCCATCGGCAGCTTTGATTGTCTTACCACCTTGTAGGTAATAAGCTAGATCGTTAGCTTCGCCTTCCCAACCTAAGTGTAGGTCAGATGATGTTGACTTATAATCAGAACCAGTGAAGTTAGATACGGTCTCTACGTTCACGTAAGGACCAGCTAGAACTGGTGATGATACTGCTGCTACTGCAAGTACAATTAAATTTTTCATTAAATATTTAAGAATAAAAAAAAGTGAGGCGGTTTACGATACGATTCGAGCCGCCGATACTCTTAAAATATTCCTGGTATGATTTGACCTGTTGTTACGTAAGCTCCTAGAGCTGCTACGAAACCAAGCATTGCTGCCCAGCCATTAAATCTTTCTGCTTCAGGTGTCATAAGTGGATTGTGTGAATGATTGCCATCGCAATCTTTGTTGTGTGACATAACTCTTATTGGTGGTTCGTATGGGTATTCGTTATCTAGTAAGTTATCTAAGTCTTTTGTTTTCATGGGTGTTCTTTACTATGAAGATAATTAATATGGTTTATTGCTATATTCCCGGCAACAACAAATCTTTCATTTAAAACTGGTGATACTTTGTGCCACATAAAAGGAGCAAAACATATTATGTCTCCCTCGTTTTGTTGTTCTGGCGTATATTCATTACCATCATTATCAAGAAATTTAAAATTTTTATCTTTACCGGGTCTTATAAAATGCACAAAACAAATATATGTTGGTGGGCTCAGATGATGATGGGCACCATGATGTTGTTTGGGTAAGTATATTTGTGACCAATAATCATAGTAGTACTTACACTCGCTATATATACCTACGCTCTTAGTTATATCTTCAACTAATTCACTGTAAGTATTACGCCAAATTTTATCTGGTCTACTATGTTGTTTGAAATGGAAAGAACTAATATTTTCATCTCTGACAATTAGTTCTTTACCTAATCTTTTTAGTTCCGCAATGACTTGATCGACCTGGTTATCAGGTAACTTTAAGTTACCGTGATACCAATACACTGGTCTAAACACTAGAAGTTAAGGTCTGATTGTTCTAGTTTTGATATAATGTCAGCTCTATAAGCGGGGTCATTGTCATAGCGAGGATCTCCCATTGCTGCTACAAGTTCTGCTTGAGATCTAAAGACTTCTCCACTAGAGTTGGGAGCTTTACCTTGTAGCATACGACCTTCGTATCCATTCGCTTCATTGTATGCGGATTGAAGACCTTGAAAAGCGATGCCAATAGCTGCTGGATTACCAGAATCAACTACGGAATCGAAAGCATCAACCTGTGAATCTGGAAGATTATTTGCAGCCCAGTCAACTACTCTTTCATAGTTAGCTTCTCCGCCTGCTGCATTCTTAACACTGTTAACTTGTGCATCAGTCATATCTGCAGACTGAGTAGCTTGTGGGTTGTTGGCTTGAATTTGTAAGTAAGCATTAACCAAATCTTGGCTGCTCATCTCACCAAACTTAGCTATTGTTTCCTCACTAAGTTCACCATCATTTGCATAGTATTCTTCTGAAGCTTCATTGATCAGACTGACCGCAGGAGCATCATCAGGTACTTCCTCATTGCTTTCTTCTTCCTCTGTATATCCTTCTTCTCCTTCTTCTCCTTCTTCTTTTGTGTCTTGTTGTCCAAGTTTCTTCTGTAATGATAAGTAAGCTGACTCTAATTCTTCAGCATTTTTATATTTACCAGCTAGTAATCCTTCGTGTTCTGCTACTAGCTGTTCTCCGACCTCCAGAGAATCCTGTTCCTCTTCAGTTAGGACTTCTGTTTCCGGAGTATTATCAATTGATAAAGTTTCACTCATTTTCTATTGGTGGTTGTTGTTCTTGTCCTTGCATCAAGCCTTCCATGTTTTCAGAGTCCGCTAATTTTGAATTAGCAAACTGACCAGCCTGCTCAAGTAGAGTCTGGTTCTGTTGATTATCAAGTTGCTCTTGCTTGTCACCTTCTAGTTGCTCAGTAGTCTTAACTAGATTCAATACATCAATACCTTGAGCTGCCGCAAGACGTTTGATAGCTTCCAGTGGATTAATGAATTTCAATAATGACTCTGGTCCTACTGTCTGCGAAATCGTTTGCATAAACATAGTGAGTGCTTCACGATCTTGCCCTCTTCCTAAAGCATTAACACCAGCTACAATTGCGGGTCTAATAATATCTTTAGGTAACTTAGGTAGTTCGTTGGTTCTTTGTAAAACTAATAGAGTTCTATCTAAATAAGGTATAAGGAAAGATGTAGTTAATAAGCTGAAGATTCCACCGAGCTGTTGCTCTAGTTCTAACTGAGTTAGTCGGACTTCTTCTGCTGTTACTCTCTCTGCATTCCTAACATTCATAACTAGGAAAGCTTCAAGCAATCTTCTCTCAATTGTTTGTGCCATCTGAGCAGCTGTAGAGAAGTCAGCAGTTTTTCCTACCTGAACGACTTGAACGTCTTCTGCTCTACCTGGAACGATGGCTCCATTACCAGCCTTTGCAATAGTTGCTGGCTTTGTAGTTGATGATGGGCTAACCAGAAAGATTACTTTACTAGCTGCCGCAGCTCCTTCAACTAAGGCTTGAGATAATCCTTCTAAAGATTTAAGGTCTCCCAAAAATTCTTCAGTCCTACCACGTCCGTACTGTTCTCCGTCTACCGAATTAAAGGTAAGAACTAGCCAGGGGCTTGCATTCTTAGGAGCTGAACTTCTTGTGTTTGGAATTATCTTATCTAATACTTCTTGGTGCCATACCCATCTGCCGTTCTCTAGTTTCACGTACGTATAAACTTCGACATCATCAGTATGTGTTCCGTTAGTGTCGTCAACACCTGTATTAGGTTCTGGCTTTGGTATTTCATACCCAAGCACATCTCGACTTATCAATTCCTTTGTAACTATTTCTAGGACGTTACCGTTTCCATCTCTATTAACGACGTACCTATTAAGTGGGTAGTTCTTAATCCCATCTTTACCCATAAATAAAAGAGCATTACCACCAACAATTAAATGTTTAAGTGCTTGATGTATTACTACTCTGTCATTTGATGCAGCGACATAGTCCATGACCATTCGTTCCATCTTAGATAAAGAAAGATCCATTTCAGATCTTGCTTCTGGAGGTAAATCTTCACCTAACTTATCTTCTCTTACTTGGAATTTAAAGAAGGTTCCTTGTGGAGGTAGGATTGCGAGCATGAGTTTTGCTGCTAGTCCTACTACACATTTAGAACCTACTGATTGCCAAGGTATATTGAGAGTTTCGTGTGTAGGTCTTGAAGATGAGTCGTCTTGAATTAAATACGGTAACGTGAGCTTTGAACAATCAACTGCTTTGTCTAGGAATTGTCTTCGATCTGTTACTAATTGATTGTATCTCTCACGAGCTAACATTAGTTAAGTCCTCCGGTTGGAGTAGTGTTACCTGTATTAAGTTTTGGATTTAATTTTATTCTTAATCCACCTGTACCATCTTGGTACTGGTTAGTTGCTTTTTTCCCACGATCCTTTTGAGCTCTCCTTACCTGGGGATTCACGTCCTTAATGATTGGATCAGAAGGAGGTGGTGCAGGGGTTGGAGGCAAAGGTGGTGGTGGAGCAGGAGGTAAAGCTTGTGGGGGTGGAGGTGTAGGTGATTTAAACATACACATTAGATTTCATCCTCTTCTATTGATTTAATAAATTCAATTACACTGGCTTGACCAGCTCTATACATAATTGATTCAATTGGTTCTTTTGGGTGAACTGGTTTCCACCCAAAGTTTTGATCTAACTTATTTAATAACTCATCAAGTCTGTCATTGTGCAGCTTAAGAGTATTGAGGGAGATTGACATTTGAGTGTTCAAAAAATGCAGGCATTCTTGCTGCCTTGGTCTGAGAAAATTCTGGTGCTTTGCCTTCGTACATAAGTCGATCGCTAGCATCTAGCCAAAATTTTTTGTCCAAATATCTATCGGCACTTTTCTTAAGGGGTTGCATAACCCAGTTAATTGTCGCCTTTCTTAGCTTGTCTAATGACTGACTAGGTGTAAGTCCTAACTCTGCACAGACAAGAGAATTAGCTGCTACGTGGACTTGTTCGTCCCTCGAGATATCAGCCGATACTGTTCTTAAGCCTGCGTCTCCACAGAATCTGAAGAAAGGTAGTAGCACGAAAAAGATTGCTCTCTCGGCTACTAATGCTTTAAGTATTGTATGGTCAGGGTGTTCTTCCCAAGCTGCACGTAAGCGTAGTGCTTCAGCTTCGGCTTTTTCATCTACGCCTAATGCGTTGGTGATGTAGCCAAGAGCAAGATCATGTTTGATCTCGTCCTTAACGTTTGACTCTAGAAGTGCTCTAGCAGTGTTGGGAACTTCCTTATCAAGTGCTTCTGAAATGAACTCGCCAACTGGTAACTCCATATGGCGTATTGCAAGAGCACGGTAGATGGTTTCTTCTGCACCTTCTTTTAGTTTTCCTTTAGATGTTTGTACTGGTGTCCAAGTTCTCTTCCTGGACAGTAGTTTTATATATGGGTTCATTGCTGACAATCACAAGCTATTTCATCTGGTTTATTACTCATAATTTCTGCCAAGTAGTCGTCGACTGCGGTATCTTCTAGTGCTGCGTAAGCATCTGTCTTATCCTGCGTGTCTCCCATTACTTGTAAGGCATAATATAAAGAAGTCTGTGGGCTGAGTAACCACTCTTCTATAAAAGCCTCATCGTAAGTCACCATATCGCTCCAACTGTTGAAGCTATAGCCATGAAGCAATCCTGTTCTGTCAAGCATAATCATTATCTGATCTGCCACTAACTTATAACTCTCCCACCCGACCTCGGATGCGATCTCTACATTTCCATAATTAACTTGCTCTACACCAAACTCACCTGAATCTCTATCGACTACTCGATTAATAGGTGGTGCTATTTCTGGTGTAGACGTGAAACCATCAAGGTCTCTACTTCTATAAGAACAACTAGCTGTAGGAGCAATAGCAAATGCTCTTTCCATATTGTTCTTACGTGCTATGTTAGCTGCTTCTTGTATGCCGAGGTAAAGTTCACGCGCAGCTAACCCTGCGTATCCTTCGTAAGGTTTAGCATCATTAGTTGCTTTCAGTGCCTTACCAAACTCGGCATAGCTAATCTTGTTGTGTGCTAAGAAGTTGGCTAAGCCAAGCATTCCTAGTCCTACTTGTCTGTCTTCTTTCGGAGATAAGTATTCTCCTGTTGCTTCAACACCTGTCTTGCCATGGAGACTACACAGTTCGGACATGCCCTCACGGAAACTTGATCGTAAGTCGCCGATAAGACAGGCACCGAGATTAATGTGTTGGAGAAGACATGTTCCGCGTGAGGGCAAGTAAACCTCAAGACAGACGTTTGATCTGATCCGGTTGCCATCTCTATCGTGTTTTATTTTGCTGAGCCAAATGTCCCCTCTTGCAATCCCTCTAAGTATTGCTTCTTTTGTTCTAGGTTCTGCTTCAGCCCAGAGATCTCGGGTGAGGTCAACACATCGTTTAACCCAGGGGAGTTCGTGTCTTTCGACTTGCACGAAGTCAAGAATATCGGTGTGATTAATATCAAGGTGCAAGACACAGGCACCATTGCGGTACGTACCGCCTCTTCTAAGTATTTCATTTAAGGTTGAATAGATTTTTCCGAATGAGACTGGTCCTGATGCAACAAGTGAATCAGGTCCTTTATTTGTTGTTGTTCCTTTTGGTCTAAGGTCCGACAAGTGGACCGCAACTCCTGCTCCAAATCGCAGAGCATGCGACACAAATCTCCAGCTTGCTTCGATTCCATTTGGTCCTTCCATGCTGTCATCGACGTTAAATATCGTGCAGCTTACGGGTAGACGGTTTGTTGGATTATCAATCCACGCTTGGACTCGACCAGTCCTCGCGATTTTATTTGCGGTTTTCAATTTCATTGAGTAAATAATGGGCAGCTTTTTTTAAATCTTTTAAATCGTCATCTTTATATCCGGCGCGACACACATATTTGATTACGTTTCCAAGGTGATAGTTCAGGTTTTGATCTCTAATGAAATCCCATACTTCTATGTTTCCTCTCTGGTAGTAATCAGGACCTTCGTTTAATTTCGTATTCATTTGGGGGTGTCCAAAGTATTGGTTCTTTACTGTCGTGGTCGTAGTCACTTGTAGTTAATATCCTTGCAAGTCTTGCATTAGTTAATGCATCTTCTTCAGTCATTTCTTTCTCTACAAAGGTTTCAACCACTGCTTTCCATGTGTATCCTTTCTCTTCAAAGATTTTCTCTGCTTTCTTAACACCTATTCCTGGAACCCCTGCATAACCATCGGTGTTATCACCCGCCATAGTTTGTATGAGATGCCATCTTGCTCCTTCTTCTGGAGTGATGTCTACAGTTTCTTTAAAGTCATATAATTTACCAGGGATCTGTCGCATGTCCTTGTCGGGAGAGACAATAATATTTCCTTGGTATTTTGTAGCGTAGATACCCAAGGCATCATCAGCTTCAAGTGTATCCTTGAGGATAACTTTATAATCTTTCTTTAATTCCTGTATGACCCTTTTGAATCCACAGGGCTTTTTTCGTTGTCGATGACCCTTGTAATCGGGCAGAATTTTTTTCCTAAAATTTTGAGGACTTGTAAAAAATAATAGTAATTCATCATTAAACGACCCTAAGTCGTTTTGGATTCTATCTAGATCTCTTTTTACACATTTCATCGCATCTGAGAAGTTTGAAGTAACAACAATAACGTCATCTCCAAAATCCATCTCTGTTTCTGCTGATGCACAGCATTTATAGACTATATAGTCGCAATCAATTAATAATTTCATATTTAATGTACGTCGTGCCATGTAAAACCTTCTTTAGCTTCAGCTGCTATGGGACAACGTAGTTGGTAGTATTCTCCTGCTAATTTTGCTGAATGTTCTAATACGGATCTAACTCCAAAGGTTTCTTCTGGTAGGCATTCAAACTGTAATTCGTCATGAACGAATGCCAATTGATGAGTGTGAAACTTACGTAATCCGGCATTTGCTATAACCAACCACCTCTTCGCAACCACACCGGCTGAGCACTGAAGTAAATAGTTAAGACTCTTATGAGGGCTATCAACTAAGACTCTTCGTCCGTCTATGGCTAATAAATAACCATTCTGCCCTTTCTGAGTAACTGCTTTTTGTAGATCTTTTAAACCATCAATGGCAGCAACAAACGCTTCTCTTATTTCTTTACCTTTCTTAGCTGCTTTAGTTTCCGAAAGTTGTGGATCATAGGATAAACCTAATTTCAGGTTTCCAGCTCCATATAAGTATGCATAGGATACAGTCTTAACTTGTCTCCTTGATATACCTATCTTGTCTGCATTTACTTGATGAATATCTCCATTAAGAAGAATATCTGTATAACGACCTCCGTCATATCTGCCAAGGTAATGGGCAAGCATTCGGAGTTCGATGCCACTTAAATCTGCACCTACCATTGACATGCCAGGGCTAGCAGTAAATAATTCTCGAAACTCTTTATCAGCTGGAACTTGCGCTAAATTTGGTTTACGATGAGCACATCTAAATGTGTTCGTACTAACCGAGCAATGGTGATGTATTCGCCCTTCAGTCGTAACAAGCTTGTTCCAAGCGTTCACGCCTTCTGATATCATTCCAAGCTTCTTCTTTATCGTCAAACATTTCGCACATAGTTTGGAGAAGGGAATATCTATCTCCATCAATGTAGTCTCGTCGATAATTGGTTTCCCAGTCGTGGTGGTCTTGTTCAGTTTGACTTTGAAATGGGTCTTCAGAATCCATGCTATGTGGTCTCGTGATGTTGGGTTAAACTCCTTTATTCGTTGTATTTCACATCCTTCTCTATATCCTTGTGTTGAGTTATCTCGTTTAGGAGTGAACAGCGATCCTGCAACGAAAGGGAATTGTCTTCGAAGTATGTCAACAGTTTCTTCCATCTCTTTTCTGAGAGATGACTCAAGTTGCTGAGCTTTTGATTCATTAAATGTCCATCCATTTATTTCTTGTTTAGTTAATATCTCCGCGACTCGGTGCTCTAACCGACACGAGTCAGATAAGGGCGGAAGTGTTCGCATAATTTGGTGGTAACTTTAACGTCTTGTTCGCAATAATCTTGCATTTCTTGTGACCACTCTTTCCAGTCGGTGGTCTTGCCAAACTCTCCTTTATATTCACCTAATCTATATCCATAGGCTTCTAAAGAGTGTCTGCCATATAACTGCAACGGCATTCTTGGTACGTTTCTTCTCTTATCTATCTCCATCATGTTTGGATGATATAAGCGAGATAAGACAAGAGTATCAATAACATCAGCACGAGGGTTAAACCAAGAATAAGTTTTCCGAAAAACAGGTATATCGTAGCCAATAATATTATGACCAACGATAACATCAGCTTCGGTAAGCATATGCAAACCTTCCGTGATCGGTTCGGCGTCACCACCTTGATGATTAAATAAGAATGTTTCTTCCTTTTGGGAGTCGTAGATGGCGATACAATGTATTGTAGAAACGTCATGTAATAGTCCGTCTGTTTCGCAATCAAAGACGAGCATTTGGCTTTCCGACATATGTTTTGTCCTTAAACTTTGCTTTCTTTTTTGCTTGTTTTGTAGGGGGGTTTGGTTTCTTCAGTTCAGAAGTCTGTTCCGGGATTGAAAATTGGCTCTGTAGTTTCATCGTATTTACATGTGTCTTTGTTGTATTTAAGTTGACATGCGACACCTACTTCACCTGAGTATCTATTCTTTAAAACACGTAAGATTGTCTGGTCTACAGCTTCAGTTTGTTGGTTTCTTTCGAGTCCCCATACTTCATCTGCAAGCTGAGAAATTGCTGCGCTACCTCTAAGTTGACCTAGAGTTACTCGTGCGCCTTCTTCGTGGTTCTTATCTGTTTGTGTTCTACGTAAATGAGATACAAGGAATAGTTTTATTCCAGTTCGTTCAACTAAACTTCTTAGCTTAGTCATGGTGGTGTCGATCATTTTTCTCTCATCTCCGTCAAGACCTGAAATCAATATGGATAGGTGGTCGAGGAAGATGATTTTCGTTTCGAGTGCGAGTGCCATATATTCAATCCGACTGTAAATAATGTCAGGATCAGCACTCCCGAAGTGATCATAAAGGAAGAGGTTCCAGTCTTTGAGAGTTTTGTCATATGCTTTTTGTAATGTGTCCTTGGTGTGTTCTCCAAGATGTAATGCTTGACCAGTAGCTACAGACATTAGTCCTAAAGCTGTTCTTCTATTAGATTCTTCTAAAGCTATATAACCTACACGCTCGTTTTGGTCTAAAAAGTGTGTTGCTAACTGCCTAGTAAGGGTTGATTTACCTTGACCTGTGCCTGCTGAAATTACGGTTAGTTCACCGTATCTACAGCCATGAGTCATAGTTTGCAATCCTGCAAATGGATACTCAAAGTCGCATGGTGGACTAGGGTTAGTAACTAATTCTAGTAGTGCTTGACCATCTACTATTCCATCGGGTTGATACGGCGAAGCATTCCAGATAGCTTTTCTGATTGCTTGAGCATCGTTATTCTGTAATGCATCAGAAGCATCTTTGTACGGATCTGGTAAATGTGCAATCTTAACTTTGCCAGTTGGTAGGAGAGCTGCAACTGCTTCCGTAGCCACTTTACCGGCTTCGTCCTTATCGAAGAATAAGACAATTTCTTCGTAACCTTGAAAAAGCTGTAGTTGTTTTTGTATGTCCTTTTTAGCAGACGCTGCTCCATGAGGTAGCGAGACATGCGCCCAGTTAGGGTAGGCTTCCCACCCTGAGAGCGCATCAAGTTCGCCCTCATAAACCATAATACGTTTACCAGTAGAAGGAATGAGAGACTGACCAAAAAGGGTGTCAGTAGTGTTTCCTTCATACTTGAAATCCTTTAACTTTGTCTTTGTTTTGAATCCTTGAAGTGTTCTATCCCTGCTGTAATAAGGGAAGCGTAGAAGTTCTCCGTCCCTATAGACTTTGTAGTGTTGACAGGTTTCTTCACTAATTTTTCGTTTCTGCAGCCTTTGGGCTGATCCTGTAAATTGTGCATTGGTGGGCATGTGATTGTGATTATCTGTTGTTGTTAAGTTTTGGCAACTAAAACAATATGTATTTCCGTCGTCGTATATAGCTTTGGCGTCTGAAGAGCCACACACTTCGCATGGCTCGTGTCTTAAGAACTCAGCCATTGTGTATCCATTGTTGAATCTCCATTTCCGTATTGTCCTTTTGGTGCCAAGTTAAAAGCTAATGATCGTCTTTCCTTATCGCTCTCACTTTCTAAAGCATAATGATATATGAAGCTTGGAAAGAATATTACTAAACCTTTCTTTGGCTCTAGTGTCCAATCATTTACATAACCAGAAGGCTTGGCAAACGCATCATGAAACTGGGTCAGATGACGTAGTGGATTGACAAACTGTAAGGGAGTTTGACCTGTATAATCATCGTCGAAATAAAGAACGCCACTAAACTCACAGTTCTTATGGACATGTTCTTGAATCTTATCTCCTTTACGTAATCGAGTTAGCCAAGAAGTCGTGAAAGAAAACTTGGCTGTAAACCCTATATCATCTATAAACTTTTCAAATAGATCAAGTATTTTCTGAGATAAAACTGGGTAACTATCCAGTATTCGTATATTCTCACCAAAAGCTAGATTTTCCTGACCTTGATCTTCACCATTTATTATACGCTTATCGTTTGATAGTTCAGTAAAGTCATAGTTAGTTAAGGTATATTCACCAAAAGGTATATAAAATACTGGATAAGTAGAATTATAACTAGACATAGTTAATATTCATGTTCATTCTAAAAGAAGCATTTGAACAACTTGTTGAATGATGTCTTTCAGTTGAATCAAAGAATATTGCTCTATTCGCTATAGAATCAACTTGTGTTCCATCAGCAAATCCTGTGTAACCATCACATGTATTGAAGGTTAGTAACAATCCTCTGAGTCCTGGAACCTGGTTAGTATCAGAATGAAAAGGATGAGTTTGTACGGTTTCAGTACGAGGATACATATTAACTTTTATTCTCATTACTGACCTAAATTCATTACCTAATTTTTTCTGCATCACAGGTATAATTATGTCTGCCACCTGATCGAAAGAATTTGAAGATGGTTTGTATCCTGCATAAACCAGATGTGCAAACATATAATTATCGAGTGGATTTAAAATATCCATAGTCTTACTGTCATCAGCAATTCCAGGAGTTCGATACCACATGGTATTTGTGTCCATGAAAATATCTGTTAATTCTTTAAATTGCTTTTCTGGTAAGAAGTTATCTACAACCGTGATATCACAAGGTCTTTGTTTATTTTTTTTAGTCATTAGTTATGGGTAGAAGAAAAAACATAAATTACATCGTTTATCTCTTGCAGCTCCGTGAATGCTGTCAGAAAAAAACGTTTCATCGTTAACTGCTGTGTTATGTGGAAAGTGTTTTCCATCAAATAAAACCATACGATTCCAAGCAGGCTTTAATTCATGCAGTAACTCAACCTTTTCTTTAGGTATCCAAGGTTGTTTCCCAGTAGGGATAGTCTCATTCATTAATTTATGGAACCACTCTTCGTCCTTGAGCTTTGGGTGATACAAATTGGTTCCATTAGTATCATGAAAATACACAATACAGTTGTATCCATTATCTATATGAGGGAACCAGTAATGTGTTTTGTACGTGTTGAAGTCAGAGTTAAGCCAACTCTCAACATTTGTTGAAAACCCTCCATTTAATCCAATGTTTTGTTTGCATAAATGTTGGGCAATAGTAATTATTGGAGCCGCATCATCACGAAAATCTTTGTATCTTGCTTTGTAGTATTGAATTAAATTACGACTCCATGGAGCACCTTGTACGGGCATTGTTGGACGATTAAATAGCCATCTAAAAAGTATCTCAGGATTTTCAAATACATTATCAATTTGATATATCTTTGAGCCTTCAAGTTCCATTATTTGAACTTCAGCTTCTTCATTTATTTCCCACATTTTAACCAATCCACTGGAATACAATGTGCAGCGCACCATCTAATGTTGTAACGCTCGCACCATTTCGCATAAGTTGTTTTACTTTTTTTTGAGATCCTTTTGTATGGATCTTGGAAGACCATGCGAAGGTCTATTGTTGGGTTGTCTTTTATGACTTGTCTAATCTTGCGCCTAGATGGTGGATCCCAATATCCTTTAACCTCTAGGATTACTCCGTTGTCTGGTAATACAAAGTCTGGAGTATATTGATGCTGAATTGTGTAAGGGTAGGACGTTTCCTCATATTCGTAGTCAACGCCCAAGCTTACTAATAGATCAGCTACTTTCTCTTCAAGCCCTGATCGAAATGCCATTAGAAGTCATCTTCTACTGAACTAGGCGTCGTATCAGGTATTACGTTTGGCTCGGCTGTTTTAAATCCCGCAGTATTACCAAACAGCTCAGCTGCTCCTGCTTCGTCTAAGTCTCCTGCGTCTACACCTACCTCTGACTGGATACTAACTATCTGAACTCCAGACAACTTGAGTGATGTTCCATAGGTTACACCATCTTTAAGTATGTATGGTTTCTGTATGAATCCAAGTTTAACTTTACTGCCTGAATATACTGGTGTTTCTGTATTAGTTATTGGTGTTCCTTCAGTATCTACTACTGGAGGTCTCTTCTCTTCAGCCCAAGAAAACTTAATTAAATACTTACCTTCAGATACCTCCTCCCAAGGAGTTGGTCTTAATGTAGATCTTTTAGGATTCTTGAGTTTACTCTCTGCCCACTTAAGGCAGTCCTCTCTTTCAGTCTCTAGTTTGGAGATCATGTCTTCTCCAACTATGGCTTTTAATGAATAGCCAAACTTACTTGGCTTTAACACGGACTGATAACCTTCAAGGGTTACAGGCTCGGGTGTTACGTGTATGTTTCTCATTAACAGAAAAAATATTGTGAATCAATTACGGCTTCTGGTTTTAAATCGCCAATAATCGGTGGTTGTTCTTCAGCTCCTATTGCTAGGGCGAAGTCAGTTAGGGGTTCATGCTCTGCGAATAATCGCATGTATGTATCTCGTACTAAAGTGGACAGTTTACACATATCAGTAGCTCTACATAGAACTGAATCATGTATTAAAGCTATAGGTGCATGGAAGTTCATTACAGCCATGTGGAGGAGACTTGCATCTAGTGAATGTATCAGGTTAGGTGCAGTTGCATTCTTATGATGCTTTAGATCTACACCTGTTTCTGCTCCAGATACATGTACCTCACATCTACCCATCAATTGTGTCTTTATAACTGTCGACTTAGTTTTCATTAGTCTTTGCTTAACGTTGAAACCAGATGGTGTTGTCCATTTAATTTCATCAGCTCCAGCTCTTATTGCTCTAGCTATCTCCGTTTCTATCCATTTCATTACGCTCATTGCGCCGGGGACTACTACATTCATTGCTGAACGTACAGCATTAACGCATTGAGTTAGTTCATCTTTATCAACTTCTACTCCCTTTTCCTTAAAGGCGTCCCTGATATATGACCTATTACTGAAAGGTTTAGCATTATAGGGTATCGTCATCACGCACCTTTTGGTTACTTTCCTGTCCCAGTAAGGCTTTAACCTGTCAGGGATAGCCTCCACGCTCCTTGAAGCGATGGTTGCATAGGCGTCTTGGGGTTTATTACTTCCAATGACATTTACCATGCGAGCTGTGGAGGCGTCCTTGGCGAGACCTGCGAGAATCTGAAGACCACTACATGTAGCGTCTACTGCGACTGGTAAGTGAGTCTCATCTCTATGATTGTGATACAACTCATACCACTCGTTACAAGCGGCTAAAAATAACCATGGTTCGTCTGCATTTTCCCAGTCAGCTATGTTACCAATAGGATCTCTCCATACTCTTTCTACTAACTGCCTATTCTCCACTTTATCTATCCAATCTAACCTCTCTTGCATGGTCGCTTTATCTAAACCATACGTAGTAGCTAGTTGAAATTGTATCCATTCCATACCTTTTGGTGTAATCTTTACACCTTCACTAAACAGAATTAAACTCTTTCCAAAGTCTGTGTCTTGTGGTGTTAGTAGGTTAGGTATTGGATATGCTCTACCTCTATAGTCGAAACTCCAGGGAATATAATAATCTACACCTTCAAACTCTCGTACCACTTCCATTGTCATACGAGTACGGCAGGACTTACGAACTTCAGCTGCCTGCAAATTTCTAGCTATTGTTGCTTCTCTCTTCCAACTCTTCCATACCTCCTTACTTGCTTCTTCTGGAGGCTTGGGAGGTATCTCATGTTGAATAACAGGTCTAAACTTTCCTACACTAATTCCTCTTTCTTCTAGTTCCTTCGCAACCCTTACTATGAAAGGGTTTAATTTGTAAGAAACCTTCTGAATTTTGTTAATAAACTCGTATGGAATTTCTCCCTGTATTAACCCGCCATCGGTTCGTCTAATAAGATGATGGCAACGAGTTAAATCGTTTAGATAGTAACCACCATCTTGGAGAGCGTGCCAATTGCGAGGAGGTATTCGCATAGGCTTAGCAAGTGGACTGAAAAGCTCAGCCATTTTCATGATTGCTGTATGTTGTTCGATTAATAATTCAGAGGGGTTTAGTACTGCGAATCTTTTCCTACCTTTAACTATTAAATCTCTTGAAAACCAACCAGACACTTCCATAAGACAGTCCAGAAGGAACGTTCCGACCTTGACTTTAATTGTCTTATCCCAACGTACCCAAGGTGTTATGTTCTGTTTATGCATAAGTGTTTGTAGGCACTTACGTTTGTATTCAGTTCCTTTAGCTTGATGCCAATAGTTCTTTTTAAGGGTAGTTACTAGAGCAGGAGCTTCTTTCTCGTAGTATTCCATCTGTGCTTCACCATCAAGAGCTGCACCTATAGCCATAGCTATTGTTGTTACGTAGTGCTTCTTTTTCTGTGGTGAGAACACATGATCAAATACGACCTTGCAACAAAGCAATGCCTGTACTGGTGAATCACTCGGCAAGATATGCTTGTGAAAAACAGCATGGTCTTTACCCGCTTGGATTAAAAATTTATCTTTCTTACTATCAATGTATGCAATTAGATCAGGCAATATGGAGTTAACACACGCTGAGCCATAAACAGTAGCAGATGCATAAGTCTTTTCTTCTAACTTTTTGGTGTTAGATCTAAGTTTATGTAGTCCACCACTTATTTGTTTACGCTCGAATTCCTGCTGATCCTCTATCTGTTTCTCGGTTAGCATGCTCGGTAGATTTTTTTGCGGATTTCTGTACATCTTCGTACAGTTAAACTATTAAGTAAGGGCTTAGCTTTTAAACTAAACCCTGTCCACTAAGTACTAGAATCTACTGGAGATTTTAAGTCCGGCGCGTCTACCAATTCCGCCACACTCCCAAGGGTTTTGGCGCTTTTTTATTGTAGGCGGTCGACTAAAATCGTGCAAAATTCTGTTAAAAAGTGTTGATTTTGAGATCTGTAGATCTTTTGGATTATGAAATCGCAAAGTCTATAGAGTTCACTTGTGCAGCAAGTTGTTTATCAGCTGCGTGTAGGTACTTTTCTGTTACCTGTGTTGAGGAGTGACCCATATGATGAGCAACGTCCACGATGTTGACACCTGATTGAATCATCAATGTGCCGTATGTATGACGTAAGCCATGAAATGTATAAGCCGGTTCATCTTTACCGATGGCACGCTTACATTTATTAAAGGCATTACGTACCTTATCAGCTCGTGGTTCATCTGATGTAGTGAGCCAGTCATCGCCAAAAAGGTTTACCCTATTTTCGTTGCACCTTCGTACAAGCATATCTTTTAAAGCATGATGCATGCCGCAATAACGAGCTTCCTCATTCTTATTTTTTGGCTTTCTAATACGAATCATGTTGTTTTCAAAATCCATATCATCAGCCTTAAGAACTAAGATACGTCCTTGTCTAATACCTGATAAAGCACCAAACAGAATAATATCTGCTAGATCATCATGTAATAAACTTTCTCGGGCATAGCTGACCATGTCCTTGATGTCTTGAGCAGAATAAGCAGTCCTTTCTTGAGCATCTTCGGATTCCCTAAACCTTTGAAATCTAGGGACTGTCCAGTCCTGACTTAAAAGTTGATATTTTTGGGAAAATTTAAGTATTGTAGACACTGCTGAAATGTATCTATTAAGAGAAGCATTTTTCATGCCCTCTGCTTTCAGTTCAAAGCAGTCATCTAACATCATTCTCAAAGAGATCCTTGTGGGGTCAATTGATTCTGAGTGCAGTAAAGGTTTACTGGTAAATTTGCTTGAGTAAAGAATAGCTGACTTACGACCTCCGCCACTAACCCATTCAGGTTTACGTCTTAAGGTGAAGTCCCTACAGTCTTTCCACGAAGCATTTTTTCTAGCCATAGAGAATGTCTCGTAGTTGTTTAACAAGAAGCACTCCTTGTGGAGATAACTTCATGATCTGCTTTCGCAAATCAGTTTGGTCTCTGTACTTGATAATCCAATTGAGACCTGTTTTACCGAGCCTATGCTTGTGAGCGAGCCAATCAGTATTACGTGAAGCACTAGCACTTGGCATGTTTAACCCTACCTCCTTGTCTTGAAGCTGCACTTTCGAGCAGTCATCATGACTAGCGATGTAGAGAAACACACTAATTACTTGTGCGGGCATCTCTGGGTCATGGCTTCTGAATAGCTCCATCGCCTTCAGAAGTCGGTGCATCTCCAGATCTGTTGTCTTCCTGAATGGTTCCATTGCCTTTAGCACTAGGACACTGATACTCTAGCAGAAAATTACCAAGGTGGATAGATAGGTCACAATACTTTTCAGATTCGTAACCTATGTACAAGGAATCTGTGCTAAATAGTTCCATAAAGTGTGAAAAAAAAATGGTTTACCTAAATATTCTATATACTCTAGGTATTATTGACTACACTCAAGGTTGAAATCAGTATCATCTGCTACTTGTTCATTCATTAATGTTATCAGTTCCTCACGGTATGGGTGTGAATTTACTAGTGTCACTAGCTGTCTAAATCTTTTGTTGAAAGTCTGTTCGTTCATGGATTGTTAAAGTCGAGTTTATTAGGTAAGAGATGAAAAACTCCATCGTCTGTGGCTATTGTTATGGTGCAGTTTTTTCCTACTTCTTTCTTTAGTTTTCGTTTTGTATGATGTTCAGTCTTATATGTGTACTCCTCAATTGTTCCTGTGTCCTTGTTTTCAATTCTGACTATGCCATAGTGTGAGCTTGGTAATTGATAGCCATGTACTTTCCAATCTTTAAACTCGTCATAAAGCATTGCAGGAAAATATGACGATGGACATTCCTTGATGGCGTCCCAGTTGTTTGGATAATATTTACGTTTCATAGTATTCCCTTACGTCCATAAGTTGGTATTTGAGTTCATTAGCTCTCTCTTGAGCCTTGTACGCTGCATCTATATCATCGTCACATTCGTGATAGTCCCAAGTTATCGTCAACATATTTGGTTGCCGATAAGAAAATTGATAAAGAGTCATTACGTCCCTGCTATGAGTGTGAAGAAACAAAGGGTTTAATGACAGTTTGCTTGTCAGGGTGGTGTTTTAGAGGGTACTAACGTACCCAGAGTTTTTTTCAGGCACCTTACAGGCGATTCTGAGAGGGCATTAATTAGATAACTTCTCTGGTTTCAGCTGCGTAGTCAACAATTGGGGTACGTTTGATGGTGTCGACTTTTCTTGGATTCATAAAGCAATCGTCCTCAATGACGTGTTGTCGTATTAACTGGATTGCTTCCACTTCGTTTTTAGCTTCAATGTGGTAGTAATCGACGTGAGTTTGTGTAACTCTGACTTCATAGGTGTTCATAAGAATAAAGATGGGTCAGGGAATTCGTCATAAGCGGAAAGAGCCTCTTCCTGAGATTCCTTCAAGGTTGTAAGCTCCTCGTGTGAGTTGCTCATTTCTTGGCACATTGTTAGTAGCTCTGTCTTGTCGAAGCGATAGTATGCGTCTTCGCCTCCGATGATGTCGCAAAGCTGTTCAACAAATTCAAAAATAGTCATTTTTTTAATACCTCTACTGCGTCGTAAACCTTTTTGTACTTTTTGATTTGGTTGAGCATTTCTCGCAAATCTGTTTTACCTACAATTCGATATGCGGCGTAGGCAAACTCTTGTTGGGTGAGTGGTTCTAACATGATTAATAAGATGGGTCTCCTTGTGGTTCTGGGTACATACGTTGTTCACGTATATACAGTTCTTTATTTATAAAGTCTTCTGTCTCTGCATCTATTAACCCGTCCTTGATGATGGAGCGTAATTCTTCGCTCTTGAGTCTTGCGAGCTCATCACGTTCTAATTCTGTTAGATCGTATTCATCATTGTCTTCTTCAGTCGAATATATAGGAATAGGGTATTGCGACGTCCTTGCGTCCTTGCCATGATTGTGATTAGTCATAGTGTTACGTCCTTGTTATGAGTGTGATTTTCGACAAAAAGAGATCCCAGTTATATCAAGGGATCTCAGTTAATTAATTATAGAATCTTTGGTATTCGTAACGCGCTTTAGTGTAACCCACGTCCTTATGAATTACTCGGTAACCCTGATCTAATAGTGACTTATGGGTTATATCGGCGTTACGTGTGGATTCTGGTGTTGAATCATCGTATACCATATAAAGATGCTTCATTTAAGTGTGTGCGAAGGTGGACAGTTTGGCATTAAGTTTTTTAGCTCTATTGCCATGAGCTAAGAAAGCAACAACACAAGTGCGCTTTGACTGAGCACATAAGCCGCAATCCTTACAGTTTGTGTTTGATGTTTGTGCGGGACATACTACAACCCTAGTACCTTTAGGTGTATGAGTTGGCACGTCCTTAGAGTTATCAACAACACATACTACGGGTATGCCTTGGCTTATGGCTTTATCACATTGAGTAAGTGTTTCACATGATGCATTAGTAGTGAATCCGTTCTTGTTTGCATATTTCACCGCCTCCAAGTTATGCAAGTGCTCTAACTTGTGGTGTGTGTATGTATAACCACGTGCTTCACTAGCTTTATTGGCATCAACTAAAGACTTAAGTAAATCAAGTCTTATTAGTTCGCGTCCCTGATCATCGGTAGTATATCCAAGGTCTCCCGCTTGGTTATGTCTCCATAATTGACGGGGTTTAAGGGTTCTTATGTAGTCGCATAAGTCAGACCAAGAACCACCACGTTGACGGGACGTGACTTTTGACCAGTGATTTCTTAAATGAAATCCACTTTTGGCGTAGCAGTTGCCGTTTATGTGTGGGCATGTTGTCGGACATGATTGTGACTCAGTTGTAGTGACAGGCATCGCACCTGTCTTTTTGTTTGCTGAGCGTTTAGTAATGTGGACCTGCATTCAAAGATGGTGCGAAGGTGGACAGAATGAATAGCTAATAAATAGATATTCAATTGCATACTAGGGAATCGAACCCTAGAAAAACCATTATGCAAAGAGTTTGAAAACTCTTTCACCTAGTGTGCTTGGTCGAATACCATACTCACCGTAATGAGTACCTAATTCGTTAAGTGTCTCAGCGTATCCGTACTGCTCGGCTAGCTGTAAACATAACTCGGTGTGAGTCCATTGATCGTTTGATGTTTCGTGGTATCTCTCAATACCTTTGGCATCGTATGCAGTGGTAGTAAAATTCATAAAGGTGAACCTCCTATTTCTTCATAACAAAATTCGCAAAGACAGCTATATGTCTTATCTTTGGTATCGGGCATAAAGTAGTCGCTATCCCAAAACAATTCATAAGTGCTGTCTATAAAGCTACATTTTTCACAAGTATTCAGTTCTAATTTCTCTTGATTTAAAGTATAAAACCTTTTTACATGAGATTTTAGATCATCATACTTTTTATAAAGAATGTCTTTTAAATTCATAAATTAGGTTTATTAAAAGAATAGAAAGTGGACTTACGTTATACTTTTTTCACTATGTTTCAAGTGATGCAACCGCCACTATGATTGTGAAATTAAGCTGATTAAGCTAGTGTTAACGCTTCATTAGATAAGCATGCAGATGCAACTATCTTGTAAGCTAGTTTGCCTTGACTGCTGACTTCATCATTAAATTCGAGAATGGCTTTCTCTCTTAATTGCTGAACCCAGAATCCAAGGCTCATATTCTTATTAAATAAAAGATTTAATATCTTTCTACGGCTTACATTAGAGTATTTGTACTCATCGCCGCTAGATTTAAATCTAATATTCGCTAGACCTCTAACTGGGTCTACTGCTATTGCTTCAACACATGTAGAAGTCCTATAGCTTGGAATCATGAACATAAAGTTAATCTGTTAACTACCTCTATAGTATAATCATTATCTGTCCACCTTAGACCAGTTTGTTTACAATCTGTAACAATGTTATTTGACGTGGCAACAGATCGCTTTAAACTTAGCTCATCAACTCGCGTGGCTCAATGGCTTTAGAACACACGTTAAATAGTGCACTGCGGATTCATAGTCCGCAGATTATCAAGTCATATGAATGAATCTCACATAATATATTGAATTACTCTATCAAAAAACACTTATTGCCGCGTGGATAGGAAGCGAACCCCCCAATGGGGGAGTCCGTGCCGCCTCGACTCTCTTATACCACTTCAGAAATTTATGCCAAAAATCAAGAGGTCTGTCCACTATCGAGATAAAACTGAGCAAGCCCAGAATCGGTTAGAGGGTGCCTAAACATGTCGTCGAATACTTTCACAGGAACAGTGCAAATATCGGCTCCCAGGGCGAATGCATCCCCCACTGTTTGCGAATCTCTAATACTCGCTGCTAATATCTTCGTCTTCATTTCATGCTTAGTGAATACTTCCGATATTTCACGGATCAAAGCTATACCCACCTCTCCACTATCGTCTAATCGTCCAATAAAGGGAGATACGTAGGTAGCTCCAGCTAACGCACAGAGAATCGCCTGTTCAACGCTAAACACTAAGGTCATATTTACCCTAACACCCATAAAGGAAAGGGTTCTACAAGCTTTTATACCTTCTACATTGCAAGGTAGTTTAATAGTCGCTTCATTCTTCCAAAGCTCTGTATATTTAATCCCATTAAGTATCAATGTATGGGAATCCATGCCATTTACCTCAATAGATAAATCAGTAACACCAATATCCTTAATTAAGTCAGCATATACATCATCTGGTTCTCTACCACTTCTTTTAATCAGTGTAGGGTTAGTGGTAACCCCTGAGATAACTCCAGTATTCAATCTTTCATCTATCTCACTAACAATCGCTGAATCTAAGAACAGCTTCATCTTCTAAATACTCCTAAACGGGTGAGGACATACAGGGTAAGTGTTGTCCAGAATAGTATTTCTAATCCAATATTATTCATCTTTTTTACTAGAAGGCATTGAACCCTTATCTGGGTAATATCCAATGGTATAACTACCATCTTCACATTCTTCTACTACAGCTTCATACACAGTATCAGGGTGTTCTACCATGTATTTCTCTATAGCATCATCAACAGTTTGTTCTGCTTTGAGATTTATCCATCTCTGCTCTAAACCAATCAACACTCCAAGTATTAGGAAGTTAATAGGTGGGAAAGGAGTCTTTAGACTCTTATATAACTCTTTAAAGTGATTTATCTTTAATTTATTTTCCATGATATACATACACAAGTGATCCACAGCTTTGACAAGATAAATTAGTTACTATCTTGTGTTCTGACTCTTCTTCTTCAATATCATGATCTCCACCCCATATAAGAGGGGTATTACATACATAACAGTTCATATACTAGTTAAAGTAGTGTAGTGGTAGTAATTACAAGTGATATCTTTAAGTGATATCCAGGTAATAGTTGTATAGGTGAGGGAGAGTCCACCCTTCTCTCCCCTAATAACCCGCCATCGGTCTAAGTCCAGTGGTGACCAGGCTTTCCAGTAGCTAAACCTCTAGCTTCTTTACGTTGCTCTAAATCCAGTCCTAACACCAAATGATTAGCACTAGATTGAGGGTCATCTATAAAAGCTTCTAGCTGATCATTCCACTCTTCCATCTTCTTTAATTTGATCTGTTCTCTAGCTGAGATACCAAAAGCATCTGTGTAGTATTTGACGCCTTGCGCTAGACAGTCCAACCTGTCATCGTGCTTAACGGCAAACTTTTCTCTACACATACGACTCATTTGGTAGAACAGCATGTAGAGGAGCCTACTCTCGGGCGCAGATTCTTTGTTGGAGTTGTAGTCCCACTCCACAACATTACGGTCAACAACAAGACGATGCTGATTAAGAATAGGTTCGAGAGTATCAATAATTCGTTCTTCCTTGCGAACGTTAGCTCGCACCTCCTCGATGAAGATCCTTTGCTTCGTTTGTTGTATATGTTTCCTAAATAATTCACTTACTATTCCGTCTCCAAAGTTTGATTCAACTACAAGTGTTGTAGCTTTGTATTTCTTGCAACCTCTTAAAATATCGAGCAAGGTCTTGTCTGTATACCCGTCGCGATAGGCTCGCATCTCATGTAGGTAGAGTAAGCCGTTCTTCTGGGATATGAAAGCGGCAGCTGTCTCATCGGCTCCACGACCGGAGGGATCGACGGAGCAGATGGTTTCTTGGTATTCAGTCCAATCCCCTTGTATTTGCATGGGTGAATAGAAGTAATCCCCGGGTAAGCCAACTGTTGGTAGGTCTTTGAGGACGTTTCTGGGATCTGAGCACCATATGATATTATCGGGAGCTTTACTAGGATTAACGCTGGTAACAATAAGGTCAGCCATCTTGAGAGGGAATTTCTCAGCATCTGAGAGGCTTGTATCCAGCATAAACTGCAACATAAAGTTGCTACGTCCCATAGAAGCTTCCCTTTCAACAAGGTCTTCTTCATCAAATCTGTCATCTGTAGGTTTCCAAGGCTCAACGCCTTTATCTATATCTTCTTGTAGTTGTGGAGCGATTCTTCCTTCATATTGGGAGTTATTTCTTGGGTATCTCGCTGTCCAAACGAACGGACGGTAGTTGCGCTCTGCCAACTTACGATAAACAGTAAAAGTAGTCTGAGGAGTCCCGAGATACATAATACGGCTATCGTCTTTCGGGGTAAGGATACTTTCCGCCTCAGTGCAAAGTTGAAGTAATTTCTCACGCATTAACTCCGTCATGCTGTTTCCCGGAACCTCTATATCGTCTAAAATCATTAGATCTGCTCTGCTTCCGGTTAGCTGACCAGTGATGCCCACCGACTTTACGCTTGGGGCTTGATGGGGAGAGCACAATACATCGAAGCTTATCCGCGACCACCTTGCATCGTCGGACTTGGGTTGTAAATGAGAAAGCCATGGAGTTTCAATAATTAGTTTTTGTAAGAAGATCGACATGTTATCCGCCCTCTCCTTAGAAGCGGAAATTATCATTATTTTCTTTTCTGCATCATTGAAGAGTGTCCACAACACAAACGCTCCAGTAATCCAACTTTTTCCGACTCCTCGGAAGGCTTGGATCTGTAAACGTTTAGGTCCGTGTTGTAGGTAGTCTGCAATGGCATATTGCGCCCTAGTTGGTGAAGGGAGATCCAGCTGTTCCCATAATGCTTGCAGAAACAGCTTGAAATCGCCCTGTAAGGACGTTAAAACGTCTTTCATGTACGAATGTGGATAAGTTAGCTTTTAGAGCTTGTAGAGAGCTTTTTAAGCTTGTTTAAAATACCTGCTTTATCAATGTATTCAGCAAAGTTATGTCCTAGTTCAAATTCTTCTGGAAAAGGTATTGTAAAAAGCAATTTACCGGTACTTATTTCATGAACTTCAATATCTTTCATATTAGATCTATTAGTTCTTAAATCCCAATTATTACCTAGTTTTTTTATCTTGGTATAGAACCAACTCTCTACACTATCTTTAAAAGATCTAGCTCTAGGGTTTGTATTTACATACGTATTCCAGGGAACATTAGCTCCTTTGATCTTTGACCATCTAGGTGACCTAATCGCAATGTCATGTTCAAACATAACAAATTGTGCGTCGTCAGACACTCTTTCGCCTTGTGCTTTACGTCTTGCAATCTCTTGTCGGTTAAGCATTTTAGCTCTAGCGTTTTTATCCGTATAGTCTTTAAGCCATTCAGGACGCTGTAACTTCATGTAGGTATAGAAAGGTTTCCTATTGTCATTTACTCTCTTTTTACCAATTTTCATTGATGTTGATTTTTTGCTCTTTAGTGGACGCATACCAGCTTTACTAATATCTGTTTCTTTAGTTAGCCTGGTTCCATCTGGTTGATATTTGTATTCTTCACCTTCAAAAAATCTTGCATGTTTACCAAAAGCTTCGTCCCAAGCTGCATTCAGTTCTTTGTTAGTAATTAATGGGTTTTTATCTCTAAGAAAATACCCAAAGGCTTTCATATTTTTTACTTGCCCTTTCCGTCCAATAGGAGACTGATTATATTTTAATTTACTAAGGTGTTCTTTTATATAGGGAGTACTAAGTCCGTTCTTTACGCCGTTCTTTACGCCGTTCTTTACGCCGTTCTTTACGCCATTCTTGACACCGTTCTTCCCGTTCCTCACCGCGTGGCGAAGAATATTATCTATAGGCATTAAAAAAGCCCCTTACG
>VTLG01009304.1_pt1 | contig 47268 bp, 73 predicted proteins | sample 4694571 | NCBI WGS metagenome assembly VTLG01 (sample SAMN12604809, study PRJNA352737) | marine metagenome | biome: ENVO:00000447; feature: ENVO:00000209|ENVO:00000569|ENVO:01000036; material: ENVO:00002151; isolation source: viral sequences binned using virsorter ... | reverse complement strand
AGACAAAGACAGGTGGTTATACTCCTGCTTTGATCACAATGAAATCAACTCAATTAAACGTTAGCAAAAAATGGAATTCTATGATGAAAACCATACAAATTGCTGATGGCAAAGGTGGATTTGCTATCCCTCCTATGCACGGAGTTGTTTATAATCTAGCATCTACGCTACAAAAGAACGACAAAGGTTCTTGGTATGGCTGGGTTGTAACACAGGACAGAATTTTAGAACAAAGGGATAAGGCTTTGTACTTAAGTGCAAAAGACTTTTCCGGAAATGTTTCTAAAGGGAGCGTTCAAACAAAAGCTGATGTAGAAGAGAAAGTAAGTGACGCAACTCCTTACTAAATAAATATAAGGGGGAAGGCAACTTCCCCCTTTACAAAGAATTGAGAAATGATAATGGATAAATTCAAATCAATATTTTTAGGATTAGAAATCGCTTATGGGCAATATCAACCAGGTGAGCGAGGAGAAAACGGAAAACAAAAAGGTAAGGCTTTTATTGTTAGGGGGGACGTTACCGACTCTTTATGGTCAGACCACCTTAAAGGCAAAGGCCCAGCGCTCGGCATCATCCCTATTACTGAAGATAATAGTTGTAGGTGGGGCTGTATTGATATTGACGAATATAACTTTGACCATCTTAGCCTCATACAAAGTATTCGCAAACTTAATCTCCCATTAATAGTCTGCCGTTCTAAATCTGGCGGAGCACACGTATTTTTATTTACTAAAGAAAATATTCCTGCATCTTTGATGCAATCAAAATTAAAACAAATGGCTATCATACTTGGGTATGAGGGCTCAGAAATTTTTCCAAAACAAACAGAAATTCTAGTGGAACGTGGGGACACTGGGAACTTTTTAAACTTACCCTACTATAATGAAATGAAAGGACTGAGGTATGCTATCAACGATAATGGCGCCGGTTGTACACTTGAGGAATTTTATAAGCTCTATGATGTTTGGGCTTGCTCAAAAGAAGACGTACAAAATATCAAAACGGAAGAGAAAAAAATAGAAGAAGCATTTCCTGGTGGTCCTCCTTGTTTAAACAAATTGGCAGCAATTGGTTTTGGGGAGGGCTCACGGAATAATGCATTATTTAATATCGCAGTTTATTATAAACAATCTAAACCAGATTCGTGGGAAGATGAAATTGTAAAAGCAAATCACAAATATATGGAACCACCATTAAGTAATAATGAAGTTCAACAATTAATTAAATCAGTAAATAGAAAAGGTTATGACAAATATAGATGTAAAGACGCACCTATCAACGCGGTCTGTCAAGCGAGTTTATGTAGAACAAAAAGATTTGGTGTAGGATTTGGGGAAGAAGCAATGCCAGTTTTAGGAAGTCTTACAAAATATTCTTCCACTCCTCCACAATGGTTTTTAGATGTAGGAGGAGCGCGGATCGAATTAAAAACAGAACAACTTTATAGTCCAAACTTATTTGCGTTGGCGTGTTTAGATCAAGCTAATTTAGTCGTTCCTATTCCTAAACCAAAAGATTGGAAACAACATTTTTTAAAACCAATGATGCAGGATTTACAGGAAGTAGAGCCTTTAGAATCTTTAGATCCAGAAAATGAATTAACAGGACTCTTGCAAGACTGGACAACTAATAGGCAATCAGCAAGAACGATGGACGATGTATTTAATAAACTACCATACACCGATGATAAAAGAGAATTTACATATTTTAGAATGGAAGATTTTTTTAATTTTTGCAAAAGAAATCATTGGGAAAAAGATAAAAACTATACTGGAAACTTATTAAAAAGAATGGAAAAAATATTTGTATGTGAGGAAAGAGTAAGAATTAAAAAGCAACAACCAAGATTAATTAAAATTAAAACAATGAAACAAACCGAAGCGTCTGTTTCTAAAGTTCCATATCAACAGGAGGATTTTTGATAAATCCTTGGTCTGAAGAAGCGCGCAAAAGAGCGAGAAAAAAATGGAGACAAAGTTCTAAAGGCAGGGCGTGGGATAAAGCTTATTATCAACGCCCCGAAGTTAAGGCAAGAAGACACGAATATTATATTAAAAGATTAATTAAAGAATGTGCTGATGAAAACCAGAATAGGGATTAATTGGTATATGAGATTGCAAGAAAGAATTGCACACTTGGAGCATCAACTAGAAGATGTGCAAGCACACAATAAAGTATTAATTAAAAAACTAAAAAAATATGAAAACAATAATCTTAGGACCACCAGGAACAGGCAAGACCACAACCTTGTTAAACTTAGTGGACCAATTTATCCAGCAAGGAATAAGGCCTAAACAAATAGGTTATTTTTCCTTTACAAAAAAAGCTGCGACCGAAGCAGCGAACAGAGCTGCGGAAAAATTTGGTCTGGATGTAGATAATGATCTAGCTTTTTTTAGAACTCTACATTCTTATGCATTCAATCAATTAGGAATGACTAAAGAAAAGATGATGGGTCCAGATGACTATAAAGAGTTTGGAGAAAAATGTGGTATCCCTATTAAGACAGCAAAGTTTTCTGAAAGTGATGGTACATTTAATTCTGATAATGAATATTTAACAATAATTAATACAGCCGCAGTAAAGAGAATGGATTTATTAGAATACTACGATTCAAGACAAAACATCTTAGATATAGAAAGAAATACTTTATTCTTATTAGCAGAAGAACTTAAAAGATTTAAAAAAGAAAAAGGATTAAAAGACTTTAATGACTTACTAGAAGATTTTTTAGCAAAAGAATCTACAAATAAATTTGAAGTATTGTTTATTGATGAAGCTCAAGACTTATCATTACTACAATGGGAAATGGTAAGAAAGATTTGGGCGCACGCAGGTAAAACTTATATTGCCGGTGATGATGACCAAGCAATTTTTAAATGGGCTGGTGCAGATGTGGATCACTTCATTGCTTTAAAAGAAGAAGTAGATGACATTCAAACATTAGACCAATCTTATAGGATTCCTGGAGGACCCATACACGAACTATCCCAAAAGATAATTGGTCAAGTACAAAATAGATTCGATAAAAATTATAAACCGAGAGAAGAACACGGAATTTTAAAACGATATTCGGACATTACGCAGGTAGATATGTCGAAAGGTAATTGGTTGGTCTTATCTTCTGCCAATCATTTTTTAGATTCAGTTAAAGAAGTATGTGAATTAAGAGGATGGTATTACCAATTCAAAGGACGTAACTCTATTCCTTTAAAATTATTATTAGCTTTAAATAACTGGGAAGCTTGGCGTAAAGGCGCACAATTAAATCACTTGGAGATAAAAAATATATATGAATACTTAGGATCCAATGTATTAGAAGGATTTAGAAAAGGTAAAACTTTACACTCAGAAGAAAAATATAGTTTAAAAGATTGTGAAAAAGATCACGGCTTAATTATTAGTAGTGTTTGGTATCAAGCATTCGAAGGATTAGATCCTATGACAGAGAATTACATTCGTAATATGAGGGCGAATGGTGAAACGTTAAATAAAAATCCTCGTATAATAATGTCAACAATACACGGAGCGAAGGGAGGTGAAGCGGATAAAGTCTTATTGATGCAAGATATAACTAATGCAGCGTTAGAAACTTTTAGTTATGACCCAGATGAATTACATAGATTATTCTACACGGGTGCGACAAGAGCGAAACGTGAATTACACGTCTTGGATCCAAGGGACTTTGGTAAAGCGTATTTATTATGAGTGTTTGGGATAAACAAATCGGCGGAAAACATTATCAAAATTTTAAAATTCAGCCAAGTAAATTTGTGGTAGAGAATAAGTTGCTTTTTCCGGAAGGGTGCGCTATAAAATATATATGTCGTCATCCCTTTAAAGGTGGAAAAGAAGACTTGCTTAAAGCAATTCATTTTATAGAGATGATGATAGAACGGGATTACCCTAGTCCTGCTAAAGAAGAAAAAATTAAAACTAACACCTGGGGAATAACGAGGAGAGACAAGTGAGAAGTACACAAATACCTTTATTCACTCCAGAAACTGAGTGGGTTATGCCAGAAGAATTAAAAGATTTACGTGGCGCTAAACAAATCGCAATAGATTTAGAGACCAATGATCCGCATTTAATTGAGCTCGGATCGGGGAACGTCACTGGAAAAGGCCACATTGCTGGCATTGCCGTGGCCGTAGAGGGCTGGTCAGGCTATTTCCCTATACAACACGAGTCAGGTGGGAATATGGACAAAAAACTGGTGTTTTCGTGGTTACAAGACTTATTCAATCAAGAGGATACTACCTTTATATTTCACAATGCGATGTATGATATCTGCTGGTTAAGATCAGCTGGTTTAAATATCAAGGGCAAGATTGTAGATACAATGATTGCAGCATCGTTGATTGATGAGAATAGATTATCTTACAGATTAGATATACTAGCTAAACATTATACTGGTGTTGGTAAAGATGAAAAAATTTTACACGCAGCAGCTAAAGAGTATGGACTCGATCCTAAAAAAGATATGTGGAGATTGCCAGCGCTTTTTGTTGGACAGTACGCGGAGCGTGATGCGGAGTCTACACTTAAACTTTGGCAAAGATTAGAGAATGAATTATACGCACAAGAACTTTGGGATGTATTTAATCTGGAGACCAAATTATTTCCTTGTCTAATTGATATGAGATTCAAAGGAGTAAGAGTTAATCTTACTAGAGCTGATGAAATTAAGAAGAACTTAATTGAAAGAGAAAAAAAATTAATTAAAAAAATAAAAGATTTAACTGGTGTTGAGGTGGAAATTATGGCAGCTCGATCAATTGCAAAAGCATTTGATAAATTAAAACTTCCATATGATAGAACAGAAAAAAGTAAAGAGCCTAGTTTTACTAAAAACTTTTTACAGAATCATCCACACGAATTGCCTCAAGCAATTGCTGAAGCAAGAGAATTAAATAAAGCGCATAGTACATTCATTGATTCAATAACTAAACACGCAGTGAATGGAAGAATACACGCAGACATAAATCAAATTAGATCAGATGCAGGTGGAACTGTAACAGGAAGATTCTCTATGAGTAATCCAAACCTACAACAGATTCCAGCAAGACATCCAGAACTTGGACCAATGATTAGATCTATATTTATTCCCGAAGAAAAGTGTAAATGGGGATCATTTGACTACTCTCAACAGGAACCCAGAATTTTAGTACATTACGCAAAACTGCAAAATTTGCAGGGAGTTCAAGAAATTGTAGACGCATACAAAGCCGGAGACGCTGATTTCCACCAGGTCGTAGCAGATATGGCAGGCATAAAAAGAAAGCAGGCTAAGACGATTAATTTAGGTCTTATGTATGGAATGGGTAAAAATAAATTGATGGCTGAACTAGGATTGATGAAAGAATCAGCCGAGAAATTAATTAGACAGTACCACACTAAAGCTCCATTCGTAAAACAACTGATGGATAATGTATCTCGTAAGGCAAACGATAGAGGTAAGATTAGAACTTTACTTGGAAGAGCGTGTCACTTTGATCTATGGCAGCCGGTCCAATTTGGTGTCTTTAAACCTTTACCTTTAGAACAAGCAAGAAAAGAATATGATGAACCTTTAAAAAGAGCTTTTACTTACAAAGCTTTAAACAAACTAATCCAAGGCTCCGCAGCAGATATGACGAAAAAAAGTATGGTGGCGCTGTATGAAAATGGTATAATACCACACATACAGATTCACGATGAGGTAGATATTTCTGTAGAATCTGATAAAAAGGCAGAGGATATAATTGAAATAATGGAATCAGCAGTTGAACTGGAAGTTCCAAATAAAGTAGATTATGAATCTGGTCCCAGTTGGGGCGAAATTAAATAGGAGGAACTATGGAAAAAATTAAATTATTTAGTCAAAAAATTTGGTTGGACTATAATCACTATATTATTGGTGCTGCAGTAGGTCTTATTGTCGGAATAATATTATTCTAAATCTTAACTAACCTTAACAAGGGAGGATCTATGGGGAAATTAAAAAGACTCTGGATCAGATTTAAAGTGCATTTACTTAAAAGCTACTTTGAAATGAATGGGATATTACAAAAAAAGAAAAAATGATTGAAAAATTAATGACGATGTTGGTCGGAATCTTGTTAGCGTTAGCTGGCTGGAGTCTATCTCGTACATTTGAACTTTCAACTATCCAAGCTGTACACGAAGATAAAGTACATAAACTTGAAAGAACCGTAGAAAAATTAGAAGATAAAATGGATCGTATGATGGACTCAGATGAAGAGATTATGGAACAACACGAATTATTATTTAAAAAATTAGAACAAGGCAACACAGGATATAGTTATAACTAATGGGTAAACAACCACTTACTATTTCGGACGAAGCAAAAGTACAAATGCCTATGAAGACGGTAGCCTCACTGATCGCAATGGTAGCGATTGGAACGTGGGCTTACTTCGGTCTCATTGAGACTCAAAATCGTGTTACAACACAGTTAGAAATTATGTCTAAAGATTTGGAAATGAACACAGAGTTTAGAATCAAGTGGCCGCGGGGTCAACTTGGTTCGCTTCCTGCAGATAGCGAGCAATTTATGATGATCGAGGATATTTACAAAACTTTAGATCGTATAACTAAACACATTGAAGATATGGCTTTAAACAAAGTAAACATAGAATTTTTAAGAAAACAAATGGATAAAGTTTTAGAAGATATAGAAAAATTAAAAGATGCAAGTAGAGATATGCATTATAAAAATGGAGGCATAAATTGATAGAGAGTGTGATTGCCCTTCTGATGTTCGTAAACGGAGAAATTAAGGAACACCTTATTCAACCGTCGATGGCCCAATGCTTACGCGGGAAACGTGAAGCGGAGAGACAGTACAGTGAAACTGTATCTTACAAGTGCTATAAGGGTAAGGCTAAAACTGAAATATATCAGGGAAGAAAAAATATTAGAGCATTAATTCTTGAATAAAAAACACTATGCTTTTTTTCTCAAGAAAAATAGACGTAGAGCCAGACAACAGATACTCCCAGAATTAAATTACTTTACTGCAGAGGAAAATAATAATACAACTAAAAACAATGAGATTAAGCGCAGAAATAGTAAACGGAAAATGTCCAACGTGTAATCAAATTAGTATTTTAGTTGGTCTGTCCCAAGAATTATATAAATGTTTAACGTGTGGCGCAGATCTACAACAACACGTTAATGGTAAGATCAGTTATCTACCAGCCATTCAAGTCCCTAAAGGAACTAAACCATTTGTGAGAGAGTGGAAGGAAGAGGCTGATGGCAAGAATAAAGTTTAAGAATTTTGTACCTAGGGAAAAACCCAAGAAAAGACCCAGACGTCACAAAAAAAATCTAAATAAACACGAAAAACGTAGTTTTAAAAAATACAATCGTCAGGGGCGTTAATGAAAGAATTAATATTAGTACTCTATTTATGTTCAGGCATAGCCAATACGTGTATGCCTCCCTATCAATGGCCAGAACGATTTGATGATTCTTATAGCTGTATGGTCCAAGGTTATGAAGAAGCTGCTAGCAAAACTAAAGAAATAGGTCGAGCAGAAATTAATCAATATAAAATTTATATTAAATTTGACTGTATATTAGTAAATCCTATTGTTCCACCACCTAAACCTAAAACACCCCCTAAATCTGAACTTACAACCTAGAATTGAACCTGTCTGTCCGTCCCAAGAAAGGGACGAACAAACAAAAGGTGTGAGAAGAGGTCTAAATAATATCTTAAAAAAATAATACTTGCAAGGATTGTTTTTTTATTGTAAATTCCCATATATGAGAAGAACAATAACAAGAAAGGAAACTTATGGCAGACCCTGCTAAATATAAATCTCTATCAGTACCTAAAAAGGACTGGGAGGATCTTACTGTTCTTGCGCAAAAAACTAATAGGACTCGCTCTAAAATGATCGGGCGTCTAATTAGATTTTTTAAAGATAACAAAGGTGCAAAAGCAAATGGAAAAAATAAGGATAGCTAATCACAAATACATTTGTGATAAATGTAATGGTAATGGTTATATCAAGATTTATGATATGATCATTCAATGTGGTAAATGTAAGTCTGAAGGTGAGGTGCGTTTAGAAGAGCCAACCCTTGAAGAATTAGAAGAAATGGCTAAACAAGCGAGGCTACAATGATTAAAAACTTTGTAGCCAAACTGCTTCGTACACCTAAATATAAACAAAGAAAGGTAGAATCTAAAAAGAAATATAACAGAAAGAAAAGAAAAATATCTGGTTATTATTATGACTACGATGGAAAGGAACAAATTTTATATGAACCTGACCGTGACTGACGCAGCTTATATAGCCGGACTTTTTGATGGCGAAGGTTGTGTGACTTGTAAAAAGAAACCAACTAAACGTAAAGACAGAAAGAATAAAGTCTATGATCAGTGGTATATTCGTTGTGAATTGGCTATGACAGATAAGATGACTGTGGAATGGCTACATAAAACTTTAGGTTTTGGTTGGTGTAAAGAAAAAAAATATAACAATAAACCTAAATATAAAAAACAATGGCGCTGGGCGTGTGGTTATCGCGACGCTTTAGTTTTTGCTAAAATAGTGTGGCCTTATGCTCAAGTTAAATTACATAAACTAGAACAAATCATAGATCATTACGAACCTAACGTACAGGGTTTAAATGATAATGTAGTTGATCTAGCGGCAGAAAGAAACTTAAGAACTAGATGGGTACTTGAATGAGCTGGTCTGAAATACAAAATCAAATGATCCACGAACTAAATGAAACAGTCTTTAGTAGAGATCCTATTAATAAAATTTTTGATCCAATGTCTCCAATAGATGTACATAATACAAACTACGTAATGGAGTTAAAGAATCGTGAGAAGTATAACCCGCAAGATTTTGACGGATCGTTGATTGAAAAATCTAAATATGATTATTTAAAAAGAAGTTGTGGAGATAAGATTCCTGGCTATGTTTGTAAGTTTAAAGATGGCTCTTACTGGGCTTGGAATTTAAACAAAGTTAATCCCGACTGGTATAGTAAGGATTTACCTTCTACTACGCATTTCGATAGAACTAATTTTAAATCTAAAAAAATTGGTGACCTTAAATTAAAAGATGGAGTAAAATTAATATGACAGAACTAAAAAAACCTAGTCTTTACATAGCGATGCCTTGTTATGATTCAGTTAAGATTCAAACAATGGTTTCTATGTGTAAGTTAGTGGCTGATCTAACAAGAGCCGACATTAAAGTAGACATCAATACCTTAAAATCTCCTTATGTTTCTTACGCCAGGAATATTTTAACAGCTCAGTTTATGAAATCGGATAAAGATTATTTATTATTCATAGACGCTGACGTAGAATTTGAACCGGAGTGTCCACTAAGAATGGTGGTCGCACAAAAAGATATAGTTTGTACTCCTTATAGAGTTAAGACTAATGATCCAAAGGTTGTAAGATATACAACAACCGTTCCAGATAATAATAATGTAAAAGTTTTACCCGGTGGTTTAGTTGAACTCACACGTGGTCCTTCAGGTATGATGTTGATTCATAGAAGAGTCTTTGAAACTTTACAAAAGAACAGACCGGACCTAGAGATACAAGCACACCAACACGTAGACTTATTCCCCGAAGGATTTAAAATTTTTTCTTTTTGGGATTGTGTCTTTAAAGATGGTAAGTGGACCGGCGATGATATTGCGTTTTGTAATCTCGCCACCGAGAATGGTTTTAAATTATATGCCAACATCGAATCGGAGATGGTTCATCACGGAGCGTATGGTTATAAGGGAAGGTTTGGAGATGGACTTATCAATAAGGATAAAAAATAATATGTTAAAAATAATTGCCATTCTTTTTATTTTATTAACCAGTCATTGTTCTTCGAGCGATTTTGATTTTAATCCTTGGACGACGGTCGGTAAAAAAATGTTAGAGTATAATGAAACCAACTAAACTTAAACCTAAAGGTCGAAAATATGATGGAAAATCAAGGGTTTCCAACGATTTGTATAGAAAAAATTGGGATGAAATTTTTAAAAAAAGAGTAATGGAAGGTGAAGATCCTTTTATGAAAGAACAAAATGAATTGAAAGAATCTTATGAACAATCTAAATTAAATAAAAAAGAAAGAGAAGAATTATTAAAAAAAATAGCTGATCGGAATGGATTTTAAAAATGATGACCGACAAAGACAGCGAAGAATTTCACCAGATGTTGGAGAAATTAAAGGAGAAAAAAATGAGACGAAATAATTGTTATAAATATCCGACGACGAAGCGCGAAACGATAGATGGACTTCGTCATTATGATATGGGAAAAGAAAAACTTCCATCAGTGACGACTATCCTGGACCAAACTCAATCAGCCGAGAAGCGCGAATCGATTAAGCGATGGCAGGAACGCGTCGGGTTAGAGCAGGCCGAGAAGATTAAAGACCAGGCAGCGGAGCGCGGAACGGCGATGCACAAGATTCTTGAAAAATATATTGTTGATGTTGGTTATGTAGATTTAACTAATGTAGGCAAAGACGCTCACAATATGGCTATTCAAATTATTCAAAGTGGATTAATTAATGTCACAGAATTTTATGGAACAGAATGTACTTTACAGTATCCGGGTCTATACGCAGGTCAAACAGATTTAGTAGCTGTTCATAAAGGGAAGGACGCAATAATAGACTTCAAGCAAACTAATAAGCCAAAGAAAAGGGAATGGATTGAAGATTATTGTCTTCAGTTAGCAGCTTATGCAATGGCGCATAACTTTATCTATAAAACTAAAATAGAAAAAGGTGTTATTATGATGTGCAGTAAAGATAACTTCTATCAAGAGTTTGTGGTTGAAGGTAAAGAATTTCAAAAATATAAACATAACTTTTTAAGGAGGGTAGATGAATACTATCAAACAAGACACAAAACGACTGGATAACATAGCCAATATGTATTGGAAAACTTCTGGTGAAATGAGAGAGATGTGGGGCCGTAAGTGGTATGCATTAATTAAAATTATAGCTAAGAAACTAGAAAGGAAGTATCACTAATGTTAAGAGTAAGAGACCTACAACTAATTTTATCAAAATTTACAGACGGGCAAAAAGGAACTTGTATTTCAGATTGCCCTATCTTCATCGAAACAGAAAACGGATACCTAGAGGACCTTAGAAGAATTGAATTACAAGAGAGTGTTATCATTGGAGATAGAAATCCGGCAAGATTAGTTTTAAAATATGATAAGGATAAAAGAGTTAAATCAAACCAACAATCAAGGACTTATAAAATAACTTAACAGTTTCCCTTGGGAGTGGGGTGGAAGCGAGAGTGGAAGCCCCATAAAATTATGGACGAACTAGTAATATATCCAGATGTTTTTTTAAGACATAAGTCTAAAGAAGTTACATTTCCTTTAGATGATAAGACTGAAAGACTAACTAAATGGATGATCAAACAAATGTATAAGAATCACGGTATAGGTCTGGCAGCCATCCAAGTAGGATATGAGAGAAGAATCTTTGTAATGGATTGTACTAGAGCAGGAGAAAGCCCGCAAATTTTTATTAATCCTGTCATAGTAGGACATTCAGATGAGAGTTTAACAGATTTTGAAGGGTGTTTATCTGCACCCGGCAAGAGAGGAGAAGTAACAAGGTACCTTAGAATTACTCTAAAGTACAAAGATGAGAAAGGAGAAGAGCATCAAAAAACCTTCTATAATATGGAAGCAAGGTGCATACAGCACGAAATGGACCATTTAGAAGGTAAATTGTGTATAGATTATGAAAAAGGTGAGTATAGTCGGGACAAACATAAGTCCCAAACAATGGTCGAATCTGATTTTAGAGCTAAATCTGATACGTAAAGAGTGGAAACCGTACGCAGAATTTGAGATTCAGGGCCCAGGTGTTAAGAAAATCATCAAAAATGGTACTTCTATTAAGAAATATGACACTGTGCCAAGATAAGTGGAATTTTTGACCCTATGATTTTTTTTCGTCATAAGAAAAAACCTCTGGCACAGTTGGCACACCCCCTAAAATCGACTATTAGTGTTGGTATTAGCGAATAATAGCTGTGCCAAGAGAAATTTTTACGGTGGCACAGTTGGCACACTTTGTTGGTATTGCTAGCTTATTTAAGCATTGGTCAGATTTTGCTCTGGCACACTCTGCTACTCGGCGCGCGCGACCTTTTTTATTTTCGTGAGAAAAAAATTGCCTAAAATCTCCCCTATAGTATAAGATGGATATGCCAAAATCTAGGAAGAAATCTAAATATAAACATACTGTAATTAAAAATAAGAAGTATTACTTCTACAAAATTACGTGGGCTGACATCACAGGTGATGCCGGTCACGCTACTGTTGAAGAGTTTGAAAAGTTTTTACCTAGTACAATGATTACTCAGGCTTACGTCTTTAAGAAAGATAGAAAACATTTATGGACCTTTGCTTCTTATGAAGAAGGTGATGAATGTTTTTCTGATAGAAATGTATACCCACTTGGGTGTATAATTAAAATGGAGAAGATAAATGAAAAATGAAATTAGTATAACACGGCACTTCGGGCCTACGCTTCTAAAAGTACAGCTTCCACAACAAATAATTGATGATTTGAATAAAGATTGTGAAGAAATTGCTGCAGGCAAACATAAAAAAATTGATTGGTCTGAGCACTTAGCTGGTAAAGTAAAAGAAGAATACTTAATAAGTGATGCTGTCTTAGCTAAACATAGCCGTTGGTTTGTAGAAATGGCTGGGAGATATGCATTTCCAAATGACGAAGATTTTAAAAAGGCTCAACACGAACACGACATTATGTTTCAAAGTGGATGGTATGTTAGACAATATGCCAATGATTTTAATCCTAAACATCATCACACTAATTGTAATATGTCTTGTGTTGGTTATTTAAAAATGCCAGAAGATATACAGGAACATTGGGAAGAAGAAGAAAAAGATCATAATCCTGCAGGAGGAGCTATTGAGTTTAGCTATGGAGTCACTGGATTTAATTGTCCTAATAATATAAGATTCAAACCAATAGTTGGAGAATTCTTTTTGTTTCCTCATTTCTTAGATCATCAGGTCTATCCATTTAAAAGTAAATATCTTTTTCCAGATCCTAAAGGAGAAAGAAGATCCTTTAGTTTAAATATAATTCTTCAAAAAAGAGGACATCAAGAACAATTAAATGCCAGAAAAAATAAATAAAACCTTGACCAAGAATATGCCTAATGTAAAATGGAAGGCAATCCCACCAGTAAAGGGACCTAATCCACAAGGAGTATTATATGGGCGAAATGAAAACCCCTATTATAAACAAATGGGCGATAATAAAAAAGTTTCCAAGAAAACTATTAAATAGAGCTATTGCTTTATTGAATCAGTTTCAGGGGCTTCTTCTGCTTTTGATTCTACTGGTTCTGCTACAGGCGTAACATTTTTTTCAGATTTCTTATTTACAAATTCAGTTAGTTTTTGCATTAAGTCTGTGAAAGACATTTTATCCAGTTCCAGATTAACATTGGTTGTCTCTCTTCTATCTACGTATAGACCACCAACTTGACCTCTATATTTTTCAGCAGTTATAGCTGGGGAGAATTGTTTATGCTTACGAGATTCTTCTCTTAACTTAGCCATTTCTTGCAAGTGGCTTTGATAATCTATGCCATACTTTTCTTGCACTTCTGCTCTTAATTCATTTATGTATTTTGCTACTAAAGGATATATTTTAGGATTCCTTAGTTCAGATGCTGATTGTCTTGATCGAGTCTTATAGCCAGCTTTAAAAGCACACTCTGCGGGGCTTAAACGCCCAGCTTCATAGATTAAAAGCTCGGCAAACTTCATTTGACCCTCAGTTAATGTAGGAGTTCTAGTCATAATTGACTTTTATAGTATGTACGATTATAAGTCAATAAGCGTACGATTTATGCGTACGAATTGAAGGTGATGTACGATGAAAAGAGAGTCTAAACTTTGGCAGTTAGTTAAGAAAAAAACACCCAAAATCCAGTGGACTAGACTGGAATCTTGGAGTTCCTTTGGAACCCCCGATCTATTGGGATACCACGAAAATTGTGGATTTTTTATGGTTGAGCTTAAGGTTGTGACAGGCAACAAAATACACTTTTCACCACACCAAAAATTGTTTCACTTAACTCGTACAAAACGTAATTTTATCTTGGCCCAACAGGGCTCTCCTAGCCGTATAAATTTATACGGAAGCAGCTCGCTCCCCGATCTGCTTGCAGACTATAAGTCTACTCGGCCTCTTGCTTCTGATGATTGGGATCACATTCAGCGCTTGTTGATCCGCGCTCCGCTTGATTCCTAGCTTGCTCGCTCGCTCGCTTGTCCGCTTGTTCCTTCTCAAACTGCTTGCGGATCCGCTTGAGCTCTGCGTAATATTTTGGATGATACCAGGGCACTTTAGACTCATTCTAAACTAGTGTTTACCATATGCAATGTTTTTAACTTCAGGATTCCAACAAGCCCGACAGCTCCCACACTGGCCCGCGTTGTCTGGAGCGGTGCAGGTTCTAGATCCAGGCGTCGTTGTCACGGTTGAAGTATGCGGCCAGCTCTTCACAGCTGGTTGATCAATCATTGTGCCTGAAAATCTTATAACAAGATTTGAAGGTGCGCGATCAATCCATCTTTTGGTCCACGCTTCCCGGGTCGGCATCCAGTGCTTAATGTCCGGTGTCCTCCTGCAAATTTCAAAAATTTTTGCTAAGTGTTTTAAGTCTTGTACGTCTCCTGCATCGTGCCATCTAAAATATTTGTGTTTACTTACAGCTTCACTGTTTATTTTTGCAGTCATTGCTTTAACCCAGAGCGGATGGCGTATCGCTGCCAGCCTTCGATACTGTGCGCGTTTAATTTCTGGAAATCTTGTATAGTTCCCTTTCATAGCGTAACAGCCGCTGCAGACAGAGCCCGGGATCTTGACCAGCTTCGCGCCGGTTTTGCATTCCCACGCCGGCAGCCCATAAGCATAGCCGGGCATTTTGTCCGGCTTCGATAATGATATTATAATTTTATTTGCTTCTTTTATTTTCATTTTCTCCTTTCTTATAAATTCCCATATACAGCTTGCTTGCTCGCTTGTCAACTGTTTAATTTTTTTCTGCTCGAGCCCTTCGGGCCCACCCTCCCACCGGCTCGCGAGCTTGCGCTCGCGGATCGGTTTCAAGGATAATGATCAGGGTTAAGCACTTGGTCAGCCTTCCTTTTTTACCGTCTTGATTTCACCAATGACCAGTGACCAAAAAACCTGTTAATATTTTTGCCTACTTAACCCAGGGACCAGTACTCTTCACGCCCCGCTCGTATATGGCTTTGGGCACTAATAATACTGATCCCAGATCCATCACTTAAGGTCAATTCGCTTATCCGGAATTAATTGACCAAGTACATTGCAATATACTGCAATGGATCAGGGATCAGTTCTAGCTGTGGAATTGCAATGTAGGACTAAAGCCCTTTTGACACCACAACCAGAAGTTGTCCCTATTTATTAACTATTTCTAGTTATAAATTCGTCAGTTAGTTTTACTGCCTCCTCCTCAATTTCACTATCTAATTTAGAATAATACGGGGAACCTTTATCAGGTCCCCAACTTATTATCCCCTGATAATATTTTGTATAAAGTTCATCCAAAATATTTTCAAAAGTTGTTTCCTTAATATATTTTAAATCCATTACGCCACTTCCTCCGTTAAGATTAAAGCTGGATTTTCTTTAGCTGGTACAATAAAGAACATTACATCTTCATCATCATCTAACAAACTTAAAGCAGACAAAAATTGATTTGCCTCTTTAATTGTCTTTGCCCATTTTTCTATTCTGTAATCTTCAGAATATTCTGTTTTTCTTTTTCTTACTATTAGATATACCATTTTATTATCCTTTCTTTTTGTTAATATAATCACACTACCAGAAATTCCCATAGTACACAATAGCCAAAGTGTCGCACCCCATATCTTGTGTCAAGGAAAATATGGGACACGCGACAATATGCTTGCGACCTCTGGGCCCACCCTCCCCTAAAAAAAATAAATTTTTTTAATCTTTTTATTTGACAAGTTATTTTCATTATGGTAGTTTATGGGATATGTATAACTCAAACAGAAAGGATAAAAATGAGTAGAATACGAATGAATACCGAATTTAGAAATAAGATTTTAAATCGGTATGTTGAACACGCAGAAAAAGAAAACACGCAAGAGAGAGAGGCATATCTTGGCGCAAGGGAAAAAGTGGACCAAATATATCCACAAGCTTTTAGACTTGCACAAGAGGTAGTTGCAACTGCATATCCAAAAGAAGATGTTGATACTTGCAAAGCTTTAAAAAGAAAGTATGGACAACCCCTTGATGTTGTTGCAAAAGATAAATGCTTTTATTTTTCTTATGCAAAAGACCAATTAGATGAAAATGAAGATGAAGATGACAGAAATGTATCTGAACATTTTGATTTTGGTTTATTTGGTAGTGTAGGTGGTAATAGTTATAATGATGATACAGGCAAACAATTTGCTTATGCTTATTATCGTGAGGAACTAAAAGCAAAGGACCTCAACCCAGATATACTTGCACAACAAAATGGCAAAGATGATAACCCACACAAAACCAAACATATTGACCTTAATGATAAGGGACTTGGTTATAGTGGTTATAGTCGTTATAATTCTGATGATGATAATGCGATTGGCTTAACAAAGCAATTTGATAGCCAATATTATTTAGACATTATTGGAACTAGCCATTGTCGTTCAAGAACTATTGCTTGTACTAAAGACCAATTTCATTTTTTTCAGTTATTAAAACAAGCGAAAGCAAATCTAATAACTTGTCATCAAAAATGGATAGATAGTATTGAGAAACAAAAACAAGCTATGAAAACTGGTCTGAAAGCTTATAGATATTTAAGCGAGGGTGTTGAGTTGATGAAAGAACTTGGCATTGAACTTGATGAGGCAGAACTTGTTAGATGTAATTCAACAGGCTTGACAATCTATAATCCTGTGAACTTGGCTAGTATGATTAAAGGTATGAAAAATACTACAATGACAAGAGAACAAAAGATTGCAATTAGAAAGGAATATGAGGCACAACAAAAAGTAAATTAAGCTATTGACAATGTATGGGATTTGATATAAAATCCCATACATAACAGAAAGGATAATAAAATGAAAATAGATGATACGTTAAATGTTGGGAGTAAGTTTATAATTACTTATAGACCTTTTACTCACAATGGAGTTGAGAGAAAAAAGCTAAAAGACGGCAAAAGAACAAGACAAGTCACACGAAAGGCACAATGGACCGATAAGTGTAGAATTGTCCGAGATAAACTAACAGATAAAATAAGATATATGACTTATTATGACTTGCAACAAAATGGTTATCGTTGCGCGACAGGTCAAATCTGGATAACTGCTGGAGTGCAATAATGACCGACAAAGTTGATAGCGCAATTTATATTTTTGACTCGGAACACAACCGAGTCAAAACAATTAGACTCCAAACTTTTTTAAATAGAGTTAATCATACCTTAAGGCACGAAAACCAAACTTACTTTGCTTTAAAAGATGACGCGATTGATTTTAAAAAGGAGTACAATCTATGAAATACTGCCAAGGTCCTTTGTGTCATACTTACGACACAAAGGATAGGAAACGTGGACCAAAAGGAAACAAAGTAAATCAAACTAGACGCAGAAGTAGTTTTTATTATTTGCAAGGGAACGCGTGTTCAATGCAATGTCAAGATGATTGGTTTAAACAATATGGCGAGCGAGCCTTAAATCATTTTGGCAGAATAACTCAGCCGATAGTATTGACTCAGAATAATGCTTGGCGCAAACGACATAGGTGGAGTTGGAATAGAGGTGATGCTCAAGCAGACCATTTTTGTTATAATATGCTAACTGGTGAGGAAAGGGATATAACCGAGGCGCAATTTAATGATGATAATTATACATTAAACACTTGACAGGGATTAAATGAACTGATATAAAATCCCATAACAAAGAAAGGATAATATGACAAAAGAAACAATAAACATTAATGGAAGTATTAAGTATAAAGGAAAACTTATTAATATTCCTCCACCATTCAACCAATGTTATTTTGGCGCAGAACCGACAAAGCTTATGACTATTCATAATAGATTTAGTGATGAAACATTTACTCAATCTTGTAAGCTACCAGCTTTCGCAGTTGCTATTTATGATACAATCATTGGCGCAGAACAAACAGAAGATTGGGACCTAATGCAGAAAGGAATTACTTGGTTTCAAAAGAACTTTACTAATGAATATTATGTATTATTAGATTAACTTAATCATATGAATACTTGACACACTATCTTGTGTGTCAAGTAATATTCCTACATATTCCCAGACATTTTGACGCAGGCTTGTATCCTATGGGCCCACCCACCCAGGAGCTCGTGCATCTGGGGCCCACCCTCCCCTAGAGGGGTCCCTGCCGATCTCGATTCAGCTTCGCAAACAAACAAGCAAACACCCCCAAGCAAAAGGGATCCTAAAACTTTTACCTTTAGAGTTTGATTTACTCATTTATATGGGATAAAAATCATATGAGAGGAAAAACAGAGCTTAAAAAATTCTGCAAAAATTTTTATGAAAGACATCCCAGATTTTAGTAAAATAATTAACAAAGAACTTTTAGATAACTTAACTTTTGACGAAGCCAAATATATATGGCGTCTAAAAGAATTAATTGAGAAAAAATTTAAGCAAGAAAAAATTAAAAATGACTTTATGGCCTTTGTCAAAGAAATGTGGCCAGAGTTTATTGAAGGTAGGCACCATAAAGAAATTTCAAAAAAATTTAATGACATTGCTAACGGAAAAATTAAAAGATTAATTATTAATATGCCGCCAAGGCATACTAAGTCAGAATTTGCGTCTTTCCTCCTTCCCTCTTGGATGGTTGGACGTAAACCTGATCTGAAAATAATCCAAACGACCCACACAACTGAACTCGCGATCCGCTTCGGACGTAAAGCGAAGACTTTAATGGATTCCCCGGAGTACAAAAAAGTTTTTGACACACGATTAAGAGAAGATTCGCAAGCCGCGGGTAAATGGGAAACAGAACAGGGCGGTGAATACTACGCAGCCGGTGTCGGATCGGCGATAACGGGACGTGGAGCGGATTTACTTATAATTGATGACCCACATTCTGAGCAAGACGCAATGAATCCCGAAGCGTTGGAGCGTGCTTATGACTGGTACACTTCAGGACCACGTCAAAGGCTTCAACCCGGTGGAGCAATCGTCGTTGTAATGACTCGGTGGAGTTTAAAAGACCTAACAGGAGCATTAATTAACTCTCAAAAAAATTTAAAAGCAGATAAATGGGAAATGATAGAATTTCCGGCGATTATGCCATCAGGAAAACCTATTTGGCCAGAATATTGGAAGAAGGAAGAGCTAGAAGGTGTAAAAGCTTCATTAAGTTTAGGAAAATGGAATGCACAATGGATGCAAGACCCAACAAGTGAAGAAGGATCCATTTTAAAAAGAGAATGGTGGAAGAATTGGGACAAACCTTACATTCCTCCACTAAAACACGTTATTCAAAGTTATGATACTGCTTATTCTAAAAAAGAGACTGCAGATTTTTCTGCCATCACGACTTGGGGTGTTTTTTATCCAAACGAGGACAGCGCAGCGAACTTAATCCTGCTCGATTCGTATAAGGAACGAGTAGAGTTTCCAGAATTACGGAAAGAAGCATTTAGGCAATACAGATATTGGAATCCTGATACCGTTATCATAGAAGCTAAGGCATCTGGCCTTCCTTTAACATATGAGTTGCGAAAAATGGGTATTCCTGTTATAAATTTCACACCGAGCAAAGGTCAAGATAAACACTCTCGGGTAAACGCCGTTTCCCCGCTTTTCGAGTCGGGAATCATTTGGGCGCCCACGGACGAACAGTTCGCACAGGAAGTAATTGAAGAATGTGCATCATTTCCGTACGGAGATAACGACGATTTGGTGGACAGTACAACGCAGGCGATAATGCGGTTTAGACAGGGTGGTTTTGTACAACACCCTCGCGACTTTAAAGAAGATCCATTGCCGCCAACAGATAGGGAATACTACTAATGGCTGAAAATAGCTATGCACAACTGATTGACGATTTTGAAAACGGAATCAATGTTCTCAAAGGAGAAACTTTAACAGAATACATTAAACGAATGGGTGGTGTAGATTACAACGCGCACGGCGGATCGGTAGGGATAGAAATTTTATTTAGTCCTAAAAGAAAAGATTTACAAGGTGGAGGACCTGCAGGAGGAGCATCCGCTGGAGGAAATTATGGTGGTAATAGAAATCCTGACCAAACTTATGGTGGTAGTATTTTTAGTGGTGGTGGAGGAGGAAATAATAATCAGAACACAAAAGTTTATAAACCACCTGTTATTCCTAAAGACGATCCTAAAGGTATTTTAAATACTGGTTCCTCAAACCCTAATTTATTAAAATTTTTATCAATGGCAAGTAAGTATAATCCTTTGAATTTAATATTTGGTAGTCCTGCTTCTGCAGAAGAATTTGATTTAGAAAAATTAAAAGAAATTGGAGCCGTTGAAAAGGGAACTCTGTGGGGACATAATTTAACAGATAAGGGAGAACTATTGGATGACTTTACCCAAAGTGCTATAAAAATGGGTACCACAGGTAAAAAAGGAATGAATCCTTCGTTAGGTGCGCCTATTGAAAGTATAACAAATAGAATTATGAATATGCCTGGTGGTACATTTAAAGAATTTCAAAAACCGGAAAACAGAGCAGTTATACAAAGTGCACTTGATCAAGGGTTGTTGTCTGATCAAAAAGATTTTACTACTCAAAAAGAATTTGAAGAATATTTTAAAAAAGGTGGCCGAGTCGGTTTAGAAAATGGTGGAACATCTAATTGGTGGGACGGCTTAACAGGTGAAGCTAAAGGAATCTACGATTCGATGACCGCGTACGGCGCTTCGGATGCCGAGATCCAAGCTAAACTACAAGCACAAAATTTATGGAGTCCAGATGGCTCAGGCGGTGGAGGTGGAGGCACCGGAATTATAAATCAAGCCATTGATCCATTATTTCAAGGTAATGATCGTCCTTATGCGGGAATAGGGGTTGATCAAACCGATTATAGTTTTAATCCTAAAAATTATGGACCAGGGGGAAAATTAGAAGTTAATCCCGAAGCACTTGGGATTAGTTTTTTTGATTCAGAACCGGGTGGAAAAAAAGATCAAGGTTTTATAGAAAGCTTTATGAGCGCAGCGGTTCCAAGCAGACAATTTTCAGAATTTAAATCCCCAGGAACAGGAGGAGTACTAACAGGTCCTGCGGAACAAGGGTTTATGGAACAATCTATTGGTATGGGTTTACCTAAAGGATTAACTCGGGAACAGTTAAGATCAATGTATGATAACTATAGTACATTTGCGGGCAGAGCATCTAATTATGCAAACGCTAGAGTGCCGGGGTCAGTGGGAAATTTAATAAATCTAATTCCTTATATGGGACCCATTAAAAAAGGTGCTGAAGCATTTTTTGGACCGGCGGGAGATAAAAGTATGCGAAGTAAATATGCTGTAGATAATGTAGGCTATGGAAATACAGGGCAGAAAGATGAATTTGGAACTTATCTCGGCGGTAAAACTTTACTTGGTAAAACAAAGGATTACCTCGAAAGAATGGAAAATAAGGTCGGTGACCTTACCAATTTCTTTGGAGGCAAACGTAAAAAAGGTGGCAAGTGGGTTTCAACAAATAAAAAAGGTGAAGCATTCAGAGGAATTGAAAATTTTGCGGACAAATGGGAAAATTGGGATGATTTAGATGAAATTGAGCAAAAGTCATTATTTGATCAAATGAAAAACCTAAGTGGTTTCAGTGCGAAACAACTATTGGCTTACAAAAATAGAATTGCCTCAGAAAAAATAAATCGAGACTGGCTACAAAAAGAAGCTGAGAAAAAGAAAGCTAAAGAACTTGCTGATCAACAAGCAATTCAAGAAGCAGCTAAAAAAAGAACTTATAGTTTAAAACAGTTACAAGACTCTTCTCCCAATCAACAAGGTCAATCTTATGGTGCTGCGAGAGCTAGAACTTCTAGTCGTGTACGCGATGATGGTACAATAAAAGCCTATGGTCTTAAAGACGGTGGCCTCGCTACGATGTTCATTAGGAGAAGATAGTGGCAAATTATAATCCAGGTTTTAAAGGAACAACTGAAGGCCTTTTAAAAGGTGCTACAACTTCTGCAGCTAAAAGGTCGGGAGCTGTTACAACCACTGTTAGTGAATTTAAAAAATTACAAGATGAAGTAGCTAAATTAAAAGATAAAGGATTTTATTTTGAATTAAAAAGAAATCCTGACACCGGAGTTACTAAATTAAGATTTGCTAATGGATTAACGGGTTTGCGTAAACAATATCCACCTACGTTAGAAAGCATTAATGAAATAGCTGCTGATATTAAAAAAACAAAAGCTACACAGGCCTACAAAGATTTTGCAACTGTAAAACGAGGTGTTCCTGAAAAAATTAAAAGACAAACCCAATTAAGTTTAGAAAAAGCAAGAGATCCTAGTCGTATTGAAGCAGAAATTCGAAGACTTAAAAAAGGATTAATGCCTAATCATCAACTTCACCATTTAGCCGGTAAAGATGAGTTAACTAAATTAAATAATTTAAAATTTTTACCCACTAATCTTAATACAGCTGATGATATTATTAGAGCTGAACAAAATATTATAGATTTAAATAAAGAAACTAAATTAATTTTAGATCAAGCTAAAATTAGTAAAAACGATAAAATTAGATTAAATCAATTAAACGCTTTAAAGAAAAGAATTAAAAATAAAGATTTAAAAGGTCAATTAAAAGGACTTAAGTCGATGGACATAATTTCTGTTGATAAAGATGGAAATGTTACTAAAAAATCTGTCGGTGCTGATATTAAAATGAAAACAACAGGTGCGGGCACTGAAGTTGGAGAAATAGCTTTTTCTGATATTGTTTCTAAAACTGATCCAAGAAGACTTGATGTTTTAAATATGGCAACAGCCGAGATAGCAAAAGAAATTGAAGCATCCGGCGATGAAAAACTTATTAAAACTTTTCACGATAGATTAAAAAAAGCTGGTTTAAGAATTAGTTGTAAAGATGGATGTATTGTTAAAGCAGCTGATAGTAATCCTGCCACTTTAAGAAAAGTTGTACAAGAAGTGACAAAAGAACAACCACAAAAAATGATTCGTTTATTTCGAGGCGAGCCTCTATTTAAACCTAAAGATTTAGGGTATACGGGAGATAAACTAATTCCCCAATCAGCAAGAGGAAGATGGTTTTCAAAAAGTCCTGAAGTAGCAGGAATATTTGCAGACTATCCTGGAATAATTAAAAAAGTAGACGTTACACCTGAAGAGTTTGCAAAAGGTAAAAAAATCCAAACTAGAACTAAATTAGGTTCTTATGTAGATCCAAATGAATTAGTTTTACCTAAAAGTAAAATGGCAGACGTTGGCATCGATATTCCTAGAACTATTGGATATAATTTAAAATGGGATAATATTAAAGGAGCATTCGTTAATAGTGGAACAGACGATGTTGTTTCACAAGCAGAACTTAAAACGTGGGCGGCCGATAACCCAATGGATGTTAAAGTTGGAACTGAAATTCCTAAACCTAACAAGTCAGTTTTAAAAACTGTAGGTAGAACTTTAGCAAAAGTTGGTACTCCGTTGCCAACTGCTTTAATAGATGGGTACTTTATTAATAAACAAATGGATGAAGGAAAGTCTACAGCAGAAATTGCTAAAGACCCTTTGAACTGGTTAGGACTAGCTACTATGGAACCTTTAACTAAACTCGCTGGAGCCAACACTTCGGGAGGGTTAAATGCAGTATTGAGATTAGGATTGAATCCTGCTACAATTAGGGGTATAAGTAGGTTTGCGGGTTTACCGGGACTTGCAATAAGTACGGCTATGACTGCATATGATCAATATAAAAAATATCAAAACGAAGAAGGATTCGTATATAACTTATTCAATAAAGAGGGGACTTAATTAAATGGCTGATATCGACAAAGCTTTGCCAAACACAGAGACGGTTGTAAAAGTACCGGCTCAAGAAGAATTAGTAGAGGCGAAGGAAGAGATTGTAGAGGAAAAAGATAAGCAAGGTAATATTGAAGTTACAATGGATGAAGAAGGCGGTGCGGAAATCGCGTTCGATCCAAAAGTTGTAACAGAAGAAGGTGGTCAAGACCATTTTGAAAATTTAGCAGAATTTTTAGGTGATCAAATTTTAGATCCACTTGGAAATAAACTAGTAGACCAATACACCGAGTATAAAGAATCCAGAGGTGATTGGGAGGATACATACAGAAACGGATTAGAACTATTAGGATTTAAATATGAAAGAAGAACAGAACCATTTAGGGGAGCTTCTGGAGTCAATCACCCGGTTCTTGCAGAAGCAGTTACGCAATTTCAAGCGCAGGCTTATAAAGAGTTACTGCCGGCTGATGGACCAGTAAGAACTCAGATTTTAGGAAATCTTACCGTACAAAAAGAAGACCAAGCAAAACGTGTAAAAGATTTTATGAACTGGCAAATTATGGATCAGATGAAAGAGTATGAACCAGAATTTGACCAAATGTTATTTTACCTCCCTCTAAGCGGCTCAACTTTTAAGAAAGTCTATTATGATGCTCTTTTAGGAAGAGCCGTTTCAAAATTTGTTCCAGCTGATGATTTAATTGTACCTTACTCTGCAAATTCTTTAGAAGATGCAGAAGCAGTTATACAAGTTATTAAAATTTCAGAAAACGAATTAAGAAAACAACAGGTAGCAGGTTTTTATAAAGATATAGAATTAGGAGAACCTCCTGTTACAGAAAATCAATTAAAAGATACTGAGTTACGTCTTGAAGGAATTTCTAAAGATGGTCAGGAAGATCAATACACTCTTTATGAAATTCATACTGACTTAGACTTAGAAGGTTATGAAGATAGAGATGCAGACGGTGAACCAACAGGAATTAAATTACCTTATGTAATAACTGTTGCTCAAGCTAATCAAAAAATTTTATCTATTAGAAGAAATTACAGACCTGATGAAAGATTAAGAAAAAAAATAAATTATTTTGTTCAGTTTAAATTTTTACCTGGAACTGGTTTTTATGGTTTCGGTTTAATTCATATGATCGGTGGTTTAACTAGAACTGCAACTGCAGCTCTAAGACAATTACTAGATGCAGGAACTTTAGCTAATTTACCAGCTGGATTTAAGTCTAGAGGTATTAGAGTTAGAGATGATGCTCAGCCATTACAACCTGGTGAGTTCAGAGACGTCGACGCTCCGGGAGGCAATATTAAAGATCAGTTTATGACTTTACCTTTTAAAGGACCCGACCAAACATTATTACAATTAATGGGTATTGTTGTTCAAGGTGCACAACGATTCGCGGCCATCGCTGATATGCAAGTGGGTGATATGAATCAACAAGCTGCAGTTGGTACTACGGTTGCGTTACTTGAAAGAGGTTCAAGAGTAATGTCAGCTATTCACAAAAGATTGTATGTAGGTTTAAAACAAGAATTTAAATTATTAGCAGAAGTATTTAAAACTTATCTACCACCGGTATATCCTTACGATGTAGTTGGTGCGAGTAGAGAGATTAAAATGCAAGACTTTGATGATAGAATAGATATTCTACCAGTTGCTGATCCTAATATATTCTCTCAAACGCAGAGAATATCTTTAGCGCAAAGTCAATTACAACTAGCGCAATCAAATCCTCGTATGCATAATTTATATCAAGCATATAGATCTATGTATGATGCGCTGGGAGTAAAAAATGTTAATGCAATTTTACCTCCACCCGCACAACCAATGCCGATGGACCCTGCATTAGAAAATTTATTAGCGATTAGCGGAAAACCGTTTCAAGCTTTCCCAGGACAAGACCACAAAGCGCACATTGATGCGCATTTAAGTTTTATGTCTATCTCTTTGGTACAAAATAACCCAATGGCAATGGGAGCTTTACAAAAAAACATACTTGAACACATTTCTTTAATGGCGCAAGAGCAAGTTCAGTTAGAATTTGTACAAGAAATGCAAGAATTAAAAATGATTCAACAACAATTACAACCATTAATGCAAAATCCACAAATGATGCAGCAAAATCCACAAGCAATTCAGATGCAACAACGAGTTCAACAGATAACTTCGCAAATTGAAGCAAGAAAAGCTAAGTTAATTGCTGAAATGATGATGGATTATGCTAAAGAAGAAGATAAAATTAGCTCTGAAGTGGGTGGTGATCCATTATTGAAGCTAAAAGCAAGAGAATTAGACCTTAAAGCTAAAGCTGATCAAGATAAAAACGCTAATAACGAAGCAAGACTTGATTTAGACACTATGAGGGCTATGATGAACGACCAACAACACGATGAAAAGTTAGAACAGAACGAAGAATTAGCTGGATTGCGTGCAGGAGTGTCATTAGCGAAACAACAAATGGCTGACCAAAGTAAAAGACACGATTTTGGTAGAAATTTTAAAAAAAACTAGGTATAAATAACACAAGGAGTAAACTATGGGAAAAGATTGGCAAAGAGGACAAACTTTTATGAACAAAGACGTTAAAACTGAAAAATGTATTGGCGTTGGTAAAGACGGTTACCTAACAGGTGGCGTTAATATCTCAAAAGAAGTTCCTAACATCGAGCAATCTCAAACGGTTACTGTCAAAGGCACAAAAGCTATGAGAGCTGACAAAAAACCGGTTAAAGCAACTTGGTACTAGTATGTGGTTATCGGCAATTAAATTAGCCGTTTCTGCTGGTAGTAAAATTTATGCTAATAAGCAGAGAGCGAAAGTTGCAATGTCGGATGCACAGCTATTGCACGCCGAGCGACAAGCTCGGGGTGAGGAAGCTTACCAGGGAAAACTATTAGAAGCCCGTCAAACAGACTATAAAGACGAAGTAATTTTGGCGATTCTCACATTGCCCATTTTGGTGCTTGCATATGGGGTCTGGTCGGAAGATCCGGCTGCGATGGACAAGATAAAAATTTTTTTTGAGCATTTCCAGTCATTGCCGACGTGGTTTACTAATTTGTGGATTTTGGTCGTGGCGAGCGTTTTTGGGATTAAGGGAACTCAAATCTTCAGGAACGGAAAGAAATAGACTTGTCTATTAAGATAAGTTATAATAAACTTAATTAGGAGAAAAATATGAGACAAAACGGAGTAAGATCAAATGTTAGATTCCCTTACGGAAAAGGTGGATCTTCATCTAAGAAAAAACAAGGGTACAAAGATAGAAAAGACGAATCTATCGCAATGAGAATAAGAAAAAAAAGAACTAAGAAACAACTTAAAGATTCAAGAGATGAGTCTTACGGTAGATGGGGTTCTAAAGCTAAAAAAAGCGGAAAGATAAATAGGTAGTAATATGGCTAACACAGGAAGAATGAATCTGGCAGAAGAATTAGGCAGAATTGATGCTGAAAAAATGAACAGAAACAGACGTGCTGAAAAAGATAGAGTTATCCACGAACTTAACAGAGGTTACAAAAAAGGTGGCCACGTTAAATCTATGGGTAAAGCTAAAAGAGGCGGCGGAATCGCAATAAGATAATGCCAGAATTTTTTAACCCTACATCGAGAGATCCCTGGAAAACTAAAAAAAATGTTTACAGAGGCGGTGGCGCTGTTAAAGGCGGTAGAGGTATGGGTGTTGCTTTAAGAGGTGGTGGAAGAGTAGCAGCTAAAGATGGCAAATGGATTCAAAAAGCAGTTAAAGGAATGAGAAAAGACAAACCTTGTACGGGTAAAAAGTTTGGAAGTTCAACTTGTCCTCCAGGATCTAAAAGATACAATTTAGCTAAAACTTTTAGAAAGATGGCTAAAAGCAGAAAAAGTTAATGATTCAAAAAATCATTAATCACAATCTGAAATGGTTGCAAAAAGTAGTTGAAAAACTATTTGGAAAAAGATGTAAGTGTGATGAGAAAATCAATAATAAAAGCGCTTGAAGATAGATACCAAGCTCAAATTTCAGAAGCCGACGCAACTTTAAAGATTTTTTTAGATCATTCAGTTGGTATTGGTGAACATCCCCAAAATATTGATGAAGTAGATAAACTTATTCAAAAAATTTCTAGTGCTAAAGGAAAATTAGAAACTTTAAAGGAATTTGAATAATGCCGTTTAGATCAGAAAAACAAAGAAGGTATTTATTTAAAAATGAACCTGCCATTGCTAAAAAGTGGACTAAAAAGTATGGCAGTAAACCTGTTAAAAAGAAAAGGAAGAAGAAGAAATAATGGAAGACTTAGACGTAACATATAAACTAAAAAAGAGAATAGATGCTACTCTTCAACAAATTGGCGACGCTATGATGACAGGTGGGGTTGACAATATGGAAAAATATAAGTATCTACTAGGACAGGCACAAGCCTATCAAATAATTAAACAGGAAATCTCTAACCTGCTAAACGAAGATAAGGAGCAAAATGACGGAAATGTTATCGACATCAAAGGAAAAGGAAGTTCCAAAACATAGGAACGCTTTACAAGAAAAATACAAAGAAGAAGAATCTCACGTTAAAAGATTAGACGAAAACAATATTCAGGATGTAGCTGATCAATTGCCAGAACCATCTGGTTATAGATTATTGCTATTACCATTTACACCTAAAGAAAAAACTAAAGGTGGAATTTTATTTTCCCAAGAACAATTAGATAAAGCAAGAATAGCCACGACTTGTGGTTATGTTTTAAAAATGGGAGAGCTTGCATATAAGGACAAAGATAAATTTGAAAAACCTTGGTGTAAGATAGGAGATTGGGTAATGTTCGCCAGATATGCTGGTTCGCGTTTACCGATTGAAGGTGGAGAAGTGCGAATAATAAACGATGATGAAGTGTTAGGGACCATTAAGGATCCTGAATCAATTCTTCATTATATATAACATAGGAAGGAACTATGCCAGACGAAGAAAAAAAAGCAGGTGATCTTATTGATGTAGGGGAAGCCGACCAACAGGCAACTGACATTAATTTAGATGACAAAGGTGAACCAGAAAAAGTTGAAGCACCTAAAGAAGAGAAGATTGAAATCGAGAAAGTTGAAGAAGATAAAACTTTTGAAAATGAAAGAGAAACTAAACTCGATAAAAAAGAAGAAAAAGACGAAGTAAAAGAATATAGCGAAGGCGTTCAAAAACGTATTGCTAAACTTACTCGTAAAATGCGAGAAGCTGAAAGACAAAAAGAAGAAGCTATTGCATTTGCAGAAACCACACACAAACAAAAGAATGAGTTAGAGGGAAGATTATCTAAATTAGATAAATCTTATACTTCAGAGTTTGAGACAAGAGTAAAATCAAATATGGCAGCAGCAAGACAAGCTCTTAAAACTGCTATTGAATCTCAAGACGTTGAAGGACAAATTGCGGCCCAAGAACAAATTGCTAATTTGACTATGGATGGCGCAAGACTCAGAGCGATGAAAGCAGCTGAAGAAAATAAACCAAAAGAGGTAAATGTAACACCTCAACAAACTAGACAACCAGCTCAAACAGATCCTATGGCAGAAGCCTGGGCATCAGAAAATGCTTGGTTTGGTAATGATTCAGCGATGACTTACACGGCTTTTGACATACATAAAGCCCTAGTGGAAAAAGAAGGATATGACCCTAAATCTAAAGAATATTATGACGAAGTTGACAAAAGAATAAGGGTTGAATTTCCGCATAAATTTGATAAGATAGAAAGTCAATCTACAGAAAGAGCAAAACCTGCTCAAAATGTAGCTTCAGCTAAACGTTCTAGCTCAACAGGACGCAAGAAAACAGTGAGACTCACACCCTCACAGGTAGCAATTGCTAAAAGATTAGGTGTGCCACTAGAAGAATATGCGAAACAAAAACAAATCACGGAAGGAGTATAGGCATATGGAAAATGAAAAAATTAAAACTTCACGTGCGAGTCAGACTAGATCCAAAACGGAATCTAAAAAAGTTTGGACTCCACCCACTTCACTTGATGCACCGCCTGCGCCAAAAGGCTTTAGACATCAATGGATAAGAGCAGAAATATTAGGACATCAAGATACGTCCAATGTTGCTCGAAATATCCGAGAAGGATATGAATTAGTGAGAGCTGATGAATATCCAGACTCAGATTTTCCATCGATGAGCGAAGGTAGATACGCAGGAGTTATCGGGGTAGGTGGCCTATTGCTGGCGAGGATACCAGAGGAGATTGCGCTTCAAATTGATAAGTACTACGAAAGTCAGAACAAATCAAAAGAAGAAGCAGTAGATACCAATCTTATGAAGGAACAGCACCCAAGTATGAGATTCTCGAAAGAGAACGATACTCGTGTAACCTTCGGTGGTACAAAGAAAAGCTAATTATTTAGTAATTCCTAAACCAACGAATTAATATAAACCGTACTGGAGGCCCTTCACGGGGCAGGTACATAAAAAGGAAACAAATATGGCAAATAACAGCACAGTGGGCTATGGATGCAGACAAGCTATGACAGTTGGAAATACTCCAGCTACAGGCGGTCAGTCTGAGTTCAAAGTCCAAGGCGGAGCAGCTCCTGGAGCTACTGTCGCTATTTTTAAAGGTGCTCCCGTAGCAATGCAAACGGCAGCCGGTGGAGCTGGAACTCTTGGATACATTCAAGATCAGACAGCTGCAACGATGACGGATGGTATTGTTGGTGGTAATACGTGGGCCCATAACACAGCTAACACTAACCTTAGTTTAGGAGTTTTCAATGGCGCAACTTTTGTTGATGCAAATGGAAAACCAACTTGGACTAACGGTTTGGCTGCAGCTCAAACTTCAAGTGCAGATTACAATACAGGTAGTGATGATATCATCGCTTTTGTAAATACTAATCCGCAACAAGAGTATACAGCGAGAGCAGACGCAGCAGTAGTGGTAGGTAGTTTCAATACATTGACTAACGAAGGCTTCAACTTAAATGATGCTGGAGCAGGCGTAGATGGTCAATCGGATTGTACACTAGATATCAGCGGAGTCGCAACTACTGGTGTAGCAAACTATATGTGGAAACTTGTAAGATCAGCAAATGTTGCAAATCAAAGTGATTTAACAGCAGCTGGTGCAGATATTGTTATCTCTTACAATCCACAATCAAACGCTTACTTAGCATAGTCATAGAATAGGAGATAAAAAATGGCAATATCAAGAGCACAACTAGTTAAAGAACTAGAGCCAGGTTTGAATGCACTATTCGGACTTGAGTATAAACAATACGCTAATGAGTGGAATGAGATTTTCGACACTGAATCATCTGACAGAGCTTTCGAAGAGGAAGTAATGTTATCTGGTTTCGGTAATGCGTCAGTTAAACCTGAAGGACAAGGTATAGCTTTCGACGATGCTCAGGAAACTTTTACGGCGAGATACACTAACGAAACGATTGCATTAGCATTCGCTATAACAGAAGAAGCTATCGAAGATAACTTGTATGACAGACTTGCGTCTAGATATACAAAAGCTTTAGCAAGATCTATGGCGTCTACTAAGAATATCAAAGGCGCAGCAGTATTGAATAACGGATTCACAGCAGCTTATGCTGGTGGTGATGGCAAAGCATTGTTCGACACAGAACACCCTACTTTAGCTGGTTCGTTTTCAAATGAGTTAACAACAGCTGCTGAGCTTAACGAAACTTCATTAGAACAAGCGCTAATAGACATCGCAGCGTTTACTGATGAAAGAGGCCTAAAAATTGCGGCTCAAGGAGTTAAAATGATAATTCCTTCTGCGCTTCAATTTACTGCTGAAAGACTTATGAAGTCTGAAGGTAGAACAGGTACAGCTGATAATGACATCAATGCAATAAGAAGTATGGGAATGGTTCCGCAAGGATATGCTGTTAACCACTACTTAAGTGCAGCGAAAAAATGGTTCATTAAAACAGATGTTCCTAATGGTCTGAAGCATTTCGAAAGAACACCTATCGCAACTAAAATGGAAGGTGACTTTGATACAGGCAACGTAAGGTACAAAGCTAGAGAGAGATACGTTTTCGGATTCTCTGACCCTAGAGGTGCCTTTGCTTCAAACGCAACGTAATAAATAATAATTTTTGTGGCGGGACACTGTTCCGCCACAATTACAAAATAAGGTGAGAGAATGAAGAAATTCCTAGTAAAAATCCACGCTTATGGCTATACCACCGAATTTGAGGTGATGGCTGAAGATAGTGTTGAATCTATTGAAAATTCAATAGTTGACAAAGTAGGAGAAAAAGGTGTAAAGTGGGAATATCTTGGAGAAATGATGGATCCCAAGATTAAAAGAATAACCTATGAGGAGGTTGTTGATGGTACAAGACCTGTACAAACAAAAAAGGTCCTTGGAGTTGAGGTGGCATCTGGAGTATGAGCAGTTTGGCAAATATACTCTCAATATGGTGGAGATCGATAAAAAGATCAAAGAAGTCATCACCGAGATAAAACTCGAAGAGGCCAAAATAGCAGATAGACAAAATAATATAGAACTGTCTGCACCAACAGTTTCAGTAGCTACTTAAACGCTACTTTTAAAAATCATAACATATACATAGCCCTCTTGCGCTCTACTCAAATCTACGGTATAAACTAACTACTATACAATAATTAACTAGAATACTGACGCGTATAGTCGACGACCTAGAGACAGTATTCACATAATCTAGGAGGATTATAAAAATGGCAACAACACGATTCAGAGGACCCGTTATACAAGGTAAATACAACGAAGCCGGTGTAACTGGATACAATCTAGAAAACAAAGCAGCAAGTTACTCAGTAGTAATTGGTGATAGTGGAAAAACTTTTACTTGTAATACTGATGGTGTAACTTTTACATTACCTGCAGTAGCTTCTAATGAAGGTTCAGTATTTACTTTTGTAAACACTGCTGCTGATGGTGGTAGTGGAATGATAGTTACTGGCGCAGGTGGTGAATTCATCATCTACAAAGGTGTTACTAACCAAATTACTTTAACAAATACAAAAGGTACTTCTAAAGTAGGAGACTTTGTAACTGTTTCTGGTAATGCTGGTGGAACGGCTTGGACTGTGATGAACATCCAAGGTGTTTGGGCGTAATACATAACTAATTAATAGTGCTCCTTCGGGAGCACTAAATTAAAAGGAGAAACAAATTATGGCAGGCGGTGGAACTTTTACAAGTGACCAACAGGTTGGTCACGTTACAGCCGATGGACAAGTAGTACCCACTACTCAAAGAACTAGAGTAACTTATATTCAAGCAGCTGGCGTAGCTAGTGGCGGAGTTATTTTAAAAAGTGGTGGAGCAGCAGGAACAGCAATAGCTGAATTCTTATTTGATGTAGATGGTTTATCTGTTTATGTACCAGGTTCAGGAATTTTATTTGACGAAGGAGTATACGTTGATTTAACAAATACTCCAGGCGTAACTATTCTATATACGTAAGGACATAAATGGCGACGATTACTTATACGGTCACTGTCGCAAGTGGCACTAACGCCTTTAGCGCCAGTAATCCAAAATTTTTTATTAATGGCGAGGTAAGTCCTGTCTTGCATTTGCAAGAAGGAAATACTTATGTCTTTGATCAATCTGATTCTACGTGTACAGGTTATTTAATAGCTTTTTCAAGCACTACTAATGGAACCTTTACAACAGGCGGAGTCAAATATACTACAGGCGTTACAGAAAGCGGAACTCCGGGAACTGATGGAAAAACTACAATTGTAGTTGCTCCAGTGAGAACTGTCGGAGCTCCTCTTTTATTTTATTATGACGGAGGTGCTGTTGGTACTTCTGGAATGGGTAATAGTGCACAAACTATTCCACCAACTTCTGAAACTACAGATTTCAATCCACAAATAGATGATGTTATCCAAGAAGCATTTGAAAGAACAGGTGTAAAGGGAACTCAAACGGGTTATATGTTAAGATCAGCAAGACGATCTTTAAATATAATGTTTCAAGAATGGGGTAATAGAGGTGTTCATTTATGGAAAGTAAAATTAGCTAAAATCCCTTTAGTATTAGGCCAAGCTGAATATAGTTATGCATCAGATTCAACTAATTTTCCAAATGATATTAGTGAAGTCTTAGAAGCTTTTTATAGAAATAATTCCGATACAGGCGCACCTGAAGATATTGCACTTACAAAAATTGACAGATCAGCTTATTCACAAACACCAAACAAATTAGCGAAGGGAACGCCTTCACAATATTATGTAGAAAGAAAATTAAATCCAAGTATTTTTTTATACACTACACCAAGTGCGAGTGTATCAAGCACAACTACACCTAGTAGTTATCAATTTTGTTTTTACTATTTAGCAAAAATTCAAGACGTCGGAGCTTACAATTATACTTCCGATGTTGTTAATAGATTCTATCCTTGTATGATGTCTGGATTAGCTTATTATTTAAGTTTAAAATTTTCACCAGATATGAGTCAAGAATTGGAAAGAAGATATGAAAGTGAATTACTTAGAGCATTAGATGCTGACAACCAAGGTACATCTACTTTCATTTCACCACAAACATTTTATGGAGATGGAGTATAATGGGCGGATATGCATCAGGTAAAAGATCTTGGGCGATTTCTGATAGATCGGGATTAAGATTTCCTTACACAGAAATGGTAAGAGAGTGGAATGGAATGTTAGTTCATACTTCAGAGTATGAACCTAAGCAACCACAATTAGATCCAAAACCAGCAGGTTCAGATCCTCAAGCTTTATGGAATCCAAGACCCCAACCAGCGTCAAAAGCAAGTTTAATTTTATTAACAACTGATCCTTTTACAACAGTTAAATATGGAGGATCAACTTTTGTAAATGTTTATTCCGTAGATCATCAAAGAAAAACAGGAGACATAGTAAGATTAAGAGGAGCTGCACAAGTAACTACGGCTGGAAGTGGAGGAGCCGACGCAACTAATCTACAAGCTTTTCAAACCATTCCAACTTTTGATAATGTAAGTGATATTAGTTCTGCAACTGGTTTTACTATCACCGTAGGCAAGAAAAATTCTGATGGTAGTATTACTACTGCACCTGGAGACTTAACTTCTCCGGAAAATTATTTTTTCTTTACAAGTACAGATACAGCAACAACAGGGGGAGTTTCAGGCGGAGGATCTAATGCTTCTGCGGGACCCGTAACATTAAAGGTGGTTAACGGCTAATGGCATACAGTTTAACAAATTTAAGAGACGATATTAGAAACTATACAGAAGTTGGAAGTAATGTACTTTCTGATTCTGTTTTAGCAAGAATTATTCAAAACGCGGAGAATAGAATTTTAAGATCAATTGATACAGATCAAAATGTTTACTACGCCACTTCTAACCTAGTCATTGGCAATAGATATGTAACTATTCCTGGTGATATGAGAGCTATTAGATATGCGCAATTAGAAGATGCGGCAGGAAATCAATATTATTTAGAGCAAAGAGACACTTCTTTTATGGCTGAGTATTATTCTACACCAGGAACCTCAGCTGTAGATATCCCTAAATATTATGCGAATTGGGATGAAACTTACTGGGTAGTCGCACCTACTCCTGATAAAACTTACAAAATTACGCTTTGTTATGATAAAGAAGCTACGAGTATTATTACAGACACTGCCGGCACATATTTGTCTAATAAATATGCTGACGTTCTTTTATATGCCTGTCTAGTAAATGCATATGGGTACTTGAAAGGACCGCAGGATATGTTACAATACTATCAATCAGCTTTTAACGAAGCTTTAGAATCGTATGCGATCGAGCAAATCGGTCAAAGACGCAGAGACGAATATCAAGATGGTGAAGTTCGTGCTCAACTCAACGTAAAACCACCATCAAGTTATGGAAATAAATAGGAGATAAAATATGGCAAACGTAGTACCTTATGCATTCCCTGTAGAGTTGTTGAGCGCTAATCACAACTTTGCATCGGATACATTTAAGTTAGCACTGTATACTGCAACCCCGTACACGACTGCTAGCACAGTTTATGATGCTACGAGTGAAACAACGGGAACAGAGTATTCAGCTGGAGGAAATACACTCACTGGTAATGCAGTTTCAAATGTTGCAAACTATGCAACAGTTGATTTTACTGATAGTGTTTGGGGAAGCCCTACACCAGCAAGTTTTAGTGCAGCTTACGGCGCGATTTATAATTCATCAGCATCCAATAAATTGGTTGTTATCCTAGATTTCGGTGGAACAAAATCTTGTTCTAATGGAACGTTCACAGTAACTTTCCCTTCTCCGACTTCTGGATCACCTTCTGGTGCAGATGCATTGTTAAGTATTCAATCGTAATTATAGGAGTAAAAAATGGCATTGGTGATAAATGATAGAGTAAAAGAAAATAGTACTACTACCGGAACAGGTAATATAGCACTTGGAGGTGTTCCAAGTGGTGAAGGAACTATAACTTTTGATACAGGTATTGGAACTGGAAATACTACTTATTACGCTATCCATAATCAAGGAACGGCGGAATGGGAAGTTGGTTTAGGAACTCTTTCTGGAGCAACTACTTTAGAAAGAACTACAATTCTTGATAATTCCGATGGCAATACTTCTGCAATTACTTTAGGTGCGGGTACTAAGGATGTTTTTTGTACCTTACCTGCAGGAAAGGCAGTGTACTTAGATAATAACGGAGACCCTGTGGGAGCAGCAAGCGCAGGCTTTGCACTAGCAATGGCCGTGGCGTTATAAAAAGGAAAAAAATATGGCACAAAATTTTAGAAACAATTTACAATCAGCAGTTGGAACGGTAGCAGCGACTCTTGTAACTGGTGCGGATTATGATGCGGTCATAGGAATTAGATTATGTAATATTTTAACTTCTACAATTGAAGTTGATGTTTACATTATTAATAGTGGAAATAAATATCTTGCAAAAGGTGTTGTTATTCCACCAAATTCTGCAATCGAATTAATCCAGGGCGGAGCTAAAATTGTTTTAAAAAATGGCGATGTATTAACCGCAGTTTCAAATACAGCTTCTAGTTGTGATATTGTGACTTCTTACATTAGTCAAATTAGTTCGTAGGAGGAATTATGACGGCAGTAATAAATGGAATCCAATATATTGGAGGGCAGACTTCTCCAAATGAATTTATACCTAATCAAGCGGCAACAATTGATGGAACTCAAACTGTCGAGAATGGTGTTCTTGCAGGTCCTATTTCTATTCCAGCAACTGTGACCATAACAGGAACGTTGGTAATAGTTTAATGTCAAAGATAGAAGTAAATACAGTCGAACCACAATGCGGAACTACCTTAACATTAGGTGGCTCTGGTGATACTGTACAATTAGGAACTGGCGCTAGTCAAACAGGGTTTGGTCGAACCGGAGCAGTTGATTGGGACACGGCTTCAATTAAAACAGCAAATTTTACAGCAGTGAGTGGCAATGGATATTTTTGTAATACTTCAGCGGTTGGAGCGTTTGATCTTCAATTACCTGCTAGTCCAAGCGCAGGAGATATTGTAGCTCTTAAAGATTATAATGGAAATTTTGAAACAGCTAATTTAACTATTGATAGAAATGGTTCTCTTCTAGATGGTAATGCAGGCAATAAAGCATTAACGACTAATAATTTAAGTCTGACTTTAGTTTATGTAGATGGAACTCGAGGATGGGTATCAACTGAAGAAGGAACAGGTTATATTGGAGAAAATCCAACTTATATCATCGCTTCAGGGGGAAACAGTTGTGGAACCTGTGGTACTTATAAATATCACACTTTTACATCTCCTGGAACTTTTACAGTTAGTTCTGTAGGTAATCCAGTTGGAGGACCTAATAGTGTAGATTATTTAGTAGTAGCCGGCGGCGGTGGAGGTGGAACTTCTCACGGAGGCGGCGGTGGAGCCGGAGGTTATAGAGAATCTTCGGGAACGAATTCAGGAAGTTATACTGTTTCACCTTTAGGTGCTTGCGTGGCGGCTATACCCGTTTCGGCAAGTCCGGGTTCTTATCCCATTTCAATAGGGGGTGGAGGATCTGCTTCTTGTGGTTCTAAAGGAGGTGATGGAAATCCGTCAACTGCTTTAGGAATAACAAGTACAGCCGGTGGTGGAGCCGGAGGTAACACCGGCTGCGCTCCCGTTGGTCATCCAGGTAATCCCGGTGGATCCGGTGGTGGATCTAAATCTGGACTTCAGCCTGCAGGCAGCGGTAATACTCCTCCCGTTAGCCCTCCTCAAGGTAATGATGGAAGTCAGGGTGGCCCTGGTCCAGATTCTTCTGGAGGTGGCGGCGGTGGAGCCCTTGCAACCGGTGGAGTTTCGGTTGCGTGTACGGGTGCTGTTGGTGGTGGCGGAGCAACTTCAAGTATTAATGGAACACCTACGACTTATGCTGGTGGTGGTGGCGGTCAAGGTGGAACAGGAGCTCAACCAGGTGGAGCTGGCGGCGGTGGTCCAGGTAATCCTCCTTCAGCAGCTACAGATAACACTGGCGGTGGCGGTGGTGGTAATGGTACAGGAACAGGTGGTAGCGGAATTGTAATAATAAGGTATAAATACACAACGTAATTATGACAAGTAAAATTAAAGTAGATAATATAAATAAAGTTTCAGATGATTCAAATATCATCAATAAATGTGGTACGACAATTACACTTGGTGCCAGTGGTGATACAATAAATTTAGCTTCAGGCGCTTCTCAATCAGGTTTCGGAAGAACAGGAACTGTAGATTGGCAGACAGCAAGTATTAAGACGGCAACCTTTACAGCGGTAAATGGTGAAGGTTACTTTGCTAATACTTCAGGAGGAGCATTTAATATGAATTTACCTGCAGGTGTGGCAGGACATATTGTATCAGTCGTAGACTATACAAATAGTTTTCAAACTCATAAATTAACGCTCGTTCCAAATGGAACTGATAAAATTGGTGGAACTAATGCTAATTCGGATTTATCCGCTGAAGGACAATCCGTAACGTTAGTTTATGTAGATGGTTTAGAAGGATGGAAAGCCGTTCAAGATTCAACCACCGTTGTTGAAGGTGGATCTTTTATCTCTGCAACGGTTAGTGGTTCGTGTAATACGCTAACGTGTTGTGGAAATTATAAATTTGCAACTTTTAAAAACCCAGGAACTTTTTGTGTTTCTGCTGGCTCAGGTGGAAAAGCCGTGGCTGATTATTTAGTTGTTGCTGGTGGTGGTGGAGGTGGTTCTGAATTTAATTCTTCAACTGCCGGAGCAGGTGCAGGAGGTGGAGGCTTTAGATGGTCTAATGATTCTCCAGATTGGTGCGCAGCTGGTTCGCCAGGAAATCCTTTAGCAGGTACTCAACTTAATATAACGCCCGGACCTTATTCTATTGTAGTAGGAGGAGGGGGAGCTTTTTCTCCAGGACCTGGAGTAGCAGGTGATTGTGGAGGAGTTTCAACTTTTGGACCGGTAACTTCAGCTGGTGGTGGAGGGGGTGGAAATACAGTCGGCCCTCCAGCAGAAAGAAATGGACAGGACGGAGGATCTGGTGGGGGTGGAGCGCACTCTCACTGTGGAGGAGCAGGAAACACACCTCCTACAAGTCCCCCACAAGGAAATAACGGAGGTTCAAATGCGAGTCCGGGACCAGTAGCTAATTATTATTTAGGCGGTGCAGGTGGTGGAGCAACTGCCGTAGGTGGCTGTGGTGGTCCAAGTGCAGGCGGAACCGGTGGTGCAGGTGCAGGTATCCCTGCAGGTGTTTTTGGGACGTTAAGTGGACAGCCGTGTGGTTCTTATAGATATTATTCAGGTGGTGGTGGAGGAGGTGGTTCTTCAAATACTCCTAAAACAGGTCCCGCGGGACCTGGAGGTCTAGGTGGAGGCGCAGCTGGTGGTGCTGGTGGAGCGTGTGCTCCTGCAGCCGCAACTGCTTTAACAGGTGGTGGTGGCGGTGGTGCTGGAAATTATGGACCAGGTAGTCCTACTACAAGATATGGAAGTAATGGAGGAAGTGGTATAGTAATAATTAGATATAAATACCAATAGGAAAAAATTATGAGTGAAGTAAAAGTAAATAAAATTAGTCCAAGAACAGCGTGTGGTACAACCACATTAGGAGATAGTGGAGATACATTTACTATTCCTGCTGGTGTAACAATCACGAACAGTGGAACTGCATCAGGATTTGGTTCTACAGGTGAAATTTCTTGGGACACAACAGTTAAAACAACCGGAACTTTTACCGCAACAGCGGGTATCGGTTATTTCTTAAATACATCCGGTGGAACAATTACAGTTAATTTCCCAGCAGGTGCTGCTGGAAGTTCACTAGCTTTTGCAGATTATGCAGACAATTGGCAAAATAATAAAGTAACAATTTCTCCCAACGGTACAGACAAAATAGGCGGAGTTAATTCTAATGTAGATTTAACTACACAAGGTCAAGCGGTTCAATTTGTTTATGTTGATGGCACTCAAGGTTGGATTAATGTTATAGACTCCACATCTAATGTTAGAGCTGCAACTTATGTTACAGCAACAGGTGGTTGTATAACTACTTGTGGAGATTATAAAATGCATAAATTTAATAGCCCGGGAACTTTTTGTGTCTCAGCTGGAGCTGGCCCTTTAGCTGTAGTAGATTATATGGTAGTAGCTGGGGGTGGTGGTGGAAGTGCAAATGATGTAGGATCAGGAGGTGGAGCAGGAGGTTTTAGAGAATCTCCAGGAACCGCTTCAGGTTGTTATACAACTTCTCCATTAGGAAGTCCCGGAACATCTTTATCAGTTTCAATAAATCCTTATCCAGTTGTAGTAGGAGGTGGGGGTGCAGGAGCCTGTAATAATACTAGTCCTAGAGGGACTAATGGTAATGACTCAACTTTTTCAAGTATAACTTCAACCGGTGGTGGTGGAGGCGGCGGGGCTTCTCCTACCAATAGTGGAGCTTCAGGTGGTTCGGGTGGTGGTGGATCTCACACTGGTAATGGTTGTGGTGGTGCAGGTAATACACCTCCAACAACTCCTCCTCAAGGACAGGCTGGGGGTAGTGCTGGTGGTTCTGGTGCACCTAAATATGGAAGTGGTGGTGGAGGCGGTGCTGGTGCAGTTGGTGGTAATGGTGCACCAACTGGTGGTGGAAATGGTGGAAATGGAGTAACAAGTGAAATTAGTGGTTCTCCAGTAGCATATGCTGGAGGCGGTGGTGGTTCAGTAGATTGTGGTAGTGGAAGTGGTGGCGGTAGCGGTGGAACTGGTGGTGGAGGATCTAGTCAAGGTGCTGCTGGTCCTGGCGGTAATGGAGGATGTAATACTGGTGGTGGTGGAGCCGGAGCTTCTGGTCCTGGAGGCGGACCTCCTGGAGCTGGAGGATGTGGTGGAACTGGTGGTTCAGGAGTCGTAATAATAAGATATAAATATCAATAATATTTATGTATTGTTTAAGAATTAATTTTAATATATAAGGAGAAACATATGGCACACTTTGCAAAAATAGGAATGAATGGAAAAGTTATCGCCGTGTTAACGATGGGTAACGGAGATATGCTTAACGCTGATGGCGTTGAAGATGAATCAGTAGGTCAACAATATTTAGAGAGACACAATAATTGGCCTGGTCCAATGTGGATTCAAACTTCATACAATACATCACATAACACACATAGATTAGGTGGCACACCTTTTAGAGGAAACTATGCTGGTATAGGTTATACTTGGGACGAAGATAATAATATCTTTTGGCCAAAATCACCTCACGCATCGTGGGTAAAAGATGTTGCAACGGCAACTTGGAAGTCACCAATCGGTGATGCTCCGGCTTTAACAGCAGAACAACAATCACAAAATGGCGCTGGTACTCACGCTTGGTACTATGAGTGGAATGAAGCCAATCAATCTTGGGACTTGACAAACAGATTAGCATAATTTAAACAGGTATGTGGTATGCACAAGAAAGTATTATCTGAAATAGATTTACATTATGGCACAATAGATATGCCTAAAGGTTTCGAAATAGATCGAGACAAACTTCAAAAAGACATTTTATCATCACAAATTAAAAATTCTACGTTCCCGTTCTCACGAGAATGGGATAAATTAAATACATATATGCGCGAGCATATAAAGGTAGAGCACGGTTTTACTTTAGTAAATAAAGAAACGTGGGGAAATCTTTATAAACAAAAAGAACTTTCTATTCCTTTATTAAATATTGATCCAGTAGATTTAAGAAATTCCCCTGATTATACTTTTCTTTATGGAGTAAATGTTAAAGATTGTAGTGTTAGAATACATTATGAAGCCAACAGACGTAAAGGAAGAAGTTGGGATATACCATTAAAAAATAATAAGTTTATTATGTTTCCCTCTACGCAGATGTATTACATTACCAACAATCAAAAAGATTCTTTAAACTTTATTTTAACCACTACATATGAATTTATCTAATTATTTTTGGTATTTTAGTGGAGTACTCACTCCTAAATTTTGTGATGATGTTATTCAATATGCTTTATCTAAAGAAGAAAGTATAGCTCGAATTGGAGGGTTTGATAAACCAACCTTAGGTAAAGATGATATTAAAAATATACAGAGAAAAAGAAAATCTGATTTAGTATGGTTGTCTGAGCCGTGGATATATAAAGAATTACACCCTTATGTTCATATGGCAAATAAAAATGCAGGGTGGAATTTTCAATGGGATAGATCAGAATCTTGTCAATTTACAAAATATAAATTAAATCAATATTATGATTGGCATAATGATCCTTTTAATAAACCCTATCAAAGAGATAATAAAGATCATCCAGAAAACGGTAAAATTAGAAAACTTTCTATGACGTGTCAACTAACAGATGGTTCAGAATATACCGGTGGAGAATTAGAATTTGATTTTAGAAATTATGACCCTCATATGAGAGATGAAAGTAAACATATAAGAAGCGTCCCGGAAATATTACCTAAAGGATCTATCGTAGTATTTCCTTCACACTTGTGGCATAGAGTTAAACCAGTAACGCGAGGAACCAGATACTCACTGGTTGTATGGCATTTAGGAAATCCGTTTAGATGAAAATATTAATTGTAGGTGGGGGAAGTGCAGGGTGGATGACAGCAGCCACTTTAGAATCTCAATTTCCAAATTATAAAATTTCTTTAATTGAATCAAAAAATATAGCTACTGTAGGAGTAGGTGAAAGTACTCTTGGACAAATAAGAGAGTGGATGGATTTACTTAGAATTGAAGATAAAGACTTTATGAAACACGTCGATGGTAGTTATAAATTAAGTATAAAGTTTACAGATTTTTATAAAAAAGGAGAAGCTTTTCATTATCCTTTTGGACAACCCCCTATAGAAACCACTAAAGCAGGAACAAATGATTGGTGGTTTAAGAAAATTGTATACCCCCAAACACCTTATGCCGATTATGCGGATTGTACTTATCCTTTACAAATGGCTTATGTTAATCAAAATAAATTTGATAGGAGCGAAGTAGTTCGAGCCTATCACTTTGATGCTACTCAATTTGGGTTATGGTTAAAAAATAATTATTGTAAAAAAATTATTCATATTGTGGATGATGTGATTTCTGTGGAACAAAACGAAAATGGAATACAGTCCTTAAATAATAAATACAAAGCGGATTTATATATAGATTGTACTGGTTTTAAATCTTTACTTTTAGGGGAAACTTTAAAAGAACCCTTTGAATCTTATAGTGATATGTTGCCTAATGATTCTGCGTGGGCTACCAAAATAAAATATAAAAATAAAAAAAAGGAATTAGTTCCTTATACCAATTGTACTGCTATTGAAAATGGATGGGTATGGAATATACCTTTATGGTCTAGAATTGGAACAGGTTATGTTTACTCCAGTAAATTTGTGGATGATGAAACAGCTTTAAAAGAATTTAAAAAACATTTAGGAGAAGAAGATTTAGAATTTAAAAATATAAAAATGCGTGTGGGTATTCACAATAGGTTATGGGTAAAGAATGTAGTTGCAATTGGATTGTCTTCAGGATTTATTGAACCATTAGAAAGTAATGGGTTATTCTCTGTACACGAATTTTTATTAAAATTAATTAGAAATTTACAAAGAGACAAAATTTCACAATGGGATAAAGATAATTTTAATTATCAATGTAAACATCTATTTAGAGAATTTGCTGAATTTGTAGGATTACATTACGCCTTATCTCATCGAGATGATACAGAGTATTGGAAACATTGTTTTAATAAAACTTGGGAAAATAGTTTAATAAATTTAAAACATCGAGCTTTTAGTGGGTTTAAAGATGCAGTGTATCATAAAACTTATAATTTTAAATTTCCCCACAATACTGGTCTTCATTGTATTGCCGCAGGGATGCATTGGGGTCCGACAGACAAAGCAAGCTTAATAGCCAAAGGCGCCTTTAAGGAAGAAAATCTTGACAAAGATTTTAAACAATCTATTAATCATTTAACTGAAAGAAAGGAGAGCTGTGATATTCTTGTTAAAAGTAAACCAAGTTTATATGCAGTATTAAAAAATGTACATCAATAATTATTTTGTAACCCCTATTTGGAGTGAAAAAAAAATGGACTTTGTAAAGTCATTAAATAAAGCGAGCGATCCATATATTAAAGAAGCTCGTAAAACTCCCGAATCTAAAGAGTGGCTCAAAAAGCACGGAGACTTTGGTCGTTCGTGGCACTCAACACAATTACTAAATGACACTCAATTTATGGATTTTAGAAATTATGTCGGTCAAAAATGTTGGGAGTTTTTAGATCACTCTGGATTTGATATGACTAAGTATACAACTTTCTTTGAACAAATGTGGGTACAAGAATTTGCTAAAAAAGGCGGAGGAAATCATTCAGCGCATATTCATTGGAATACTCACGTTAATGGTTTTTATTTTTTAAAAGCTAGTGAAAAAACTTCAATGCCTGTCTTTCACGAACCCCGAACAGGAGCACGAACAACTAAATTACATATGAAACCTCAACAAGGAGTATGGCCTGGTACGGAATTAATTCATTTTAAAGCTGAACCAGGATTACTTATATTTTTTCCAGGGTATTTAGAACACGAGTTTTCTGTGGATCACGGCACAGCTCCTTTTAGATTTATTCATTTTAATATATCTGCAGTATTAAAAGAGATGGCTAAAGATGTTTAAGAAGAAAAAGTATACAATCATTCGTCAAGCTATCTCAAAAGACTTAGCGGCTTTTGTTGCCAACTATTTTTTAATGCAAAAACAAGTCTATGATACTTGCAAAGCTGCCAGATACTTTTCGCCTTTTGAAAATATTATAGGTCATTATGAAAATAAAGAGGAACAAATACCTAATACTTATTCTCACTATGCAAATATTGCGATGGAAACTTTAATGTTAAAGTGTCAACCAGAAATGGAAAAAGCAACAGGATTAAAATTATACCCAGCTTACACTTATGCACGAATCTATAAAAAGGGTGATATCCTTCAAAGACATAAAGATAGATTTAGTTGTGAGATATCAACGACTATGAATCTTGGTGGTGATGATTGGCCTATTTATTTAAGCCCTAATGAAAATGTAGGAATTCCCGATGGTAAAAAAATAACTACTATTAGTGAAGCAAAAGGTATTAAAGTAGATTTAAAACCAGGAGATATGTTAGTTTATTCTGGCTGTGAGCTAGAACATTGGAGAGAAAAATTCAAAGGTAAAGAATGTATTCAAGTATTTCTTCACTATAATAATAGAAAAACTCGAGGAGCTAACGATAATATGTTCGATAAGCGTCCTCATTTAGGTCTTCCATCTTGGTTTAAACGATGATATAATTCTTTGATGGAGGCACGGCACCACCACATACCCCGTGTCTCCTTCTAAGGATTATATATGTTATTAGGATTTGGCGCATTTTCAGAACTTCCCTTTTCGTATTCAGGTACGGAAGGAAATGTTACAGTTACAGCAGAAAAAAATAGATTAGTCATAACTATTGGACCAGTTGGCCAAGAAGTATCATCAGTTAGTCAATCATCAGGAGCCGACCCTCTTGTTCTAGGAACGGGGACCGTTACTCTTAGTGGTAATGCTAATGTAGATTTAACGACTATTGGAAGAAACCCATTAGTTTTAGGTACAGGAACTGTTACTGTTTCAGGTAATGCAGTGGTGGATTCTGGTCTTGGAAATCAGTTGCTTATTCGATCAGGAACTGTTACTATTAGTGGAAATGCTAATGTGACACCAGATAAAGTCCCATTAGTATTGACAACAAAAGAATCAGGAGTAATTACTTGGAATGAAATTATTCCAGGAGCAACTATGGTTTGGACACCAATAGAACCTTATTAATATTATGGCATCAAGTTATTCAAAAGACATATCAATGGAACTCGTAGCAACTGGTGAAAAAGCCGGTCTATGGGGAACAATCACAAACACTAATTTAAAAGTATTACAAACATCTGTTACAGGATATACAGAAGTTACTTTAAGTACAGGAACGACGACCTTAAGTTTAGCTGATGGATCTGACACAGCTAATGGAAAACATATGTACATCAAGTTAATTGGTACATTAAGTGGAAATTCTTTATTAGAAATTCCAGCTACTACAACGGGGGGAACAGCTAACAGAGTATTTTTTGTAGAAGACGCAACAGATAGAACAACAAATAATTATACAGTACAAATTTTTACTACAGGTCAAAGTGCATCGACTTATGTCAATGTGCCTACGGGCGCTAATGGTTTAATTTATTCAGTTGGAGCAACTCCAGCTGCTTATATGCCTATTATGCAACCGGGTGTTAAAGAAATTGATTCGGCTTCTGTAACGACTTATACCGCAGTAGCAGGCGATGTTCTTTTAATCCGAGCTGCAACGGCTCAAGTTACAATTACCCTTCCAGCTTCTCCAGCTATGGGGGATGAAGTTACAATTATGGATGCTTCAATCACAGGCGTGGGATTTGGAACAAACCAATGTGTGGTTAATCCTAATAGTTTAAAACTTCAAAGAGGAACCGGTAATTATAATATGAATACAAACAATCAATGTATCGTTTGGTATTATACAAATACCGATATGGGCTGGCAGATTAAGTCAAATAGCGTATCATAGGAGTTAAGGATGCTTACGAAAATTAAGTTTGCTCCTGGCATTGACAAGCAAGACACTGCTGTTGGAGCTGATGGTCGTTGGGTCGATTCAGACAATG
>VTLG01005738.1_pt1 | contig 47285 bp, 70 predicted proteins | sample 4694571 | NCBI WGS metagenome assembly VTLG01 (sample SAMN12604809, study PRJNA352737) | marine metagenome | biome: ENVO:00000447; feature: ENVO:00000209|ENVO:00000569|ENVO:01000036; material: ENVO:00002151; isolation source: viral sequences binned using virsorter ... | reverse complement strand
ACAGTTGTTGAAGATTGGGGTAAACGACTTGTAATTAAAGATGATGATGCAGAAACTTGGGATGATAGTCTAGAGTTTAAAAAATCTGAACTTGAGTTAATAGAGAAGGAGGAGAAAAGCTAATGAATAAGTTATTAGAAGCAGTAAGAGAAGCAAGCATATCTGTAGCTTGTCTGTTAGATGATGTTTCAGTAGAGCAAAGTGCCGATATAGAACTATATGAACTGCAAAAGGATATAGAGCATATACAAAATAAGATAACAATTATAGAAAACTGTTTAGCGGAGAAAAGCTAATAACTCCCGACTACTTACTCTCTATAGCCTTAGTCTCCGACTTGTTCTCAATGGTTATACCCGACTTAGATCCTAGTAAGTCCTGGAGTCTCCTCTCTACTTCTTCCCGACTCATCTGATCTATCTTTCCATGCAATACTTCCCGACGATCAACGATAAGTCCCCCGACTTTAAGCAACAATCCTTGAGCCTGTATAGCCGCGTTAAATGCTCCCCGACTCCAAGCGTCATCTCTTAGCTTATACAAATCTTCAACCGCACGCTCATGCGTGAGTTCAAACTTCTTCTTAGCTTCCGACATCAAGCGTTCATACTCCCGACGAACGTGAGCGTATTTACTTTCTTCATTCTTACGCATCAGTCTCCCGACGACGACTGGATTTTTATACCCTGCTTTCTTGGCCGCTTCTGCAAACGTCAGTTGCGGATCGTTGACTGCGTTCCAGACTAGCAATCGTTGTCTTTTCGTTAATTGTTTCTCGTCGTGGTTTAGATATTCAATAGGCATATCTTCTGTATCTTCTAATGTTTTATCAATCGTTACCGACTTTCGTATGTTCATGTCTCTTGGCATATACTACTTTCGCTCCTGGAAATGCTTCCGCTAGTTTAACAATAAATTCACTCTCTAATAATTCTATAGTTTTTTCATCTAATTCTTTTCTTATTCTTTCTTTTAGTTTTGTCATATTTTAGAGTTTTGTCAGAGTTTTGTCACACTATTCCTGACAAAACTAATTTTTCTAAGAAATCCTGTAAGATAAGGGTTTTCAGAAGAGTATTTATATTTATTTTTTAATATATACCCCCTTTTGTCATACATTCTCTTACACCCCCCTATAGTTTTCTACTATTTGTACCCATGTTTTTACAGGAAACCCCAAACCCTGACAAAACTGCCAAAACGCCAAAAGTGCTAGGTGAAAGGGTTTCAAGCCAATAGTTTTGTCATTCATCATCATCCTTTTTGACAAAACCCCCTAAATCTAGATCAAAATGCTCATTTCTCTCTATATCCAAACCAAAGCTTTCCGAGAGCAAACGACTGATCGCATCAAGGCCCTCTTCCATTCTGGCGGAATTGTTTATTATTTCGCAGATCCCGTACGCCATTATCATTTCGGCCACCATATTAGGTTTAGCTCCCCTGATTACAAAGTCGTCAAACAATGTATCCAGGCGTTGCTTACCTTCAATATGACTAGGGTTGCGCTTGTATTTGTTTATTTCTACTACTTTTAAATGCGACATACCGACAGTATAGCCGATTATTCCTCATATTCGCTTAAAAAAACGGGTTGATCTTTGCCTATATAAGCGCCAAGTACGTTAAAGTCCATATACTCAATCGCTTCTTCTGAAGTCATTTCGTCTCTTTTAACTAATATTTCGACGCATTTATCGACAGAATAAATAAGGCGCTCCTCCTGGACCACCATATCGTAGGTTACTCCTATTATTGCTTCGTCAAATCCGTCTGCTTTTAACATATTAATTAAGGTGAGGTACTTCGTTGCTGACTGTACCTCGAGCCATTTGTTTTACTTTCTTACGGAGAAAGAGTGCAACTGCATATCTATTATATTATAGAAGTCGTATGTATTACCTCTCTCGAGTCGTTTCAATCCGAGTGTATTTTTTGTAACGCTTACCTTTTGTAACGCCATGCTTAACCACCCATTTGTACTCAATCCTCTCCCTTTGTTCCTTCATCTTTTTGTTTATCGGCTAAAAAATTAGCGATGTAAGTTTTATTATCCTTATCCAACTCCCCGTACAATCGTATTATTTCTACGATCTTAGCTTCGTCATTCATTTATTTCCCCCGTTGTTCTGACGCTAGTATATCTTCGTATATCTCACGCCTTACTGCCATTTTAACTTCCTTTGGCAAATCTGTAACCACTTGTATGTCAGTTACTTTTGGGATCCAATTTTTCCAATTATAAGCTTCGTGTGTAACTTTAGGGTTATAACGATACTCCACTATGTCAGCGTGAAGGTCCGTCTTTATATAAAAGTTATTCATTATCTTTATGCCAAACGGTTCCTTTCCTCCAACCTTCAGGGTCAAAACTTTCTTCCATTTCGGCTATATCAGCTCTCCCTGAATACATTTCATCTATCGTAGTCTCCAGGTCGTCTATCTCTTGTACGATAGCTGAAGCGGCCCAATCGGGCGCTATGCGTCTAACAATAGCTTTAACTTCTGCTAAAATTTCTTGATAGCCTTCGTATTCTTTTGGTTTGTACTGACTACTCATATATCACCCCGAGCAAGAACGCTGATGTGCAGTTCAGACATTTCACCAAAAGAAATATATTTGGTTTTGAAAGGTGAATTTTTCCAATCCACTTCTGGATAACCGTGTTCATCCATTTTGGTCTTACCGTTTTTGTGCTTTTTAAAAACACGTTCGCGCTCTTGGTATTCTATAGATACATCATCAATACAATCCGTATCTACATCAATCCCATGTTCTTTTTTGCAATATTGAGCTACCGCTTCTATCACTTCAAATTCATATAAACTTAATCTCACTTCACTTTCTCCTAAGTAATTTACAATAAGTATATACTAATTTGTTTACAAGTGTAAACTTATTTTGTATTATTACATTTCAACTTTTTGGAGAAAGATATGACAAAACTTAAAAACTTAATAGACAGCACTCTAAAACCAGAGGCAAAACAACGACTGAATAACTTCGGTCCAGACAATATGATACTGCTTTTAGAGGACATTTTAGCAATGGGAAGGGTCGCAGAAGCGATGACTTATATTTGCCAACATCACCCTCAAGTATTTCAAGAAGCTTATAAAGAGGTACTTAAAAATGACAATAGGTAAACCTTTACGTTGCTACCCATTTAAGAAGAAAGACGGGTCTTTTATGTATTTGCCTTACGACAAAACTGAATTTGATTTAACGTTTGTGGGCGACAATACAGAAATTAAAACGATCAAAGAATACTGGGAAGCGATAGGCAAACCAAAATACGACCCGCGCAAATCAATAACAGAAAACTTAACGGATCTAAAAAACTATATTGGGTATTGGCCCGAGCCTTTACTTAACGACAAGATCGTGCAGACCACTCTGTTAGAATATGAGGACGATGAAACGAAAGACGCCGTTCAAGATTATTTTAAGATGCAACAAGATTTTCAACTTAAACAAGAACAACCCAAGACTAAAAAAGTTTATAGAAAAAAAGATTGGGATGAAGATGACGATGTACCATTTTAATAGGAGAAAATATGAGAACAGGTAAAACTCAAATAGAACGACAATCTAACGCTGGATCAAGAGGTAAACGTACCTCTATCGGTATCAAGAATCTTGGGACCAGTACGATGAACAAAAGTAAACGCCGTATGCGCGGCAAATCTATATATAGAGGACAAGGACGATGAAACAAATACCAGAATTACAAGAATACGACCCTATAGAGAAGGGTGACGCGATTGTTATTAGAGAAATACCAAACGAACTATATCATTCAGAACTGGGCATCAGCTCTAGTTTTGTACGTAAGTTTGGCGAATCGCAAATACACGCCGTTGAAACGGAACAAGAAACCACCCCCGCAATGAACTTTGGTACTGCTGCCCACTACATGTTAGTAGAAGGCGAGGCCGTATTTAATGACAACGTAGGCGTGATCGTTGGATCTCCCTACACCAAAGTAAGTAAGGATTTAAAACAAGACTTTATAGATCGCGGCTTGGTCGTTATTAATGAAAAGGATTACCTGTCTATAGAAGGTATGGCATCCAATATCATCCCAGAAGCGGATATGTATTTGAACGGTGAGGGCAAGATAGCGGAAGCGTCTTTTTATTGGTATGAGGACGACGTGCTTTGTAAGTGCAGACCTGACGTTATATGCAATCCGCAAGGACCACATCAGGATTTTGAGATTGTAGCGGTGGATTACAAGACCACTTACAGTTGCAGTCCTGAATCATTTTTAGAATCCGTACTGAAATACGGATACGCGCAACAAGCCGCTTGGTATAGGAGAGGATTAGAAGCTGCGGGTTACAGAGTTAAAGAGTTTGTATTCGTTGCGCAAGAAAAGAAAGAACCTTACGCAAGCAAGATATTTAAGATAACCGATAAGCAAATGGACAAAGCCTGGTTAGATATGAAGGATATGTTGGAGTCTTATAAGAAATACCTTAAAGGAACTAAACCTACCATTCATAACAGTCCGAATATCGTTACGCTTGATTTAGATGGCCAAGATTAATTCCAGAAACAAAGGCGCTCAGTTTGAGAGAGACGTTGTACGTATACTCAATAACTTCTTTATAGAGGAAGGGATAGATTACCAAACTAAACGTAACCTAGATCAGTACCAACAGAAAGATCTTTGCGATCTACAAATACCACATCATTCAATAGAATGTAAGTTCTACAAAGAAGGAGATTGGCTAAAAGCTGCTTGGTGGGACCAGGTGTGTAAGGCCAGCGAAGATAATATACCTGTACTTATATTCAAATTTAATCGTCGTCCCATTCGTGTATGTATTCCTTTATACGCAATAAATACCGAGTGGGTTAAAGACAATCAAGCCATAGCAATTATGGCTATAGACGATTGGTTATCCGTTCTGAAAACTAACTGGAAATCATACTCTTAAAGGAAAGTGCTAGGTTGAGCGTTGCGCTCTGGACGACTCCTAGCGTAGCCGATGTTTTAAAGTGAAGGTTTGCTGGGGGCAGACGCATCACTTTTGGAAGAGTTCTTAGACTCGCCCATACTTGGAGGAAGATCAGCTGCTTTTGGAGCTGCCGCTTTTTCCAAAGGTTTAAATCCTACGATTCTATTGCTATCACCGTAATCAGAACCTTCTTCTGCTTCTTCTACCACAACCGACACAATAAACGCCTTCTGGTGTAAATCGTGCGCACTTTTTGGAGGATTGTCGTTACCAAAGCCTAGCGCTTTGCATAATCTGGCCCAATCCGCTTTAGCGTATCCTAAATGCTCTTGGTTTTCCGCCCAAAGCATAAATGGCTTACGTAACATCCAACCCGCGTAATTGTCGCCAGTTATTTCTACTTCAAGCCATATCATGTCGTTACCCGCTTGAGATTTCTTTTTCTCGCACGTAGTAACTACACAAGGATAGTCACCTTTTGGAATTGCGGTATTGTCACTACCCGCATCATCTATATTAAAATCAAATCCATCAAAATCACTCATTTGTCTGCACCTCCGCAAATCCAAGTTTATTAATAATAGTAGTTAGATCAGGGGATTCAAACTCTTCTAACTTACCGCTACGATCTTTGGCAATGTAATTTTGACCAATTCTCGTTTGTAACCAACGAGAGGTTACGGTTTTACCTTCTTCATTTTCATCGTCAAATGTACGCAAGACCAACACCTCATCAAAGAAGTATGGTATTTGCGTTGGCAGTTTAGCGCCAACCATCATCGGCTGATAATGAAACATGCCCGAAGATTCATCGCGTTCCCTACTTTGTTTAGCGATAAATACCACGTGCATCGGAAGGTCCCTAAATCTACGCATCGTTTTAATCATCACTTCGATGACCTCTCCGTACGCACGTCTAGGATCTTTGCTTTTTGCCTTCTCTTGCGACAATAAAATTTCGGCCATTTCTGTCACACTATCTAAGCAAACAGTTTCATAGTTCAAAGTTTTATTCTCTAAAAGCGAAGCAATTTCTTCTATTTCAGAAGCTTCTTTAACCTCAATAGCATCAAGGTCAGGAGCGTCTTTAATAGAAAGTAAACCACTCTCCATACTAACAACCAATGTTTTACCAGGGGTTGTTTTACAGAGTGTAGTTTTACCCGCGCCACTTTCACCGTAGACCAACAGCTTCGCGCCTTGCTGTTCTACAAGTTGGTTTGGGGTTTTGATACGATCTTTTATACTATCGTTCATGTTACTTTCTCCAAAAGTTGTTAATAAAAAAGTTTTCGTTTACAATGTGTTGAAAACTTAATTAATACGTATTGTAAACATGAACAAAGCAAAAAACAAGAACCAATGGAAGATAAATTATCTTTATCGTCAACAACAACTATTGGAGAAGGACCTAATGACTTTATACCAAGAAGGACTGGAACCAGAATATAAGGAGCGTGAAGTGGAACGAATAACACTAAAAAAGTATATTGAATTTATAGGGATAGAACCAGCCGCAGAATTATTTGGCTGCTCTACGCATGCAGCAAAAGCCTGGAGGTATGGCAATAGACAACCCTCTATTGAACAGGCTAAAAAAATAATTAAAGCCTCTAACGGAAAACTAGATTTTGAAGCAATATTCGGCTCGATTGAAGAGGCTGATGAGAAAACGGTTGAATAGTGTTAGACGTCAAAGCATCTGCGCAGGATTCTGCGTTGGAGCTTGCTCTTGCTTACGCGGAAAGTGGCTACACGCCAGTACCATTATTAAGACATAATAAAGTACCACCCAAAGAACTCGGGGGGTGGCAACAATACAAAGAGCGACAACCGACGACGGAAGAAATAACTCGGTGGTTTAAAGACCGCGATGATTTAGTCGTAGCTTTAATCTGCGGTAAATTCATAGTGGTTGACGCAGACACACCAGAAGCCTGTATATGGGCAGAAAAGAATTTACCAAACACTCCTTGCAAAGTAGTTACAGGCAAGGGGATGCACTACTACTATAACAATCCAGAGAACTACACTACTTACGTAGCGAGAAGAACAGACACGTCAGATCCCGCAAAACTTATTGATATAAGAGGAGTGGGTGGATTAATTATTGCTCCTTATAACATTCACGCAACTGGGGCCATATACGAACCAAAATTTTTAGACGGCTGGGATTGGCATGACACCAGCGATTTGCCTGACTTAACAAAAGAACATTGGGTGATGATTACGGGCGTTGACAAAGTTAACGGCAAATCAATTACATCACCTTTCTCAATAGAAGGTGTAGTACAAGGAAGCCGTAACGATAACGCGGCAAGGTTAGCTGGGAATCTAATAGCTAAGAACGTCAGTATAGAAATGGTAGAATTTTTTGTTCAATCTTGGAATCAACAAAACAAACCCCCCTTACCAAGATCGGAAATATCTACTACAGTTAACTCTATATTAAAAACACACGAAAGAAAGAACCAACAGGCTCCAGCTTTTATACAACGCACTTACAACGTGAAAGAACCGACCGATTTATACAACCCTCCAGGCATTATTAAAGATGTGTATGACTATTCGGAAAAAATAGCGCAGATACCGCAACCAGCTTTATCCATGCAAACATCACTTGCGCTCGGTTCAGTAGCGCTTGGAAGAATGTATAGAACGGATATGAATAATTTTAGTTCTATGTTTTTTATGTGTATTGCGAAATCAGGACAAGGTAAGGAAAACGTTAAGACAGTAATGGAATCTGTTTTAGACGGAGCTGGGTACGCTGACATAATGGCTGGTGACGGATACACCTCAAGTGGTGCTGTATATAGTTTATTGCGTCATAAACCTACACACGTGACCGTAATGGACGAATTTGGTAAAAGGCTAGAGTCTATATCAAAATCAACCAATTCAAATAAAGAGGACGCTATACAGGTCCTTATGGAGACGTGGGGGCGTTGTCATGGAACGATTAGGCCAGATAACTACTCTATGATGACTTTGACTCAAAAACAGCAACAGGAGGCCCTAGATCGCTCTACAATCAAACCAGCTATAACGTTGGTCGGTATGTCTGTACCAAGAAACTTTTACGGAGCTTTATCAACAGGACGTATCGTGGACGGATTTTTAAATCGTTTTATAGTGGTTGAATCTAAATTACCCAGAAGCGTTAGCCGAATGGTCCCTTTTGTAGAACCTTCTTACGCTATATGCGAGTGGGTTCGTAAAGTTAGAGAAACCAAAAATGAAATTGAACAAATTGCTAGGGATAATTCAGAGGTAGATTTTAAACAACGATTAGTAAAATTTGACGACCATTCTAGAGATCTACTTAATAAACTTGCTTATGAATTGGTCGATCAACAAAATAAATTAGAAAAAGACGGTTTAGAAGTATTACTGTCTAGAACCAGAGAGAAGGCCATGCGTTTAGCTTTAATATGCGCAGTAGCAGAGAATCCATATACCAATGTAATTAAAGGTGATATAACCCAATGGGCAATAGATTATGTTTATTACTACGATCAGGTAATGGTAGCTACGTGTGAAGATAAAGTGGCTGGGTCTGAAATGGAAAGCCGTATTAAACAGGTGTTGAGTTTTATTAGGACGCAAGGGGAAATGGGTATTAGTCGTCGTGATATAGACAGGCGAGAATTGTTTAGATCAATGAAATCTTTTGAAGTAAAAGAAATAATTAATCGTTTGATGAACGCTGGAGAGATACAAGAAAAAGATGTAAGAGTAAAAGCAACAGGGCGACCTATGAAAAGAATAGTCGCTATAGACCCTAATTTTTTCGATGACTAAAGAGACAAAAAGAATGATTTATGAAATGGCATCTATTTGGTTTTATATGTTAATGCTATTAACAATTTTAACGATCAGTGTAATTTTAGCGCCATTTATCTTTTTACATCGTATATACCAACACATATATGAAGGAGTTATTTATGAACGCGAAACCGAAAATGGAGACAGTCAGCGATCAAAAGCGCGAGGAGCGCGTCGCTGGATTTATAGAAGGATTATGGGGCGTAAGATGTCATAAGTTACCAGTTAGTTACGGCTTAGATTATTGGTGCGAAAGCCAAGAAAGTTCTTTTTGGCTAGAAGTTAAATGCCGTAGTTTTGGTATAGATAAATACGATACCTTGTTATTAAGTGCTTCTAAATTACGAATGGGAGCTGCGTTATCTTTGGCAACTAATAGGCCATTTGTTTTAGTATTTGCAATGACTGATAGTGTGTATTCACACACTTGGGATAAAGACAAAATTTACGATGTGCGTTTCGGTACTATAGCAGAACCGCAATTGCCAGAAGATTCAGAACCGTACGTACATTTAAGTAAAGAGGACTTGGTTTGTTTATCTGAACACCCGTTAGGGTTTGATCGGGAAGAGTTGGGACTTACTTAAACTAAACCAGCAATACCAGCTCGTCTGGCTGCTATATCTTCGTTAGCTATAGATCCGCCCAACAAACTTCTGCTTATGGGTCCTTGCGAAGTTTGTGGTTGTTGAAACGCATCAATTTTTGGTAAATCTAAAGAAGTTTGTCTTGGATTTAAACGTTGTATTTCTTTATTTATTTGTTGTGTAGTTTCACCTATATCAATATTTTGTTGATCTAATTGTTCTTGTAAATTTTCTTTTATTGTATCTTCTATTTCGCCTGTTGTTTCAACTATTTCTTCTCCTAACAAGACAGGGGGAGTTAGCCTCAATGCGTCTTTCATTGCTCGCATCACTAGGTTTACACTCTCTGCATCAGATTTGGCAAGCCTTCTTACTATAGCAGGATTCCTCATTAGCCTGCCAAAAACCCCGAGTTGGATTAAAGTGGGGAGCATCGCTAAATTAAAAGCGTTTACAGCTACAGCACCCGCTATTAACGTACCAGCTCCTCCCCCCTCAGAAGCGGTGACAAGTCTTAAATCTCTTACTAGATTTCTCATGCCTTGAACACTCTCATCTCCAAACATTGCCCTTAGTGCATCATCTCCTTTTGCGTTCAAAGCTCTTTCCAAGGCATCAGGTTTAAATACTTCGTCTACAGTTTTGCCAGGTCCTTTTGCTAATTTTAAAAGCTCTCGCATACTGTCCTGTTGCACATTAGCAAATGTTTCGGGATCTAAAATTTCACGCATCCTGTTTATGTTGGCAGCTTGCCCGTTTCTAAATAATACGTTAACTATTTCATCAGGTTCTGAAGCTTCTATTCTTTTAAAAAGTTTGTCAGTTTCAGCTGCATGTAAAGCATTTTCATTTTTTACAAGATCATCTACAGCACGTGACAGATCTTCCATTTCAATGTTATTAACTATTTTTTCTAATTTTTTTGCATCAACTTTTCTATTAATCTTACTAAAGTCATTTAAGACTCTATCTAAATTTGTCACGTCATCAAATAAAACTTTCTGTGTGGAACCTAAATTTCTCCTGAAATAATTTGCAAAAGCTACGGGATTTATTTCTCCTGTATCTAATCTTACATTTGGAGATTCTAAAGCTTCTCTAACAAAATTCCTTTGTAATTCTTTTTTTGCTTTAGCTCTTCCCATGTTATCTGGTATTGCCTGTAATACCCTTTCTAAAACTCTTGGCCTATCTTTCTTCAAAACATATTTATAAATTTCATCTATGTCGTAAGCGTCCCAGGCTGCGTCTTTTCTAATTTTAGCAATAATTGTATTATCAAAAGGCCTAATGGCTTTTCTATAATCTTCGTTGTATTTCCTTATTTTCTTGGTGGCGGATATTAAAACTTCTTTTTGTTTTGCAGTTAATTCTCTTTTTGAATATTGGCCAACAATACTGCCTTCAGATAAATTCTTAAAAATATCATCTATATCTTCTGCAATAATTTTAATAAGTCTTGTTACTTGTTTAGATTCTGAACCCGCTCCCCTTTGAACGGCTAAAATAGCAGATCTTAAATTACTAAGTGCTTCTATAGACATTCCTTCGTCTTTATAATTTTTTAATATATTTCTTATTACTCCAATTTTTCCTCCAGCTACACCCTCTACGGCTTGATACAATTCAAGACCAGGGTTTTCTTTTATAAGTTTGTCTATACGTTTGATAAGGCTGTCTGTTTTAAGTTTTATATTCCCTCCTATTTCAGTCAAATTATTTCGTAAAAGATAATCGTCTATTTCAGACGCTCTTCTAACAAATGTACCAGCAATTATATTTCCTTCAGTATCTGTATATTGACCAAATTTAGAATCGTAAGCTTTTTTAAGCTGCTCTCTTAGGGCTTGACCCACTCTAACTTTATCGGGAGAGTTACTTAAAGCTCCATCATCAATCATTTTAACTGCGTTGTTAATAAGATCATCTAAATCTCTTTGAGATAATTTTGCTTTGTTATGAATATTATTTATTAATTGATTAACTTCGCCCTTAGTAAGTTTACCCGTTGTAATTGCTTGAGAAAAATCGTCTAGGCTGGCCGTCACGTCTCCTTGTTTTTCTAAAAGTCTAGTTAATCTTTGAGATCCGTATTCTATAAGACTTGCATCTCTTTCAGTCCTGCCAAATACAGTTTCAGCTGCGGCTTGTATTCTACCTGGAATAGCTCTATCTAAAGCTTTCTGTGAAACCGCCGCTTTAGTAAAAGTTTCTATTTCTCTTGTTCCTTGTGCTTTTTTTATGTCATCAAATGTAGCTGTTCTGCCTAATCTACGACTTAAATCTGCTACCTCACTTGGGTCTGCTCCTTGAGCTATGGCCCTAGCTATATTTACATCTCCAATAGGCGCTTTTCTTCCCAATAAAGCATATAAACCCGCTCCACCTATTTCAAAAATCCCTTGAGACCCAGCACCTATAGCGCCCTCTACTAACAACTCTTTTGTAATCTCAGCAGCATTTTGCATTTGAGTGTTGTTTAATAACTCTAATCCTTCTTCTGCACCCTTACCTCCAGCTGATCCCAAACCAGTTGCTGCTATTCTTACCAATCTGTCATTTTTTAAAAGTGGTTTTAATTTGGAAATTATTCTGCCGTAAGGATTTAAAGCCGCAATCGCCCCCGCTATTGGCCCTACAGTCCCTGCGAAATCTGCAAAGTCAGCAATAGACATGCTATCTTCGTCTACAATAATATTTTTGTCAGTTGGGTTTAATCCTAACCTTCTTTGTCCGTCTGGTGTTACAGCAATCCTACCATTGGCATCATATATAAAATTACTTGATCCTACGTATTTAGATAATACACGTTCTTTTTCTTCTTTGGTTTCGGCAGTATCTAGTTGCGCTCTAAGGCCAAGATCGCCAATACCAGTTTCATAATCGAATTGACTTTCGTTGAATATTTTTCCACCAGCTTCTTTAGCTAAATATTCTTTAACTTTTTTAACAGCTAATTCTTCTTGTCCAGGCTCGCCTTCGACTTCGATAATTCTGCCATCTGGTGTTTCAATTTCATAAATCATTAGTTCAATTTAAGTCTAACTCTGCCCTCTTCGTCAGGTGTTGCTCTTGTAAAATCTTTTGGCGCTAAAGGCACTTGAAGTCCATTTTGTGTAAAATACAATGCCGTTGCCTGATATTCATTTAAGGCTTTTGCGCTTCTTTGCTCTACTGATTTTATTTGAGTTTCAATTTTTTCTCTTACGGCAGTTTCTCTAGTTCTAGGATCTTTCAAATCTCCTACTAATCTTTGTGCTATTTGCCTATCTACATTAGATATGGTTCTTCCACTTTCACCCGTAATAGTTTTTATATTACCGTTGGCTATTTGTTCTAAAACTATTACAGCCCTTTCTCTTGGACTAAGAGGCACATCAGGATTAAAAAAACCAGCTATTTGATTGCCTATAGATTTTACTATAGGACCAAATCCAGTGATGTCATCTTTTGTCATTATTTCTAAAACCGATTCAAACATTTGTAAAGTAATTTGTCCTTGCTCATAATCACTTACACTTTCAGCTAATTTAGCTGTTTGACTTGCAATCTTGTCTGGTGCGGTATTTTTAATTCTTTCTTTAGCTAAAAATTCGTCAAACTCTGAAATTTCTCCTGCTGCTGCTTCTGCTGCTTTTTCTTCTTCAGCAGTTAAGGCCGAACCTTGAGCAATGCCGTAACCAATATCTCCAGTCTCGACCATTTTTATACCAATGTTTCTAATAAGATCAGAAAAGTTTTTACTGGCAAAAATACTGGCTTGTTTTTGCTCTGGAGTTCTTTGCTCTGTTTCTAACCTATCTTGCTCTTCTTTTTGTTTTTTTGCTTCTTCATCGTCTTTTTCGCCAGAAGTAATTACTTCAAATTCTGCATCTCTTTCTACATTTTCTTCATCTATTTGTTTTTGAGTTTGCGGTTTAGTTTGTAATATAGATTGTTGAGCTTCTAATTCTTTTATTTCATTTTCTATATCTTGTTCAGTAACTTCAGCTGCACTTAAAGCAGTTACGCCGCCAGCAACCGCTGCGCCCGTTGCTACGTTTGGTTTTAAACCTACAGAGTAAGAGCCAATTTTTTCTGGATCTCTAGGTTGAAAACCTTTTTGTCCTGGAACAGACTGACCTGGTTTTTTAGTAAGAGAAAAAGGAGAATATTTTTTTCCTAAAATACCAGGGATGGAGGGTCCAATTTTATCTGCTATTTTACTGCCGATTCCTCTTAATAACCCTGTACCTCCGTACAGTCCTGCCCCAGTCAATAATAGATCTTTACTGAATTTTAAACCCTGATTTCTTGCTTGTACTTTATAAGCCTCTGCGGGATCTCCTGTTGGAGATAAATTGGTATTTATTATTTCTTGTGTAACAACTTCACCTCTAGGATTTCTTTCAACGTATACAAATGCGCCTTCAGGCGTAGATTCAATAGACGCTGACAATTCGTATTTTTGAAATTCTGGAGGATCAAACGGTGTTCTTCCTGAATTATTTACCAAATCCCCTTCAGCAAACATTTTTCTTTGTAATACGTTCATATTGTTAAGTGTTTTGTCCGTAGTTATTACCGTAAGTCCCTGCTACGTTACTATTAGGATTCATCGTTCCATATACATTTAAGAAAGTTCCTATGCCTTGCGAATATGGATCTATTGGCATACCGTAGGTTTTATTAATCCGAGTTTGGCCGCTTTGATAAGTTGGCAAGAATCCTTGTACGTAACTGGCTGCTTGCGTGGGTGCAAACCTATCTTGTACGGCTCTTTCGTATTCTCTGCCAAGTCCTACGTCTTTAACACCTCTTGCAGTAGCACCTAGTCCAGCTAATTCGCCTCTTTGAGCTGCTGCTAAGTCATACGCTGTACCTCCAAGATTACCTATTTGTCCGCCATACCCAGCTACATCTTGACCTATTGTTCTGGCAAGACCAGCTCTACGTCCGCCTATATTTCCAAATTGAGTTCCAAATCCAGCTAAGTTACCTGCTAATCTTTCTCTTGCTCCAGCTTGTCTACCAAATTCTCCTAAAGCTGTAGATTGGGCCTGTCCAAAACCTCTACTTCTTATGCCAGCCAAAGCTTCGCCGAGTCCTCTGCCTAAAGCTGATCTTCTTTCATCAGCAGTTAGTCTGGCTCTGGAACCAAATGCTGACTCTCCGCCTGATTGTATGTCTCTAGCTCGTTGCGCTACGTCAGCTATATCACTTTGCTTAAAAACATCATCTATAGTTTGTTGTACTACTCTATCTTCAAACGGGTCGTAAAATTGTTTGGTAAGGTTTGGATCAAATTGCATGCCAGCAGCTTGTCTAGCCACGTCAGTAGCTGCTCCTAAATAGTCTTGTTCTCCAGCAAAGTAAGGTTGAGCCAGTTCACCAGCTCTACGTGACATGCCAATTCCTTCTTGTAATCCAAATAAATTAGCATCTAGATAAGGTTGGTAAGAACCAATCCCTCCATAAGCACCTTGCATCGCAGCTATTTCTAATGGCGACAAACCTGCGGTCTGCCTCATTATTGCTGGTTGTCCGTAAGATCTATTAGCTGCGCTAATAGCTTGAGATATTATTCCTGGAGTGTCTGGTGAACCAAAATAAGCTTCACGTACAAACGGATCAGATAAAACTTCGTTTCTATCTACAGCAGTTAATACTGGATCAATTGAATCTACCATTATATTGCCTCAAATATGTTCATTAACTCGCGCATGTTTTCCACGCCTTTTTCTCTTGATGCTTTACCGCCTGAGATTAATTCTATTCCTGATTTGGTTTTATTAACGTCAAAAGCACCCGCCCCTTTAGTAGCAGCTGCCGTCATTACAAATTCACCGTCGCTTAACATCGCTGGTATATCATCTGAAGTACCCGTTCCAGGACCTTCTGATTCACCACCGTCACGCATGTCTAATTCCGCTACGCCACCTGTTGCGTAATACATTCTGTTGTCTATTGGACCTCCGTTCGCTACATTTAAAACAGCTGGTTTAGGTGCCAATCCAAATTCACCTCTAGTTCCGCCTGTTCCTAAATCAGATGCTAATTGGTATCTCCCTAATTGATCCATCGTAACTTTAGGCGTCTCGGATATACCGCCTTCTTTTTTCTTAGCTGAATCGTAAGCCATCTTACCTAGAAAACCTGCTAATCCTAGAGATCCTAGACCTCCGCCGCCGCCGCCAAATAATCCAGACCCTGTTTGTTGGCCGCCAGTTAATCCTAAATTAGCGAATAATCCTTTTTTATCTTGTCCTGGCAAAATAAACTCGCCAATACGTCCCAGTCCGCCTCCAGACTGGCTAACCATTTGATTATATTGGTCTACTGAAATCACGTTGCCATCTGCATCCATATATCCAGTAATAGGTCCATCCATGGTGTCTGACATTGGAGTGTATTCAGAAGCACCTCCGCCCATACCTCCGCTAAATAAACCGCCTATACCTTTTCTTATAGAAGGTCCTATAGTTCCGCCAAAGATTCCTGTAGCGCCCTTGATTGGATTAAAGAATTTTCCAGCTTTAGCTAAAGTGCTACCCACGCCAGGTATGCTACTTACTAAACTTCCTAAACCCCCTCCTAGCCCGCCAAGCATCCCTCCTAAAGCAGTACCAACTCCAGGTACTAACATCGCAATGGGTGCTACTTTTTTAGCTACCTTTTTAAGTGATTTAAAAGCTTTCTTAAAAAACCCAAACTCAGGTAGTCCTGTTATTGGGTTGATGGACATGCCCGAACCTACTGAATATTCATTTGGATCAAGGCCAGCGGCCCTCATTTCTTGGTTAATACGTGCCTGCGTAGAGGCTGATATTACAGGTGGTACGACACGTTCGCCCAAAGCAACGTGAGCTAGAAACTGATCTTCGTCTCTACCCAAAGAAGCTAGGCCTGTCTTGTTTGTATCTATTCTGTTCATATATTTCTCGATTTTACCTCTAATCTTACATTCTGTTAATTACATTTCAAAGTTTATTGCATATTCTTTATCTTCTAAAGATTGTTTACAGGTTAGCCAAAATACCAATAAGTATCTATTTCCTGATTCAACAGCTAAACCTCGGTGCATGTGAGTGAAGCTAGGAAACATCAAAGCGTGTCCTGTAGGTATAGGATCTACAATACCTCGTCCTGCAAATTCCGTACCTCCTCCTTCATATTCTCCTGTATTTAAAGGTACTACCACACTTATATCAGCGCTAGAATCGTGATGCCACGCCCCTTGTTTTTTGTCTTTTAAGTTGTAATTTGCTATTTGAATACCGCCTCCAGTAACGTGGCGCCCCCATATAGCCAAAAATATAGGGTTGAATATACTAAAAACAACAGTCATCAAGGACATGTAAAGATTAGGCACCAGTTCTTGCAATACAATTTCTGGTATCTGTCTATGACTGTCCTCATCTGGATTCGGTACAAAATTATAAGTTGTTTGGATATTGGTCATTTCATCTTTAAGAATATCGCAAAAAATATCTGAAAATAAAGGCAGCGTATAAACATCTGCAACAGGTTCTTTTATTAAATTTTTAATAGGAAGGTGCGATAAATCTTGTAAACCTTTGTTTTTATAAAACTTTTTTAAATTAAATATAGAGTTTTTAACCGCTTTAAATGTTTCTTCTTCAATAAACCAGTCAGAAGGTTGCGTTAATAATAAGTTTTTTACTTGGTAATCTTGGCTTGACAGCAGTTCGTCAAAAGTAATTGGTTCTATTTGTTCTTTTACTGCTTGCATATTTTTTAAGTATAGTCGCCAATATTTATTGTTATGTCTCCATTTGTTTTAATAGAAACAGACCCTAACGATGCTTGCAGTTCGTACCCTTGTGGATCTACAGGAGTATGTAGCTGTACCCATTTAGCGCCTGTATAAACCTGTAAAACGCTAATAGACGTATTCCATATTACATCACCTTCAGAAAAACCTAAAGTGCTGATTTGTTGGTCGTTATATTGAGGTGTGGTGTCGGGATCAAATGCACCCAGATTAATTTCTAATATTCTAACTAAACGATTGTAAATGTCTCTATTTACAAACTGATTTGATTCAATCGGTAAACGAGTTTCTAATAATTTGCTCATCTTCTGCCATCAACTTTTACGTCTAAGCGAGTAGCGCCCAATCTCCACCCTAAAGAAACATTACCCTCGCCAGACTGGTCATCGTTAGATTCTACTCTAATAACTGCTTGCCTACCCCTAGCTCTTACATTTGCTTTTGTTGTAGAAGAACTAATTTCAGAAGTGGCTTTAGTAGTTAAAGATTCCCCTGGGAAATTCCTTACTTTAGTAATAATATTAATTGATCCAGAGTTGCTATCTTGTAAAAAATTTATATCAGGAATTACAGAAGATATGGAAGTAAATTGGTTGCCATCACCTATATCAAAATCACTAGATTCTATAAACACTCCAGTCATAGCGCTACCGTCATCGTCATACCCTATTTCATGCTGGTATAAATAATTATCTTTAGTTGCTTGAGGATAATTAACAACTCCAGAATCTAACCAAGCGTGTCTTTCTAAATTTCCGTAATACCAAACTTGCTCTTGTGTGTTGTAGATAACGTAACGATCTATTTCACTTGAAGAACTAGAAGGGTAGAACCAGCCAACTTCATTATTTTCGCTGTTTGTAAATGCGTGTATTTTATAAGCTTGTCCAACATTTATATCAGAAAAAACATAACTTGATACCGAACAAGGCATCTTTTGAACGCTGCCATTATATAAATAAAAGCTTCCAAAGCTCATAAAATATATACCCATATCTGATGTTACTGCTGCTTTAGGTCCAATTAATCCTGTTGCTTCATTAATTAAATTAACAGCAAAAGTAAAAGGAGGACCTACAAATTGCATGCTATAAACTGACGTATCAGTAAATACAATTATTTCTTGTCTAGATTTAACGGCGCCAATTATTTTTGACCCACTAGACAAACGTAAAGATCCAGCGCTGTTGGTTATAAGGGGTTCAAATTCAAGTTCATTTTCTTGATCTGAAAAGGCAATAAGCATTGGATCACTCGCTCCACTACGAGAAGATCCACTCATAGGGTCTGCGCCTAATACTATTAAATGTCTATCAACCTCTGAAGTTATCACCTGTAAACCTATAGTCGGGACCTGATTGGCACCGCTTATTCCAGATAATACAGCCGCCCTAACGGTTAAACCATTATTTTCTACCCACCTATAAATGCCTCCGCCTCTAGGATTCATAATTAAATTTTCACCAAAATTATCATGCGTCCATAAACGCAATTGCCCTGACGCACTTATAGAACTTACAGATCCAAATGTTCCAGAACCCCACGTTCCAGTACCCCACCCCGAAGAAGGAACATACGTATCTAAGCCTACGTTAATTTGATACGCTCCCACTACGGAACTACCACCATTACCGCTGTCACTAGCGTTTGCTGTAACTGTAGACCCCGAAGTGTCTTTTGCGGTTATCGTATAAGCATTTGCACTTGTTACAGTAGCAATTTGGTATTCTTGATTTAAAACAGCAGCAGTGACTAAACCACCTAAAGTAGCCGCACCACTAAAAATAACAAAATCATTAGCTACTGCCCCATGACTCGTATCAGTTACTGTTATGGTCGAGCTTCCATTAGTTGCGGCAAAGGTTACATCTCCAGCAGAAGTAGTAACTCTTAAAGGGGTAACATCATTATAAGAGCTACCTTCTTTAATGTAATATTTCCAGGTAGTTCCTAGTCCAGTATAAAGATTGCTTCCTAGACTCATCCAAGCGTGTAAAGCTCTTGCGGTTCCTAAAAATGATTCAGGAATAAGCTTTTCCCAACCACTCATCTTTTCTACATGTCCGTTTCTGAAACGAATTAAATTGCCGTCGTACCATCCCCCTTCATTGTCGTAAGCTGTTCCATCTCGGTTAATGCCAGGTTTTAAATTTACTTTAGTGTATGCCATTTACGCGATCTCCCATTCTTTTCCTTGAAACAATAAGGATTCAGCTTCTCTTCTTTTCTTCAATCCTTCTAAAACCTTTCCACCAGCTTTGTTCCATCTCACAATCTGTTCTGGAACTTCATCGTATTTTCCGTCATTAAGAACGCGAAGTAATGTACTTTCGGATAAGTTTTTAGGGCCAAGATTAAATACCCAAGAACAAAGCGCATCAAATTGATTTTGCTCTAAAGGAGCTTTGACCATATCATTTATATAACCTTCATATTCGGGCATTTCTTCTTGCAGTAAATGTTCAGCTTCATCTTGATTTATTTTATCACCCGCCTTCACGCCTTTAATGGTCCCGTATCCAATTGTCCAAATCCCTACGGAGTCTTGATAAGATTCCAAACGGCACCCTTCAAAATGTTTTATTAAAGATATTCCTTCTTCAGATATAACTCTAGACATTTTATCCCCAAACTTTTTTCTTTTTTCCGCCCCAATATTCAACGGCATGACCTTCAGAAATGAGTTTTTGGCAAATATCTTCTCCATCTTCTGTATAAGGTACGCCCAAAATTCTTCCATATTTCCCCTTCCCAAGAGATTTTACTTTAAAAGTTCCAACACAAAGTTCTTTTAATCTTTCTTTAGCTTTTAAACCAAGTGCTTTTTCAGATAAGTTTCGGGTCCTAGATTCTGGAGTATCTATACCCGCAAGCCTAACTCTTTGCTTGTGTAATTTTACATCAAAACCAAGATCTAAAATGCAATCAAAAGTGTCTCCATCTACGATACGATCTAGTGTTGCTCTATATACAAACTCATCAGGTGATTTACTCATTTTCTTTTTCCTCTTTTGGTTTATCGTATTCTCTATAATACTTAATAATTGATAAAATATCTTTTGTATATCTAGTAATTTCCGCCATATCCATACTTAAATTTTCGTATTCCTTACTTGATAATGAATAGAAAGCACGTCTAGGTGCATCTTCATTCTCTAGGTTAAGGAGATATTCTTGCATTAATTCAGGAGTCATCACTTCCCAATCAACTTCAGATAAGCTCATAGGATATGGCAGAGGTGGGTGATACATTGGTGGTCTTTCCGCTATACTTTTGACCGTAACTGGTTTTACAGAAGATTGCATTAACGAGCAACTTGCCATAAATATACTTAAACTAATTATTATTAGATTTTTCATCAAATTGATTTGGATTAGTTAATTCTTCAAGATTTGTCATAACTCTAGCCGATGCTTTATTAATTTTATTTTGTATTAATCCAGGCTTTGCTAAAGTTAATTCATCTAAATCATGTCTAGCAAATGTCTTTCTTAATTTATTGACATCTTCCATAGCTGCTTTCTTTTCGGACTCTAGTTGATTTAATTGTAATTGTTGAGTTTCTTGCTGTTTTAGATATTGGTCTATTGAGTCATTTTGTTTCTGTATTTCAGTTTCCAAAACAATCTGATTACCTTTAAGAATGGCTATTTGGTCATTAAGATAATTAATATAAAAAATTGATCCAGCCAAACTAACGACCAACAATCCGCCTAATATTAAAGATAGTTTCATTCCCATGTATATACTTCCAATGGTTTCTCTTTGCCTTTTACTTTTAAAGGTTCTAATAATTCTAACTTATAATCGCTTTTTATGGCAGTGTTGTAACCAATTAACAAATCTTTTCTTGCTTCTTTAGTTCCGCTTTCTAGTCTTGCAGCTGTATTCACTGCATCTCCAATAGCCGTATAATCAAACCTAGATTCACTTCCCATATTGCCTATTACCGCATACCCTGTATTAATTCCGATCCCAATAGCAACTGACGGCAATCCTTTACTTGTTAATTCTTGATTTAATTCTTTCATATTATTTTGTATATCTTTTGCACAATCTAACGCTTTATTCTCATGGAAGTCTTGGTCTATTGGTGCGTTAAATATAGCCATCATTGCGTCCCCGATGTATTTATCCACCATACCCCCATGTTTTTGAACTGCTTTTTGTTGTGCGGTCAAAGCCTTATTCATAATGTAAGTTACTTCTTCAGGTTCAAGGGTTTCTGACATTGACGTAAAGCCCCTTACGTCTGTAAATAGGAACGTGGCATAGCGTTTCTCTCCGCCCAGTTTCAGCTTATCGGGGTTCTTTTGCAGCTCTTTAACCTGTCTTGGGTCTAGATAGTGTTCAAACTGTTTCTTAATCTGTTGTCTGAGTTTAAATTGTTGCCTAAATCTAACGTAGAAAGCTACTGAACCTGTGATGAATTGAGATATTAGTGTCCATGTTACGTCTATTAACAATCCTTGTTGAATTGTATAAAAGCCAAAATAAGCCGTTATGGCCATTAAAGAGGTAAACAGGGCAACACCAAGAGTTATACCAAAAACATTTAATAAAAACCACGCAAATAGCACTGATAAGGCAAATATTCCTACCTCTACAGCTAATGCGTAGTCAGGAACGTAAGGACTGTTTTCAATAAGAATAGACTCAGCTAATGCGGCCTGGATCTTATGTGGCTCTAAAAGTTGACCATTAGGTACACCTAGTTGCGGCATTATCCCTTTTGCTGTAAACCCAACGAACACAAACTTACCTTCTACATTCATTTCCTTTAAGTCTGTTTGCGGTGTATCAACCCAACTTATCCATTTACGACCAAGTGCATCTGTTTTAACAGGCGGCAAGCCTTTAACTCTTATTTCCTCTATACCTACTTCATTGGTTTTTATAACGTAGGTATCAGCACCAGTTAATATTTTCAGAACTTCAGTACCATAAGCAGGGACCCAACCATCAGGAGTTTTTAATAATAAGGGCAATCGTCTTATTAAAGAATCTACCTCAACCCTTGCTACGGCTATACCTTGATTGGCGTTTTGTCTGAGTATGTATATATTCTGAATAACGCCCTTTGCATCTATACCACCTTTGTCATCACCCATAATGACTGTTCCAGTAGTGGGCGGATAATTTCCATTATCATTTTCAAACATTGCCAAGATACTTGGTGCGTAAGATAAGGCTTCAGAAAATTCTGCATCTCCGCCAAATCTATCTGGTTGAGGAAAGGCGACCACCCAACCGACACCTATTGCTCCACTGTTTAAAATTTCTATCTGTATTTCAGCGAGCCTTTGTCTACTCAGTGGATAGCCACCCTCTCTAGTTATATCATCTTCTGTTATGTTTAGTACAGTAAAATAACCAGAAGGCTCTTGTTCTGGTATCAGGGCATCAAAGGTTTTAAGTTTTAATATTTCGGTTGGTGTAGATTGATAAACCAAAGGCATACCTAATAGAACTAAAAGAACTAAAGGTATTAAATGTTTAATCATATTGAGTAATAGTTACTGTCTTAGTGCAATTAGTTACGCAGTTATAGGTCGCTGTAAATGATTTATCTGTTGCTCCGCTTTGAGTTACTGCCACGTTGTAATCGTCTTTATAGAAATTGAGCCTAGCGGTGTGATCTCCTGAACCTGATTGATTTATAGATGCTGTTCCATCATCTGCGTCTGAATACCAAAACACATCTGCATCATGGTCTCCTGAACCTGATTGAGTGATGGTTGTTGTATTACCATCAGCACGATTATAGTTATAGATGTAAGCGTTATGTTGTCCTGTTCCTGATTGTGTTATTGTGCTTGTAGCGTCATCACCAAACGCAAGAATCTTAGCGTATTTGTTATTTCCAGTTTGTGATATTGAATAAGTAGTATCATCTCCAGCCATTAATATCTCACCATGATTATCGTCACCTGTTTGTGTAATGGTTCCTGTATTATCATCTTGGTCTAGGTCAAGATACCCATAATTGTTATCCCCATTTTGAGTTATGTTGAAAGTGTTGTCTGAGTGATTAGACCATTGAGAATATGCTTTGGTCGTATTTCCAGAACCTGTAGTGGTTAAATTGATAGTCGCCCTAGTGCAAGTATGGGTTTGGTACACTCCGTTACTTAAACCGCAGTAAACTGTGGCATTATTTGTATACCCTACTTGCTTAATATTAATAACAGAATCATTTCCTTTTTGTTGAATAGTAATTGCATTGTTTCCCGCCATTAGTGGGAAACTAATCAGACTGATTAATAATAATCGTACCATCTCCCCCTCCGTTAACTGTTATGTCTATAAATTTACCCGCAGATAATATCTGTATATTATAAGCACTTCTTTTTTCTATTTGTAAGTCTATTGTATTCTCTACACTTCTAAAGAATGTAAGCATCTCTCCATCAACATAAGAATATACTTGCGCTTTAGCGTCGTACCCAGCAGTTATTCCTTCTATAGTTACATCACCTATCTTTGAGACTTCATCTTCACCCTCTATAAAGGCTAATAAATCTATTAAGAAATCTACGTTTAATAAATCTATGGATAGCCTGTCTATTTCAAGTTCATCTTCTTCTAATTCATCTTCATCAAAGTTTTCTTCTAAGAAGTCCACATCCAGTACATTGGTGCTTTTAGTGTTTTGTTCATCAACGGCTTCTTGTACTTCATCTGGCGGATTAACTATCAGAAGGTTATTAATGAAGTTTAAGGTCATATTTACTAAAGTAACTGGTTTAGTAGGGGGTGCTTCAGAAACGCTTACCATAGTCGCCTGAAAGGGCTGATTTAATATTTCTATACCTGCTGCTGTTTCTACTGTTATTTCTCCTGAACTCGTTCCATCTTCATTTGGAAGCAATATAATAAGAGATCTTCCTATCTCATCTACTGTCGTTGTAAAATCTGTTCCACGAATTGAGATGTCGGCACTTGGAGTTTTAATAGATATATTCTTTTTATCTATTCTGCCCAGTTTCCCAGTAATAAACCTAGCTGTTCCACCAGCCATTCTAAGAGCTAATTTAGATTTACTAGGATTAGGGTCATAAATGTATTCATCTACAACTATTTTGGAATGTTCCGTCAGTTTAATAACAGAATCATCTAAGAACTGTATAGCCATACGACCATTGCCAGTACGTACATCATCATTACTGAGTATGCCTAGAGATAGTTCAGCTAATAGCTTATCTCCGTTTTGACTGCGTAACACCTCTCCATTGCCACGCAGTTCAGATATAGAACCTATATCCGCATATAAAGAACTAGATACTAACCCTATTAGCAACCAGTAGTGCATTGGTCAATATTAATAACACCGCTTGTGGAAGCAGCGACTATATTGATTGTGTCCGTTACACCTGATGCGCTTGTGGTTTGGTCAATGTCTATATTGTTACTATCACCAGTTATGCTAGCCGTTATTGATTTATCGTCAGTTCCAATCTGAGTTACATCAATGTCATTTGAGTTACCATCAATAGTCCAATTATTGACTGCGCCTATAACCTCACTTCTGATGTTTAAATCATTGGTGTTACCAGTTATAACGGCATCAAAGTTTCCGCCTGTAGCAGCACTTGTACTACCTTGCAACCAAGTCAATACGTTAGTATTACCTGTTGCACTATAGTCAAAGTCAGAACTTGTCACAGCACCACTGCCACCAGCGGTTATTGTTGACGTATTCGAGTCTCCGATTTGGTACATAGTCCAGCTAGAACTTGCTGCTTGAGCAATGGCATTAGCTAAAGTATTAGTATTACCCTGTTGTTTTATGTCAGCGGTTATTGATGCACCTGCAAAGGTAGACCTTGTACTTGACGTACCAACTTTGTTTGTATTTCCAATTTGGTCAATAGTCAGATTAAAAGCTCCACCGCCAGATTGTGTTAAATAAATATCATTATTCCCTGCGTACACGAAGCTTGTAGAAAGTAACAACAATACTTTAATTAGATTTTTCATTTTTCCTCCTCACTTAATAGTGAATAATCAAAATCCCATAATTGTTTTTCAAGACCTTCTTGTATTAACGAATAAACTGCCGTCTCGATAGCAGATCTCGTTGCATAGCCTGTAGCTTCTGTTTGTGTATATCCTGTTTCTATCTCCACTAGCTCTGTACCCAGTTCCGTGAATCTAAAAACATCTCTACTAACACCTGCACTCAGTATAGTTTTACTAACTGTTGTGTTTAACATAACTTCTCCTGTTTGAACTAATACTGCTCTAACAGAAACAGTTATGTCATCTTTTCGGTATTGGTTTGTATTACCAATACCTAAATATCTAGCACCATTTCCTCCAGTCATTATATCTGAATCGTAGGAAACGATACCGCCTTCCAAGATTATACCCGCATATAGGATAGGTTTCAGTTTATTAGCACCTTTTCCATCGTAAGTATCTCTTGTACTTTTAATTAATTGACGTTCTTTAGTTAGGTTGTTTAGCCCCACCCTTTCTACCACAACAAACCATTCCCCATCTCCCGCTTTTCTTAGAGCCTCTATTAAATAGTTTTCTGCTCCTTGCGTAACTGCTGTTGAAAATAGGGCCATTTTATTAGAGGGCTTACGTTGACCCGTTAAGTCTTTAAACTCATAGATAGCTATAACTGCTTTTTGATTTGGTTTTGGTAAATCTAATAATTTCTGTAAAGTTACTCTTTCTACCCTGGCTTCTTCAGGGCAAGTAAGTCCATATATCAAACACTTATCTGCTCTAGGTGGTGCAAATGAAGCGCAACCTGTAACAGCTAGTATTAGAATTATATTCCACAGTCTGCGGTACATATCCCAAATATTCCTATCGGTATTACTATCTCAGTTATTGAGCCATCTTCTGCGATAACCGTTAAAGTTATGTATTCTCCATCATTAGAGAATGATATTTGATTCCCTTCTAATTCTATTGTTCCACCAGTACCGCCATCTTCATCAAACAACATATCAGATATATCCCTTGAAAGATTACTGAAGATACGGCTTTGTAGATTGTTTAAAAACTTATTGAGTGTGCTGTTCTCTATTTCTCTTTCTATCTCTTCCAGTTCTGATTGGATCTTCTCTGCCAATTCTTCACGCCTTTTAGTCTCTTGTTCATCAATGGTTAAATAGTGTGCAGATGTACCCACCCCACTAAAACTAGGATTCTTAAATTCATGGGTTAGCGGAGAACTTTCTACATCATTAGTAAAAAAAGCAATACCGAACATAACAACCAAAGCAACAAACATTGCTGATGCAAATAATATATCGTCAGGTCTTTTTTGGGTTTTCTTTTTCATCTTGCTCTTTAAGCTCTAAAACAGTATTAACTTTCTGCTGTAATCGTATCATATCTTGGTCTAGCAAGCGTAATTGGTCGGTTAAGCGTATTATGGTGGATTTCATTTCAGCAACAGCTGGATCAATTTCATTGGTTATGGTTTGCCATACGAAATAAACAAAATAACCAAGCCCAACAACCATTACTACAGGAAATCCAAAATCAGATACAATCTGAACTATGTCCATTAGTCTCTACGTGCGTCTATACTGCCATCTTCTACAAAATTCTCTGCCCTTGCTATACGTTCTAAGTCTGGCGGAAGATTTAATGCACTAGATACGCTTGTATCAATACGTATGATGTCATTATTCATAGTAGACGCTCTTGTAATTAACATTTTAGAAATCCCCTGAATGGTTTTGATCTCATCAACAAGACCATTCATCATTTGCTTCATTACTAAAAATATAAAAAAGGCCATAATAAGACCAGAAGCTATTGGAAGTCCTAATTCAGCGATCAGATTGAACGCTTCCAAATTTAATCCTCGCCTTTAAATTTTTTGCTTTGTCCTGATGTTCCTGCATAAATACCAAAAACCGCTGCCATAGCCCCTACAACTACAGAAACTAACCCAGCTTGTTCCAAGTTTGGTTCAGAAATATCCATAAACCAAGTGACCACTTTATATAAAAGTACAATATAAACACTTACGAAAACTCTAGGAAATATCCTCCAAGCGTCTATAGTTTTTGCTAGATGTACCCACTTTTGAAAAGGATTTAAAGATAAATTGTTTGGAGTTACATCTATATCTAGCTCCAATTTCTTTTTTATTACAGGTTCCGTTTTTATTTCTTCTTCTATCATAAAAATTTAGCCAAAACTACGGCCCCAGCTATAAAGGGGTAAACTCCCCAAATGAGCGATTCTAAACGCTTAAATTTAGCAGATCCTTCGTCTAACCGTTTTTCAATATATTCATACCTGATAGCGCACTCTCTTTCATGTGTGCGTATTTCGGTTAAAGGATCTGGTACAACTGACATTAATCTTCTTTTTTTACTTCAACAGTAGTATAAGCTTCATCTACATCAGGGGTTGAAGGATCATCAGCAACAAATTGGCCTTTTTCAGTCCTGGCCCTGACCTTCTTATCTTCAACACCCCTGACATCTTGCCAGAATTTTTTAATAGTGTCTTTGTATGTTTGTGGCAGCCAGCTCATTTTTGTTTCGCCTTACCTATGTTAAGAGCAAGCAAATCAATAAACTTATACAGCTTACCAATCCACACATCATCTTTAGGTGTAGGCGTTGAGGCCGCTATAAAACTAGCAACAGTTACAATTATGGTTATCCAAGTTATTGCATTAACTATCATTTCCATTTTCTTCTCCTTCTGTTTCTGTTGGTTGTTCAGATACATCCCAACAATTAAGGTTGGAAGCTACTGTTCGTCTTTCGCCTTCTCCCTTAAAAGGATATACCATGTGTTGCAACCAAGAAGGGAAAACCAACAACTTCCCTACTTGTGGTTGCATAACAAAAGACTGCGGTGGTCGCAATCTATCTGTGTCCATTAATTGATTCAATCCATAATTAAAAGCTATATAACCATCACAATCACCAGACGCATTGTATAAAGAATAATTGCCATCGCCAGCAGTCGGTTGATCTAATATTTGTTGTGGCACTTTAGTCCAACCAGTAGTGGATATACCCATAATTGTTTTAGTGCCGTGATCGTGTATAGGATTGTAGTCTCCTTCATAGCTGTGTACTGACCAAGTTTCATCTACAGCTACAGCTTTAGGTGCTTTTAACCTTGAGCCTGTTTGTTGTGAAAAAAAGTTAATATAATCTGCTCCTAAAGAACTTATAAGCTGATTGTATTCTTTTAATCTAGGATCATTATTATCCATTAATAACTGTTCGCCTTGCGTTATTTGTCCAACTAAAGTATTAGCTAATGAATTTTTATTTTCATCTTCAACGTATTCGTCAAGATAATCATTCAAGTCCTTAACCATACCTTCTGGCATTTCTGTCTCCATGACAAAAACACTGGGCATATTATGTACTGTTACTTCAGCCATTAACTAGGTACGCTAAATGCTTCGTCAGGTACTGGTTCACTAGGTGGGTTCGTAATAACTGAATCTACTTGACTAGCAAATACTGCATCCCATTGAGATACAGGACATAGTGCTACTAAGTCTGCATTACTAAACGAACTTTTTGCTGCTTTAGTAAAGTTACTTGTTACTGCTCCCGTTATTGGGTCAGTATCTGAAGCGTTTACGTCTTCACTAAACGTACTGGTATAGTACGTTGCATCGCCTTCGCTGTCGTTTTCGTACTGCATTTCCAAATGCCATTTTTCCACTTTACTAGATTTGACATAAGGAATGGTTTTTATTAATTTTTTAGTTACTGCCATTTTTTTCTCCTTTATTTAAGATTCTAACGCTGCGACTCTAGCAGTCAACGCATCTATTTTATCATCAGCTTCTTGCAAAGCTTTAACTAGAATTGGTACAAACTTACTGTATTGTAACCCATATTGTTTTTCATCTTCTGTTAAAGAAACAGTCAGATTTTTTTTGTCTGCTATTTTATATCCCGCAGCTTCTTCTAAAGCTAAAACTGCTTGAGCCTTAAAACCTATATCTAACCAATCTTCTTTATGAGTCCCGTCTGGTGTTTGAGCATTAAGGTCATAATCATCAGCAGTTTTATCACCATACTTAGAACGCTTATCCCATTTATAAGTAAAAGGTTCTAAAGCATTTACAAAATTAAGACCTAAATCTAAAGCTGTAAAGTCTGTTTTATCACGTTCATCAGAAGCTATTGTCCAATCTACTTGAATGTGAGCATTACCTATATTTTCATCACCCACAAAAATAGCATTACTTCCAGTAGTATTATTACCTCCAGGACTTCCTGTAATGCCTGCCTCTTTTCCGAGAAATGTAACATTTGAACCTGTTGTATGTGAAGCACCTGCTTGTTTACCTAATCCAGTACAAGAATGTGCAGTACTAGCTACATTTAATGAAGCATACCCTACTGATACGTTTGAGTGTCCTGTAGATAAAGATTGTGCACTAAAACTTCCCAGAGCACTATTATAACTACCAGTTGTGGTATCATTTATCGAATCTTTACCTACTGCTGTGTTATATTCGGCTGTTGTATTAGCAGCTAAAGCACCATTACCTATACCTGTATTACCTTGTCCAGTAGTATTTGCGGTTAAAGCACCATATCCAACAGCAGTACCACTACTTGCTGTGGTATTGGCTGCTAAAGCAGCATAACCAAGTCCTGTATTATTTGATGCAGTTGTGTTTGAGCCTAAAGAAGCATATCCAATACTAGTATTAGAAGCTCCTGTAGTAGTTGCATCACCCGCACCTCCACCAATAAATGTGTTTTGTACGCCTGTTGTTATTGCAGCACCCGCACCACTTCCAAGTAATGTAGCCCAAGTAGCCGTAGTTACTGCTGCTCCCGCACCTTTACCAACTGCTGTGTTTTCTGAACCTGTGGTGTTTGATGCTAAAGCCTCTTTACCTACTGCTGTGTTGTTATTAGCAGTCGTGTTAGCTTTTAAAGCATCTCCACCAATCGCAACATTATCTGCTCCTGTCGTGTTGTTGTAAAAACTTTCAAAACCCATAGATACATTGCTTGTACCAGTTGTTGTTCCGTAACCTGAAGATGCTCCGACTGCCGTGTTGTAAGCACCAGTTGTTTGGCTTGTTAAAGCATTTGTTCCTATTGCTGTGGTGCTTGCACCAGTCGTATTAGCGTCTAAAGCTGCTCTACCTATTGCTATGTTATTAGCACCAGTTGTGTTGTTTTGTAAAGCACTTGAACCTATTGCTACGTTATAATTTGCTGTAGTAGTCGATGCTCCTGCATAATAACCAAGAAAAGTATTTTCTATTCCTGTGGTTACAGCACCTCCTGCTTCATATCCTACTACTACGCTATCACTTCCAGTTGTAGCAACATCCATTGCTTGATAACCAATAATTACGTTTCTTTGTCCAGTTGTTAAATCATTAGCTGCACTAAATCCCATAACTGTATTACCATCACCAGAAGTTAAAGCCGCAAAGACATCAACACCTACACCTGTATTATAGTTAGCAGCATCAATAGTTCCCGTAGCATTATCACCAAACATTATTGAAGAAGTACCAAACGCTTTGTAATTTAATGCTGAACCATTAATAGTTAATGCGTCTGTTTCTGTAGTTCCGTCTACGTCTATAGAACCAGCTAAGTCTATATCCCCACCTATGGTTACATCATCCGTAACTGTTAAATCGTCTTGTACTTTTAAATCTACAGCAGAAATACTAGCTAGTGCATCTACCATAGCACCACCAGCACCAGCACCATCAGCATAAATAATTTTAGTATCGCCAGCAGGTATTGTTATATTTGCACCTGTGCCTTGACTTATAACTAAGTTCTGCGAACCTGTTGTAGCGTTTTCTATAAACCACAGTTTAGATACTGTGTTTGGTCCAATAGTTACAGTACAAGCAGAATCTAAAGCACCTGTGTATTTAAGAAACATAGACCTACCAGGGTCAGTAGCTCCATCTGCAATAGTAGTCGTATGCGTATCAGCATTAGTTGTTATTGCTTCTGTGCCATAACTAAATGCTTCTGCTATTAATTCTAAGTTTGTATTTGTAGTCGTACCCCAAGTTCCTGACGCATCACCTGTCGCCATTTCGTTGAGTCTTAAATCATTTACGTATGTACTAGCCATTTTTTAAATCTCCGTTTCGATTATATTACCTTTTTACTATATAGTTAAGCAACTTCTTCCCAGTCTGGATCCTGAGTTTCAGTTATATCTTCCCAACCTGGACTTTGGGACTCGTTAATATCTTCCCATCTAGGGGTTTGTGATTCATCTATTAAACTCCAAACAAAAGGTGAACCAAGTTCTCCAGTTGCAGCCGATAAGGTTACAGAAGTGTTAGCGGCTGAATTAGTTGTAACAGATCCAACATTTCCAACAGCGGACACACCATCTACATTAAATCTAACGTTGTGATGAATAGTTACAGAACCTACAGATCCTGTTGCACTAACTCCAGATACAGGAACATTTGCCTCACCATCGACATCTACTGAGACGGCACCAAGCGTTCCTACAGCGGTTGGCAGAGTAGCCACTGCCTGACCGTTAACTCCTACGCCTGATATAGCTCCAGTAGCTGACTGTCCAGTAGGCGTTACATTTGCTTCTGCATCAATAGAAGGTGTTCCTAAAGCAGATGTAGCAGATTGGCCAGATGGTGTGAAATTGGCTTCAGCATCTATACTTACAGATCCTATTGCGCTGGTTCCTGATTGTCCTGTAATAGCTATATTGGCTTCACAATCAAAAGTAGGTGTACCTACTGCTCCAGTACCTGCTTGGCCTGAAACAGTAATATTGTTATCACATTTAAGAGTTACAGTACCTAAAGCAGATGTAGCTGCGCTTGGTGCTGTAAGCGTGACAGGATTAGGTTCGCCCCACGTATCCGACCCCCAGGTTCCGCGACCCCAGCCTGTTATATCAGCCACAGGCTATTTAAGCGATTCTTATAATCGCTGTAGATGCCGCAGCTGCTGGAAATACAATTGTAAAGTCTCCAGCGGTAGAAGTTTTATCTCCACCAAAATCAATTGTAGCAACAGATTTGTCACTATTAGTGTCGTTATAAATTAAACAACCTCTTGCTGTTACTGTTGCTGTTCCAAATGTTAAGTCAGCAAAATCAGTAAATCCTGTAGTACCGCCGCTTGTTGGTGCAACTTTAGTTAAAGCGGCTCCGCCTGCTGTATAGTTAGTACCGCTTACTTCTTGTGAAGTTGAATAAGCAGTTGTAGTTGCTCCCATAGTGGCCGAACTTGTATATAAAGCAAGTTTAAAAGCATTACCGTTAGTAGCAAAGTTGTGCGTTGCTGTTAACAGTTCTGTTTTAAAACTTGTAGTTAATGTAGATGTGATAGCCATATTTATATCCTTTTAATAATTTTAACAAGATTTTCTTCTCCTGCTTGTAATAGCTCTTGAATTAAACTTGCCTTGTAAGATTTTATAGCATTATTCAAGTAAATCAAACATACTCCATAAATTAAATCTCTATAAGCCCTAGCTTGCTCTTTTATATGAGGTTCATTATTATCAGAAACCCCGCATATTTTGTCAGTTAACTGCTCTGCCCAGAACTCAGGAGGGTGTCCTCCATAATTAGTAGTGGCAACTTCTACTAATCCTAGCTCTGGTAAACCCTCTGGCGTTATCTTATCTACCATTTTTTAGGATCCCCTGCCTTAGATTCTTTAAGATGGCTATCGTATCTATCCATATACATTACTTTTTGTTCTTGTTCGCCCCTTTCTATTTGGCTTTTGTTAAATACACGTAGTTTGTTTTCGTCATCATGGACAATTACTTTAGGATCATCTAAACGGTGATAACCATATAATTTGTCTTCTACAGGAATTGATGTATCTAGTAATGTTGAAGAATTAGCTATTTCTACTAACATACCTTCGTTTTGGCATTTAGAAAGCCAAAATTCCACACATCCTCTACCAGCTTCTGCAAAATTTAAGTTTCCTGTATAAGTAAAATCAACGCCAAACATTTTAAGACAACCAACTTTATTCCAAAGGGCAAAAGCTATAGCGTATGCAACTGTATTGTTCAAATAGTAACAATTTAAGTCTCTCACTACTTCCTCTACTGGGAATAACACTAAACCTGGTGCGCGTTTATCTAATTCACAGGTATAAATTGGTCCTTCATGCGTTTTCAGTATCTTTTTCATTGATTCAGTCTGTCCACCAGCGTCTTCACTATCGAAAAAACGACTTGATGGGTCTAACATAAAGATTCTGTCGTGAAATATGACGTCAGCTACGGCATTTATTGCCCAAACTTCGTCAAAATGGACACCGTGTGATTTTGCAAGATTGTAATCAAACCAACTTCGGCCCATGCCTACTATTGCTACCGTCTTGCCCTCAAGTTTCTTGATAGGCTTCATACTTTCTCCTTTTATTAACTTACTTGAGAACGAAGTGAATCATAGCGATATTCGTCTCGCCTTCCTCTAGCTTCAGCTCTATTCTTCAATCTAGCTATTTCTTGTTGGAATCTAGTTTCGTAAGTGTTGAGTAAATCTGGTTCACCCTTCATAAAAGTATAAGCCTCGACTAGCGAGCCATATAGAAGCCCTTCTCTTGCGTTTTGCGAAAGCCACGTGCCAGAAGTGGTACTTACTAGGCTATTTGGCTTATAGAGATAATGCAGTTCTACTGAATAATCAGCATCTGGTAATGGCGCGACAACGATAGTAGTACCAGCACTTGTAGAAGTGTCGTATTCCTTATCAAAGTCAGCGTAATATAAAGGCAGTCCTCTAAGACTGTTATCAGTTATATCAGGAGTATATTCCTGCATAAAACTGGGGTGTTTTTTTTGCAAAAATTGATAATCACTAGAACTATCAATAACTGCTAAAGAGAAACTCAAGACAAAATCTGTCGGACACGTTAAAAAACGACTTCCTGTAGTTAGATTACCTGTTTGATTTTTTCTAAAAAAATCTGACTGTACCAAGTTAAATATACGATCTTCTGCATTTTTAACAAAATCTGGAATCGTAGTATTAAACGTAGATTCATTATTATCTGTAAAATTTTGAATTAAAGTATATAACTCGCTATAGGTCATATTGTAATTGTAACGCTTCCAACCGAAGCTGTCATTTCTGTTATTGTAAAATTAGTACCCAATATTGCAGGGTTCATTGATAAAAAATTATTACTGGTAGCGCTAAAAGTATTGGCGTCACTGACCACCACAAATCCCTCTCCAACCTCTACGTCATTGCTAGGTCTCGGATTATATAAAGCCTCTGGATCGGTTACTATGGGAGTGGGATCAAGTTGCGGGGCCTTTGGTTCAAAACATTCAGGACATGTTTTTAATTTATTCCACTCTTGCCTTAAATCACTTAATTTATATTCAAATCCACAGCGATCACAAATACCTAAAGCAAATTTACCTAAAGAATAAGCCATTAATAATTACTTCTCATTGAAGGTTTTAAGCGAACAGAGGCCCTATCTTCATCCTGGTCGGAAGCTCTTTGAAATTCTTCTTCGTACAATCCTTTAAGTAATTGAGTCTTTTCTGGCGCTCTTTTAACAGATAAATAATAAGCTAAACCAGCAGCAAAACATGGATAAAATCTAAATGGCATATCCATAGTATTAATAGCTGTATCAGCATCGTCCATTCTAACCAGTTTATTAAAAACCAATACATCCGTAGAGTTTTCTGGAGTGGGCCATACTTTAATAGCTGGTGTAGTTAATTTGTCAAAAAAGAATTGAGATGGTCTCCCTTCTGTTGATTTTGTAGGTATGTTTAAATATTCAGAACGACTAATTCTACCTATACTTGTATCCGTAACTGTACTATTAATAGTACGACGAACTACCATATCTAGTAAATCAATAACATTTGCATTTAATGGGTATGAATTAGTACCCTCAGTAACGGTCTGCGTAGCCTGTTCTATAGTCCATTGATTTAATCCTCTGTTTGCCCATTCAGCTAACATTAAATTAATAGATCTTTTAGCGGTTTTTAGATCATATCCTGTACGTAATTCAAGACCACAACGTTCAAATGCCTCTTCTATAAACTCAGTTACATTGGGTTCAAAATCTGTACTTCCTGAAAGTGCCATTAGTCGTCCTCTGTATATAGATTATCAAAAATTCTGTTTATATCCAACGTATAGTCTAAATCAGATTTTGAATAATGTATATGTGCAGATGGTTTAAAATCAGGTGCGCCCGATCCAGTTTCAAACCAAGCGGGATGAGTGACCCTGACGCGATTGTTTGGTAACGCTACTATATTGCCCGTCCATTCTCCTGCATCTAATAACTCTAAAACGTGACTTTGTTTATGTTGGGCAGGGTCATCAGCTATTTCATTTTCAGCATAATCCACAGTAAACATATATTTAGCTGGATAAAAATTACCATCTATCTTTGCCATCCAAGGACAAGGTGTAGCTCTATCTATAACGTAAACTGCATGGTAGTGTGAGGAACAATCCCAAGGTTGAGCATCGTGAACTGCCATAGGCTCTGGCCATTCTTTAAAAGGAGTATCTCCAACAAGAGCTGTTATTGGCATCCTAGCCCACATAGCGCCCCCATGAACTGTATCTTCTTCTTCTCCTTCAGCTTCTATACCTGTAAATATAACTTGAAAACTTAAACAACGACACGGCATAGTCGTAACAGCAACAACCATAGCGTGTAAAAACTCGCCATGATATTTTTCGTGATTATGTGTGTATTCTTTTCTAACCCAGCATTTAAAATGTGGGATATTGCTTTGTAAGTAAGCCACTAATTACTTTTATTAACTTTTCCGCCTTTCTTATAACCTTTAGACTTCATTGGACCACCTCTTTTCATCCCCTTGGATTTCATCGGACCGCCCCTTTTCATGCCTTTAGATTTTATAGGTCCACCTTTTTTCATCCCTTTGGACTTTATTGGACCTCCAACTGCGTACCCTTTTGTTCTCTTAAACATAGTAAACCTTTATTTTTTAGTAGATTTCTTTTTTGTTGCCTTTTTAGCAGGCGTTTTCTTTTTAGCAGGCGCCTTTTTCTTTGGCATGTTCAAATAAATCCTGGTTTCTTCAACAGGCTCATCTGGCCTTACTTTGGCATTTTGTCTTGCCTTCAACTTAGCTTCCATTTTTTTATCTGCTTTTGTAGCCATTTTTTTCTCCTAAGATATAGTCGTTACTTTACGACGATTATTCATAACTTTACCACACCCTTTTGCTATGAATCCATTTTTTTTACTTTTATTATTTTTTCTATTTACAACGTCACCTGTTGCCATTGAAACTCTTGCCTTTTTAGTATTTGCTACTACTGTTTTTCCTTTTGCACCCGCAGCTTTTTTCTTACGTGCAGTTTTGGCACGTTCTGCTTTAGATAGACTTTGAGCTTTGGCTTTTGGCAAACATCTATCTGGATTTTTTTTATTTTTACTGGTCCCACATGGTCCTTTGATAGAACCATCAGCCTCAATCCTAACCCAGTTTTGTTCGCGCCATTGCTTTAATTGACCCATTATCTCAACCTATTTGACATTACTCTGCCTTGTCCTCTGACGTTAAATACCAATCCCCCCTCTGCCTTTTTAACTCTTTTCTTTTTTTTAGAGCCTTTTGCATAGTTTGGATCTTTACAGTATTTAGATGCGGCCATATTTGCATAAGCTGAAGGATACGTATCAAATGTACGTTTTGCCCAAGCTTTACCAGATGGACATATTTTGCCGCCGCTTTTAGCTTTTGCCATTTAACATCTCCATTGTCTTCTTGACCAATAATTAGCTTTAGTTCTATCGTCCCCTAAATTCTTACTACGAGCGCAGTAAGCTTTTCTTTTTTTAGGATTACTAGGATGCGCGCCTAATTTTGGATCGCCAAAAGTTACACGTTTAACTTTTCCAGAAGAAGGCACTCTAACAAAAACTTCCCTTGTTTTCTTACCGAACCCAGGAGAACCCTTTGAGATTCTCCTTGGTTTGTTCAGAGTTACTGTCTTACCTCTGTATTCAGCCATATTTAGCTGTATTCTTTTATAAGCGTTAAAACTATAACATACGAATCACCACTTGCATGGCCTGTGGTTGTAAGCTTAATGTCTCCTGTTTTACCAGAAGCCGCAGCAGTATTTTGTATACCACCAAACTCTGAAAAGTCCTCATCTGTTGTGTAATCTGAATTTAGATCCCAACAAATAGTATTTGTAGTCGCATGCCATAGAAGTTTTACGCTCATACCAAAAGTAGAATAGACAATCTTTGCAAGCTTAACACCTGTGCAAGTTTGACCATTAGCGCTGTTAGTAGCTAAAGCACTAACGTCTACTTTTGTAACTGCACTTTCACCAGTGCCGTCAGACGTATTGGTTAGCTGTATAACAGCTATTCTATCGCCATCTTGAATTGTTGTTGATGTTACTGCATCTGCCATTGTTTACTCCTATCTTTCTATCAATACGTTAACGTAATCAATAGTCATAGTTTGCGCCGAAGCTTCACCATTTTGAATACCAAACGAAACTGTTAATTCTTCATCGTTAGGTAAGTTAGTGTTAGCAACCGCAACAGGTTCTGCATTATTTATTGAATAATAAACATAACCTCTAGTGGAATCAATAAACCAAGTAGTTGTAATAAAAGTATCGTCAGCCATTGTAGCTACATCTTCTGTAGTAGTTGCACTGTTATCTTTCTCAACTAAGAAATCTAACCCTGCGTCACCATCGGCAGAAATAAAGAAAACACCGTCTGTTGTATCAAGAGGTGTTGTGTCTGTAATACCAAGACCCATCACAAAGTCTGATTGGTCTACATCATTTACTTTAAATCTAGCAGAAAAGAAAGCATTTTTACCTGTGCCTAGTGTAAAGGCTTCGCCTTTAAGCTGTAAAAAGTCTAAATCATTATCTCCCGCTGCATTGGTAAGCAATAAAGCGCCGCCAGCTGAAGAAGTGACTGCTTCAGTCGCGCTTCCTGTACCAGCTTCAGTTGTAGTGATTGTCCAGTCTCCTGAATTGTACGTCATAAAGTCATTAAAATAACCGTAGTACGTTTGGTCCGAAGGATATGGTTGAAACATAGGCAAGTTTTTCTTGTTCTTAGATGCAACAGTATTACCCGCCCATAATATTAAGTTTTGGAAATGTGGATTAGCCATTATGAACTCCTTATATTTGTATTAATGGAAACTGATAAATCAGTCCTCATTAAGCTAATTAAACACCTAATCTATATTACTCCCAATTTTTAAAAAAATAAACCTTTTATAGATAGATAAAAAAAGGGCAGTCGAAACTGCCCTTAGTAATAGTTGAGTTAAAAACGCTATTACCAATCGTTCTAATTAAGCTCCCTGAGAACCGTATACAGCTCTAAAGTTAGAATATCCAAATGAATATCTTTCTCTAGCTTTGTATCTCATGTTACCAGTGTCGAAATCTCCCTCTAATGCCGTAGACATTGGTGATCTTTCAAAATGCTTGAATCCATCAGGACAATCAGTCTTGATGAAGAAAGCATCTGTATCAGTTAAATAGTGATTAACTACATAACCATCAGGTAACATTCCCATGTTTTTGACAGCGTTAATGTCGTTGTCAGACGTTCCTACTCTCCCTGGAGATTGTAGTAGTCTGTCAGCAACAAATTGAAGTTGAGGTGGAACAATTAGTTTCATTCCTCTCAAAGCAATTGCTAAACCTCTATCATCAGTAAACGTTGAAATATTAATCAACGCATCTTCTAATGAAGTTTCATTCAAATCTGCCATAGTAGTTGCACGGTTAGCTAAAGAACCGCCTCCCCCTAGAGGGTGGTCAGTTGCTATTAAAACTTTACCGTCACCACCTGTAGTATCAAACGCATTGTTTAATACAGCAGCAGCTTTGATTTGTTTAGTATTTGCCATAGATCTTGCAAGAGCCTTAGTGTATCTAGCACCAAGTCTGTCATACAAGTTATCTTCAACAGCTTCTTCAGTTAAAGCAAAAGCTAACGCTACAGTTTCGTGTGTGTAACGTGAAGTGTAGCCTTCGTTAGCGTTATCGAACCTAACGCCTGTTCCTTCAGCTTTTACTTCAGCATTACCGAAACCAGAAATTAGAACTTCTTCTTCAAACGCTCTGTCAGAAGATTCAGTTTCAAAAATTTCAGCATGTTCAGCTTCATACCTAGAGTATTCCATCCCAAAAAGGGCGTTTAATCCAGGCTCTAGTTCCTTCGCAAGTTGCGATCTGTTAATTGCCATTATTATACTCCCGTTACTGTGGTATAGAAATGCTCATTAATATATACGATTGCGTTTATATTAGCTGAACCCGTTGTGCTGTTTGATGGATCAGTAGAGAATCCTACGATTCTAAACTGAGCAGTAGTAGCTGCTGTGGTTGAGGAAATCTCAGCCGCAGACATACCAGTTTTTGTAGAGCCAGAAGTGTAAGCCAACTCAACGTTGTTACCTACAGCAGTTTGCGCTAAAGAACCAGTGCATTGTACTTCAAACAGAGTGTCGGGATCATCATCAACAAAAGCAACAATATCAGAAGATGCTGTAGTTGTTGGAAAGTAAGATGAAAACACTACGTCTCCACTACTATCTGTATATTTACATCCTCTGAATATTCCCAATAAAGTTGTTGCAGCACCAGCTACTAAAATAGTACCAGTGTTTAACATCTTGACTGGGTCGCCCGAAAAGATATTTCCAGTTGCGCCAGTTGCAATACTATACTCAGTGACTCCGCCGTTTGCGACGCCGCCACCTTTTTTGCCTACTGATCGAAACCCGAAAGGTGCATCTTTATTTGCCATAATAAGTATCCTTTATTCAGTCAGTTATATTTAAGTGATAACCTTTATTCTCGATTACCACCACCAAAAGTTACGCTTGTTTTTCTCTCTGGTCGTAAGATCGGAGAGGCTGGGTCAGACTCCTGCATTAAATCATTGTCAACCGCGTCTTGTTGCGTTTGAGCGCGTCCTTGAAAATAGGCGTTTCTTTCTTGTCGCGTTTCATTAGGAATCTTGGCCAAAAGCAAACCACCCACGGATACCACACCTGCATGCCTTCCATCGTCAAGCGTGGGAAGTTCAAATCCATCTAACTCTTCAGCTTTAACAAGGTCGAAACCTTCTCTTAGCCTAGAAGTCACATTTTTTCTATCTTCCTGTCCAACAATTTCGGCCCTAATCCACCTGTAGGAATAACCTTCAGGTGCAGGTGGTGTCTCCAACATAGATGGGGGACGCCAAGGTTTGCGAGCAGTATCTTTAGCTCGAGTTTCAGCAGAACGTGGTGTTCTGTTTTCAGTAGATGCTTGCGCATCAATTGATTCATTTAATTCTTTTTTATCTGTCATTTGTTTACCTTCTTATATGTTTTGCATATTCTTTTAACGGTACATTCAAACGACGTGCCATTTCGACTTCACTCTTAGTGAGCTTTACTTGTCGTTTGCGTCCAGAGCTTTCGGATCTTCCTGCTGGGGCAACTGTTTGTTGCATTTTCCCTTTAGTCTGGACCTCTCCACCATCATTAAACTTATGTGGAAATTCAGCTCTTATACGTTTATCTATTTCAGTATAGTACGAAGAATCATTTGTATCAAACCCTTCTTCCTCTACTAAATTTTTATGAATGTTAAAAGCCACTAAAGTCATAGCCTCATCTTCACCAAACCATTCATTTTTATTGGCCCAATCTTCAGCAGCTGGATCAGGTGTTTGCGCGGGTTGATTTGATGGCATTTGGGGCTGTTGATATTCTTGATATTGAGTAGTTGGTTCAACAGTCATCTTGGTGTTAGCCAATTTACTTTCCTCTACTGTAATTTTATCAAGTATGTCTTGAGCTTTAGTTACTTTATCCCAGTCTTGATCTTGATACGCAGATTTCAAAACAGAATTGGCTTGCGCCCTTTGTGCTTTTAATCTACTTTCAGCTTCAGACTGATAATTTTGATTAATTTGAGTGCTACTTTGCTTTAACGTTTCATTTTCGTTTTGCAAATTTCTAGCATATTCATAAGCAGACTCAGCAGCGCGCTCTTGTTCGCGCATCTTCTTAGTCAGCGTTTTTATACGCTTTTGCACATTTTTAGAATAACTCTCTAATTCATCTTGCTCTTTAGCTTCAACTTCAGCTTCTTCTGAAACATCTTCTATAGGAGCAACCTCTTCTTGAGAATCGTCTTTACTTTCTTCTTCTAGTTCAACAACTTCAGTAGGTTCTTGAACCTCTTCAATTTCTTCAACTTTTTCAGTTTCTTGCATGATATTTCCTCATGTTTAGACACTAACTATATCGTCAGGGTCATCTATGGTTGCGATGACTTCATCATCGTTAATAATACGGCACTCTGCATCATCACCAAGTTTAAACCTAGCTCCAGCATATCTGCCAATTAATACCCATTGTTTTTCTTGGCACCACGGGGTATTGCCAAATTTGTTCTGGTCTGAATAGCACAAAGGACCCATTTTCACCACATAAGCAACAACGGTTGCTAACGATTCTCTATCAATGGTTTCTTGCGCTAATACAATACCACCTTTAGAAACGGCCCTTCCTCTGTATGGAAGAATTAACATTCTCCACCCTGAAGGTTGAGGCATGCGATCTAAAAATGATTTATCTAATAGTGTGGGATCTAAAACACGTTCGTCTGATTTGACGTACGCTTCTTCAATTTCTGACTTGTTTTCTTCAATCGACTCTTCTTCTGTTTCCTCGACTTCTCTTGCGATATGGTCAGGTACTAATACCTTGCTCATCGTTTTCAACACTCCTTTTCAGCAATTCCCTTATTTCTGTTTCTACGTCCTCGAGGGAATTGTAACGACCACGTAGATAATTGTATTCATCATAGTCTTTGGCACCATTCATAATCAAACTTTCTAAGTCTGATTTTTTTTCAGCAATTTGCTTTAACAGCAAATCAGATACCCAAAGAGGTTCCATTAATAAATACCAGAAAACTTGCCGCCGTATTCAGCAGCACCCATTCCTCTTGCCTTACCTTTACCTGTGCCTGGAGTGGCTTTGGTACTGGCAGAAAAAGATTTACTTTTACGAGTCACAACGTTTCCTTTATTAGAATACGATTGTTTGCCGTCTAAAGTTTTAGGTGTTTTCTGTTCGCTTACTTTTACTCTATTAATCATAATTATAGTTGTTTAAGTCCAATATCAATTAATTTTAGTTCTTTTTGTTGATCGAGTCTATCTTTTGTCGTTTCATCTTTCATAACTGCGATGTCACGTTGCGCATCAATACGCTCTCTATCTATTTGATCTTGTCTAGCTTGGTCCATAGATCGCTGTTCTTCTCTCATTACAAATTGCTGTTGCTCTTGATTGAGTTGCTGTCCTTTAAGTGCTAATTCTTGCTTTCTTATAGTTACTAAAGGATCTTCTTCTGGAGGTGTTCCTATTTGCTGAGAGAACTGAGTCATTAGCTCAGACATAATAGGTGCGCTGTATTGAGACAAAATATCATTTGCTTGCATTTGTAATTGTTGCGCTTCAACGGGTGCTACTTGTTGAACTTGTTGTTGCAATTGTTGATATTGTTGCATTACTTCAGGAGGCATTTGTTGTTGAGCAATACCATCTGCTTTCATCTGTAAATGTTGCATAATGTGAGAAATGATATTGGCCTGTACTTGCGCATTGGTTTGTACGGGTTGCAAGTTTAATAAAGTTACGTGAGCTGCAATATGTGCATCGTGATTCTGTTGCGGAAACGCTTGCGCGGGTTGGCCCATTAACAAAGCACTATTTTCCATACCAGCTTCTATAGGAGAAGGTTCATTTGGAGGAGGAGGTAACAATAAAGAATCAATATTATCCACACCTAAAGATGCGTACATTCTTCTATAAGCTTCATATACCCCACCTGGTCCGTGAATTTGTGGATTGGATTGCACCAATTGCATCATTTCTTGAGCCATTACTATACGTTGGCTAGTAGAAAAGATGTCTGGATTACTAACAGGGTAAATATCTATTCTTCCATCGAAGTCACTTTGCTTAATCTCGTTTTGCCCACCTGAGACTTGATAGGGATAGACTGGTGGCAAGCTTTGAGCAAAGATGTCTGCTAATAATCCAAACTCTTTTTTCTGAGCATTATGGAGACGCTTATGAATAGCGCTCAGAACTTTGGTAGACTTTTCCATAAGTGCCAAAGTGGTCCCAACGGGTGCTTGGGAGTTGCCTTCTCCTACAGCTATCTCAGCAATAGAAGCAAAGCGTTGTCCTGATTGGACTAATAATCCTAATAAATTAAGTAAAGTACCGCTTGGTTCTTTAAATGGTAGGGGTTGTATGGCTTCTCGTAAAGAACCTGCTGGTGCATCTACATCTCTAAATTCACCTGGTTGAATAGGTTCATCTTCGTTACGTATGCGGATGCCTCGAGTCTTGAAACCAGCAGGCAAATTGGAAAGCGTACCAGCATCTATTAATTGTCTAAGTATAGATGTGGAAGCTTTAGACAACCCACCAATCATGTGAGTTAGTCCGAAACCATAGAATCCTAATCCTGGAAGAAACTTAAAGTGAACGAAGTATTCAATTTTAGTTTTCATTGGGCTTTCAGGATTGAAGTTACGTCTTATAGACAATACGTTTTCAGTATTAGAGTCTATCGTTACGATGTAAGGCAATTTAACACCAGTTTCTTCCCCGTCTTGCCCTATATCCTCAAAACCTTCTAAATCTAAATTACAGTGAACTTCGTATAAAACGCACACCTCATCACTATCTGAAGAAGGTTCCATACCTTCTAATTTTTCTTTTTCAGTATCTAAGGAAGAATAATCGCTGGCCTCTTCTCCCGCTTGCATATCAAATTTCTTATAGAAACCAATAGCTTGTAACTTACGCACGTCATTCTCAGGCATCTTAATTACGTGAGTAATACGTGGGCAAGATTCTAAATCAGTAGTGTAATAAGGTACGATTAAATCTTCGGGTGCCACAAACTTAGATACAGGTCTTTGTAAATTTTCGTCGTAATAAACCTTTTTAAAAGCAGATCCAGCCAAAGGTAAATAAAACAACATTTGGTCTAAATCTTCATCGTACTCTTCCATAACGTGTACGATTTCATAATTCATAAATTCACGCACTCTTTGCGCTTGTTCTTCTACAGCCGCATTATAGGCACCCACTACTTGAGTTTTGACGGGACCGCCTGCGGGCAATAATTCTTTATAAGCCTGCGCTTGGAATTGAGTGACGGCTTCTCCCAATAAAGGATGAGTTACGCCTGAAGCACCCTCAAAGGGTTCAGAACGAGTTTCATCAAATTTCATACCGAGATATTTCAATCCGTCGGTATACGTTTTTTCCCAATCCTCTCTAGAAGATTTGTCATCTTCTATTGAAGCGGTTAAATCTATATAAATACGAGCTAACTCACTTTCAGAAATTACGTCAGCTAAGTTTTCATCAAACTCAGATGTCATTTGCATTTCTGGAGCAGGCCCTAATAAAGCGGATCCATCTTCTTGTATCTCTACGTCAGCTTCTTGCAGTCCCTCTAGAACTTCAATAATTTCACTGTCTAATTCGTCAGTATCCTGAGTGGTGGTCATATCCACCTCTTCAGGCATTTGATTAACTGGATCTGGTGTTTGTCTTTCTATCGCCATTAATAATAAACCCTTTGTCTAACGCCTCTATCCTCATCTTCGTAATCGGAATCTAAGCTCAAAAAGCCGCCTTCCCTAAAACGCATGATCGCTTGCGTCATAGTATCACATAAGTCATCGTTTTTACCAAAAGGAAAAGACGCACATTCTTCTATCATTTCTTCTGCAAACATACGATTGGGTGCGTACACCATACCTGCTTCAAAGACTGGGGCGACTGAGTGCATACGTGTGGTTTTATCATGGCCTCTAGTCGGCGAGTAATTAACAACAGGTATGCCCATACGTCGTAGTTCTTGCGTCAAAGGTGTACCTGAAGCTTTAGCTTCAATTAATACCATATCAGTCTCCCAATAATTGTACTCTCGCATTGCTATTTCTTTAAGTTCAGGAAAGTCCCAACGACCTTTTTGACAATCCAAAAGAATAATAGAATCGGGTGAATCGTCTGTTGGTCTGAAAACTCCCCAAGTAGATATGGCTGAGAAGTCAGCAGATTCTTTTCTAGAAAACGCAGTATCGTAACTTTGCATAATGTATTGCACGTTAGGTAAAGAATTATTTTCCCAACGTTGCCACCAATCTCTTTTTATAATTGAACCCTCTTCTGCCGTAGGGTTTTGCATCCACTGGGCGTTCCATTTCATACCAGGCAAAGATGCCTTAACTTTTAACAATTCATCTTCAGGCCAGAACTCAGGCCAGAGCGGCTTATCCGTATCAGGAAAAATGGCTGGAAATTCAATTACCTCCCACTGGTCAGCTAAAGGTTCTTTTTGCGACTCCAATAACTTAGCCGTCAAATCAATCGCACTCCATCGCGTCATTACAATTACGATAGAACCGTTTGGTTGTAAACGCTGTCTAGGACCAGAGGTGTACCATTCATACGCTGACTCTAAAGCTGTAGGGCTGAGAGCGTCTTGCTCGGAATGAGGATCGTCAATAATCAATAGATCCGCACCCCTACCCGTAACAGCTCCACCTACACCTGCTGCGAAATACTCGCCACCTTTATTGGTTTCCCAACGTCCCGCAGATTTGTTATCGGCTTGCAGTTTTACTTCGGGGAATATTTTTTTGTATTCTTCTTGGTCCATTAAGTTACGCACTTTACGACCAAATCGTACAGCCAGCTCCCCCGTATGCGTGGTTTGCATTATTTTCATCTTGGGTTTGAGTCCCATAATATAGGATGGAAAAAAGGTAGAAGCGAACTCAGACTTGGTATGACGAGGTGGCATGTTTACAATTAAACGCTTGCACTTACCGTCTACTACGTCTTGAAGCTTTTGAGCGAAAACCTTATGGTGGCGTCCGCAGATAAACTCAGGCCAGATATGTTCTACGTAATTGATAAAGCTTTCTTGACACTGTTCTTGTATTGCGTAGTTATCTAGCTTTTCTTTCAGCATCAAAGCTTCTTTCAGCTCTGTCTCGGTTAAACTGGCTAAGTTCATTAAATCAGTTTTTGATTGTTATTGGTATTTTTTTCTACTTGACCACCTTTAGCGTAACCCAAAAAATTTCTCCAAGTTGCTAAATCTGGGTTGTCTAGTGTTGTTTGCGTGTAACGACCCGTTTGAGGATTAAATTCATATAATCTATATTTATTTTCTCCAATTTCTTCAAACCAATTTGATGTGTTTTGTTGAGATATATCTTCTGGTGAATATTTTGGCGGTCTAGCGTATCCAATTTCATCAAGATTTCTAAAATTTTGTTCTTTTAAAAACATACGTGACAAGTTGGGTTTATTATAACTAAGAGGTATATTAGGAAAATCTCTTTCTGGTCCTATATAGTCACCCATATCAAAAAGTTCTTCCCCTTCAAACTCTTGTATAAATTCATCTAAAGCATCTGGATTATCTTCAAAATCAGGATGATCCTTTAAACGTTTTTTATTTTCTTTTGCAATTTTTGCATTATTTTTTTTTACATCAAACTTCTTACCAGCGTTATCAAAAAGAATAGAATGGTTTTGCTTTAGTGCTTTTTGTTTTTTCATAACGTCAGCAACATCCGCAGGTTCAGCGCCCCTACTGTTTCTTATTCGTTCTTGTTCATCGTAAATTTCTCTAAAAATTTTATTGTATTTTTTCTTAATAACTGCAATTTCTTCAGGTGCCATACGGGCTAATTTATTGGCTAAGTCTGTAATTGGCTTACTGCCTACCTTTAAAAGCGCAACTTGAGGTATTAAATCAATTACACCAAAGCCCATTTGCAAAGGATCTCCTTCTTCCATACCTTTTTGAAAAGAAAAACCAGGTAGCATATCTTTTATATTAGAACCTATCGAAGCAATACCCTTTTTTATAGGGCTTTTTTCCATACTGATGGGGTCTATTTTTAAAGCGCGGGTAATAGGAGTACCAAAAGCTTTACGGCTTTCTTCTAAAGTTAAGGGTTGGATTGAACCTACGTCGGGTAGTTCAGCCATCTTACATCATCTGAGATAGTTCAGATTGTATTGGATCTTGTTGACCTTGC
>VTLG01003485.1_pt1 | contig 47301 bp, 57 predicted proteins | sample 4694571 | NCBI WGS metagenome assembly VTLG01 (sample SAMN12604809, study PRJNA352737) | marine metagenome | biome: ENVO:00000447; feature: ENVO:00000209|ENVO:00000569|ENVO:01000036; material: ENVO:00002151; isolation source: viral sequences binned using virsorter ... | reverse complement strand
TATAGTTACTGATCCAACAGCACTTGTACCAGCTACACCTGTGGCAGATACATTAGCATCTCCTGTTACAGTTACTGATCCAACAGAGCCTGTAGCAGACACGCCTGTAGCACTAACGGTAACGCCTGTGCCACCTGTAGCAGTTACTGATCCAACAGCACTTGTACCAGCTACACCTGTAGCACTAACTGTTACCGATACTGATGCAATAGTTTCTGCGGAAAAAGGTGCTTCGGAAAATGTCTGTAGTGTGAACATTCTCTACGAAGCCTCTAGTGTTGCGACTCTTGCTTTTAAAGCAGTCATCTCAGACTCAAGCGACTCTATTTTCGCCATTGCTTCCTGAAGCGCCTTTAGAGCTTTCATGTGAATGACAGAATACTTTGCGCTCTTGTACGATTTTTGGTTTCCATCCGAATCGAGAAATGGTGTTTCTCCAGAACTATCTTCGGAAGGCAATGTCTCAAGGTGTGTTTTTACTAACTTGCTCATCCCCGCTGATTCTAATTCCTGTGCAATGACACCGATCATATTTGGAGAGTCTAAATTATCCTCTTTGAAAGAAAACTTACGAACTCGTATGTTTTTTATATCCGTCCATTGACTGCCCGAATCAACGATATTTTCTTTGAGATTCACATCAGAAACAGCCCCATAACTGTTTGTTGCGCTCTGAAAATCTCCGTTAGACTCAATCTCAGATTTGACAGCGTTGCTCAAACGATTTTGCCAGACAGGGCTTCCACCAGAGGAGTTGTAAACTCTGATTACAGTATAGGTCGTGCCATCCGTTTTATCGTCGTAAATTGCAAGACCCATACCCGACTGATCAAGCTCGTCGCCGTCTGCATTTTGGCCTAGACGAACCCACCCTCTTCCGAAATAGTGATTGTAACTTGTGCTGCCGTCCCCGCCGATCCGCAAATTCGATGCAACGTTTAAGCCGCCGTTGGTGTGTAGCCTCCCTGCATCACTACCGTCAATCGTCAGAAAAGTTGTATCGACTCCGCCATCTGTGCCTTTAAAAATAATATCGGTGTTACTTTCTTGAGCATCTATCGTAATGTTGTCTGCAGTCGCAATAATAGAATTAGTAACAACGCTGCCAGATACCGTAAGATTCCCCCCAGAGGACAAAGACATTTTCTCTGTAGCAGCTTCACTAGCCCCTGTTTTAAACGACAATTTAGTGGCATTACTACTTGCGCTAAAATCACCTTCTGAAACGGCTGCTATTTCCGCCGCCACTAGAATTGCATCCGTTCCCGCCGCTTCATCTGGAGCCTGAAACTGTACCTTCCCTAGTGCGTCATCTGCTGCAATATCTGTCTCGCCTGTTTGAAGTAATAGAACCGCAGGTTTGTCATCCCCTGTTTCTGTGGCTTTTATAGTGACATTGCCTTCCGCATCACCGTAGATTGCCTTACTAGCCGGATATACTACAAAGACATCTTTGCTGTCTGAAGAAAAATTTACCGCATTATTAGAGTTCGTAGAAGCCAGTACAGTTGTCCGGGCTAGTGTTGTCCCACTTGACGTATAAGTTCCTAGCCCTACTTCCCAGTTTGTACCGTCAATAACGGCGTAATAAGTAGTATTTCCATCGCCTACCGCAGAAAATGCCTGAAATCCAGACGCTGCTCCAGCTAAAGTAAGCGTACCTGTACCAGAAGTGGTAGAGGTTTCCTTAACACGATCTTTTACAACTAAGGCCATTGTAGTCAGGCGATCCTTATAATCGCGTTACTAGCGTCTGCGGCAGGAAACGCAATCGTAAAATCCCCCGCAGTAGATGTCTTGTCAGCACCAAAATTTAAAACAAGAACAGAGGTATCCCCAGAAGTATCCTCATTAAAAATTAAAGCCCCTCTAGCAGTTATGGTACTAGATGACCAAGTAGTATCTGCAAAATCCGTTATGGCAGTTGTGCCATCAAGAGAAGGGTTTACACGAGTTAACGTGTTACCTTTAGCCGTATAATTAGTCCCACTAACTTCATTACTTGTAGTATATGCTGTAGTAGAAGCATCTAAACTAGCACTTGATGTATATAAAGCTATTTTAAATGTGTTGCCACCACTGTTAAGAAAATTGTGTTTAGCTTCAAGTAATTCTTGCTTAAAACTTGAACACATTGCTTGTGTTATTGCCATTTATATATCCTCTATATTTTTAGCTATATCTGCATAACCTTGTTTTTCCAAGATTACTTTTATGGTTGCCCGTTCGCTTTGAGCTACTTTATGAAAGTAATCTATTAACAATGCTTTTATCTGCGCTCTATATGCAACTGCTTGTTCACGTAATGGCATCGGTGTATCCGCAGAAATAGAAACAATACGTTTAACGGCTAATTCTGCCCATTCTTCAGCGTTCATACCCCTGTCAGTTGTTGTAACAACAGTAGGGCTTCCAACATTTGATTCTATATTTACACTAAACAACAGCCCTTCTCCCTTGCCCTGCTCTATAAGTATCATTACGATTCTTATATTCAGCCAATTCTTTTAGCATAACTAATGCAGCGTCATAACGTTTTTGATACTCCCCCATTACATCCGGTTCGCCTTTCATAAATGTATAGGCTTCAAGAATGCCTCCATATAAAAGCACGGAACTAAAATTATCTCCAATCCATGTTGTTCCACTGGATACAGTAGTGATGGATTCTGGATAATAGTAATAATGAAGCTCCATCGTATAACCGGAGTCTGGTGTTGGCCCCACTATTAAAGTTGTATCATCAAAAAGCGCATAATACTGCGGAAGCCCTTTATTAGACCCTGCCGCAGGATAAGCCTCCCGTATAAAATTGACATCTTTATTAAGTAGATAGCTGTAATTGCTACTACCATCCAATACTGCCAATGAAAACGTATCCAACCAATCAGCAGGTAATGTCAAATATTGGTTATCTGTAGTTAAAGAGCCTGTGACATTCTTACGCAAATAAGCTATCTGAACTGTATTATAGATGCGTTGTTCTGCTTGTGTAATAAACACATCAAGATCAGTTGAACTAAACTCATTCTCTACATAAGACTGAATAGCTGTTTTTAAACTTGAATAATTCATATTAATTAATCTGAATTTTTACTAAATCCCGTACCTTTAGTTGCAGCACCTTTGCCTTTCATCTGCTGTGTTTGTGTATTAGGTATATTGTTTGGATACCCAGCCATATGCGGCATTGGGCATGGTTTAGGTTGATTTGGTTGAACTTGTACTTTAGGTTCTTTCATTATTTACTCCTATGAAGTAGTAACTGTAACTGACCCTACCTCTCCAGTAGCTTTTAGGTCATTTGGGGTAAGTCCATCATTATCATCAAATCCTACAGGAAACCATCCCCATTGTATTACCCTACTACCTACACTATCTGCTGTTTCTGCATACGAAGTATCAGGTCTTGGGTTTCTAATAGCTTGAGGGTCATTAACTGGATATAGCCCAACAAAATTTTGAGGTTGATCTGGCTCCCAGCAAGTAGGGCATACTAAGATATTAGTTTTATGCGCTCTAATATAAATCTCTTTTAGCCGCTTTAATTTGTATTGGAAACCACAACGATCACAATCTGCAATGGCGTGTTTGGCGGATGCAAATCTCTGAGCCATATCAATTCACATAATATATCTGTGGTGTGATTAATAGGGAGGACTTATCCCTGTCCTCATCAGAAGCAAGTAACCATGCCTCATCATACATTTGCTTAAGAACAGGAACCCGTTGCTCCGATCCCGGTATCTTCATTGACAAATGGTAAGCTAAACCCGCTACCATCGCTGGAAGAAACCTGAATGGTATATCCATAGTATTAAACCCATCACCTGCATCTAGTATTCTAGCCAACCGCCAATAAACTAATGTGTAGGTGTCTGCGCTATCTGGCACAGGCCATAGAGTCACAGTAGGGTACTGCACCCCTCCTGACTCTGTAGCCCCGCTTTTACGATCTATGTATATCTGGGTAGGTCTGCCTGTTGTAGTCTTATTAGGGATCGCCGCATAACTTGACACAGTTACCCTAGATAAAGCCAGATCAGATTGTGTTGTACCTGATCCTGTACGGATAACGTGTTCTATTAAGTCAACTGTATCAACAGCAAGATTATATGTAGCTGTACCAGAAGTTAACGTCTGTGTACCTTCTTCTACTGTCCACAGATTAATCCCACGATTTGCCCATTCTGCAAACAATAGGTTTAACGAGCGTCTAGCTGTTTTTAGATCATACCCAGACCGTAATTCAGACCCTGCTCGTTCAAATGCCTCCTCTACAATCTCATTTAAATCGAGATTGAAGGCCGCTGTTGATGATGTAGTCATACATATTACCTATGCCTAGCTTTGGTTTTACCTTTACGAGCAATCCCATCAATAGATTTTTTTCCACCTTTAATGGAACCACCTGCTTTATAGCCAGCAACCTTAACCATTCCACCACCGCGCTTCTTATTTGGTTTCTTGCCTTCGTCTTCCTTCTTATCATCAAAAAGCCCTAAGGCATTAGCAGCCGTAAGTACAACGCTCCCCGGAACTAATCTAGCCGCCAGCCCTTTACCTCCGCGTCCCGTACCTCCGCGTCCCGCTGCGCCTAACTTGCCTTTGTCTTTTCTAGCCATAATCTACCTCCTACGCATGATACGCGGTCATGTTTGTAAACGTAGCAACTGTATATTGAATATACACACCATCACTAAACACTACACCTTCATCAGGTACAGTCACATCTCTTGATACTGTAGCCGAAGCAACTGTACCAAGTTTCATTAACGCCGTACCTGCTGGAGAAGTATTAGTAAAATTAATAGTCCCTGCTGTTGCTGAATTAACAGTAAACACACCTTTAAGCCGAGAACGTCCAGCAAAAATAACATCTCCTGCGGAAGCATTTACCCCCGCAGAGACATTACCCGCACTTGCGCCATCTGTGGCTATCTGCGTAACCGTCTTAAAATACTTAGTACCTGTAGCAGTTCCGGCATTAGCCCCTGTTATATCTTCGGTTTGAGCATCACCGTTTACATCTGTACCTGTTACAGTAAATGTATCCCCTGAGTCATCTCCCGCAGATAAAATAGTTACAATTCGCCCTGCGTCAAAAGTACAGGAGCCACCACTTGCAAGTGCGCCATTAATGGTAAGATTACCGGAGCCACTTAAAGTTGCTGCTGTAGAGATACCATCCGCATCAAGTGCTTGGGTATCTGCGGTAAGAAATACCGCTTGTACATCTGAAAGCGCCATAATCTACCTCCCTATTTTGCTTTAATAAGCCCTTGTAAAACATAAGACTTATATTTAGCACTACCTATAGGAGGCGATTCTTTTTTATACCTACCTTCTATTTTAGGCGCAGAAGAACCGCTCTTCTTAGTAGTGGCTTTAGGTTTTGCTTTACTCGTAGCCATACATTACTCCTTACGGCATATCGTCATATTCTGTCATACCGTCTGTAGTTCGTTGCGCTGCTACCATAATGTAATCACACCAAGCTGCATCAGCAGTCGTTGTTCCAGACATTGCTGCAAACCACGGAGTTAAAGCAGAAGTAGGTATATTGGCAGTCGTAGTTACTTTCTTGACACGATCAACATAGAATTCAACCGTTCCTGTTCCTGTAACTACAAAACCAAGTCTTCGCGTATTAGTAATAGCCGAACTACTTTCAGCACCATCAGCAAAATCTACACCTGTGTCAGTTTTAGTTTCAGTTCCACCACTGTCACAGTTTGCGTAAATATCGGCTGCGCCTTCTACCAACAAAAATCCAATTTGGTTAGCTGCTGCAAAAGGAACACCTGTGGCAAACGTACCGTTCTCAGCCAAACCAACAAACATATCCATGTCATCAGCATCAGCTACTGCTACAGTTGCTTCAAAGAAAATTTTCTTACTGGCTTCTGCCATGAAAATTTCATTGCCCTGAATAGCGCCACCAGAGTTATCGGTAGATCCATCACCAAGAGATTTAGCCCAACCACCTACATGGTCTGCTAAAAGGGTTAGCGTACCGGAATTCAGGACAGATTTAGTCCAATCATCCGTATCATCAATATCTATACCCGCAAAGTCATCCCATTTCACCACATAATCAGGGTTACATTGAATAGGAAGGTTTTTAAAAAAAGTTCCATAACCAAGTGAATCACTACCTGACCCACTATACATTATCGGCCCACTAAATCGAGTAGTTCCCATCGGAATTACCTCCTTACCAAAGGTTTCGCCCTAGAGTCTTGGTAAGCGTCTGCTGGGACAGTCGCTAGGGCTATATTTTTCCCAGATTAAAGCAAAAGGGGTACTAAGTACCCCCCTGCTATATTTTATTAGGACGATCCGGGGCTACCGAATACTCCTAATGGGTCGGATACACCAAATGAGTACCTTTCACGAGCTTTATATCGCGCATTTCCGGTATCAAAGTCTCCATCCATGCTGGTACTCATCGGAGTACGAACAAAATGTTTTAGACCATTCGGGATATCTGTAGTGATGAACCAAGCGTTAGTGTCCGTTAGGAAATTATTCACAGAGTAACCCTGTGGAATAACACCCATAGACCTAGCCGCATTGATATCATTATCCGCAGTACCAACCCTGTTCTCTGATTTCAACAACCGAGTTGCAACAAACTGCAAATCAGCAGGGATAATCAGTTTTTGAGGTTTAGCTGCGATTAACAACCCACGCTCATCCGTCCAGTTAGAAATCTGGATAACAGCCGCTTCCAAAGAAGTTTCATTTAAGTCGGAGGCAGTTGAAGGACGATTGGAGTTAGTACCACCTGACACAAGAGGATGAGAGGTACTGCAAAGTACAACCCCATCACCATAAGTATGGTTAGAATCAAACGCATTGTTTAATATGTTTGCTCCTTTTACTTGTTTGGTGTACGCCATCGCTCTAGCTAATGCTTTAGTGTATCGAGCAGACAAAGAATCATAGAGGTTATCCTCCATTGCTTCTTCAGTGATCGAAAATCCCATCGCAATGGTTTCGTGGTTGTATCGAGCCGCCCACGCTTCCTGTGCGTTATCATAAGCAATCGCTTCTCCTTCCTGTTTTACAGGAGCGGCTGAAAAGCCAGAGAGCTTTGCTTCTTCTTCAAATGCACGTTCAGAAGTTTCTTGCTCGAAAATTTCTTTATGTTCCTCACCGTAACGGTTGTATTCAAGCCCAAAAAGAGCATTGAGGCCGGGGAGGAGTTCTTTTAATAATTGCGCTCTACTTATAGCCATTATTTAATCCTCCTTATAGGCCAGTAGCAACCACATAAGCGTGACCACCTTTAGCGATATTACTATCTTCATAAGGTGCGTTCCACTTAACGATTACTTCTGTGTAATTACCGTCACTATCAGTAGTCTCTTCAACTACATCAATTATTCGCATCGGCAAGGTTAGTGTCGTAGCAATGCCATTAATAGCAACTTTAGAGTTACCAGTAGTGGTGCTACCTGAATTTTGAACCAATGCGGCATTACTGCCGATTGATGTATACCCAGTACCAGCAATAGTAGTACCAGATGATACAACCGCTACTTTAAATAGCGCATCAGGATCATCAACAACATAAGCCTTCGCATCAGACGCTGCTGTACTAGCGGGCCAATATTGTTTAAAAGTTTTAGTGTTTGAGCCGGGGTCTGTATAAGTACAACCCATGAAAACACCAATTACGCCAGTGGTTACAGTTGTGGATGTGCCAGTATCTTTTTGGATCGTGCCGTCAGCAGCCCGCTTGACAACATCCCCACAAAAGATATCTGTGGCATAACCAGAAGCTATAGTCATCTGTCGTGTTGAACCCGCATAAGGTTGTCCTCCGATCAAGTTGATCGGCTTTAAACCATATGGGGCATCTACCGTTGGATAAGCCATAGTTTAAATTCCTCACTTAACAGAAAGTTAATCTCTATGCGCTTCGTCCTCCGTTACCACTACCAAAAGTTACTTTCGTAGACTTATTTTTAAATAACGGCATACGGGGGTCATCTTCACGCATATAGTTATTATCGACAGACTCTGTACTTTGCTGTGTTCTGTTAGCAATGTACTCATCTCTCTGTTGAGTAAGCTCTTCGTCAGTTTTGCAGAGAAGCAGCCCACCTATCTCTATTGAATCCTTAAATTGGCTGTTTGGATCAGGCATTGTAAATGCTTCAGGATGATCTGAGGCTTTTACAGGTTCCCACCCTTCACGAAACTTTGCGGATACATTCTGTGGATCATTATTGCCCATAGAACTGACACGAACAAAGCGATAGGATTTCCCTTCTTCCTTGTTAATTTCGGGTAACAATTCAGGGGGAGTCCATTGTTTCGGACGTTCTTCCGTTTCACGCGAAGCATTTGCTCTTGTGCTACGAGATCGCCCTACTGCTTTAACTTCGTCCATGCTATGCCTCCAGTTTCATTTTTTCACGAACATATTGTTCGGGTGAAAGTCCTAGCCGTTGCGCCAGCCTAACTTCCGAATTCGTAAGCACTACCCGTTTAGAGCTAGTGCTACGTTTTGCAGGAGAAACGACAGTTTTTTGTGCCTGTTCTCCACTTCCGTTTGTAGAAGGTGTTTCTTCTGCTTCCTGCTTAAACTTTTCAGGAAATCTTGTACGCATCTCTTTGTCGATGCTTTCATAATACTCGTCTGATGTTGGGTCAACACCTTGAGATACTAAATGCTCATGTGTGCCAAACGCCAAACTTGTCATCGCACGGTCAACTCCCCACCACTCTTTATTACGTTCTTGCCACGCTAGCGCCTTTGCATCTGCTTGTGGCGCTTGTTGGTTTGGAATTACCTGTTCTGACTCTCTATTTACACTATCTTCTTGTGCTTGTAAAGCCTCTTCTGAATATTGGGGGACATAGGCTTCCGCATTTGTAAGATTCATTTTAGCAGAAGCTAAACTTTCACTCGCTTCTGCAACTGCTTCTGCATCTCCTGAATCATACGCGTCTTTGAAAGTTTTTTTGGCTAACTCTAACTCATGCTCTGCGTTACTTTTAGAGTTGTCCATTAGCGCCTGTTCCCCCGCAGACAGGTGCTGTTTTAGCAATTTATTCTCTTCCATAGCCTGTTTTGCTAATTTAGCCGCATGATCTCGTTCCCGAAGCGCCGCCTCTTTTGCTCGTCGCTCATCATTCCAGACTTTCTTTAATTGCTTACCTTTTTCTTTGGAATACTCATCTAATTCATCATTTTCAAGGCTATCAACAATTTCTTCAGGCATTGCCTCACGCCCTTGGTCTTCTTCGGGCGTATCATCTATTACCTCTATATCAAACTCTAAATCCTCTAAAGATTTTTCTTCTTGTTTTTGTTGCGGCGCACCAATGACAGTTTCAGTGCTTTCTGTGTCTTCTAATGCGGTTTGTGGCATCTCTGTATCCTCTTGATTTTAAAAGAAATTATTGTCTCTGAATCCCTCTGGGGTCTTCTACTACTGCTTCTACAGAATCATCATTAATAATCCGAAAAGCCTTCCCATGTATGTGTATTCGTGTGCCTGTATGTGGTCTTACAAGTACAAAATCACCTTTTTTACACCACGGCCCAGTAGGAAATTTGCCCGTATCTTGGTAACAATCCGGCCCTAATTCTACTACAAATAGCACAGTTGCCAGAATTTCCTCATTTTTCTGGGTTTCACTGGCTTTTAAAAGCCCACTGTCAAATTTTTCCTCTATTTCAGGAATAGCGCATAAAATATGGTATCCCTGCGGTTTAGGTAGTTGTGTTGCCTTTTTTTCCCCAAAATCTGCTACAGTCTGATCAACTGTTTCTGCTACGTCATTCATTTTCTTCAAACCTTTCTTCTAAGTCTATTAAGTATTCTTTCATAGAAAGCAATCCATTTACTATTCCACATATATATTTGTATTCCGAATAGCTTTGAATACTACCACTACTTAGCTTTTGAAGTAAAATATTATGTTTAACATCAATTTCATCAATTACCAATCGGTATACGTCCATCTATCCCTCTTCTCTTGGTGGTTGGTTATTATTTAAATCATTTGACGCACTTTCATGCAGCCCTATTCCTAATTTAGCCCCCTCGATGGCCTGTTTAACTTTTAATATCTCATCTTCTTTAGCTGCATCAGCCAGCACTTTCACGCTAGTTTGCCTTTCCTGTGATTGAATACGGGCTGCATCCAACTGTAGTTGTGCCTGTTTGATTTGAGCATCTGTCTGGTCTTTAGTAGCTTTACGTTGGAGTTCACCCTCTTTAAGCTGCAATTCCTGCTGTTGCATCTGAACAATCGGATCTTGAGCTTGCTGCTGTGCTTCTTCCTGCGCTACCATCGCCTGATTCTGCTGTAGTAGCTGCTGTGACGCATCCGCTACCAGACGCGATAGTTGGACTTCTATATCTTCCGGCAATGGTTCATCAGGTGGGGGTAGAGGTACACCCAACTGCTCTTCCAACTTAGACCTGTATAAGAAAGCTACGTGTTCGGCAACATGAGCCTGTCCTGCCGCAGAAACTGCTTGTGCATTAGGATTTTGTTCCATCATCTGCTGGATATATGGATCTTGTGCCGCGTTCATATGAACTTGGATATGCGCTTCGTGATCCTGATAAATAAATGCCTTCACAGGTTTACCTGTAATGATGTCCATATTCTCAGAAACAGGATCAGTTGGTTTCTGTTCTTCTTCAGAAGGAATCAATTTATCTACATTATCTATACCTATTGTTTCCAACATCTGCTTATGGAGTTCGGGAACATCATAAATTTGCGGTGCACTCGCAGCGAGTTGCATTACTGTCTGATACTGAACAACCTTCTGTGCCATTGTTGACGAATTAGGATTCGCAACAGGAATCACCTCAACCATGTCATAGTCAGCACGTTTCGCCTGTGGCTTCCCTTCACTAGGTTCATATGTATACGAACTAGGTGTGTCATCCCTGATAATTTTTGCAAGCAACTGAAACTCCTGTTTCATTGCCGCATAAACTCTTGCCTGTACTGATGACATTACTTTCAACGAGCGTTCAAGTATGGCAAGTGTTGTACCTACAGGAGACTGTGAAGACATATCACTAATCTTTAAATCAGCAATAGATGCAAACCGTCTACCTTCTTCAACAATACTCGACATCAAAGTGAACAAAACCTGACTCGGTTCTTTATACGGTAGAGGCATGATGTTTTCTTTTAGTGAACCACTTGGTATGTCCACATCACGAAACTCTGCGGGTTGTATCGGAGTGTCATCACCCTTAACACGCATACCTTTGGTTTTAAAACCTCCGGGCAAGTTACTAAGTGTCCCTGCATCCACCAACTGTCTAATTAAAGATGTACCGGATTTAGCAAACGAACCTAACAGGTGAACTAAACCAAAAGCATAAAAACCAAATCCGGGTATATAAGGATAATGAACAAAGTGCTGACGCTTAAGTTTCTTCTTATCATTTTCTAACCAATTACGTCTAACAGCTAAAACCATATTAGAGCTACGCTCTATCGTTACAATATAAGGTAGCGCTATACCTGTAACTTTACCTTTCTCATCCTTGTCTTCATACCCTGATATATCAAGGTCTACATGAAACTCAAGAATTTTATACCGATCATCAGAAGATGCACTAAACCCCATATTTTCTGCTATCTTCTTTTCAACGTCATCCAGATAACCCCCTTCAGGGCTATCTAATTCCACATCCCTGTAGAAACCAGACACCTGTAATTTACGTACTTCATTTTCAGTTTTCCGCATAACGTGCGTAACACGCTCCGCATCATCCAGACTACTTGCGCCATAAGGCACAACCATATCTTCTGCGGGAACATAGATAGACGCAGGACGGCACGTAGATGGATCATAGTACACTTTCTTAAACGCATTACCTGCAAGGCCCAAGCCCCACAACATCCGTTCATGTTCAGCACGATACTCAGGCATTTTTTCCTGAACGTAATAATTCATATTAGCTGCAACATTGACTGCCGCTGCCTTATTCTCTTTTGTTTCCTTTCCGATAATTTTTGTTTTAACAGGGCCACCCGCAGGTAAAGTTTCCATAACGGTTTCTGATTGAAACTTTACTAACGCTTCTGATAGCAATGGATGATATACACCACACGCACCTGACCACGGCTCAGTCCGGTCTTCTATTTTAAGACCTAGCAACTCCATACCGTCTGCGTAAGTTTCAAGCCAATCTTTACGTGAACTCAAATCCCCCTCAAAATCCTCCATCAGACCTGAAGCCATTTCAATCAGCAAATCTTCATCCATATCTTCTGCGAGGTTTTCGTAAAAAGGATTTTCTTTCTCAGATATCTCTATCTCGACAACAGTAGTTAACGTACCTTCCGGTGACGCATCAAATTCTACAACTGTCCCCAAGTCTTCTTCGGTTTCTTCAAATTCAGAAACAGGTCTTCCATCAGGAAGTACGATCTCTAATTCGGGCATATTTTCATTTGCCATAACTGCTTACCTCAATAGTAAGATGCTTTATTGCTGTATTGTCTGTACGCACGATACTCTTTTGTATCGTAATAATCATCAGGTTCATCCATTGATGTGCGAATATACCCCCCTTTTCGGAAACGTATTAACGCCATCGAAGTGGAGTCCACATAGTCATCATGTTCCCCCGCAGGGAAACTTGCGACTTCCTCTATCACCTCTTCCGCCCATCTGGTTGGCGGATACCACACCTTCCCTGATGCAAAAATATCCGACACGGCATTTAACCGACTGATTTTATCGTTACCTTTAGTGGGCGTAAACTCCTGTACCGGAATACCCATAGACCGTAGTTCATAAATCAATGGCGCACCACTCGCTTTTTTCTCAATAATGATGCTATCCGGCTCCCATTGTTTATATTCTTCCATAACCGTCCGTTTTAGTTCAGGGAACTCCAGCCGATCACGGTACGCATTTAGTAAAATGATGTTTGCCTGTGGCAACCCCTGTTGTAATTTAACCCGTTGCTCTTCAGTTTCACTTTCTATCTCTACCGCAGGTTCACCAGCCTGATAAAAGACTCCCCACACAGTACAGGCACTGTAATCCGCCCTATTATTCTTCTCAAACGCCGTATCCCATGACATCAGGACAAAATCACAGGCTGGGGGGCTTTCCCCTTCCCAACATTGCCACCAATCCCGTTTAACAATGGCGCTAACCTCTGAAGTCGGGTCTTGCTGGTACTGTGCCATCCATTTAGGGTGTGGTAATTCGTTTTTTAGGACACTTAGCTCATCTAATGACCAAAATTCCGGCCAAAGTGCGTTACCAGAGGGCATAATTGCGGGAAATTCAATGATTTCCCACTCTTCCCCGTCCCTTTGCATAGCCGATTTGACCACCTGACCCGTCAGATCCCGTTTACTCCACCGTGTCATCACGATCACGATGGCTCCCCCCGGTTGTAAACGCTGACGGGGGCCAGATGTATACCATTCATGGACTTTATCGTAGATTTCAGGGCTATGTTCCGCCAATGTAGCCTCTTGCTCACTGTGCGGATCGTCAATAATCAGCAAATCAGCACCTTTACCTGTCACCGCCCCGCCTACACCGATAGCAAAGTAGTCTCCACCCTTCGATGTGTTCCATCTTCCGGCTGCTTTTGAGTCAGCTTGCAGGGATGTATTGGGGAAAATGTCGATATATTCCTCTTTCCCTACCAAATTACGCACTTTACGGCCAAACCCTACCGCTAATTCGGCTGTATGGGAGGTCTGAATTACTTTTTTCTGCGGAAACTTGCCTAAAAACCACGCTGGAAGCAGGTAAGACGCAAATTCCGACTTGGTGTGTCGTGGCGGCATATTGATAATCAGCCGTTTACACTCCCCATTGGCTACTTTCTCAAAGGCTTTCGCCATTTTTGCGTGATGTCGCCCCATAATAAAGTCGGGCCACATCTTCTTAACAAATTCCAAGAAGTCTTTCTGCGCTGTCTCCTTACTTAACAACTCTTCAAAGTCAGTAAGTTCTTTTAGTAAGGCGACCTGTTCTTTTTCTGACAGCTTGGGAAGTATCGTTACTAAATTATTGAGATCCTCTGCGGATAACTTGGGTGCAAGTGTGCTGGTCTTGTTATAGGGACGAGTTTGTTCGGCGGCTGCGCTCACTTAATGCCCTCTAATTGTCCTAGCTGGAACCCAAGGCTCTTTCGTTCCGCCTGAATATTCTCTAGCATGACCTTCTTTAATCAATATTTCACAAACACTCTTATGGTCAACAGTCAATGGAACACCTAATATTCGCCCAAACTTACCTTTATCCCTATAAGTCTCTAGCAGAAACTTCTCAGGGATTAACTCAATCACCCTTTCTTTTGCCGCCAGCCCTAGTTGTTTTTCTGCTAAGTTCCTTGTGCGGGATTCTGGTGTATCTATCCCCCGAAAGCGCACCCGTTGTTTCCGAAGCCATACCCCAAATCCAAGGTCAATATCACAATCTAGAGTATCTGCATCTATCACCCTGACCAAAGTAGCTGTGTAAATATACGGATTAGGTGCTTTTTTCTTTGCCATCTTACCACTTCACCTTATTTGCCCAGTACGCCGCAGACATCTTACCCTTGGCAATGTTCTTACCATGACGGGCTTTAAATGACTTACGCCGTGCTTTCTGTTTAGCCGATTCCCCCGCTTTAGGTTTACCTGCGGTTGAAACTCCCTGTTGCCCAAAGCGGATAGTTTTTATCTTATCCCCTTCTTTAGCAACAACAATGTGAGACTTCTTGGGGTGGTTCGGGGTACGTCTGGGTTTGTTATACCCACTCACCCCGGCCCTAGCTAGTCTCGAATCCTTTTTCGCTGCCATCCGGTTCCTCCTCTACCACTTCCAATGTAGGCACTTCCTCAAATTCTGCCTCATGTATCTGCCCCATCAGACGGTTAATTTTATCCTTGATTGAATGTTCCAGCGATTCCGTAGTGTGTGTAACATTGATCTCTGTCTTTTCAGAGAACAGCCCGACATCTGAAATCTTCCCTAGCAACTCCAACGCCCGTAACTCCTGCTTACTATCCCCGCAACCGGATATCTCCAGTAACTTATTGGTGACATAAGTACGCATCTGGGCAGCATCTGCAACAACCTGCTGGTCATACTCGGTCAGGATTGTCGCTAACTTGGAGGCTGTATAGGTATTATACAGTCGGGTGGCAGGAACTTTTATTTCTCTATCTTCGGCTTGCTCAAGTTTTTTCGTACCTGCATCACATACAGCTTGAGCTTCACCCATCTCACCTGAAGTAGTGCCGTATGCTTGGTCAAAAATATTTGTAGGGTCAAACAAATCGACTGGATCTTCTTCTTCAGGTCTAAGACTCGTTGTTTTAGGTCTACCCTTTCTTGTAGTTTTCTCAGGAGGCTCATAGTCATCTCCTTCTTTCATGCCTAGTTCCTTTAAAACAGTTGCGGTGTTGGCAGCAACACGAACCCCTTCTTTCAATGTAAGCGTCTTTTCCTTACGAGGGTAGGACTGTGGAAGGGGGGTATCAAAATCAGGAGTCACAATAACAGCGGGGACATCCTTTAACTCAGGAGCTTCCTCGTCAACCCATTTATCTACAATGCTTTGTAAATTGGATTCCATAATTTTTTGCGAAAATTTTTTTTCAAAATGCCTTTTATAACAAACGGGGGGGTTTTGCAAGTAGGGGGGGCTAAGAAAAACTTGTAGAAAACTAATAGGGGGGTTTCAAAAAATGTGTAATCGGATGTGTGTATTAGTATGTATAAGGATGATGGGACTCCTAACTACGTCTAGGGGGGTGGGGGGTCGATATAAGTTATTCTAGTATTAACTTGTGTAAGATTAGGTTAGTGCTATACTGTATTCGTGTTTAACAAATAGAGTGAATCAATGAGAACAGCATACAAACTTGGCGTATTAATTATGACAGGCATCGCGGGAATGGCGGCTATCGCTTGGGTGGCACATGACGGAGGCGCAGTAAGGTTGTGGCTACTTATCCTGACTACAGCTACTGCGGCTACTGGATGGGGGATGTTGTGGATTACTAGACCGCATCTATTAGAACAAGACAAAGGAGATCAAGACAATGCCTAAATACGAAGTAATAAAGCACCACACAATGACCATACCATACATAACCGTCGTAAAAGCGCCTTACGGATGGGAGGACACACCAGAACGAATGGAGGAAAACAGACGGCAACGCATCTCAGCGGAATCCATAGCCGCTGGCATTCGACTGGAAAACTGGACTACCAACTACGAAACAGTAGAAGAAGACTTTGAGATCATAAGCATTAAAGAAATACCAGACGGGAAATAACTTTTAATAACGGGAGGTCGCAAGACCTCCCAAAGGATTAAGTATGAAAAATAATTTTTATTACCCAAGAGAAGTCACAAGTTGGAGAGAGAAGGAAGAGTATCTGCTAAATGAGATCGAGCATTGGAAGGAAGAGGTAGCTCGTGAGCGCAAGATTCGTAAGAAGAATGAACTTACTTTTGCTAGGGCGCGAATAAAGCTAGAGAGTGTTTTTGATACTCTCAGGTGTTCAAGTAGAGGAGAACACTGGAGTAACTAAAACTAAATTAGTAACAACAGCCCCGGCTACTTCGGTAGTCGGGGTTTTTATTTTAGGGAACTGGCAAGAAAGGTTTACGGGAATTCGGCTAAGTGGAAGTGGTCGATAATCTATTCTAGTATTAACTTGCTTAAGATTAGGTTAGTGCTATACTGTATTCGTGTTTAACAAATAGAGATTGTATTTATGAAACAACGATTCATTTATGAGATAGCTAAAGATATAGAAGCCGATTTCAAATCTGCGGAACGCAAAGATGGTTATGACTTGCCCCACGCAAGACCATACCTTGACGCTATGCATTTTCTAAAAACAGTAGACCAGATGTATCTACAAGAGTCTGCGGCATCTATGATTATTTACTTTCTAAGTAACGCGACAATGTGGCGTGGTGGTAGAGCACCTGAACTAAAAATGGAATTAAAAAATCTTATAAGTTAAAAGTCTAGTTTATTGAGCGTCCTTTCCTCGACCTTGGGTAAGTACATATCCCAAGCGGAAGATGGGGAAGGGACGCTCTCTTTTTTATTGGGAACTGGCAAGAAAGGGCTGCTGGAATCCGGTTTATTGGGAACTGGCAAGAAAGGGCTGCTGGAATTCGGCTAAGTGGAAGTGGTCGATAATCTATTCTAGTATTAACTTGCTTAAGATTAGGTTAGTGCTATACTGTATTCATAAATCAGGGCATGGTGTCCTGATTTAAACCGGAGAAACAATAGTGAAAAAATCAAACACTAATACAAAAACACAATCCTCTAAATTAACCGATGAAGATCGCGCAGTATCTAAGAGTATTGCCGAAACGTTCGTTCAAGGTGGACGGACAATGGCGCAAGGGTATATGCAATTTTTAGGATTGTTGCAGTATGACGAAGAAATGCTGCTTGCTGATAATGCCAAATACTTTCAACCGGAGAGATTTAGATATGATCTGGTAATGAAGCAGTATCAAGTGGACTTCTATGAAGCATTGGTAAAAGATTTCCTTTCCGAAGGACATGTTGAACCGGAGGCTAAGAAGAAGGCAACTACGAGAGTAAACAATACTAAGTCTGCGATGATTAAATGGTTTAAAGAGAATCTACCAATAGATTTCTATAAGCCTAATGAGACACCAGAAGGCACCAAGATAGATAAATCTGGGTGGACGGCGCAACAACTGTTTGACGATAAAGTAAAACAAACGCGTGAAGAACAGACTAATCAGGTATCTGATGTAATCTCGGATATTCGAGAAATTGCTAAACAGTGGAAGGCAAACACTGAGGCAACTGCGAGAGGCAATAAGGAATTAGTTTATAAACCGGCTAATACTTTTATGACCTCCCTATTTGCAAAAGTAGAAAAGCATAAGGAAACATTAAACAAAGCAATCAAGAAAAACGGATAGCATTAGACTTCCGGTGGGAGGCGGCCTTCGGGTCGCCTCTTTTTTTGTCTTTTTTATTTAGGGAACTGGTAAGAAAGGGTTGCGGCACACCCCCTCATGCGGAAGTGAACGCCATGAAAGGACAAGAGTATTCCAGAAGAGGTGTATTTGTTACTGTATCTGTGTAATCAGGATGTTTTCCATAATAAATTCTATTATGTTGTAATAAATTCTATTAAATTGTAATAGATTCTATTACGTCCCACCAGTTCCTGTTAATAATGCCCTGCATTATTATCAGGAAAGAAACCTATCGTCAAGGGGAAATGTGTATTGTCGGTTTTGTGTTTTGTATTGTCGGTTTTTGGTTTTTCTAAGTCATTGATTTTAAAGTAATGTTCATAATGTTCCTTTTGTCGGTCGATTTTAAAGTATACATGGCAAAAAATTCCTTTTTGAGGGTGTACGCATATGTCCCTTATTATCTATCTCATATGAAACATTATATATATAAACACAAAGCCAACAGTAAAAACATTTGTCGGTTTTTGTTTTTTCCCAGACATACTTAAAAAGTACCGACAATACCGACAAAAGGAACATTACTTGTTTTTCAATAACTTACGACAACTGAAAAACCGACAATACGACAACTAATCCGACAATATCTTATTAAGTCTAAACTAGTATCCACTTTACATATACAGTATTGTATGTTATAATAACCGTAGGTTATGTGGTATTAATAAATAAAGTTAGTGGAGATTAGTTTTATGAGAAAAATAACAGAGAAGATAGTAACAGCGTTCTTGGATGGTGATAGTTTAGCTATAGACAATACTATGACCGATGGGGCTGATATTAGATTGCATGGTAACGTCATCGCCTATTGGGATATAGACGCTACAGTAATAATAACTTTGGCAGGATGGAATACAGTAACAACCCGCGAACGTTTAAATGGATTGCTCACTATGATGAAACACCATAAACGAATAATCCAAAAGAAAGGGGAGCCGTATTTTATCGACCTGCGTAATCTCAACACACCTGCACAACTAATAGATGATGCGGAACATTATCCAGTTTCCCAGAACTTTTTTAGTTCAGAAACCTATGCAGAAATAATGGAGAGAACAGCCGTTGCCTAAATGTAATTCATGCGGGGAGGAATACAACCCAAGACGCAAAGCGTTAGGATTTAGAACGTGTCTTGATTGTGGGGAGTCAGTAGCACAGAAAGTAGTACACACGATTGTACCAATGCACAAAAGCAATTATGTGGTCATCAGTGATATTGAAGATTTAAAAGGGATTAATAATAAGGGAGGGTTAGTTAGATAGTATAAGCTAGTATATACTTGACATAAGTAACTTTTTACTGTATAATGGTCATAGACCATGTGAGATTAACAACTAAAGGGATTAATAAATATGAAAGTACAAGTACACACAAAATGTAGTTTAGATGACGCGACACGAATTATCAGTGCGTCAGAGGGGAGAAATACATTCCATATGCGTGGGCCAAAGGGGGTAGGTAAAACTTCCGTCGCACGATCTATTGCTGACCTGCTAGGGATGCGATTAGTATTTATGGATTGTGCAAGTTTGGATCTTGCAGATGTGGGCGTATTAGTTCCGAACCATGAGGAACGCTGTACCATGTTTTACCCCAATGCTCATTGGGGATTTCATCTTAACGAGCCGTTACTTATTGTATTCGACGAGTGGTCAAAGGCCGCGCTCAATGTACAGGCTATGCTTCATCCTGCTCTGACACATCCGAGACGCATCGGGGACATCAATATACATCCTGAGTCTATCGTAATAACAACAGGGAATCTCAAGACTGAGAATGTTGGGGATCGGATGAAAAGTCACACTGCCAATCGGCTCATTGATATTCATATCCGTAAACCAAAAGCGGATGAGTGGATACAATGGGGAACAGAGAACAATATCCATCCGGCTGTTCTGGCGTGGGTAAAACGTGAGCCGCAATTACTACAAGAATCGGAAGATGACCCTGATCGTCAGAATCCTTATATCTCACACGCAAAGAATGGAGATGACAAGTGTGTGTCGCCGAGATCGTTGGAGATGTCATCGCACCAAGTCTGGGATTATTTCAATAATAAAATTACCAAACAGGATCTGTTAGCGACCTTGGAGGGTTGTATAGGTCTGGCGGGTGCGCGACAGTTGGCTACCTTTATCGACCTTGCCGAACAGTTGCCGACACCAGAGGAAATTATCGCAGATCCTAATGGGGCAGTTGTGCCGGATAGTCCACCTGCAATGTGTATCACAGTTATGGCGGCTTTAACGTGGGTAGATGATTCACCCAAGTTGACAGCATGGTTCACCTATTTAAAACGGTTGCCAACCGAGAACCAAGCCATGTTTGTCCTACAGGCTAAGGGACAGAAAGACCTAGCCAAAATAATGTTCTCGCACAAAGAGTTTGGTGCGTGGTGCAAAGACAATTCACACTTATTTGGAGTATAAACAATGAATAGCACAATATCTTTAAGTAGTTCAGCTCGTTTAGTAGAACTTGGTATATCTGTAGTGACAGGAACTAAGTTAGACCGACAGGCAAGTGAGAAAGTAAACAACGACCACAATTCGCAGGATAACGTGGCGCGGGTGACCAAGAATATATTCGCTCATTCCGAAGTGTTACCTGAGATTGGTAAGTTAGCCGCAGAGATTAGAACTGTCCACGCTAAGTTGTCATTACCTTGGAACGACAGCGGGCAACGGTTGATTCCTAATTCTATGATTCAGGATCATATGAAAGCGATGGGAGAATATCGTCAGCAGTTTGAGGCGATGGTGGAGGATTTCAAAGAAGAATTACCCACGTTGCGGGATCAGGCACAAACGGCACTGGGGGATTTATACAATGAGCACGACTACCCCATGTATGAATTGGAGGTTGAGAACTATATCTCGCGTAAGTTTAAGTTTCATCTCGACTACCCACCTGTACCGGATAGTGGCGGGTTTATCAATGGTGTTCTAGATGAGGTGAAAGATGAGTTGAACGACCTGCATCAGGATGGTTTTGACCGTAAGTTAAAGGTAGCAACTCAAGATGCATGGGACAGGATGTATAAATGCTTGGAGAGGTTATCGCGTCAGTTGACCGATAAAGAAGATGGGACACCACGACGGCTGTATCAATCACTTCTCACAGAGGCAGAGTCAATATGTAAGAACCTAAAAGCGTTCAATCTTACAAATGATCCTGACATGGAGAAAGCCAGAATTGACCTGTGGCGCATTATCGAAAATGCGGATATCGATGACCTGCGTGATAAAGATTTCGGGGATTCTACTCGTTCAGATATGAAAGATAAGGTTGACGATGTGAAAGCATCCGTGGACGCAATCACAAGTAAGTTTAACTTCTAGGAGGGGAAGGAAATGAAAAAATATAAAATTTATTCATATCCCGAAGGCTGGGAAGATGTATTGGATAGCGAGAAAGACGCAGAATTAATTGACGAGGTGTGTCGCTCTTTCCAAAAGGCATACAGACAAGCTAATTTTATAAAATTTAGATTCAACACAGAATATGGGAAAGCAAAAGAGGCGCAGAAGTTGCGCCACAAACTAAAGCGGAAACGCGCGAAGGTTTTTTTGAGGAGAAAGAATAATGAATCATAGATTTACAGCAGAACAACGGGTGCAGAGAACGCACGTTATGATGATGGATACAAAAGAACTACGGTTCTTTGGGGCGTTATCTTTATATGGGGACATTGATATAGGTACAGATGCTACTGCTACAGCATCAACAAATGGGATAGACACCAAGTTTAATCCTGATTTTGTACAGACCTTGGATGATAAGGAACTTATGTTTGTTGCCGCACATGAGCAACTACATAAAGCATATAAGCATCTGATTGTGTGGAAACATCTCAGAGATGAAGATGCATTATTGGCAAATATGGCTTGCGATTATGTTATCAATCTAAAACTACAGGATATTGACCCGAAAGGTAGGTTTATGAAAATGCCTGTCTTCAGAGATGGGGAGAACAAGGGTGAACCCTATGGTTTGATTGATGAAGCATACAGGGACATGAACTCTCAGCAAGTATTTGATATTTTGAAAAAGATAAATAAGCAACCTCCTAGTGGTGGTGGCGGTGATGGTGGTGATGATTCCAATAGTAAAGCGGGAGATCCATCTCAGGGAGAAGGGGGTGGATATACCAAGGAAATCTTGAAAGAAGCTGAAAAGATGCACGATGACCACGACTACGACGAGCAGGGAGAAAAGTCAGTCGAAGAACTTGAGGAAGTCGCTCAAGAATTAGACAGGGCAATTCGTCAGTCTATAGAGGTAGCAGGGGATGACGCAGGGGGTTTTATTACAAACCTCAAAGAGATGTTGGAGGTGAAGACTCCGTGGGAGGAATTACTTCGTGACTTTATAACGTCAGTATCTAAAGGCAATGACATAACATCCTATCGTCGCTATAACAAACGGCTCATTGGTTCAGACATTCTGATGCCACATACAATCGGAGAAAGTATTGGTGACATTGTGGTGGCGATAGATACGTCAGGGTCAATCTCACAGAAAGTTATTGACCAATTCCTATCGGAAGTTGCAGTAATTGTGGAGGATGTTACACCGGAGAACGTGCATCTTCTCTACTGGGATACACAAGTGGCTTCACATGAGAAATACGATGAGAATGATTACGACACAATAGTTGATGTGACCAAACCCTGTGGAGGAGGTGGGACTGACCCTTTCTGTGTTGTAGAGTATGTAGAAAATAATATAAGCATGGATTCAACAGTAGAATGTGTGTTATTATTAACAGACGCTTGGGTGGGGCAATTACCAGAAGATGCTTGGGGGCAGTTGGAATATCCTGTCATGTGGGCAGTCTGTCCTGATGGAAACAGCAGGTTCAATCCCCGCGTAGGCCAAGTTATACATTTAGATTAGGAGAATAGAAATGGCACACGTTGTTATTAGTGTATCACCAGAAACGAAAAGTAGGCTGGATGTCTTGCGAAATGAGATAGAGGAGAAGCAGGGATTCAAGTTGTCCTACAGTGATATTGTCAAGATGTTGTTGAAAACATACGAGCAACAGCAGGAAACAGTTGTCGTCGTCGAGGAAAAAAATGACAACCAAGTTGAAATGGATTTTGAGGAAGAACCAGAGGAGACTGATATATTTCAAAGATATAGAGGTTAATAAATATAAGTGGTGGCAACACTGAATTTATTTTAAAGAAGGAGAAGAATAATGACCATTCAAGAAGCTATTGATGCGTTAGAACACGCGAAAAAACTGGGGTATCCATCCGATACCGCCATTCAAGTTGATCTACTTGCAAAAGAAATACAAGACACTTACTGGGAGTGGGACTTTGACTTGGGTGGTGTATCGCAACCACTAGCAATGGCGATCAATGTTTTTTAAGACGCACGTCAACCCATCCCACACACAACTAGAAGTCAGGGTAGTGGGGTACTCGACTTCTAGTTACCCACTTTATAAAGAGGAGAAGGATTATGGCTAACTATATATGTGACGTTCGCAGCAACTATGTACACGTAAAAGACAAGGACGAGTTCGTAGAGTTTCTACTATCGTTCGAATGCAAACCAATTTACAACAACGAGGGGCGCATTGGGTTTATTTGTGAACACCCCGATGGCGCTTCGCCGAATCGCTACGATGAAGAGACTGATGATCTCCTTGAACTTTACGACGCATCCAAAGAAATCGGCAAACATCTCTGTGAAGGCGAAGTGCTCATAGTTGAGGAAATTGGACGCGAAAATATGCGGTACTTAGTCGGCGTGACATTCGCTTTTAATCACAAAGGCGAGAGTCTCTTTGTCGATATGAAAAACGCATTACGCGAAAAGGTTTCAAGCAACTGGGGTGTTCAAAAATACACGGACGCAACTTACTAAGGGGAAGGATTATGAAAGTAGAAGGGATAATAGCTGACCTTGTTGTGTTTTCATTCTACAACCTTAGTCACTTTTATGCACACAGCATGACAGCAATGATACTTGGTATGCCCATGTTTTTGTTTGGGGTGTTTACTATAAATTTAACTTGGATATTTACAGGGATTGCTTTAGCCGGAACTGGTCTGGTTTTATTAGTCTACAGCGAAATAATCCGCAAAATTGTCCTTACACTACATAAGAGAATGGATGAGGGTGAGGAAGATGAATAACATCTCTGATTTCCTAAAGGAACGACTAAGAAGTTTAAATGTCCCAAGAAATTGGATTACGGAAAGCGATGACTTTGTGTACGACGATGGTGGGATGTATGCGGCAGGGGATAGTTTTGATGACCCAACACCGAAAAGAATAAAAAGTGGGAAGGTTTACCAAGAGGAAGTTCAGGGGTTTGATCATATCCGAGCTATAGCAATAGCAACTGGATTAGATTGGGCAGATGTGCGTAAACGATACAAGGCTTTCGAGGACAGTAAGGAGCGAGGATATCTCAGAGGGATAGACACCACGATTAATCCTCCTTATAGGGCCAGTGTATCCGTCCATGCCAAAAATGTTAAAGAGTTTATCAATGACGAGTTGGGATGGAATTGGATACCGACAATGGCTATCGGGTCAGGTGTGACAGTGCATTGTCGCAAGGAAGATTTACCAAGGGGTAATTTAATTTTAAGGTGTAGTAAGTATTACATGGCTAGTATTAACGGAATTATCCACGATGCCTTTGATAATACTAGAGGGGGGAATAGAGCAGTCTATGGATATTGGGAATGTGATTTTTTCACTCCCGAAAATTATAAAACTTTAATTGGAGAAGAAATATGAAATTTACTATTGAAAATAGCTTGTACACAAGTGGTTCTTTAGCAGGAAAAGCAGGGCATCCGTTAGTATTCCCAATGGTCAAGGAAACAATAAAATTCCTTGATAAAAAGCTGGGGTACAAGGAGAAAGATAAAATCCATGCGACTGTCTATGACGGTAAGACATTCTGTGATAGATACCCGCATCCGAGAAAACGAAAAGATTTCCTAGTCGTTCACAAAACTGATATTGGGGAGACACGATGGAGAAAGAGAATACCTAATGAATATGTGATGGAAACGGATTCAGAACAATTAACAGATTACAGCGGTGAGGTTCTCATCCAAGTGCTAGCCCTAACTTGGGATAAGGAAGAAGAGCCTATAGCGTTAATGTATTTCTTTGATAATAGGTGTAATTCGGTGTGGCCTAAAGTTGATACAGATGAAGAGAGAACAACTCTTTATGTCTATTCCGAAGAGTTTGGAGATCGTGAGAAAGCACCGTCTGTAACTATAAAAAACATAGGTACGCATGAATTAGGGTGGTGGTCACGTAATTGTGCCTATGCTACGAGTAATGCAAAACTGGACAGTGGCAAGTTGCCTAGCAATTTTAAGTCATTACTAACAACATTCTATAAAAAACTTACCTACACCGGAGATGGCATACCTAAAAAAGATTTATCGATTATGGCCCCTGCGTGGCGAACACTCTCTAATATAGCTCGTAATGCTAAAGAGGAGGAGGACAACATGGCATCCAGTTTGGCTACGGACTTGAATACTAAAGCCTCCAACTTTAATTATGCTTTGGAGGAACTATTCAAAAAACATCGTTGGGAGGGTGAGGATCTCGATAATAAGGTACATACAGGAAAATTTATGATTCGTGATTTATTTACAGACCCACAATATATGAAATCTCTTATTGCATCTCACGAAGATTGGCAGGGTATGAATTACCTAGAAGAGATAGCCGAGGTTGAAGAGGATATAAAAACTTTTACATCTAGGGTCACTAAGTCCATAGTAACTCATTTCGAGGCGAGTGGTAAAATAGCGGTTTGCGATGTGGAAAATAGAAAAGTAATAGACACGAGCACTCGGTGGTATCAAAACTTTGATGACTTTGTAGAGTCAGAAGATCCTTTATATGTAGGCAAAATTAATGTCTTGGATGCGGCTATTGATAATGAGACGCAAAAGAGTCCGTACATATCAGGTGTAGGATTCACCATACAACAGGATGAGGATGGTGTGTTATTTGGTAAAACTTTTAGAAGAATCTACATATTGGATTCACAGTACGATTAATTTGTGAGGGGAAGCGTGGATCTCCAATGGACTGACAATCGTGTAGGGCAAACGCGATATTTATCTAACCTCATACTTTCGGAATACCCCTTAATTTTCATGGTTCCGATAAGTCTGCAAAGTGCGCCATGCTTCGTAAGAAAACACGCATAAAGGTTAGAATTGCCCCTTGACGTACTAAACAGAGTTTAGTATTATGGAGTTGTCTTTGATGAAACAGGTTCATCGAAGGGCAAAAATAAACTTTAATATGAGGAAAAGAAAATGGCTGTTATAAATTTAAAAGCGATGAAGGTAGACGATGTTTCAATGCGGGTTATTGGGACAACCCCACTTGTGCAACATAAGTGGATAGAGAAGATGAGAAAACAAATTCGTGATAAGAAGATGGGTAAGAAAGTCACGAACAGAGAAAAGTGTGATCCGCAACAGGAGTTTATCGGTGCTACCTATGTGGGAAAAGAGACAGGGAAATATGGTGTACCCTGCGATGCAATCAAACAATGTCTTGTTAATGCGGCACATAAAGATATTGGTATCGAAAAAACATTAGTCCGCAAATCCATTTTTATAAAGTCACAAGATCGTGACCTTATAGAACCAAGAGATTTAGTCCTGTTTGACCAGACCGATGACCCGATCATGCGCGAGGATATTGTGCGTGTAGGTGCAGGTTCAGCCGACCTACGGTATAGACCTGAGTTCCAGAATTGGTCAATTATTTTTACCGCACAACTAAACACAGATGACATACCGCTAGATTCACTAATCAATTTGGTGAACAGAGCAGGGTTTGGTGTGGGGCTTCAAGAGATGCGTCCAGAAAAGGGAGGTGATTTTGGACGATTCACTGTAGATACATCATATGTTCAAGTCTTGGAACATGAATTGGAAGGGGTAGCATAATGGATGGGGAAAAGATGGAACCAGTATTTTCGGGGGGCGAAGTTATATCACTTGCACCGACAGGTGAAGACTTAGCTATCGCATGGGCTAGAGGATCACGTTTTGGAAAAGCAGATCCAGAAGCGTGTTATGCAGAAGTGATGGAAGTTGTTGACGCTTTCAATGGGACACCTCCTAACGGTGCATTGATAGAAAAAGCAAAGGATAAAAATTCTGCGATGCACGTTTTATTTGATTGGGAGGATAAGGAGGCCGCTTACAAATGGCGTGTCCATATCGAACGCCAGATCAAAGCCCAACTTTGCTATGTCCACAAAGGTAAAAAAGTGCGTAAGGTTCATCAGATCCGCGCTCTCACAAATATAAAGGAGACAACTGAGGAGGGTGAAAAAATAACAGTCATCTATAACACTTTCGAGGTGCTTAAAGATCCTGAGAAAAAGAAGCAGTTAGTAGAAAGAGCCAGACGGGATATGATGACATTCAAAAACCGATATGAGTTACTCGAAGAACTATCTTCGGTAATTGACCCTATAAAGACGTTTTTGGATAGTTAAATTTTGGGGGGATTTTTGCGCTATGGTGCTTAGATCCCCTCTTTTTTATTCCAAAATAGGGTTTGGTTTGGTTTGTTCCGGCAGGTTAGCTAAGTTGTGTTACGTTGAGTCGCGTTGTGGCGGGTCACGTTTTGGCAGGTGAGTTAAGTTGAGTCTGGTTACGTTACGTTACGTTGAGTCGCGTTGTGGCAGGTGAGTTTAGTTGGGTTGAGTTACGTTAAGTTGAGTCTGGTTACGTTGTGGCAGGTTCGATCAGTTGAGTTATGGTAAGTTGAGTTACGTTAAGTTGAGTCTGGTTACGTTATGTTTAGTTAAGTTATGGTAAGGTCTGGCAGGTATGGTGGGTCAAGTCATGTCATGTTGAATTTTGTTCAGGTAGGCTAAGATTTGGCAGATGTGTTGAGGCAAGTTGGGTCGGGTTAAGTCTTGTTTAGTTACGTTTTATTACGTTGTGGCAGGTTCGATCAGTTCAGTCGTGTTGCGTTTTGTTCTGATGTGCTAAGGTCTGGCAGATGTGTTGTGATGAGGTGGGTTCAGTTCAGTTCGGATGTGGTCGGTTGGGGTATGGCAAGGCAGATGTGTTGTGATGAGGTGGGTTCAGTTCAGTTCGGTTCGGTTGCGTTGCGTTTTGGTAGGGCAGATTAGTTGTGTTGTGTTGCGGTGAGATGGGCTAAGTTCGGTTCGGTTGTGTTACGTTGCGTTTTGGCAGATGTGATCGGGTTTGGATAGGCGCGTTCTGTTCCGTTTTGTTGCGTTTCGTTTTGGTACGGTTTGGCAGATGTGGTCTGGTTTGGATAGGTGCGTTCGGCTCCGTTAGGTTGGGTTTCGTTCGGGTACGGTTTGGTAGGTTGGGGTTTAATACATATGCTAAACAAAAAGAGGAGAAGGATAAATGATGAAAGCAGATGGGTTCGATGAAGCTATCATAGGGGTGGGTCGGCAGGTTGATAAACCAGATAGACTTATCTATGACTACGACAAATGTTTATTAATCCTAATGTTAGATCAGGATTTCGATGAACAAGACGCGATTGATTGGATGGACTACAACGTACTAGGAGCTTTTGTCGGGGAAGAGACTCCGATATTCATGATGCACTATGAAGATAACGATTGAATTTGACACAGATGAGGATGAAGAGATATTAGAGTTATTACGAAAATTAATCTCTCTTTTAGAAAAGGAGGACGTTTGAGGGGAGCTATGTTATAACAAAGATAATTACGTGGAGGGGATATAATGTTAGATCATAAAACCATGTGTATGAGCAACCCTCAGTATCAAGAGGGTTATGTTAAAGGGTATCACGATGCGGTCAGGGAGGTGACTGAAAGGCTGAAGGCAAAAGATGAGATATATAGAAAAGATTTGGAGGATATTCATTATGACTTGCCGACAACAAATTGATAGGTCTTTACTGCCGCCTAAACATAAAATAAAAGTTATACCGATTGGCACTAATGATTTATTGGTGGCCGAAGGTGGGACTAGATTTAATACTCCCGTGCAGTGGTGGAAAAAATTGCTGAAAATAAAAAGATAATAACTTCTAGACCTCGCTTCGGCGGGGTTTTTTTTCGCCCAGAAAAAGTGTAGACTTCCTCCCTGAAGGAAACATTAGCTACCGTTACCCCCACACCATCGTTCCTACGGTACTATCACTTTTCCTTTTCCTCATAGCCCCACCGCTAGGTGGGGCTTTTTTATTCCCACACCTTGTTGACTTCTGTTTTTTATCTGCTAAACTGTGTTAAGCAATTATACTTTAGGGGAGGTGTACCTATGGCAACACCGGAAAAGAAAGTAAAAGAAAGAGCTAAGAAAATCTTAGATGAGTTAGGGGCGTACCATTTTTCTCCCGCAACAGGACACGGTGGGCGTAAAGGTGTGCCGGATATTATCGGATGCTACGAAGGTTTATTTTTTGGTATTGAATGTAAGGCAGGTAAGAACAAACCCACTAAAATCCAACAATATGAATTGAATAGAATTAAAGAAGCGGCAGGTTGCGCTATAGTATTTACTGACACTATGGAATCAGCAGAACTAAAAACACTAATACTCAAAACCGCGATAGAAGACACTGTTGGTAGGCTGGAAAAAATAAGCCCAAAAGAAAAAGACAAAAAGTATTGGACTAATTGGGCGTTACAGAACATTTCGTAGGGTGGGGAACTGGCAAGGTGTGTTGCACGGGGTACGATTATGGACTTAATTACATTAGATTTTGAAACTTTTTATAGTAAAGAGTTTTCTTTATCCAAGCTGACAACCGAAGAGTATATTCGAGATGATCGGTTTCAGGTCATCGGGGTCGCTACCAAGATCAATGACCATGAGGTTCAATGGTTCCCCAATCATTCCAATGAAATAGAAGACCATTTTGCAGGGATTGATTGGGATAAAACAATTTTAGTTGCCCATAATGCTATGTTTGATGCGGCTATTCTGTCTTGGCGGTATGGAGTCAAACCCAAAATAATTGCGGATACCATGTCTATGGCGAGAGCTATTGATGGAGTAACTGCAAAACATTCTTTGAAAGCCTGTAGCGAACGATATGGTATCGGCGTTAAAGGTACAGAAATTTTAAATGCGCTCGGTAAACAACTGCAAGATTTTACTCTAGTAGAACTAAAACGATATGCACAGTATTGCCGAAATGATGTAGAACTTACTTTTAAATTATTCTGTATATACGCAAAACATTTTAATGCAGAAGAGTTGGAAGTAGTCAGCACCACCATGAAAATGTTTACAGAGCCTGTATTAAAACTTGATGTGGCCCTGTTAGAACAACATCTTGATTCTGTAGTATCAGAAAAACAAGAGCTAATGCGGGTAGCCAAGTCTAATAGTGAGGTGCTTCAATCGAACCCCAAGTTTGCAAACTGTCTGCGGTCTTTGGGTGTAGAGCCTCCCACTAAAATATCACTAAGAACTAATAAAGAGGCTTTTGCTTTCTCTAAAAGTGATCAGGCGATGATGGATTTGCTGGAACACCCGAATCCTGCGGTGCAAACGTTAGTCGCCGCACGAATAGGGGTGAAGTCCACGTTGGAAGAAACCCGTACCCAAAGACTTCTTGGTATTGCAAAGAGAGCAGGGGTTTTACCTGTACCGTTACGATATTACGCCGCGCACACGGGGCGATGGGGTGGTAGTGACAAACTGAATATGCAGAACTTACCCTCGCGTGGCAGTAATACGATCAAACAATCTATTATTGCGCCAGATGGCTATATGTTAATTGATGCAGATTCATCGCAAATAGAAGCTAGAACTTTAGCTTGGTTGGCGGGGCAGGACGATTTGGTTGAAGCATTTGCCAATGACGAAGACGTATACAAGATTATGGCCTCACAGATTTATAACAAACCTGAAGAAGAGATAACTAAAAACGAACGCTTTGTCGGTAAGTCCGTCATCTTGGGTAGTGGGTACGGTATGGGGTGGAAAAAATTTCAAGCGCAACTCGCAGGATTCAGTGTACATATTGATAATGACGAGGCAAGAAATATTATTAACATCTACCGGGAAACTTATCCTCGTATCCCTGCGTTATGGAGAGAGGCTAACCGTTGCTTGGATGCGCTACAGCGTGGGCAGTCTTGTAATTTAGGGAAACACAGGAAGGCTATTCATCTTGGTGATGGGGGATTCTATTTACCGAATGGGATGTTACTGACTTATCCAGACCTACAGATTGACCACGAAGGTAATTATTCTTATGCGTCCAGAATCTCTAGGACTAAGATTTATGGTGGGAAGGTCATTGAGAATGTATGCCAAGCGATAGCTCGGTGCATTATTTCGTGGCAGATGGTACAGATTGCAAAGAAATATAAGATTGCACTAACTGTACATGACTCATTGGTATGTGTGGTAAAAGAAGAGAGCAGTCTGCGGGCGCAAAAGTTTATTGAAAATGTAATGAGGACAAGCCCTAAGTGGGCTGCGGGATTACCTTTAGATTGTGAAAGTGGGGTAGGAAGAAGTTATGGGGAGTGTGGATAAGTGAACGAATCCGTACATTTTATGTCTAAAAGGTCTGATTGGGCTACTCCACAAGATTTATTTGATAAGTTAGATAAAGAATTTAATTTTGATCTAGACGTTTGCGCGGATGTGACTAATGCAAAATGTAAACGATATTATTCTATTGAAGATGATGCTCTGTCAAAAACGTGGAAAGGGTACTGTTTTATGAATCCCCCCTACGGCAGAGAGATTACAAAGTGGGTGAAGAAGGCGTACCATTCTGCTGAAACAGGGGAAGCAACCGTAGTTTGTCTACTCCCATCTCGTACAGATACAAAATGGTGGCATGGCTATGTGATGAAAGCGGATACAGTTTGGTTCCTAAAGGGAAGGTTAAAATTCGACGGGCATGAAAATTCAGCCCCATTCCCTAGCGCAGTTGTAGTTTTTGGGAATTACCCACGTTACCACAGGGGATTCTTTACTTATGAGTAACTTTACGTGGTCATACTCAGGACTATCTTTGTTTAAGCAATGTCCTAGAAAATTCTATCGCACAAGAATTAGTAAGGATATTAAGGAAGAAGAACAAGACCATTTGATTTATGGAAAGGCCGTCCATACAGCCGCAGAAGAATATGGTAGAGATGGGAAACCTTTACCGGAAAAATATAAGTTCATTCAACCCTATGTAGATACTTTAATGAGAACAAAGGGTGACAAGTATTACGAGCTAAAGATGGCTTTGACAGCAGATTTAGAGCCATGTGAATTTTTTGATCCTGAAGCATGGTGGCGTGGTATTGCAGATTTTATTGCAGTTAATGATGGAACCGCATTATTAGTAGACTATAAAACTGGAAAGTCTGCGCGATATGCAGACACTAAACAATTAGAGATTTTATCTCTTGCTTTGTTCAAACATTTCCCTAAAGTTAAGATTGTGAAGGGTGCATTAATGTTTGTTGTAGCAAATAAATTAGTTGAGTCTAAATTTTATATAGAGCGTGAAGAAGAGTATTGGGAGTCGTGGGATAAAGACATCGCTTTATTAAATTTATGCTTTGAATCAGATACTTGGAACCCTAAAAGTAATTTTAGTTGCTACAAATTTTGCCCTGTGACAGACTGTGAGCATAATGGGAGGCGTTAGAAATGCCGTTAAAAAAAGGAAAATCTGACAAGATTATCAAAGCCAATATCGTGGAATCTATCAAGTCAGGTAAACCACGAAATCAGGCAATCGCCATTGCATTAAGTAAAGCGAGAGGTAAAAAGAAAAATGCCGTACGTAAACAAAAAACGTCCGTACAAAAAAGAGTACAAGCAACAAAAAGCAAGGGGCGAAAAAGAAAGACTAAGGCGAAACGCTAGGGAAAGAGCTAGATATAGAGCTAAAAGAGATGGTACGGATGTAAAAGGTGAGGATATAGATCACAAGAAGCCCCTGAGTAAAGGTGGTACGAACAAGGCTTCTAATTTACGAAGTGTTTCCCCTAGTAAAAATAGGTCATTCAGCCGAAACCCAGATGGTAGTGTGAAGAGGAACGTGCCTAAAAAGAAAACCGCCAAGAAAAAAACGAGTAGAAAGAGAACAAGTAAAAAGAAGAAGTAATGCAAGTAATTGATAATACAATAGTTCTTCGTACAAGAAACCCACAAAAAATACAGAATAGAATACCTGATAGCGATATTGTCAGGCAAGATAACGATATCTACACCATGACAGTGGGGTGGGACTTGTCTACTGCACAACAGTTGGCAAGACTTCAGATGAAGAATATACCTTCCCCGATTATGAGGGACTATGAGTGGTCAGGTATCTATGCGCCGATGGAACATCAAAAGACTACGGCTGAGTTTTTGACGCTAAATCCGAGGGCTTTCTGTTTCAACGAACAGGGGACAGGTAAAACTGCCGCATCAATCTGGGCTTCCGATTATTTATTATCAGGAGGCTACCGGGGGCGCGTACTTATTATTTCTCCTCTCTCTATTATGAAGAGTGCTTGGGCGGCAGATTTATTTAGCTTTGCCCCACATAGAACCGTAGGGGTTGCCCACGGAGCTAAAGAAAAAAGAAAAGAGATTATAGAGAAAGACTATGAATACATAATTATTAACTACGATGGTGTGGATGTAGTAAAAGAAAGTATTGCAAAAGGCGGCTTTGATTTAATCATTATAGATGAAGCCAACGCCTACAAAAATTGCACTACTAAACGATGGAAGTTGATTAACAAACTAACGACCCTTGATACATGGATGTGGATGTTAACTGGAACTCCTGCGGCTCAATCCCCCATAGATGCACATGGGTTAGCTAAATTGTGTGTGCCAGATAATGTCACTCCATCAAAAACAAGATTTAAAGATTCTGTCATGTACCCCATATCTAAATTCAAATGGGTTTCCAAACCTAATGCGCGAGATATTGTACATAAAACATTACAACCTGCTATCAGGTTCACCAAAGAACAGTGTCTTGACTTGCCAGAAATAACTTATGTAGATAGAGAAGCACCTCTAACATTACAGCAGAAACATTATTATAAGATTCTGCGAGAAGAATTCATAATGGAAGCGGGGGACGAACACGTTACCTCTGCAAATGTAGCGGTTAACATGGGCAAATTGCTACAACTATCTGGCGGTGCGGTCTATTCAAATAGCGGTAATGTATTGCAGTTCGATGTATCTAACAGGCTGAAAGTTGTAAAGGAAGTTATAGATGAAGCGACTGCGAAAGTTTTAATCTTTGCTCCCTTCAAACATACCATAGAGATTTTATATGAGTTCCTGAACAAAGCAGGAATTATGACGGAATGTATTACAGGGGATGTGACGTTAAACAAACGGACAAAATTATTTAGTGATTTTCAAACGTTGCCAGAACCAAGAGTTCTGGTCATTCAGCCACAGGCTGCGGCTCATGGTATTACCCTGACTGCCGCTAGTACAGTTATCTGGTATTCACCAATAACATCTATTGAGACTTACCTACAGGCCAATGCAAGAATTAATCGTAAGGGACAGAAAAATGCGATGACCGTGGTAAATATTGAAGGATCTGCGGTAGAAAGAAAGCTGTATCGGCTCCTTTCAGGTAGGTTGGAAGCACATATAAAACTCCTCGATCTATACGAAGAAATAATTGAAGAAAACGCTTGACAGTGTTTAGTGATATATTATAATCACTTTACATTGTTTAGAGGAGAAGTTATGTCAGCAATTATGAAAGAAGAATTTTCACTTGAACAAGTTGCCGCTGCTATTGTGGCAATCCGCGATGAGATTACAAAAATAAATAAAGAAGCGGATAAGAAAGTGAAAGCATTAGAGCGTGAGAAAGAAGCACTTGAAAAATACTGCGACCAAAAATTAGAACAATCAGGCGTAGAATCCGCCAAGACTGCTTCAGGTACTATCATGCGCCAAGAAAGAGTTCGGTTTACCACCGAAGATTGGGAAAGGATGTACCGATTTATCGAAGATAACGACGCATTTGAATTATTGGAAAAACGAATACACCAAACCAATATGCGTAGATTTTTGGAAGATAATCCAGAGAAAGAGCCTAAAGGATTAAATGCTTTTAGGGAAACTAAAATAGTCGTAAGACGTTCATAGGGGTAATTTATGGAAAATGAAACTTTAAGACACGTTATTAATAACGTAGAAGCAGTATATCCGCGCATTAACAGGCCATACAGATATGACCAAAAAGCGGGAAAAACGATGCCATGTGAAGCCCACGAAGATGGGGCAGAATTTAGATTGCAATTCCGCATGGATCGTAAGCAAGCAGGTGCATTATATAAGACAATGCATCAAGCCTATAATGCAACCAAGGCTTCAAATTGGCCTGACAAATTTGAACCTCCATTTAAAGATGAAGGGGATGGGTATTTTACGTTCAACGCTAAAATTAAGGCGCAGTATAATAATCAGATTACACGCCCTATCGCCCACATGGATTCAAAAGCGCAAGCATTGCCGGAAGGTTTTGAATTAACTCATGGAAGCACAGTTAACATTGCTTGTGTTCTAATTCCCTACAATACACCACAGGCAGGGACAGGTGTTTCTTTGCGACTAAGTGCTGTACAAGTTTTAAAACTAGCAGAACGCCAAGGATACAATCCATTTTCTGAGATAGAGGGGGGTTTTACCCTACAACAAAATCAGGATAACCCGTTTGTAGCAGATGAGGAAATTGCGGAAACTCCAGAAGAAGAAGACCCTTTTGCTGAACCAGAGGAAAAACCAAAAGTTAAATCCCGCAAGAAAAAAGCTCCTAAAAATCAAACTGAAGAGGAACCACAATCAGACTTAAATGATATCCTGAGTAAGTTCGCGCCTTCTGATGATGTAGATGACAATGAGTGATCACAGAGGTTATTCAAATAAGATAGCCAATGCTAATATAAATGCAGACCTTTCTAGTGCAGGGGTAAAACTAGGAAGGTTCTGCATAGCAGGGGATAAGCGTGTTTCTGCAATCGCAAAAGAATTTAACGTATCCAAACTAACTGTATATAAATGGTTTGATGGAAGTTGGATTCCGAATGAGAAACACACCGCTCAAATTCTTGCATATCTTGAGAGGGAAAGTGAAAAGGTTTAGTTATGCCAACATTTTTACAGAAGATCCTTCCAGATGAGGGATATTATTGTATCGTTGGCCTTAAAGACGGTGTAAGTCCAAAACAAAGTTTCCATAGCATAGCAGAAGATGTTGAAACTAGGGTGGGGGATTTATTAGAAGGGGGTTTTAACGTATATTTTGCGTGTGCTTCATTTCAAGAATCTGAAAAGAGGACACAAGAAAACGCATTATATATGAAGTCATTTTGGCTTGACTTAGATTGTGGTGCTGATAAACCTTATTTAAATCAGGCTGATGCTTTACAGGCATTGCTGTCTTTTTGCCAAACGATGAGTCTACCAACACCTACTATTGTTAATAGTGGGAGAGGTATCCATGTGTATTGGGTGTTAAAAAAACCCATACATAAAGATGAATGGAATCCTATTGCTAAACAATTAAAAGTTCTTTGTAAGGAGAAGGGGCTTGAAGCAGATCCAGCGGTTACAGCAGATGGTGCGCGAATTCTACGTGTGCCGGATACATTTAACTATAAAACAGATCCTCCTTCTAAAGTTTCAATACTGCGGGACTCTTCTGAAATTGATTTTGAAGAGATTCGAAACCTTATCGGAACCCCCCAAACCACCAAAGAACTTCTATTTGCGGAAGTTGATTCACGAAAGAAAGATAACCAACAATACTCTTTTGCTAAAATTGTACAGAAAATCGTTAGAGGAAAGGGATGCCAACAAATAGAGTATGCACTAAAGCACCAAGATAAAGTTGACTACAACTTATGGAGAGCAGTTCTTTCTATTGCCGCAAACTGCAAAGATTCTGATGTGGCAATCCATGCGGTTTCAGACAAACACCCTGATTATGACCGCCAAGAGACAGAGGAAAAAGCGGTTGATCTAATAGATAAAGCGTATCGGTGCGATACGATAGATGAAACCAACATAAATATCTGTGACGATTGCCCGCATTTTGGAAAAATAAGAAGCCCTATTGAACTAGGGTTTGAAGTAAAAGAGCAGGAAGAGGACGGTAATCAAGTATTGGATTATGCGCCCCCTAAACTACCTTATCCCTTTTTCAGAGCGCAGGAGGGTGGCATTTATAAGAAAGCCCGTGATCCTGATGATGAAGATTTACTGGTGTACCACAACGACCTTTTTCTAGTAAAAAGATTGTACGATAAAGAGAAGGGAGATATGGCACTTGCTAAATTATTCCTTCCTAAAGATGGTGTTCGTGAATTTTTAATCCCGCTATCAAGTATGACTAGCAAAGAAGAGTTAAGGAAAATTCTTTCCGCGCAAGGTGTTGTAATGATGCCCAAACAGTTAGATAACATGATGGTTTATCTAATCGAATGTACAAAAAACCAACAGTCTCAGGACGAGGCGGAAATTATGCGAACCCAATTTGGTTGGGTGGATAATGACAGTAAATTTATTCTTGGGGACAAAGAGATTAATTGTTCTGCTGTTCGCTATTCCCCTCCTTCTCCAAAAACAGAATCTATCTGTAAATGGCTTCTATCTAAAGGGGATATGGAAGAATGGAAGAATGTTATTCGAGTTTACAACAAGCCTAACTTTGAACCCCATGCTTTTGGGTTTTTTACCGCATTTGGTGCGCCACTAATAAAACATCTTGGGTTTAACGGTGCATTAATTAACTTGATTAATTCATCTTCAGGCACAGGGAAATCCACGGTATTGAAGATGTGTAATAGTGTGTATGGGCATCCTGACAAGCTACTGGCACAAGAGACAGATACTTTTGCACATAAGATGCATCGTTTAGGTGTGATGAACAATCTACCATATACAGTAGATGAAATAACTAATATGCACCCGGAATCTGTTTCAACTCTCCTATATAACGTGTCACAAGGTTCTGGGCCGGGACGTATGCAGTCCCAAAATAATATGGAGCGTAAGAATGACACAAGTTGGAGTTTAATTGCGCTTGCTAGTTCTAATGCGTCTATGGCAGAAAAGTTGTCCTTGATCAAACAATTTGCTGACGGTGAGATCATGCGGTTATTGGAATACCGTGTTGACCGTACCAATAACATCAGTAAATCAGATGCATATAAACTATTTGAAGGATCTTTGTTAAACAACTATGGGTTGGCAGGGCCAATTTATATTGAGTATTTGGTTAAAAATTTGGCTAAAGCGGTTGATTTAGCAAGGGGTATACAAGAACATCTGGATGCTAAAGCTAGTTTAAACTCCCGTGAACGGTTCTGGTCTGCGGTAATTTCCTGCAATATAGCAGGGGCGCAAATTGCAAACTATTTACAATTAATAGATTTAGATATACCTAGAGTATTGAACTGGGCAAGTAATGAACTTGTGGATACATTGAGGGAACAAATTATAGAACCGGAAATAGATTTTATTGGGGTGTTAGGCGGATTCTTAAACGCAAATCGTGGACATATTCTAGTGGTTAATGGCGCACAAGATGCCAGAAACTCTATTACACCACTTCCTGTTGTAGAACCACGATATGAATTAACCACTCGATTAGAGCCAGACACAGAAACTTTATTCATCTTTAGTAAAGCGATTAGAAACTATTGCGCCAGAGAACAAATTATTTTTAAAGATTTAGTGCGGGATTTAAAAGATAAAGGAGTTCATAAAGGTACGGTGCGAAAGCGATTAGCAAAAGGTACGTCAATTAATAGCCCGCCTGTGGAGGCACATATATTTAAACTCGATGGTACAGATTTGATTGACACAGAATTTATGCAGACTTTGGGGCAAGAAATTGATGATCCAGATCCACGGGATAACCTTTGATATCGAATGGGATAAATTTAAACCCAGTAGTAGTTTCTTTATCCCCTGTCTTAATACTAAAGAAGCAAAAAGAGTTTTAAAAATAGCCTGTAAACATAAAAAGTTTAAAGTCCGTATGAAAGTAGTTGTAGAAAATAAAATAAGAGGAATTAGAGTGTGGAGATTAGAAAATGAATAAAAAACCACCGCTATATTACGTTGTCTTACAGGCTAGAAAAGCCTATGAACAAGCTAACTTTACCGAATATAGAAAGGCAGAAGAAGCTAGAAAGCAGAAACAAAGAAGAGAAAAAGAGACTAAAAAGTTTTTACAGTCTGTCGTACCCATCTCGGCTCACAATGAGCTTTAACCGGATGTCTGCGGCGATAGTCATAGGATTTGCGCCCTTGGTAATTTAATTTTCTAGCTGTGGTGGTGCAGTGACTCAGTTGTGCAAAATAGATAGGATCTTGCCCTCGGATTGGGTCGCCGTTGGACAATACAACAAGTAAGTACACCAATTTCATTTTACTAATAACGCCATTCCGCCAGCAATTAAGGCTATACCAATAGCGAGTATTGCCGCGCCGATCATCATCTCCTGCATCTGCCTTTTCGCTCTACGCCTTTTAAATTCCTCCTGCTCTCTTGCTCTTATGATCTTCTTCTCTGTCTCCACAAACTCCAGATAAACCGACCTACCGTGGGTTAACATAAGCATAGTACGAATTTCTTTCCGCATCCGCTTTTCTGCTTCCCTTGCGGCAACCGCTTTTAGTGCTAACTGAGCCGGATCTCCTGTTGCTTTAGCATACCAAGGCGGATTTTCTGCTTCCCTGCACCCTTCTTTAAGGTCTGCAATGCTGGAGTACCACTTTCCCATCTGGAGAGCTATACCTTCCACATCTTGTCCCATTTCAACCGCTTTCTTTATCCCCTTAAAAGCTACGTTGGCGGCGGATAGAGCGGCGGCGATTTCAAGCATAGTAGTTCCATTCTATTAGGCACTCTATGAATACCCTAGCTCTCGTTCTATGGCAATACGTTCTCTCCTTGGTAGCACCAATCCATCAATCGCTTCTCGTGATTTTCGTTCCCTCATCCGTACAGATTTGGATATTGTCTCTCCTGAAATTCTTCTATCCATACCTATTACTAATGGATCTTTATTAAACTCAACCATTTTTTCACGAATAGCTAATACTTCGTCAGTATCGCCCATTTTGAGTGCCATATAATATTGAGTAAGTAATTTTGACCGTTTATTGTAGACCGATTTTTGTTGTCTACTAAGAAACTCATTCTTTTCATACGCTCTACTAACATCGTTTGGCGAAAAACCAAAAAATTGCATTGCTACGTTATACCCATTTACATCTTCTACTATCGGGTATCCTTTACTGTTTAATGCGCCATTCATAGCAAGGTCATAGGCTTTCATTTGGTTCCGAAGCCAAGAAGGGGTTACGGCTTGTATTGCATCGAAAGTTCTACCTTCGTCGTAAAACTTAATCCCTCTATCTAGATTTCCAATAGTGGCTGAGTATACTGGCCCCATAAAACTTTCAAATGCATATGCGGCATCCCCGACTTTGGATCTTCGGTAAGGGTCATCTCTATATAACATGGAGTAGTACCCTGTACGGGAAGCAAAATCTACATTCATATAGTGACTGAGTGGGCCACGATACGCTATATCCCCAACCATCCCCCGTGTCCACTCATCAAATGCGGGGTCATCATCATCTGCTAGCATAGTATAAAGGATATGACCTGCTCCAATAAACGGAAGCCCCCTTATTCCAGCAAACATAAAAGCAGGTATCATTGTTGAGAGCACCTGTCTTCTAGCTAATTCTTGTACTGAAGGCATTTCTGCGGGAAGATTTGGATTGCGTTCAACCTCACCTAAAGTAAGAAAAGCATCTCTCAATATCTTCCATTGGATATAGGTCATTGCAAAGGCAAACTTCTTGAATACGCCTAATGTTTTCCCCCACCTATCCTGTAGCCACTCTGGGCCTATTTCAGCAAGCGCAGGGCCGTTCATTTCTTCTACAATTTGTAAAGCCCGCTCCATATTCTGTTCGCGTGTCGCATTTTTATATTTGCCTTTAGCTAGTCTGTAGGCCATTACTAAACCAACTTCTCTGTTCAAACGCTCCGTATTTTGAAAAGCCCACCCTCCTGCTAACTCTGCTTTTGCATAAAGTCCAGTGATACCTTTAGTAGTTCCCCTACGCACATCCTGCAATTCTTGTGCTGAAGAACGCCTTACTCGACTACGGGATAACCCTAAGTCACGAAGTTCTTTCATCTCTTCAACAGTTAGACCATATTTTTTCAATACATCCGCATTAAGGTTACTTTCTGAAAACAATGTCCAATCCGCTAAACTAACCTTTCCTATCTTTAAGTTAGTGTTATCATCCCGCCCACCTGTTGAATACAGTCGCATTGTAGAAAGAAGTGCATCTCCAGCAGCTTTGTATCCAAATTCTCCTGACATTAATCCATAGCCTAATAAAGGCAACTGTGAAAGGTTAACAACGGCAGAAGAAATATTTCCTAAAATAAACCAACTATACCCTCCATAAGCGGCTAATGCTGCCCAACGAGCAGGTGTTGGATCACGAAGAAAACTTGCCCTGCCCTTTAAAGTTTGGTCTACAGACCGCTCAACTGAACTTGGTCTTGAGCTAATTAACTGACGGGCAGCTAGTGTGGTTCTTGTTAATTCAGGAGCAGTTTCCAATAAAGCAATCTGGTTCGCATACTTCATCCCCATATGAGCAAAGTTTTCTACTAGGTCTATTTGATACCCCGGTATTTCTCTACGACTCTTCCACTGTTGGACTAATGATTCATTAGAATGTGTATCTAAAAATTTCTCTTGTAAATCCCTCAATAACTCTGCCATTCTAGCGTCTTCATATTCACCAGTAACAGGGTCTTTCGCATCGGTATACCCCATCTGCTTTAGCTTGACCATAAGCTGTCTTAGTTCTTCTCTATATTTAGTAGACTCTCCTAAAATAGCAGATTCAAAAATATCCGCGTTTCCAGAACGGGTAAACACACCGTTATCCCCATACTCATTTATAAATTGTACGGGTGGTAGTACGTCTCCAGTAGTAGGATCTTTGCCTCCTTTTTCCAACCTACGCTTTTCTCGTTTTGCTTCACGTTCTGTCTCGAAAGACCAAGACCGTCCTGCGTTTCTACCCGCCTGTTTTTTCTGTTTAAGTTCTTCTTTAGCTTTATTAATCTGATCTTCAGGATAATTACCCTTTTCCATTTCAGCTATACGTTTTTGTTCTTCTTTAAACTCAAGGTCGGAAACTTTTTCTTTTATCCAGTAATCCCCGCGCCTGACTAAAGGAATAAAAGGTGTAATTCGTTTAGTAAAAAATTCAGATTTTTGGAATTTTTGTCGCTCGTTTAATACCCTTTCCTCTAGTTTAGCTAGTGCTTCTCTTGCTTCATTTTTTTCTTCTTCAGTCGCTGCCCTATCATTAATTTTTGCGTTTAGTTTACTTTTAGTAACGTCATCTACTGTTGTATCAAGTAATTGTCCTTGAATACTATCCATATATTGATCACCAACTATCTCATAGGTATCAACAATGATTTTATATACAAGGTGTAATTCTTGAGGAAATTTTGCAAATTCTGCAAACAAATCACTGTTTCGTGTTCGCATACGTTCTTCATAATTTGCATCATTGGGATCAGGAGGATCTAAAAATATCTCCCGTAAGTCATAACGATTGCCCTCAAGGTCTGCAAGGGTGGACTGATGGGCAAGAATATTAAATTCTCTTAATGTATCTGCACTAACATTTGCCCTATCAAGTAGGTCTTTAATATCAATAATTTGATTTTTAAAGCGCATCCGTATTTCTTCAACACGGGCTGTACGCATACTAGAGATTCTTTCTATTGCTTCAATCGCATTTGCTAGTTTAGGGTTGTAACGTCTAACCGTATCAGCTAATTGCCCAAGACTTAAAAACCCATAATACATACGCCTAAACCAAGACGGTGATTCAGATACTTTGTCAACTATAGGATCAATAGACGATGGGGTATTTTCATTAATGTTTTTAACTGTATCACCAACACCACCAAAAACTTTTTCTTTTAATGTTTCTGATTGACTCGCCGTATTAGCTAATATAATTGATTCACGTTCATTTAGAGGAGGTTCATATGGCGCTCCCTGACTTGCAGCATTTAATACAGATGCTACGTTATCAGACATTAAGGATAGGTCTTCAATACCCGCTTCATTTACGAACCTTGTTGTTCCCGCGTCCAGTTTTCTAAACACCGCTCCCGTTTTAGTTTTAGCTTGTGCTTCATTCTTAAACTCTACACCTCCTTGTGCAGCCGCGTTTGCAAAACTTGCTGTTATCTGCCCATCAGTAGGTGGTGGAGTTCCTATCAATACACCAATAGAAGTAATTACATTTTCTAATGCTGTTTTAAGTTTAGGATCAACATTTAATGCGGTTCTAACCGCGTCTACAAACTGTTGAAATCTATCCGTTCCTTTCACTACAAATGGCTTGCTTAAAGCCTTTTGTTTTCTTAAAACATCTTGGAATAATCTATTTGAAAATGCTTCTGCTATAAATTCCGAAAGACTCGATTGCCCATAAACTTCTGCATATACACGCATTGAATCATATTGGAGTTCGAAGATTTGATTTTCAAGTTTGCTAAGAACTGATTCTGGCCTATTCTCTTTTTTAGCTGTCTCATAATTATTTACGAGCTTTGTTAGCTGCTCGGTCTTTTTAACTCTAGCTAATTCAAGAGCTTCCATAGTTGAACTACTTGCACCATATAATTTGCTAAGGTCTAAAACAGCCCTAAGTTTCCCAATAAAATTAGGTGGTACTGTTAAAGCGTAAAGCGGTAGAATTTTTAGTAAAGGGGTGGCTGCTTTCTCATAAAACGCTTCCGTGGCATCCCAATACTTTTTAGTTCTCTTAATATCAAAAATTGTTTGGTACGGAGAAAAACCTTTCACCGCTTCCCTAAAATCATCATACGCCTTTAAAAGAGTTTCCCCTTCCTTAGTAAGGGTGCGATCTTCTTTAAGTATGCCTTTGTTTATAAGTTTAGTTCTTAACTCACTAATTTCTGCATCAGGACTAAAAACAAATTTTCCGTTTTCAGTCGTAATGTAACTGCGAAATGAGTCTAAAATAGTTTCTTCAGCGTTTTGTGGCTCCTGTCTTACCCGCCGTAAGCCTACACCTATTCGGTCGTTTACATCCGCTAGTTCCAGTTCAACGGATGCGTGAGTAAACTCATGTAGTATAATGGGTAAAGTTAAACCTTCTGCTACTGCTGGCGCTGTAATTTGTTCGTCAATGGGAATAAAATCCGGAAAGGTAGGATAAACTTTGCTATTTGTTTGAAAATTAATATGAAAATCTCTAAACCCCCCAACTACACGCTGATTTAATACAGCACGACTTCCCCCATAAACAGATTTTCCTTGGATGTTCCTATCTCTTTTAACCCCATCATAATGCTTCTTTGCGAGTTCAGTTAAAGCTGTCGCCTCATCAGCTATGCTTTTTGCCTCAGCAACAGATAAAGTAGAGTCCTTATATTTGTCTACTTTATCTTGTTGTACTTGATCCCAATTAGGATCTGCTCCATCCATTTCTACCAAATAAACATCCAGATCCCTATCTTTGAAATTTTCTATAAAACGATCTAACAATAGTTTATTGGGGCTACCTTCAGGCTCGGTATTTTCAATATAACTTCTAACCGCTGTAAGAAAATCCCGCGCTTGTAAAGGTTTATTCTCCCCTTCAGGTACACCTAGTTCATTTTTTATATAATTTTTAAATTTTACAGTTTCTGCAACAAGGTTTTTATAATAGTCCTCCGTTGCCTTATCAATAAGTTCTAATATGTCAGGACGTTCCCTTTTTAATTTACTACGATTTATTTCAGATAAACGATAAGCAGATTTTGCTTTTTGTAAACTAATTTCTTGCATTCTTGTTTCTAAAGCTATCTCTTCTTGGGTTTTATTTTCACCCTTTAATTTTTCAATTTTATTATCTAACTCGCTTTGCAACGCATTTATTCTTGGGGCTAGAATATTTTTTCCTGAATACAAAAATAATTCATTAGCAATAAAATGTACGTTAGATGCTCCTAAAACCTGATTAACAGAACCTTGTCTGGATACCACATCAAGCAACGTATTAACTTCTTGTCCAAGTGGTATATTATCGGTAAAGAAATAAAGAAAATTTTCACTAAATACTCCACGACTATCTTCATCTATAGATTGCCCTTCTAAATCACTTGGTTTATTAAGTACAACTATTTTTTGATTTTCAAAAGCTCCCGGTATTAAAGGCTTTAACTGCGCTTCTAATGTTTCTCCATTGGTGAATTCTTCCTTATCTGCTCTAGCTTCTCCATAAGTATTTGACGGTTCTTCCGGGTTTACTTCCGCATTTAGGTCTAGCCCTGTTTGCGCTTTCATTTGATCTGCATATTGTTTGTCAAAACGAATCGTATCCAGACCGTCCTCAGTAGCTTGCTTTTTAGCCGCCGTATATATGGCACGAGCCGCTCTATTATTTTCTAACGCTTCCGTATAGTTATTTTCTGCTGTTTTTATAGTTTCCTCATCGAATTTGTTAGGAAACTGTACTAGCTTCTTATATGCGTTATTAGTTTGTATTAAAGTTTTAGATGCTTTTACATATTCATTAAACGCATTAATAAGTGCCTCTTCACTATTATCTGCAACCCGATATAGTGCTAACTCTTCTTCTAAACGATTTATTTCTGCTTGGGCCGCTGCTTTTTTCTGTGTGTTTTGTTTTACAGGTACTCTAATAGACCCATCTTCTAAGTCTACTGTATTAAGTAAATCTAATTTTTCGATAGACCTAGCAAAGGCGTTGGATTGCCGAAAGCTAAAAGTCTTAGGTAATTCCTTAATTAATTTATTTAAGGCTTGTTTGTTTTTAACAATGACAGCAGTTATTGAATTACCTAAAAACTTATTAGCTATTACCTCGGCAGGTTCCAAGTTAAATAGATCAATAGGTCGCTCAACCTGCCTAGACCTATTTGCCAGACTATCTGGAATACGCCCATTCATTCTATTTGCGTTATATTCTAATGTGTACTCTGGCTTTTCAGCTTGCCCCAATGCAAGGTCACGATCTGGAGAAAGATATATCGGTAAACGTCTTCGCATCTTGGATACGCTATCTCTCGAAAATAACTCACGGTATCCCTTTAAATTAGTTTGATGGTAAAGAACATCTTCACCTAAAAGCTCTCCTAAAGACCTTGGATTTATTACTAAATTATAAATATCTGTACGGTCACCACTGTACCGTTGAACGTTAGGAGAAATAAGTTCGTCTGCTGGGGATTGGAAGCCGGGAGGTACAATAGCAACATCACTGTTTGGGTAACGCTCTTTAAGCCTTTGTGCTAAGTCCCGTAATCCCGCTACCTCATCCTGATTCGCCTCCGTAGCCTGTCCGAAAAGTATATAATTAGAAGGATTCTCGCCTTTTAGATAACCTATTTCTTTATCTGAAAGAAAAGTCTCGTTTAAAATAGATTCCTGTTGCTTAAGGGATTCTTCTAACTCTCGAAAACGCTGTCTTTCAGCCTCTCCTCTATCTCCAGCAACTCGTCTTTTATCTCCAGCTTTTTCAGTAGTTCTAAGTTCTATCGCTTTGCGCCTTACTTTGCGCCTATCATCCGAGCTTAACGTCGCCCAAAAACGTTTTCCATATTTACCACCTGTATGGGGAAAATAATCACGACGTTGTGGATCTACTTGACCCTCAATCTTTTCACCCGTAGGAAGTGTTTGACCTCTAGCCGCTGTACCCAACGCACCAAAATCGGTATCAGCATCTCCAAAGTCCTTGCTGTTAATTCTTTTTATAGAGGGGGTTTTTTCCGATGCAATGTCTCCCGCTAGGTGCTCTAAGACTTTGTCTTTACCCCGAACTGCTTTAATCCCTGCATAATCACCAATATCCTCGGCTGCTCTTGTAGCTCTTTCCGCTTTTGCCGTTTCTGCGGCTGTTTCAAGTTCCTTAATTTTTTCTGGAGATTCTTTAGTCTTTTTTGCTTTGCTTAATCTTTTATTCGCAGCTTTTAATAGATTATCTGCGCGGTTATATTTATCTTCCAACTCTTTCCTAAACGTGGGGTACGCTCTCATGGCATCGTCTGGCAGATACGTGAAAAGCGCAGGTCTACCCCGTTGCTCTTGGGTCAATTCACTATCAGCGACTATCTTTTCTTCCCACGGCCCTACATCTGGTTTTACTGGCCCTACATCTGGTTTTACTGGCCCTACATCTGGTT
>VTLG01014515.1_pt1 | contig 47324 bp, 61 predicted proteins | sample 4694571 | NCBI WGS metagenome assembly VTLG01 (sample SAMN12604809, study PRJNA352737) | marine metagenome | biome: ENVO:00000447; feature: ENVO:00000209|ENVO:00000569|ENVO:01000036; material: ENVO:00002151; isolation source: viral sequences binned using virsorter ... | reverse complement strand
GCATGTACTTGCGAGTAGTAAAGAGCCTCTATTGTGTCATCGTGAGCCATTTTAGGGCCAAAAGTAAGGATTTCGTTAATTAAATCAAACATATTTTTGCGTAAATGCACCGTTCCAGTACTAAAACGTGCCGCAAGTCCCGAATAAATGCGATTTCTTTTATTTGTCCCGCCCGGTTTCTCTGGAATTACGGCAATATCGTACTTATTCAGCCTTCTTCGCTCATCGTTTAAAGCCTGAAAGATGCTTCTGTTCATCGCCACGTCTTCCACTGTAGATGACGTACATTTGTATTTTTGATGCAACTCCAATATCATGTCGACCACTCCTTTCTTTCCAAGTATCTCACCCGTATCAGGACTCTTTGAACCAATGGTGGGGACACTTCGATGTCTTTCGTATTCCAATACGTACAATTCATTGTTGGAATCGACAGCTATGACGGTTATTACCGAAAAGTCACTGTGTTTCGTATCGATGTCGGTAGCCGGGTCGCATCCTATGAAAGTATTTACGGGAATGTCTTCATTGTCTTTATGAATATAGTTTATTCCATCTTCATGCTTGAAGTATCCATCCCAATATCTTATGTGCTCTCTTCTCCATATTGCATCTTCTTCACTCATCACCTCCATCATGTATTCTTGATAAAACTTCTGTGGCTGACCTGAATCTGCGTAAAACTTTTTCTTTTCCTTTATTTTGGATAATGGAAAAAACGATTCCCATAATGGTGTCGATTCATCCAACAACGCCTTATAAGTGATAACTTTCCACGAAAACTCCTTATTGTCTTTTTTAGCCCTTGAGTAATTAGTAATAAGATTATTAATGAAAGAGTCATAATGTACGGGAGTGCCATTAACACGCAACCTGCCAGTATGAGGTTCGATTGCAGGATAAACAACAGCGGTAACCAGATTCGCATTCTTGTCGCGAGCGTCCTTTGTGATTGTATTGGCTTCGTGCTCGAAGTCGTCAAGTACAATAAGGTCATACCTTTTGTGCAGTTTCGCTCCACCTCTTATTCCTGCTACGTTGCTTTTACTTATCAATTTGCATCCGTTAGATAACTCAATGTCCTCTTCAGTCCATTTTTTTCCTCTCATAGGGCCAAAATAATATTTGATCCTATCGTTGTATTCCAAGTGATGTTTGATATAATCCATATTCCCAACACTAAGCTTTTGTGTAGCTGATACCCAAGCATAAAATAAAAAATTCTCTCTTGTTGTAAATACGAAGTCTTTAATGATCGAAGCTTTAGTCAGAACGGTCTTTCCGTGACCTCGAGGTATGATGACAGCAGTTTGCTTTACGTTCCTATCGTCGATGGCATCTGCCACTTCATAATGAAAGAATGGAGTCTCGCTGCGCATAAAATCGTCTGGTAGAAACAACTTCCCAAACGATATGAGGTCTTTGCTTGCCAGTTGAAGAGTCTCTTCGGCTTTTGAAACGTTTTGTGAATTAAGATTCGCCATCTTCTTGTTTGTATTTGTCGTCTAAAAACTTTTGGAATTCATCATCGTTTTTCTGCATTTCGATATAATCGTGAAGTATGGTTTCAAACGTTCTCAACCTATCTGCCACAAAATGCAAAGTCAAGTCAATTTGTTCTATTCTTCTTCTTAAGTCGTGCTTACTGTAGGAGATTTTCTTTTTGGACATTTCAATTCTCCACGCAATCCACTTTGTTTTCCTTGAAGGTCATAGTGACCCACCCTGTCCTTATTATCGGGAAAAACGAATATCTGGCATATTCGGCATACCTGAGAAACGAACCTCCCCTGATGTACCACCTTCTTCTCAATTCTTCGGTGGCATCATCTCCTATCACAAGACTGTCCATCGGCTTCACGTACAGCTGATGATTGTGACCAAGAAAGAAAACGTCTCCTTCACTATATACGGCCGCCATCTTGTCGAGTTCCAAGTCTCCGTTTTTCGCTCCAGACTTGCCGTGTCCAGACACTAAGTTCCAAGATTTTCCATTTATTGTAATGGTGGTATATCCCGGCATTCTGTAATATGGAACGTTCATCTCTTTTGCGATTACCTTGCACACGTCGAAATCCAATATGTTGAAACTTCTCAAGTAATCATGATTCCCTCCACGAATGAAAAGACACTTGTCCTTAATGCAGTCGACAAGATTCAAAAACTCCAAATACTGTTCATCTGGTGGAATGTTCTGACCTCTCTGGCTTATCTTATAGTGTGGAGGTATCAGTTCTATAAGGTCTCCATTGCCGAACCATCTTGCATTGTCGTCCCTTTTTATCTTACCTATAGCCTGCTTGAATTTCTTGTAATCGAATTCGTTTGCCCCAACGTGAATATCGGTAAGACCATGAATCTTCAACGACTTGTCGCTTTTCACAGTCAATATTTCACCCGGTTCCACGTCAACAACCATACCGGCAAACATTTCGGAATGTATTGTAAAGTGTTTTTCGCAATTATTACAATAGTTATCCTGAACTCTCTCACCACTCTTTAGAGTTCTTGTCCCATCTTTCTTCGTGTAACTTGAATTACAATAAGGACACATCATTTTAAGACTCCTCTGTGTTAAAACTTTCTTTCAATTTCTTTTGTTCTCTCGTAGCTCCTTCAAGTTCATCCGATGAAAAACCCTGAAACATTCCCAAGAGACCGACTTCACGCTGCTTAATCGTAGTCCCTGAAGTACCCACAATCTTACCCAACTCTTTCGTAGACTGCAAAACTATATTGTCGTCTTCACTGAAATCGGCAAGATTCTTCAACTTGTTCAACACGTACTTATGATCGAGACCCATCTCTTTGGCGACATCGAGAACCGATTTTTCTATTTCTTTCATTACTCTCTCCTGCTTTAACAATATTGTTGCCTTCTTTCTCGCTTTTTTATCCGAAATTTCGTCATATGCGTTTTTGTACGCCTCCACAGCTCCCAACCCAACTACGACATTGGTGGCAAATTCCTTCTCTTTGCGAGTGACTTTCTCCCTTTTGTACACACGATTTGCGGTATTCTTGATTGTCTTGGAAAACGTATACCTATTGGGATGCTGGTCGAAGTCCGTATCCATCTTTACGCTCGGACGATTCAAAAAACTCCCCACTACAGTCCTTACCCATCCTTTCGCAAACTTGTAATTCTTTCTGTCGTGAGGATGATTGACGTGCTTCGAGACTTTCAACAACTGAACGATTCTGCCGTCATCACTATACACCCAATCGTTCTCATCCGCATCTCTCCAATCGGGATGAACGACAACGTTGGGATGAGTTTCCCTAAACTCGTCTATACTATCATACACAAAATGAGGAATTCCCTTAATTCTTCTTTTGTCCGACAATCATCTTCTCCATTTTTAACTCTTCGACTTGAGCAGCCAAATTATCTATAAGATCATTCACCTCTTCAGTCACCATAAATACTTTATCGTCTATCTGCAAAGGCACCAACTTCTCTTTGGAAAGACTCTCTAAAATCAACTCCTGCTTCCTCAAGGAAAGACCCGATAACTCTTTCATTAAATCAGCCATAATCTTTTTATACACCTTTAGTTTTCCCTCCCTACCACCCTATGAATTTAAACCATAAGTCAACCATAATCAAACTAAATTTGACCAAGTTATATTGGAAAAAAATTATAGGATTTTGATGTGCAACCTTTTTCCCCTACCCTACCCTTAGTTAAGGGATTTCGTATATACGAATTTTAGTTAGATTTCATTTACATTTAAATTATAATCAATCATTAAACCAATGCACAAGGAGGTGCAAAATGACACAATCACAGAAGACAGCCAAAATGGCATCAAAACGTCGTGATTACTATAAGCAGTTAGCTTCAGTGAGGCGCGACGAAGCGCTGAAGCGATCATTTAAAGCTGGTCAAAAACGGGAATACATTCAGGGCGTGTCCGTGAAGAGTAAGCGTGACATCATGAATGAGCTGAAGACTGATCTTATCAACATTAACCAGCAGTGTGTTGGTGAGGGACTTGATCCTATCTTTATGGATGAGGATGATCAACCCATGCCAAAACTCCCTACTCCAGCAGAGTAGAACAATTACGCCGGACGGGGCCCAGGTGATAGCGGGCCCCATTACGCTTAATTAACCTTTATTATCGCCGCTATACTCGCAATGTGCATACATGTCTGCTATAATATGTACATACATGAGTGCATTGTTTACCATAATATCATCATCATTTCAATTCACTTGGTCAATAACCACAACAAAAGGAGTATCCTATGCATCACACTTTTCAAATCTTCATTGGTGACGGTAATTGTTCTGAATTGCTTCGTACTATTGAAGTGAAAGGTACTCTCAAGTACGCTTATGATTACATTGCCGGTTATGTACAGGCTTGTAAGGATAAGAATCAGATAACTGGCCCTCACAATAATGTCATTGAGCTGTCGGATAGTGAATGCGATATGCTTTTTGTCGATTATGTTGATCCATTAGAGGGTTGGAGACGTATTACCGCATAGTTGCCCCTGAATTTGGAGGTAATGCAGTTGCTATGGGATTGAGTTCATGTTTTTGACAGCGTGTTGCGGTATGTAATAAACACTCAAGAACAAATAATCATCACCCGTAGTCTGTGTTGCCTCCAGAGGGCATTTAATGAATTGGCAAACAATAAGGAGAAATAAGATGAAAAAATGGACAAACTATGTATATAGGGGTGACTCTAAATACAAATTACATACACTTGATACTCCAAATAAAGTGCTTGGATCAGTAGTTCTTGGAGCATGGCGTGCATATTGCATGGAATCATGGATATTCAGATTGTTCGTTAAACTAGGATGGAGGAAATAATATGGCTAAACCAATATTTGCATCAACAAATACACCTTGGGAAGAAACAATTGATTTCAATGAAAGAATTGTAAAAGCCTGTAATTCAATAAATGAATCAGTTTCTAACATGTTTACGATATGGAATACATGGTTTGATGGTGAACTTGAAGAATATACTGAATATGATTTAGTCATGCAAATAGGTGGATTTCCAAGGGTTGAACTTAATTTTTATGATGAAATAAAATGTATAGTAATAGACAAGGACAATAAAAAACATGATGCTATTATTTATGTTGGAAAATCTACAGAAAAAGGACTAAATGACTATAAATACTCTTTAATAAGATTATCTTCGGACAAACCACCACATGACTTACATAATAGGGTATGTGGCCGCGTGAGAGAAGTAAAATTTAAAAGGGGAGATTAAAACATGAATAGTAAAACAATAATTGACGTTATTTGTCAAACTACGATAATGATCCTATGTACATTGCTTTCAGTTTCAATGATATATGGATTTGCATTGGTAATATGGCTGCTGTTTGCAGTTTAAACAAATGAGAATAAACGATGAATATAAACATTCAACCCTTATCTGTTGGTACATCTTGGTGTATAGATGATGTCAAGGCAGCTCTTGACGTTGATCACATGACAGATAAAGAAATACAAATTGAATTAAATAGTTTGGCAAAGGCATTCCATGAGCAAGGTGTGAAAAGTGGATGGGATGTAATTTACAATTGTTTTAACGTTTCAAAAAAAGATAAAGGAGAAGAACATGAAGAAACCAAAAACACAGAAACAACAAGTCAAGGAGCATCTTAAAGATGGTAATTCAATAACTCCAATAGAGGCTCTCGAAAGATTTGGATGTTTTAGGCTTGCATCAATCATATGTAGATTGAGAGATGGTGGTATGTCCATTAAAACTTCTTTAACAAAGAACAGTCATGGTCATAGTTTTGCAAAATATACCATCGACAATACTGTTTCGGAAACTAATTGGAGGAGTAGCTATGAATAAGGCAGTAATTGCATTTTGGTCGTTCAAGGATAAAAAAGGAAACGAAAGATGGGGGGAGAGATTACTGGGAATTTATGAGACCGAACAAGAAGCACATTTCATAATGGGAAAAGTAAAAAAGAATTTTGAATTCAAGTGCGAGTTCAAAGTTGAAGACAATAACAATCCAATAACACATAAGGCAAGTGTAACCAGATTCATGGAACACTTGAGGGGACTAAATAGATAAAATGAGAGTATATCAAACCACAAACTACAGCATATTTGAGCTTATTTCCGAAAATAGGCCAATTAACTATCGTAAGATAGACAGAATGCGTAAAGAGATTCGCAGAAAGAATCTTACTTCATCATACATCATAAACGTCAACAGTAGAGAAGCAAGTGTCGAAAGATATGGAATGGATGGTTCCAAGTTTGCAATTGTCGATGGACAGCATAGGTTCATCTCATGCATGAAGGAAAAGAAAAAGGTATATTATCTGATAAACGACGATTTGAATCTTGAAGACATACCTAAGGCCGCATCCCTTCAGAATTCTTGGAAAATAACCGATTATCTTCACCATTATGCTCAAAGAGGATTCAGCGAGTACAAGGCATTCAACGGTTATATGTCTCGCAATCAGTTTCCACCATCGGTAACTTTGATGATATTATGTGGAAATAGAAGCGGATATAGTTCAACTGCACTGAAAAATGGCGAGCTGAAGTGTACGACACCATGGAAATTGGCCAATAAGTTTGGAGATGCAGTCGGTGATTTGTCCGAACATATAAAATTTGCCAGAAATGCCAGATTTTTAGAAGCTTTCTGGACAATGTTCAAACATAGAGAATACAACCACTCGAAAATGATGGCAAAGATGGAATATATGTCTACACAAGTGAAGAGATGTGCCGATAGAGAGAGCTTTCTTGAAGTTCTTTCATACGTTTACAACTACAACACAAGAACAAAAGTCAGATTCGTAATAGGAGAAAAATAAATGATTACGATAAAAGAACTCGAAAAAGACATGCCGGATAGAATAATGGGAGTTCATACGGAGGGAGAAGTGACAGTTGTTACCATTCCAAACGGCAGACTGAAGATAATGCCTGAACATCGCAAGCCGAAAATGGGATATTCACTGAGAAACGGAGGCCGCAAACATGGCTAAAAAGAAGAAAATACCCTTCCACACAGCCCACAACTACAAAAAGTTTGTGGTTCCTTCGTTTCTTCAGTATGGAAAACACCAAGGAGATACGTTTTACGCAAAAGACGAGAAGGATTCAGTAATATATCTGAATAAACTGGTAAGCTTAAGGGCGTAAAAATATTAACTGAAAGGATTCAAACGAAACCTTAGGTTGGCAGGCAGATATGCCTTCGCCCTTTAAATTAGGTTCTACGGAGATGGTAGATTAAATGTGAATATTTGTTCTTTAACAAGAACGCTTCAAGCCTATGCACTGTCCGGCGTAAGACAGGCAGGCTGGGGTAAATCCATTGTAATAATGAAGGTACCGCAACTAGACATTATTATATGGTTCCCAGCCAAATATTTAAAATTAAAAGGAGTAAACAATGAGTTGCAGTATATGTAATGAAGAGATAACAGCTGATCCAAATGGATGGGATGGGGGACACAATGCAGAACCAATCAACAATGGTAGATGTTGTGGTTCTTGTAATGAAAGTATCGTCACTCCTGCCAGATTCGGTAATTATATAATAGAAAATGGTATAAAAGACATAGAATACATGAAAAGGGATATGCTTAAAATGATGGATAAAATAGATGATTTGAATCAGTCGATAATCAACATTAAATATCTTTTAAAAAACAAACAAGCAGATGAACTTCAAAATATAGTGGATCAACAATCTTTTGAAGATCATAAAGGAGTAAAATAACAATGAGATACTATTGGGAAGTTTTGTTCAGTACTGAATATTTTCCATATTGGGAATTTACAATGCTGATGATGTTGGCTTTACAGCTCAGCATGCTGTGGAGAATGCATAGAATAGAAAACAAAATGGATGAAGCGCATCATTATCTTGCTTCAATACTTGACGAAGTAGAATAATGACAAAAGCACCAACTAACCTGCCTTGGAGAAAGCAATCAAAAAGATTTCCATATGGTGAAAACGTACTGAAAGATAAAAAATACTTGAAAGACAGAAGAGAACTGTTTCTTAAGCATGGAAATGGTTGGTGGTGGCTTCCAACCGTTAAAAACGATAAAAAAGAATATCTAAATCTAAAACAATATAAAAAACCAAATAAAAAGGAGAAATAATATGGGATTCGACGTATATGGGTTAAGCCCATCCAATGGAGCAAAGCCTGATGAACCACATTGGGAGAACATAGGTCAAAAAGATGATAAGACGGTCGCTGCATATTTTACGTGGCAAGAACATACGCCGGGAGCATATTTTAGGGCAAACGTATGGTATTGGAGACCAATATGGGAATACGTCTGTACATATTGTGACGACATATTGACTACAAAAGATATGGATCATGGTACTTTCAACGATGGATGGAGAATATCCAAGACAAAAGCAAAAAAGATTGCTGCAAGACTGAGAAGGCTTAAAAAGGACGGCAGTCTTGAAAAACATGAATTAATGCATGAATCAAAGATGAATTCATTGCCTGATGAAGAATGTCATTGCTGTGACGGAACTGGATTTAGAAATGATGAAATTGGAATCGAGGCAAGAAAGAAAGACCCAAACTATATGTGTAACGGATGCAGCGGCAAAGGCACAGTGAAAAATTTTGGAAGCCATTATCCATTTGATTCACAATATATAATAGAGTTTGAAACATTCTGTGAAAACAGTGGTGGGTTTGAAATTTGCTGACCCGAGCAAATAATATCCTGTAAGCAGTTGCTAACTAATAAAACAAATAACAGGGTGTTGTACAGGACATAAACAATAAGTGAATTAACACCAACAGGATAACTCACAAAATAAATCCCGAGGTCGAAAACCCAGTGATAACCGAAAAGTTATGTCCTTTCAGAATGTAGGCTGGTAGTGGTGGCACGTGCATGTTGCGCATGACGCGACGTTGTAACTATCCACGCCAGCCTATATTTCGATTGATTTTAAACCTTGATATTATTAAATTTGCGATACATTTAAGGAGAGATAAATGAATATTGAAAGTATATATGGAGACTACTTAAAGTACCAAGATTCATTGCGAGAGAAAGATGAGCATGTTTTTCATGCTTCTACTGCAGGTAGTTGTTATAGGAAACAAATGTATTCTTACTACGACTATCCATCCGATGAAAAGGATTCCAAATCATATAGAATACTTAGACTTGGTACGTTAGTGCATAAAGACGTTGAAGAAGCGCTTATTAGATTTGAAGACCAACACGTAAATCTGACAGATGTCAAACATTCAGTATATTCCGAACAAAAAATTAAACTGAAAGAATTTGACGTTGTCGGTACGTATGATGCAGGTGAAAAGATAGAAGATGGAGATAAAGTAACGTTTAATCTGTATGATTTAAAGACTGCAGCGGCATATAAATGGACTACTAAGTTCGGCAGAAAAGAAAACAGAAAACCAGATTCGGATAAAAACTATAAACTTCAGCTAGGCACATATGCTCTTGGAGTTGCTTCAGACCATAATCCAGACAAAATCAATATGTATCTTGTATGGTACAACAAAAATACCTCACAAATAAGAGAACAGTTGGTAAGCAATGAATGGATGGACAATGCCTTAACGTATTGGTCTGACGTTTATGATATGAAAGAAGACATAGGCAATTATTTTAGGGAAGAACTTATTCCCGAAATAGAGTTTGGAGTTCCCATGCAGGATTGGGAGTGCAGATACTGTCAATTTTATAGTATTTGCCCAAGCACTCTGGCCGATAAAAAACCAAGATTTTAACAAGGAGAGACAATGAGTAACAACAATAAAATGGTCGTATCCGACTTGACGTTGGTTACAGACTCAATCAAAATGGCAATAACAGACAAACATAAAAAAGTATCAAGAATCAAGACACCTAAACCATTCATCAAAAAGAAGATGGGGTTGGACTATGTGGAATTCTCGTATATGAGAGAGATTGCGGATAAAGAATTTCCCGGTTGGTCATGGACAATAGAAAAGACCGAGGTCTTGGGAAGTGAAGCTTTCGTTGTTCAAGGCAGATTAACATGGCATGATGAAGGCATTTGGAGAAAGGCAGACATGGTAGCAGCTCACAGGATACAGAAGAAACGGGGTACTAATGAATTTGTGGATATAGGCAACGATGTTAAAGCCGCCAATACGGATTGCATCAAGAAAGCATTCAACATGTACTTGAATATTGCAGACGACGTATACAGAAATCAAGTTGAAGACCTTGAATTAAGTGATGATCAGAAAAGTGAGATTCTTTTAGTAGCCAGTGATATTAGTGAAGAAAGAATGAGCCAGATACATGATTTGGTAAAAGACCAAGCAATCAATACCGCAAATTACAATTCATCGAAACTTAAACTTGAAAGAGAACTGGAGAAACAAAATGAAACAACTGAATAGAAGTTATGATGATGGGATTCTTAAAGAAGAAGAATGCTATACGATAGGGACAAACGACGGTAAAGAATTTAGGAGAGTGGTTTATAAAGGAACCAAACTCTTGAATGGTAAACCAATGATGGTGTTTAGAACTGAAGAAAATACGCAACTTGAAGTTAATCCGTCATTTCACACATTTACACTTGAAGAACTTCCATTTCCTCAACCCGAGGATTTGGGAGAATTAAACATAAAAGGAGAATAAAACCATGATTAAAAAAGAAGACACACAAACATTGGTTAAAGAAGGTGTTTTATCCAAAGCGGCAATAACCGAATTGGAAAAGACAGGAACCGTAACCAAGACAAAAGCCACTCGTAGGTTCATGAAAACTGCAGATGGTAAATTTGTGGAACCAAGTCTTTACTTTCGTGGAGGCAAAGGAACAAATCCATCCAAGAAAATGACGTTGTTTCTTGTGGAATATCAAGAACTCTTGGAAAAATACACTACAACAAAAACAAACAATAAATAGGAGTAATAATGGCAAAATCAATAGCAGGAGCAATATATGACCCATCACAACAATGGGTTCCCACTCAAGAAGGGACATATCCAGCTCACATAACGTCTTTAACGTCTAAAGAGGTCAATACGAGAGCCGGTGAAGCAATTGTTGTCAATATGACATATAAAGTTGCACCTGAAGTGGCAGATATAGTGCAACCAGTATGGGAAATGGATGGATACAAATACAAAAGAGATGGAAGTGGTGCAAAAATCCCAGTATACAATGGTAACGGAGATCAATCTAAGATAAGTTGTTCTCATTTAAAAGATAAAGTTCTATACGACAATGGATTCTTTGTCTTTACCGACACTTCTTCGGCAAGTAAAAACAGCAGGTACTTTCAATTACTTGAAAATCTTGACATTAAATGTGAAGACGACAAGGGAATAAAGAAACTTGTTCTTATTGAAGAAGAAGACGTAGTCGGCAAACCAGTTCTTGTTACCACTAGAAAACAGGAATACGTTACGAAAGAAACCCGTGATTTACCGATAGATCAACAAGAAAAACGTTCTACTTTTAAAGTAAACACAGTTATTCTATGGGAAGATGGAGACACTTTGACTCAAGAAGAACTTGATGACGACGTTCCGTTTTAAAGGGAAAAAAACTAAGGTTTAGTTTTGATTGTACTATGCAATTAAAGTAAATTAGAGGTGAGGGTAGTCTTAGCTTATAGCTACTCGTATCTCTCACCTCTCCCTTAGTCTCCAATGACTACCCTCAAACTTTAAGGAGACATAAATGCAAGAATCCACAGCAACGATAAAGTTAACAAAGTCTGAAATCGATTGGACTATTATCGCTCTGGTATATTCACAACAAGCAGCTGAACATTTTTCACGATGGAATGATGCCAAAATGTATGAAAGAATCAGAAAAGATTTTGTTAAAATAAAAGAAGACATAATAAATGGGGAGAAGAAACTTGAAACCAAAAACAAAACTCAAGAAGAAAATAGATCAGGCCCGCAAACTTGCGACCCGTGCTCTGAATGACCCTCCAGTTTGGCTGCCAGCTCCGGGATACGTGTACGTAAAAGACGTGCTTGTTGGAGAACTGGTTGAAACAGAAGGAGGATTAAGAGCAATACTAATTGATAAAATGGAATCATCTGTGCTTATGCTGGTTTTAAGAGCAGACCATCATCTACCAAAAGATAGAAATTTTTATCTTGGTAAACATAGATGGGCAAGTGAAACAGAAGTAAAAATAATAGGAGACTAATTATGCACCCAGAAACAAGAAGAAGAGAATACGTATCTTCAATACACAGAGAATTGGAAATAGAAAGAGATTGGTATAAACATGGATTAAGTAAAATAATTGATATGATCGTTTGGAATGAATATTTAAACGACTCTGAAAAATTAGTCGAGGCAAAAAGCATTGTAATGTCTTATCTTGACGGAGAACCAACAACGGCTGATGAACATAATACGATGCAAGAAGACGAAAAACTGATATTTGAAGAACAATTTGGTGGCGATACGGGTACTGATGCCGATTACAATAAGGAGGAAGAATGATAATTATGAACATAGCGGAATGGATAACAAACTTACTGATATGCGGAATAGCAGTTATCATATGGATTGTTGCAATATTTCTTTCATGCATGCTCATTCATATGGGAAAGGAGTTCATAGACAAAACGTTTTATGAATAAAAACTCAAACAACGCAGACAAAAATGTTAAATATTGCACAAGTTGTAAAAAGTGTTGGGAGATAACACTGATAGACAACTTTAGAAAAAAACAAAGAAAAATATTTTATTATGAGGATTTCCCTGCTTATGGAAAAGAAAGGGAAACTTGTGATAAATGTAAAAGGAGAGATAAAATGGGACAAATGGGATGGATAGCACATCTTTGTGCTACACAAGACAGAAAAGAATTGGAAGAGTTTCTTGGAGAGAAAGGGTTTAAAGACCCCAAATTTGCCGCAAATGAATTTTTGAGGGCTGAAAGGGAACTAAGAAAAGAAAAAACAAAAAAAAACGATAAGATAAAATCATCAGGCATTAAAAATGAGTAAATGCCCTGCCTGTGGTTACGATACCGGCAAATTATACGATATATCCGCAAAAATAAACAAACTGTTAAAAGCGAGAAACAAAGGAACAGTAAAGTATTTAAACAAAATTACAAGAGAAATAATACGAAATGTTCCATCCGAAGGCAGAATGACGTATTTTAGATTCTTGTTTGGAATAAAGGATATTGACGACAACATAGTGCAATGGGCAGTAGAGCAATATTTTCAAAGCAGGCATCATTTAAGTGGAAAAGGGTTTGCCTATTTAAGAAGCATAATGATAAACAGAGATAAAAATGTGGAGTCCATCAAGAAAAACGAGAGAAAAAGACTTGGTAGCACTCCTCCAATAATCAACCATGAAAAGGAGACTGAAAATGGCTAAAAGAGGAAGACCGAAAGGTTCAAAAAACAAAAAGAAAAACATATCGCATAACTTCAGAGGAAAAGAAGATGTGTTTTGGTCTAAAATAGTTAAAGGCGTTAAAAACTTTTTAAAATCACCATTCAAATAAGGAGAGAGACATGTTACAAGACGCAATGTTCCCAGTAAAAGAAGTACCTGCTACTTTTATAGATACAGGTAATCAATTCCAGCATACAGATACTGGTTATAAGTTCATAGTAAGAGAAGACACTGGGAAAGTTCTCAGCTGTATGACTGACAACTATAAACTTGTAAAGAATGAAACAATAGTAAAATATGCACAACCTATTATCAAGAAAAATGGCGGAGAGATTAAAGAAGTCAATCTCTTGAATGATGGAGCTAAAGTTCATATGAGCTGGCACTTTCCAAAACAAGTAGTAAACATTGGAAAGAATGATGACCTTACACCTGAGATTGTTATAAACAACAGTTATAATGGTACAGTTGGAGTCAACATAATAGCCGGTGCATTTAGATTAATATGCACTAATGGATTGGTAATAGGAATAGTAGCAAAGAAATACACTAACAAGCATATTAAATCAAATGTTTCATTAGATGATTTAGAAGGTGTCATAGAAGAAACGATGAATAAGACAAAACTTATTTTCAAGGAAGAGTTTCCGGTTCTAAAAGACACTGAAATTAAGGAACGGCACATTATAAGTTTCATTAAGATGTTCCCAATACAGGCAAATGAGGTAATCACTCAGAGTCTTATAGCAAACAAACCAAAAACGTTTTGGGATTTGTTCAATGTAGGAACAAGCGTATTGTCGCACAATATGAACAGGTCGGCAGAATCGACACACTCAATCGAGAACCAACTGTATCCAAACATCAAGAAATGGGCTTTGAAGGAGAGCGAAGTTGCCGTCGCTTGATTGGTATGAATGTCCAATTGTAATACCCTATTATGGTGGGAAATATGCATTGAGCAAAAAGTTTGTTCCTCTTATTCCTCACCATGATAGATATTTTGAAGTCTTTGCAGGTGGTTTGTCTATGTTTTTCAGAAAGAAAAAAGCCGAGTGGAATGTCGTAAACGATAAAGACAACAACATAGTCAATCTATATATGTGCGTGCTGAATGAGACCGATAAGTTGGTAGAATGTCTAAATTGGCTTCCCAAGTCAAGGAAATTATTCTTAGATTTCCGAGTTGAAATACAAGAAAAAAGGGAGATTGAGATACCTGATCCATTGACAGCTGCCAAGTATTACTATTGTATTCGCCACAGTTTCAACAAGCTTATACATACTCCAATGTCAAGGATAAAAGATTGGAAAAAAGACTGGAAAAGTGAATTCGAATACACCCGCAGAAAGATAGGAGGTTCTACAATAGAGAACTTGGATTTTGGAGAACTTGTGGATAAATACGAACCCAGAGTTGGAGATTTTTGGTATCTTGATCCACCATACTTCGTGGCAACAGACAAAGGCGACTACTACCAACATAACTTTGATGCGGAAGATCATTTGAGACTAAAAGAAAAAGTAGACAAGATACATGAAGGTGGTGGAAAATTCATGGTCAGTTACGACTACAGGGAAGAAGTCAAGGAATTATATGCAAACTACGACATAAGAACGATAAATCTAAAATACTCTGGGACGACAAACGAAGCAAAAAATAAAGAAAGAAAAGAATATTTAATAATAAATTATGAACCCGCAAGTCAAGTCGACTTGTGGTAAGGAGACGTTATGACAGATAAAATAAAAGTTCCTCCTTCTTCATCCGAGGCCGAAGAGGCTTTGCTTGGATGCATAATAGAAGGTAGTGAGCGAGAACAAGAAATAGCAATGGCATGGGTAAGAAATATAGATGCCTTTTATGTAGACGACAACAAATTGCTGTGGGAGTCGATGCTCGATCTTTATAAAGACGGGATTGAAATAGATTTCATCACATTGTCGAATAAAGTAAAGGACATGTGCGGAGAAAATAAGGCATACTACATTACAGGACTAACGGAAAACATTGTAGGAACCTCAAATGTAGAAAGCTACGCAAGAATCATATGGGAAAAATACATTCAGAGAGAAACTGCCAAATCTGCAGAGATGCTTTTAAATGCAAGCTATGAAGATTATAAGGAAGTAGGAAGCATTCTTGAAAAACACAGTAGACTTATAGAAGAATTAAGACAGATACAACCATCAAAAAGAAAGAACATAGAAGTTCTTGTTGAAGAAATGAAATCAACTGTGGAAGAAGATTCAAATCTAATACCATTCAATCTGGGACATCTCGATACGTTTGCAGGTGGGATGACAAGAAAAGAACTTACGGTACTTGGAGGAAGACCCGGTCATGGGAAAACCACACTGGTGATAAACATAGTTAAAGGTCTGATAGAACAAGGCTATAGAGTCATGCTATTCAATCGAGAGATGAGCAATACGGAAATGCTGAAGAAGATGGTGGTTATGGAGTCAACAGCTCTGAAATACGGGAATATAAGACGAAATGACCTATCCGAGTCCGATACTTCCGAGTTTGAATCCATTACGGAAAAGATAAAGGGAGAATATGCGGAATTTCTCATGTACGACAACATAAGAACTCTCGACGATTGCCTCCGTGAAATTGCAAAACACAAACCAGATGTAGTGATAGACGACTATATACAACTAATAGACGTATCCAGAGTAAAAGAAGGAAGAAGATTTGAGATAGAAAAAATAATGCAGGAATACAAATGGATGTGCAAGCAGGAAAATTGTTCAGCAATCTTGGTATCACAATTGAATAGGGAAATAGAAAAGAGATTAGACCCAAGACCACGAATGAGCGATTATGCGGAATCTGGAGTGATAGAACAAACTGCCGAATCCGCAATGTTCGTGTTTTACGGATATAATTTCGACAGTGAAAGGTATAACCCATATAAAAGCGAAATCATAGTGGCAAAAAGCAGATACGGAAAAATAGGCACTCACATGGTGGGATTCAATGGAGGAAGATGTAAATTCTATATGAATTCGGATATGGCAGAAAAAGATAACATTGCATAAAAGTTGCTATGGGTGCTACTATGAGGTCGAAAAAAAATGTCAATGGTTTACCATTTATGGTCAAAAAGAAGTACCCAAAGCAATCCCAAAAGACATAATGGAAAAAGGATGTAGTAAATATAAAAATACGGAAATGTCGGAATTAGAACAACATCACTATTTAATAAAAGTATTTGATGGTGAAATCATTAGCAATAAATACGAAAAACCTGTATATAAACGCAAATGGGTAAAAAGCCCACATAAATATTCACATAGAAAAGACGCACAATGACAATAATAGGAATAGACCCCGGAGCCGGAGGGGCAGTTGCAGTATGGGACAAGGGTATATCAAAAATACACAAATGTCCAAAAACCACTACAGTGATGGCCGATGTGATAAAGTCCGCAATGAACAGTGAAAACATATTTGCATACGTGGAACAAGTTCATGCATTTCCTCACGACGGGAGGTCGTCAATATTCAAATTTGGGAAAAACTATGGAGAATGGTTGGGAATACTTGGGGCATACAGAATAGAAACAACTCTAGTATCACCACAAAAATGGATGAAATACTGGAAAACTAAGTTAAACATTAAACTGCCTAAAGACAAACCGGAAAGAAAAAGAAACTTAAAAGAAATAGCCTCGCATTATACTGATAAAAAAGTCACTTTGTACAATGCGGATGCCATACTAATTACAATGTACGGACTGTACGACAAGCAAAAAGGAGACGCCAATGAATGAGGAGAAACAACTGGTTGAATTTTATGCAAATTCACTGGCCAGTGTATCAAAATCAATAAAAATACATAATGTAATGGGAAAAGAAAAATTAATAATCAAATTGGTTGAAGACTTGACAAGAGCTTCGGACACGTTAATTAGATTATTGAAATACAATAAAGATATACTGGCATAACCTCCTTATGCAGACAGAAAACTGGGCAGCTTGGACTATCACGCAGGTTGCCCTTTTTTCTCCAATGCCCTGAGAGACATTTCCACATTTAGAGGTAAAGTTCTTTTTGAACCTCTACTCTTCTTTTCTTTTTTTGCCTTTCTATGTCTTTTTCTAGCTGCGGAAGTAGGATAAAAACCAAATTCTTGTTGCAACGCAGTACCTATTTGGCCACTTCTCATGGCAGGGTAATGTCTTTCATAACCTCTTCCTAAGAAGCTGTTGAGAATCTTTAATTTTCTACCAACTTCAGTGGATGTTGATGGATCGTTGGATTCAAGACCTGATATTAAAGTAAGAAGACCATCATCGTCTAAGTCTATTAAATCCATCATAACGCCTATATCTATAACATCACTTAACAATGGGCCTCCAACAGTTCCCAATATTGGGCCTTTACCAAAAAAGGCAGCTGCAACTTCATCATCATCTTCACTTGTAAAATACGTAAACCATTGTTTAATTCTTTCAATAGTGTCGTGCTCGATAAGATTTGATGCGTTTACTCCAAATATTTGAGATATTAAAAATGGTGGTAAAAAATATGCAAGACCCATTCTATATGCTTTTTCCAACCCATGAGCACTAGTATCCTTGCCTATAAAAAACCCAAGAGAGTTAAGCATTTTCTTGGCTTTAATATCATGCTTTGCTTCTCTTACAATCTTTAAATTATTTTCAAAAAACTCAAAACTATAATGTTGGAACTGAAGCATGAACCTACCCATTTTAGTTCTTGATGCTTTATTCTTTGCATAATCACCATAATCAAAGTGGTTAAAAATCACCATATTGATGGCATAATTTCTTGCCTGTTTTCTAATCTCATTTTCATACTGTTTATCTGTCAATACGGATTTACCTTCAGCAACCCTTTTTTTACCATACTCGGTTTTAGAACGCTCGGCTATCATGGATTCTCTTACTCCGGGAGCAGATAACCATCTATGCATTTGTGCAAATCCTATCTTAAACGTATGCTTTCTGTTTGAATTCTCAGCCCATCTATGCATACCAGTTACAAGTTTCGTACCAGCAACCTTCTCAACTCCTTTAGCAATTTTTTCCATCTTAGTCTCTTTAACCATCTCCCATTTGCCTTCAGCATCATTCCATTCCCTTGTTCTAAACATGGAAGCTGGAGCATCTAACCCACTCTGTGTATATTCTGGAGAAGCAGCTTGAAATAATAGTCCAGATTCTCTCAATGCCTTTTCGATATATAACTCATAATCGCCTTCTTCAAAAGTCATCTTCTCTAAATATTCCTTAGATTTCTTTATTTGAACAGGCCCCCAATGAACATAATCCAACAACCTTTGAGTAAAGTTTCTTGCTGCTCCACGTGGGTTGAATCCAAGTTTTGATATAAACTCAAATCCCAATAGAGTTTTCATCATAGCTCTGGTATTTTTACTGGTTGTTGCATCTCCATTAACTGCCATATGCATATCTTCTATGAAACTGACTATTGATTGAACATATTCACCAGCCTCGCCTTTTGTTTTATATATTTTTTCAACATGCGTTAATGATTCTACAATATGACCATCCATATAAGCCGCAAAATTGAAACGATTAACGTCTCCAATATAATTGCTGACGGAATTAACAAAGTTTCTGCTGTAATCATAGTCTTCAGCTCTTCCAGTAACATGACCATCCACATAATTTTTCATATTGTTCAACACTTGTTCAATACTCTTCTCGCCTTTCTGACTATAGCTAGTTGTATTCTGCAAATCTTCCATATGTTTCATTAATCCATCCATGAAAGAAGCATTTAAATCTCTTGTATAATGTGGAAAATACCCATCTTCGTATTTCGGCATTAATTTATCTTCAAGAGATTTTAAAGTTGAATCTATTAATTTAGTATTATACCCAGCCTGAACCATTTTGGATCGTCTTGACTTTAATATTTTACCAACTCCGCCTTTTAAAGAACCATACAGTCCATCCATAAGATTCATATATGATGTCAAAGCTTCATACATATCTGGATGAGCCTGAATACTGTCTCCATTTTCCATCTCTAATTTACTTAGCTCTTCCTTGTCCAGTCTTAATCGTTTTTTACCTTGCTCTATTTTAGCAGCTAGTGAAGGGTTGGACTTTTTAAGAGCTATGTACTTATCCTGCAATAATTTTGGAATCCCAGCCAAATGAACGGTTTTTCCGTCAATCTCTCGACTCTTGCCTTCAAGTAAATAAAGCATATCATCATAAACTTTTAATTCAGAATTCTTAACAAGAGTATCCATCTCTCTTTTAATGCTGGCGATTCTATCATCGGCTGTAGCATCTTTATTGTTCCAATCGACTATTGACTGTCTATAATCTACATCAAGTTTATCTAACTTTCTTTGAGACGCTGCGAGATTCATTCCGTCAAAATACTTATTGGAACGATGTTGGGATTCAGTTTGTAAACTTTGTAAAATTCCGTTAAATAACGTTTTATCTCTCATCTCATTTGCCCTGAAGTGGAATCCAGAACGTTGCATATCTCTTAAAAGCTTCCCAACCACAGGGTCTTTGGCTGCAAATCCAGTAGTAGGTCTCCACCACGTTTCCAACCATTTAGTTTGTATGGAACCATCCCTAATATTATTAGAGAGCTCCCTAAGCCTTGATTTAAAAGAACCAACTTGACCAGCAGACAAATCTGGATTATGCTCAAGCATTTTAATATTCATTCCATGAAACTCCGACTCAACCATTCTGAAGGCAGCTTCATATGAATCACGAAAGTATGACTTACTGATGTCTGATTCAGCCCAATTCTTAATTTCTTTAACTAAATCATAGTAATTCTGATTAGTTGGACAAGCTCTTGCCATCAGCACTCTCCTTCTTTTCGTCTGCTGAGAATATCATCGACAAATTCTCTTTTTGTCTGCTCCGATTTATAATTGACATTGTCTCTATATTCACTTAACGTATCAAACATGTCCTGCATTGTCTTTAACCTTTTATGACTTAAAGTACCAGTCTTCTCCAACGAAGCCCCTCTAAAATATTGACCACCACCCATCAAAGCATATACTGGATTGCCTTTTATATTCTTAACGTGGACATTATTCTGATTCATAGTCTCGGGATTTGTCAACACTTCTTGAGCAAGAGTGCGCATTTGGGAATCCAAATTTGCTCGATTAGCCAAATAATCCATAGGATGTATAATTGTATTAGACATTAATTGAGCATTTATTTGATTCATACCATCAAGATAGTCCTTGAATTCCACTTCTTGCCCAGACAACCTTGCTATATCGGAATATAAATCAATAAGATGGTCATTCATAATATTAAAACCTTCACTGATTCTAGTCCTATCTCGAGACCATTTAATTCTACTAAAACTAGTTAAACCTCTTCTTATATCCCTATTTAAATCCGGCAATCTTACGTCGCCCAATACGAGATTTCTAACCCCACCTTCCGTAAAAACATCTTTTCCAGACTCAACTAAATTCTCTGAGATTAAATTCATCATATCAAATTTATTATTGAAGAATCTTTCAAACTGAGCTTGCATTGTCTGAAGATTTCTTACATTCATTCTTACCATATCTTGAGCAAACTCACCTAGACCTCCCAAGTCCACTCCTCTTTTTAAATCTAATATATCTGGAATTGTTGCATCTTCCTCGGCAACTCTTGTTAAAAATTGCAAACCTCTCTTGTATCTTGTCGACTTGCTGTAAGGGACAGATACGACTCTACCATTATGAACGCCTATTGTATTCTTATCTTGAGCCGGTTTCATATAAGCTAAAATTAATTGAGGCCCATATTCGGACAACCCCTTCATTAAATATCTATGTTCGACCTCATAAAAAGTTGTTAAGTCCGGGTTGCCTGATTCATATTCCAAAGCTCTACTGTCTAGAATAGTTTTATTGCCATGTTTTCTCATATCTCCAAGAGTATCTTGGTTGCTGTAAAATTGTTTTCTAATGGCAATAATCTCTTTTAAATAATCTCTCGCTGCTGGCCCGAGCCTTCCACCATAAGGTAACAATTTTTGAAGGTTGTCGATAGCCGCATATTGTATGGCTCCTTCTTTAAGGTCTCCCTCTCCAATCCATTTAAAATTTATTAGTCCGGCTTTCAAGTCTTTATATTTCTTAGTTTTCTTATATTCTTCAGGAATTAATTCAGGAGCAATCTCACTCTCAAGTTTATTTATAAGTACATTGACTTTTTTCTTGGATTCATCTCTTGTCTTGAAAGGAAGTTTACTATTGCCAATATCAATTATTTTTTTCTTTAAGCTGCCTATAAGTTTTACTTTTTTATCATGACTCCATTTACCCTGTGTTATTTCAAGTGAAAATCTATCCATAGCTTCAGATACATCTTTAGTTTCTCCAGTCATTAATTGTTGATACCAAGAGTCCATCAATTTAGTTTCACTTCCTCCAAGACCTTTAACTTGCAACTCTTCAAATGGGTCTCTTTCTTTAAGACTCATTATAATTCTATCAATAACAGCCCCTTGATTTCCTTTGGATATGTCAATGGCATTATCTTCAACAACTTCAGAAAATATGGACTGCTGAGGCTTCCAGTATTTTTGCTTTAGTTTTTTCCCCTTCTTTATCTTTTCATATTCACCCGGAGTAACTTTAAAATATCTATTAAAATCATCATCCTGCTTCCATTTCTTACCACCTTCTTTAGTCGGGTCTATTCTTCTGTGTCTTAAATTGTAATAGACACTATTGCTCATATCACTTAAAAATCCTCCCCATTTATTGGCAGTTTGTAAGACATCATCCCATCTTGGCTGTCTTTGGTCTCCTGAATTTTCCCATAATGTTTTTCCGGTTGCATTTAAAAACGTATTATACTGACCAAGCATTTCTTTGAGAATCGCCTTCTCCAATCTAGTCAAGTCCACTTCTTTCGTCTTACCAGTCTCAGCATCCATGACAATTTTTCTAAAAATACGAACTCTCTGCGATTGCTTTGGATTATTCCTCATTCTTTCTCCAAATCCATAATCGCGAACTGCATCGGCTGTTACGGATTTTTGACCAGTCTTATTATTGGTCATGGATGGAAAAAGAAAATCATCTCTCCATCTTCTTAAATTATCAGCTATATTGGGATTTAATTTACCGGAACCATCTATTATATATTGAGTCTCAAGAGCCGACCTCTGAAAGAAGTCAGCATGTTCATAATCTAAAAATATCCTGCTTGTTTCTCTTGAACCTTTCTCTCCAGATTGTCTTGATAAAAGAAGTTTAGGCTGATAAGCCACTTCAGTCTCAACTCCATCTTTCACTACTTTTGTTGTTCTTTGCCCATCACGCGTTATATGATTTAAAAACATATCCCGCTTCAAAGGATCAGTAATTATCTCACCTATTTTCTCTAAGTTGCCTAACGCTCTTGGAACCTTCTGAACACTACCTATGTTTTTAGTGAACTGTTCATTATCTGCATACATTTGCCATCTGTATTCTCTATCAAGGGAAGGGGGTTCTCCAATCTTAACCTCACTTGCAATCTTGTAATCGGATGGGTCTATGCCATTTGTAAAAAATTGCTGAGTTCTCTGGACGTGGTCATACATTTCCTTTTTATGTGCAAAGAAATAATCAGCTTTATCGACATCATAGTCGCCTTCAAATATATTTACAACATCCAGACTGCTTAATTGAATTGAATTGCCATAATCTTTTTCCAAAAATCCTTTTAATCCAAGTATGGTCATATCATTTGGTCTAGTTCTGGGCTTTCTATTAACAATAACCCCTACCTCATAATCACTCCCCATTCGAGAGTTAATTGCATCTAAAGTTCCATGAAGCTGACCAAGAGTCCCATTATTAAATATCTCCAAATCTGCTTCTATAAAAGTTTTTCTAAGTTCTCCTTGAAGTTTTAATAAATCAGCTTGCTCAGTAACAAAATCATTAATGTTAATTACATCAACTCCTTTGTTTTTAACAATTCTTAACTCATAACCATCCTGAGTCAATTCAGACAATCCCATATTTTTTTCATGGTTGCCAAGCATCACTTGACCCCTCATTATCATATTGCCTTGTTTATCGACAAGAGTTGGTCTTAATCTTTCTCTGCCCCTAGCAGTTTGAATAATAATAGAGTTACCACCAAATCTATGTGAATTGTCGGCATCGAATTGATTTGATACGGAACGCTTTCCGTTTACAAGTGAATTAATATACATTGAATACAACTTGCTCTTTGCCATATTCTCACTATAGCTAAGAACGTTGGCATCTCTCGTATAAGTGGCAAAATGCACCATATTATTTATTGCATTAAGACTTTGATTCCCAGCGTCAATATTGGGAACTAATCCATCTCTAGCAGCCTGACTCAAAATAAATTGTCTCATGGCAATTGGTTCTAAAGCCATAGAGTGCATAGCATCTAAATTTGTATTCAGCTGTGTTCCGTATAGAGAATCAAATATCCTCCTGCTCTCAAAGTTATTTGCAAAATTAAAGTCTGATTGCGATATTGGAGCAGATTTAAAAGGAGCATCAGCCTCAGGTTTCAATCCTAAAGCATCTATCCCTATTTTTCTTAATCTTCCTTCACCAACTCCATAATATTGTAAATTTTTACCCTTGCCGGAAATATAATTCCAAGACCTGTTTATCAAGCTTCGGTCAACTTTTTTTCCATCGGTAAGATTCATTATTAAATTTGGATTATAAACCTTCGCACCACTGTGAGTTAATAAAATATCAGCTTTGTCATTAGCTCTGAAAAATGAATCCAAATCTGGAGTATATACCAATAATGTTTTGCCAAGCAACAATGGTCTATCTTTTCCACCAGAACTTATTACTGGTTTAATCGGATTCCTTGAACTGGGATTATGACCCATCAAAGCATGCGCAGCTATCATAGTTCTTTCAGATACAAATGCTATACTGTCAAAAGCAGAAGTCCCTTGATGAGCTTTCTTCATCATATCTTCCCACTTCCAATCCTTGTAATCTTTACCCAACTCTCTACGTATAATCTGTTCAGTATCTTGTCTAACCGTATTATATTCCGAATCATTCCATATCATAACCCCAAATCCATCATTCTTTACAATTCTTTTTAATGCGTTGGAAGCCTTCTTCCTTCCCGGTATCGGTTTAACATACTGTGGATCAAACCTGATGACCTTTCGACCATACTGCATATCCTCAACTTCTTTATATATATCAGCCAAATCTCTAACAAATTCCTTATCGTACCTTACGAATTTCTTTGTATGAAACAGCTTTATTCGACTACTTATCTTCTCTTGATTAGTCCCATTCAAGAAATCTATGAACATTCTGTTGTCGAATTTTCCCTTATCAAATCCAGTAAGCATTTCACTATGAATCAATCTATGCATCATATGCTCGGCTTCACTACCCGTTATTATAAAATCTCTACCGTCCCTGTCTTTCTCTCCAGCTTCGATAGAATCAATCTTTTCAACAATATTTTCCCAAACTTTTAATTCTTTCTGACTAATATCCTTGTTGTTTTTATATTGTTCGTATAATTCTTTAAAAGGTTGAAATAAATTTTTGAAATGACCTTTTTCAACCCCAATAGCATCTATACCATTACCCAATCTCATTATTTCAATACCTTGTTTATCGGTGACCATTTTCTCACCATTGGGTAAATCTCCTTTCACTCCACTTAATAGTCCCTTCAGACCATTTTGATGTGATTTTACTTGATCCGCATAACCTCCACTTGACTTATCAACATTCTGAGAATCTCCAGAAAATATATCAACATGTTTTATCCTAACGTATCGACCTTGAACGTCTTCTATGACAGGAGACATGGCATTTATAACATAATAATCTATACCAAGAGTATCTAAAACTGCATCCATTCTGGTTTTTTGATGTATATCTTTATCAAACGACAACTTACCTCTATCGTATGTAATTTGCCTTTTTGGTGTCTGCCTGTGTTGAGATGCCAATAACGTAACAAAATGTCTAAGGGCTCTTGGAGTTAACTGCTCCCTTCCCTTTGTTCTTATCAGCCTTCCCCAATTGCCGTTCTCGTCTTTTACGTGTATGCCTTGAATAAATTTCTTAAAAATTTGAGTATTAAGTACTTTTACTTTGGCATTGGGGTCGGCATTAGTTTGATATATAATACCTTGAAAAGCTTCAGACATTTTCTTTGATTCATATTTACTGTAATCATTATTGGGAGATTCCCATCTATATCTTTCCCAAAACTCCTGAAGAGTTATATTACTGGACTTGTCTCTTTCATGTATATCGTTTAAAAGTCTATCTTTAACGTTTTGTTCTATTGTATGATATGTTTCTTCAGCATATTTTTGGTCAACTCCAAACTTTTCCATATTATAAATAAGTTCTTCAGATACCTGTTCTATTTTTTTGAGAAATGTCTTCTGATTAATCTTCCAGTTGCCAGCCCCAACACCTGGTTTGCTCATCACTTTAGCAGCCTGCAGCCATTTAACAAGCCGAGCAGTATTGGCAGAATCCCCATTTGTAAAAATCTCTATATGTTTCTGCAACGTTTCATAGCTTTTACCCTCACTTGGTAGAGCGGCTATGAATTGAGTTAACGCTTGAGTGGCATCCACATATTTACCAGCGGATTTATTAATAATACCATCCACCACTCTCATGTAAGCCTCATCCACTGGAATTATCTTTCCGGTTTCGACAGTCACTAAACCTTCAGTATCCATCGGACTCCGTCTGCCGTCTTCCAAAACTTTATCCACCCATTTATTGTATTCTTGCCCTCTCTCATACATTGGAGTATCTGGCTTCAATACTTCAAGGTCTACTCTCTTTATTGTAAATCCAGCTGGGCCTCCTTCGACAGCAGCTTCAAAATTAACTAACCCGGCATCGGCTAATTCAAATAGAGCATCTGTCTGATCGAGAGACAGTCTTGATTCAGCAACTCTTTCCCCTACTATATAATCAATAATTTGGTTGTGCATCCAATCTCTTTGAAGACTTGGCTTAATCCTAAACCCTTTCTCATCTAAAAATTTCTGTAACGAAAATACATCATCAAAAGAGACTTCCTTGACGAATTTTTCTCCTTCGGATGCCATCTTATATCCACCAGAAGCAGCTTGAATAGTAAGAACTCTAGATAATATTCTACGAGCCTCAGGGATGGACAACTCTTGTCCCTCGAAAGACTTTTCATCGAATTTTAAATTAGTTATATCTTTTCTTATGGCACCTTCTGCATCAGTAGGCCCATGTATTAACAAATCAACTTTTAATAATATGCCAGCCAATTCACCTCTCTCACTGGCATTGTTTCTTACTGAAAATATTTGAGCAACTTGTTCAGCCGACCTTATTGCAGTATTTCTTGAAAGGATATGAATATAGTCATTAAAAGAACCGTGGAATGAAAATTTGTCCGACATGTGTCTATTGTCGGGGTATTTGGCGTTAATATTAGATTCTGCTCTGTCGATAGTTTCTATTACTCCAACCAATAAGTTTTCGGTTTGAATTACTCTAACTCTTTTCCCTTCAGATGGCTGCAATTCCCTTGATCCAATTAACTGAGCAGTTGTTATAACAGAATTTACGCTTGCCACTCTTTCATTCAATGCTTCAAGAGCTTTTTGCCCCGTTAAGGCATTCCCTGCCTCATCTACAAATAATGGATTACCTCCTAAATCTTTAAGATTTCCTTCCATAACTCTTTTCTTCAAATCTTCACTTACGTTAACTCTTTCAGGTACTCTACCGGGGTTGTTTTTATCAGTGAAAGAAGTCATCATCAACTCTGTTTCGCCTTCAACAATTGTCGTATCATGTCTTCTTATAGTTTCAACAACATCAGTAAACTCTTGTTCAAAATCCTTTGTAGATGCCAAAGTAGCCTTATCAAATGCCCTTAGAACATCTTCTGAAGTGCCTTTTCTTAAATCTGGATTTATCTTATAGACAGCTTCCATTATATCATTTGCTTCCTTAACGGATATTTGCTCTAGTGGTCTAGCCATGGATTCTTCACCATGATTCACTAATTTTTCATGCACCACCTCAAACTTTGGATTCCTATTACCAGGCAAAGCAACGCTTTCTTCGCCTTTTTCCAATGATTTCTCGATAGTTTCTGGTGAAGATGATATTATTCCAAGGTCTCTGGCTTGATCTACAACAGGTTTCCACTCAGTACTTCTAAATGGACTGTTTAATACATTGTCTCTATATTTTAACGTAGGTATTTCATTAAATTGACCAGGACCCATACCAAGTCTCATTAGATTTCCACGAATTTGGTTTACCGTTCCATGGTGCATATCAAACTTGGCAGGATTGGAATGTCTCTGAACGTAAGCTCCGATAAGGAAATGAGGTAAAAGCTCGTGTACGCCTAGTTCTGCCCCCTTAAATGCCATATCATAATAGGAATGTAGATTAAATAATGCTCCACCAGCCAACATTCTTGGCCATACCTCAGCCAAATTGTCAATAGCTTCTTTATTTACCCATTTCATAAGTTTTTTGCCCCATTCGTTCTTTCTGCCTTCCATAAAAGACCTTAGGGCTTCTTGAGAATCTGCTCCGAATGTTGACCTTATCTGACCTATTACATCACCTTTAGTCAAATCCACTGCACTTACTTTTTTACCACCAAAAGAAATATCTACAAGATGGCTTAGTTCTTGTCCTGTCTTACGGTCTAATCGTTCTGATTTAGCAAGAGATTCTCCCCAGAATTGAGCACTTGCCTCCAATTGTTTTGAATTTAAATTTTTATATATATCTTTTCTTCCAAAAGCGGCTTTTGCTCCATGCACAAAGTCTTTTTTCCAAGAAGCGGCACTTCCTCTCGGCTTCAACCATCCCAATTGACCAAAAGCTGCCCCAGTCGCAACTCCCCACATAGGAGCTGTCCAATCAAAGTCATGGTCTGGTTCAAGAGCAGTCTTAACACCTTCAAAGGCAGTATCTATCAATCCAAACATGATAGAATCATTTATGGAATGAGCAAGAACTTTAGCTGCTTTGGGGTTGGATGCAAAAATGCCACGCTCTGCAATAATGCCATACCAATCTTGTATCGGTCTTTGTTTTAATCCAGGCCCAAACATATTCTTGACAGCATTGATTTCTCTTGCATTTAAGTCGCCAACTTGTTCTGCTCTAGCAAGATATTTAGAAAGAAAATCTTCCGACTTCTTTATGAACTCATCGCCTTTAAGATTCTTATTTAATTGAGACTGACTGACAATTGAACGATAACCAGTAGTTACCTCATTTATAGTATTGTCGCTTAGACCTTTGGTCTTACCTCTCTTAACCATTGTCTTGACAACTTCATCAACATGCTTTATGCCCTTTGGAACAAATCTCTTAGCTACTGCCTGAGCTGCTTTTGCACCTATTTTCATGGGGGCACCAGCTACAAATCCTGCAAAACCTCCTATTGCTCCAGCCCACTGTGCGGCTGGGTCTTCAAAATCTATAAATTCTTCTTCATCTACCAATGCTCCGGGAATACCAAAAGCTGCAGTATCCGCAAAACTCCACAAAGCTGCTCCGACAGCATTCAGAGCGCTACCTGAAGGTTCTTTTATATCTGCTTGTTGTATATGTTGAGGGAGAGGGCCTGCCCCAAATAATGAACCACCGGAAACTGCGGATGGAGAAGTGGCAGATTGACCTGAAATAACCTTTAATGCATTGTCAATCTGAGTTAAACTTGCAGTTCTACCTCGTCTTTTTAGCTCTTCCTGTAGTTGTAATGTAAGATTGTCGGCCATTATCCACCGTATTTCTCATCCCACTCTTGGTATGCTGACCATACTTCATACATACCTAATCCGAGGGCAGCTACATCTCCAAATAGAAGAGCAGGTGAATCAGCCATAGCGGTTGCTCCCATCTTAGCGGCTATTGCTGGAAATTTAGAAATTAAAAAGTTTATAAAAGTCCTTCCTCCTATTCTGGCTGGCTTATTTGCCAACACAGCCCCTCCAAGACCCTCGCCTATTATTCCTCCTTTTTCTCCAGCGACAACTTCACCAACTGCTCCACCTATTGTTGGGGCCAGCCACGGGGCCACTTTAGAGCCGCTAATTGTCTTGAGAACTCCTCCTCCCTTTCCAGTCATCCATTTATATGGGTTTTTAATAAACTTTTCATATCCTTTATGCGGGAAAGTTTGTTGTCTTGAATATTGTATTGCCTGCTTATCCAACAAGGCTTTTCCCTCTTTTGTCTTTGCAAACTTTTTAGTCATTCCATATCTATCTTTAAATTCTTTAGCACTCAAAGCATCTGTATGCTTCTTAACATTTAATTTAATATTATCTTTTAAACGTTTCTCAAATATTTCACCACCTTCTTTAAATTGTGCTGAATACTTAGCTTCTCCATAAACAGCAGCTCCTCCAGCAGCGGCAGTCCCAAATGGCCCTAAACTAAAACCTTCATCTTCATCTTCTGCTTCTTGTTCATCGATTACACCGGGGACTATATCGGCAAGATGTCCAACTGACATATCATTCAATGATTGTCCGATCTTCTCTTTTTGTGTCGGCTCAAGCACGGAGACCAGTTCTCTCTGAAATTCGTAATCGCCTTGGAACATCTCCATTCTTTCCTTCATTATAGTATCTTCATTTTGAATAGTCGCAGCTGCCTGATCAAGTGATTTTAACATAGCGTCCTCAGCCTGCAAGTTCTTAAAAGCATATATCATTGTAGCATCTGGCGTACTTACTTTTTTCCCAGTCATCATGGCCTCATCCGACCTTCCATATACACCTCGTATATCCTCAGCCAACGACATAATTGAAGAGGGGTCATTAGTTGATTTTAAAGCCCATAAGGCAGAAGCTATCTCTTGTGATTGGTCTTTAGAGAATGTAACTTTCCCCTTTCCATCAGCTCCTTTAAAATATTTTTTATCTCTTAAAGATTTAGCGACATCCTCTATTTCTTCTTGTATATCTTCATACTTGGCATTTTCATCAATAGACATAGCATTATAGAATTGATCAAGATTGGACTTCTGTACAAAATCTTTTGCAACCTTAAGTTGAAGTTCGGTATTGTATTTTGAAGAATCCTCAATCATCTTTGATGCCATTGTATAATCCGTGACTCTTTTCTTGGCTGCAAATTCCATCATCGACAAAGCTTCTTGGACATCAGCCCTCTCACGCTGCTGTCTATATTGAAGTATTCTGTTTAATGCTTGTAATGCTTCAGCTGCCATTATTTATAATCCCCATGAATATCCTTTTTGACCACCGGGAACAATCGATTGAAGTGTTTTACCTACGTGCTTTCCCATATACCAAGAGTCTGCCTGTTCTTGAGCAAGAGTCTTTTCTCTATTTATCCTCTCTTCTTCACTTTTGAGTCTTTTCATTTCAGCGGCATGCTCCCCAGCAAGAGTACCCAATGATTCACCGTATTCGGATTCAATTGTACCCTGAGCCGATTCTGTCGCAAATGCCAATTGTTCCATAGATTCGGACGTTATTTCGTCCGTTGACCCAGATTTATATAAATTCTGCTTGCCTTTAACCTTTGCCGACTCTTTTATTAAAGTTCCCTTCTTTACTCCAGATATATTGGAAAGCTCGTCCCATTTTACATTGGCTTTTTCAGATAAAAGTTGTCTACCAGCCTGAGTCTTATCCATTAAAGATTCTCTTGACCTCCTAATTGCTTCCAATCCTTCATCGGCAGCAGTTACTTGAGCCTGAGCGGTTTGTTCCTGTATATTACCCGATTTCCAATCCGAATATGCACCTGTTATTGCTCCTCCTATGGCAGTAGCAGCCATTACTCCAGCTGCTGTTATTCCTAAAAATTTCTCTTCGTTACCAGTATAAGGATTAATAGTTCCGGCACCTATCGCATCTACCATTCTTTCACCTTCGGCCCCATACATATTCATAAATTGTTTTTCTTGAGGACTTACATCCCATGTGGAACCTGGCTTTACGCTCTTTGTCATATACGTCTCAGTATCTCCAGTCAGCATAGCCCTTTGACGAGCTCCTTCCGATAAATGATTGTTTGCTATTGTCGCCATATTAAATCTCCTAATCAGATTCTATTTCACTAAACCATTCATCATCATCCATATCCCAATCTATATCATCAATATCATTATCACCTTTAGATGTCTGTCCGCCTTTCCATTCTAACCATTTTGCCTCCCTTTCAGAAAATAATGCATTCTTCATTTCAGGGAATGCTTCAAAAAACTCCATATTTTGTGCTACTTTTTCTTCCTTTGGCATATCTTTAGATTGATACGATTCACCAGTCGATATAACCACTGGTTGACCTGTCTTCTGAGCTTTGACCCCTGGTAACTCTGTTACCGGTTTCTTTGGATCATCAGTAACAACTTCTGTCGCTGTCTCAGATGCTTTTGAAGTCTTAACACCTCCAACTTCGTCTAAAAGTGTCGGTTTCTTACCATCTCCAAATCCAAAATGATCTTCCATTCCCAAAGCTTTGTAGTCTGCCAAACCTTTAGCCTGTTTTCCATACGCCATTAATTTAGACCTCTTAAACTCATGAGCATCGTCTCCGCTTCCAAATTGATACATTCTTTCTTTCCCAAACAATTTTTCCCACATATTTCGTTCAATCTCATGAGTTTCAAATTGTTTTGTAAATTCACCCGGTTGCTGAGTTTTAAACTCTTCAAAAGAAAGGTCTCCTTTATATTCCTTTCCAAATCTGGCTTTTTCCAATTCGGGGATGTATTCTTCCTCCAATACTCTTGTATCTTCAAAACCTCCTGCAACTGTACTTGCCAATTCCAGAGTATCGGATATTGCCGAAATCTTTCTTCCAACATCCTCCTTTTCCCAAGCTCCCTGTCTCTTGGCGAAATCCATTTTGTCGGAGGCTCCTGATATATCGTATAAACTGGCTTTATATCCCCCCGCTGTGGATGCAGCCTGATAAGCTCTTTTTTGTCTATTTCTTGGAGGCATGTCTATTGTGCAATTTTGCCTTTAAATTTACTGTTATTCATGTTATCATTCAAATATTTTTGATAGTACTAATTATTCTTTGAAACATCTCTGTTCTTTCGCTTTTTGGGACATTTGCCAATTCTTTACGAATCATACGAAAATCGATTGGTATCGAGTTTGAACTCGATAATGATGAATTTTCATACTGCTTTGTAACAATTTTTTGTATGACAGTACTTTTTTTGGATTCTTTCATAATCGTCAATAAGTGACTGGATTATTTTCTGGATCAAAATCAACTCCACTCATCAATCTTAATGCGCTTGTGTAAACAAGTAATTTCTTGTGTACATAATCCGATGCAGACCCAGTTGGGACAGAAGCAGGATGATGATTATCTATAGTACATTTCCATCTAATCCCATCATCTTCAGTTGAAAGTGCCCCACTTACCCCTGACCCAACTTCGAATATTATTTCACCCATATCAACACTATCGTTTGCAACATATCCACTATAGTAATTTAATTGATACCCAACTCCCGTATCTTCTGGATCAAGTATTCCATCAGTGGCTTCTGGAGTTGCATCATCCCACATAACTACCGTTCCATTATCTCTGGCATTTGCAAAAAATACATACCCAATCTGCAATCCATACTCATAAGATACATTTGGGTGAAAAGCGGTAGTATCACTATGTATATAAGTTATTAAAACTCTCACTTCCCATACAGTGCCGGGAGCCATGTCGATTGTACGTATTGATGCACCATTCCCTCCACCTTCTATTGTTGAAGTTTCTCCATACACATCTCCCAATACGTTAAACCTTGCATTAGTAATCTCTGACATAGAACCAAACGTAAGAGTCCCATTAGTAACAGACCCACCAGTAGTATTCGCAGATAATTCAAATTCCGTATTACTTGTAACTGATTCGACAAACGCATCAGTTGGAATACCAGTGCCTGTAACCGGCAATCCAGCCGTAATCCTTCCTCCATCATCATCGTGAGTAATTGTTGGGTCATTATTGTAATCACAAGTAGCATCCGTAAAAAAAGTAGCAGTTGCCACTGGGTGTCTTGTATGGTGAGTCGAAGCTTTCCCTAAGCGTTTTATATGAAGACCTTCTATTTTTGGGTACTCGTGATTTTGATCTCCAAAACCAGACCACTCAGGACGATTAGGAGGGAATAAGGCAAGATCATTATCCTCCACAAAATTTTCTTCGGGATACCCTCCGTCGACAGGGCCGTTTAACTTGCCACTATCCGTATATATCTGTCCACTACTATGAGGTTTATAAAGAGAACTGAACTCGAAAACACTCCAAATTTTAGTTCTATCTGGTGTATCCAACTGTAATTCTATAGTCGGCATGTTTCCTTCATGAATATTTGCCGATATTTCTACGTGTTTTGAAGATTGAATCCTTATGCATGGAGAAACGACTATATTGCTCGCATCGTCCCAAGAAGTTAAAGGAGCCGATATTCTTACTCCACCATCTCCTTTAATTAATATCCCCTCGAAATCATAATATCCGGGGGCTTCAATAGCCCCTTTGTCCCCTAACCACAAAGGAGGAGTCCTGACTCCATCTTGGGTTATTAAAATTTTATTCATATGATCTCGGACTTCGAGAGATGGAGAATGAGACTTTATCAGTAAACCGGGATAAGAGTTTTCATCGTAATCAAATAAATTACTGACACACGACTCAATTTTAATTCTTCCATTGGCAGTCTGAGAACCAGATTTAATATGCATATTATAATTTGGAGAATTTATGTTTTCATGCCAAAAAGGAGTATCGTAAAAGTCTGCCGTAGCATGCAGCCTGAACTCATAGTCTGATAATATTTCATGATCTCTCCAAGACCACTGATAAATTGAAGTCGCTATGTCCTGTCTATAACTAGTATTTTCAAAAGTAGGAACATCTCCAGTTAATCCTCCTTCTGAACCAGCGTCTGGCCAAAAGTACAATGAACTACTATTAATATGTACCCATCCATCCCCCTCTATGTTAAAACCCTCATCTACGTCGGCACCAGTAATCTCAAAAAGAGCATTTGTAAGATACGAATTATTGCCTGTTACAGTAAATGTGCCACCTACCGATGCATTTCCAAGAACAGTCAAATCGCCTACATCGGTGATATTATGTTCCCCAAAAGATTGATCTCCAGTATATGTAACGCTACCATTTTTATTGATGTACATACCGTGAAAATGATCTGAAGTAACACCAGACCTACTATTGTTCCCTATAATTCTTACCGGAGGCATTTCACCAGAAGCTGCTATCGCCAGCCATTCATTGCCTTTTTTCAAATATGAAACTGTCCCTGAACCTTCTACGTCTCTATAAGAAATATCTCCATCGTGACCCTGTAGACCATCCGGCTTCCCTGTACCAAAAGTTGGTTGTTGTGACTTCTGGTGAAGTAATTTTCGTTCTTCTTTGGACAATGGCATTATTTTATGTTTTTCATCCTATATACGATGGTTATATCGTTAATTTCAAACGTAGCTGGGACAGTCCCATCAGTTGTAAATTTTAATGCAAAAGAATATATATTATTTGATTGAGAAGATGTATTTGGCTTTAATTCGGCTTGAATCCATTTATTAGCATTCCCACTGTCATATACCAATTCATTACTTGAGAAATTTGCATCAGTATTGGTTGCAAAAACCAAATCAAAATCCGTGTGTCCATTAGTATCATATTTAACCTGAACATTAGTAGTACCTCCAGTTTTATAGGTAACATATGCCTTATATATCTTCTTCCTTACTCCCGGCTCTCCAAAATCAATATCTGGAGTCTGATATACGAACCCAGTACTTGTGGTCGAACTTGGAGACCACAAAGCCTTATCTGAATCCGTATCTGTTATATAAAATAAATTATGGTCGGAATCCAAAGCAAAGTTCGTCATATTAATAGCAAATGTTAGTTCAGTCCCACCGGAAAGAGAACTACTAATAGCAGATGATATTACAAATACTTGGGGATTTGCAGCTGAATCAGCAACTGTAGTTACTGTAGTATTACCTGGAATAGTACCACCAGTAACGGTCATTCCTACTTGAATATTTGCATTAGCCCCATCCATAGTGATAGTTGTCCCACTTGATATTGCACCTGCCTGTGTATTATCTGTAAACGTATCCATAGTTATTTTAGAAGACCCCTTCATCCAAGCTCTTAATACAAAGTCATATATGAATACATCGGTATTTTCATTTTTAATCAATAACTGTCTTTTCTTGGGAATATATGCTATATGAGCATTTTCCATAGTTGCATCATCAGCACTCCCATCCTCTCCATCAGTAATAAAAGCATCCCAATCAGATTCGCTTATTAACCTCATTCCATCCTTTTCCAAAAGGTTTGAAACGCTCTTTCCATCATAGAAATAAACACCATGTATGTTGAACCATGCGATTCCGTAATCGGTTTTCGTAACATGATAGTCGAATGCGCAACCTTTGTTTCTGAAAGTGTCTTCCAAGAAATCCACATTTTCTGATACGTTTATGACATACAAACTATTTTCCTTGAATTCCAGTATTCTGTCGGCAAATGCCTCGAGTTTAACGATGTTTTCGCCATCTCTGATTGCTACGTCTACAACTCCCAATTCATCTGGAAACGTATCGAATTTGTTGACTTGACTTTTTAATATTCTGTCTGGATAAGTTTTGCTGTTTTGAATTACGTTCCCTATATAGGCTCTTCTTCCATGAACAACTGCCGTTTTATATGATGCATTGATTGATTTCGTTTCACTGCTGAATCCATTAGTGGTCTTAAAAGAGTCTATAGTATTTGAAGAAGACGGCAAAAGTTCTTTTACGATGGCTGTTTTATTCAATAAAAAACCTGATGTGCTGTCCGTATTCACCAAATCTTCAACCACCGTATCCTGTTCCGGTATCCATTTGAATCCATTATTTATATAATCAAGTTCTCCTATCAAAAAATAGTTATCGTTTTCTTCATGCTTCCAATACAATCTTGAGCCTGTAACTCTTGGATTCATCTTATAATATTGAAAGTTTGCTCCACTGTCATCTGAACCACCGAAAGATATTGAAGTGCCAGCAACAGCTAATGCCAAGCTTGAAGAGACTCTAAAACTATTAGCATCTAAAGACTGAGATGAAACGTAATAGTTCGTACCATTGGATATACCTGTCACACCACCATCTCTTAAATCGCTAAACATCACTATCTGACCTGCCTTAAAACCATGTGGAGCAGCTAAATCTATCTGATGATCTGATACATCAATTAAAGTTATAGATTGTTTATCAGACCAAGGGGTTACGTAAGAATCAAAATTAAACAATACCGAACCACCAACTATATTGACTTTATTAAAATCAACTTGAAGATCATCGATATTATTTACATCACTTCCGGGGTTCACACTCTCTGTATCTTTAAATTTAAAAGGCAACGACTCTTGTTTTGAATCATCATAAATGTTTGTGTAATGAAACGTATAAAGGCCGGGATCGAATCCATCAGGTTCGGCATTTTCAATAAGAACAGGGCCGCTGACGACACAGTGAAGTATTCTAGTATCATATGTCTCAGGATTATCATAAGCAGTTCCTTGCCAAAAAATCATCGACCACCTAACCCATGTATTTGTCCATCCTTGAAAATCCCTACCAACATAATCATAATTAGAATTTGTAAGAACAAGAATATTCCAACAATCAGCCTCTATCTGATCTGGTAGGAATTTCCAATAAACATAGTTGTGAATGAGTCCATCTTCCATATTTGTTCTTAACGTTACTGTAATCTTTCCGCTTTCAGTAAAAGTATCCAATTCAGTCTGAGTTATATAAAGGCCAAAAACAAGATAAGTCTCATCATTAACATTAAAATCTATAAGATTAGCTCCTTCACCAGTCCTATTATTTATAGCAGTTGTGTTGCCTAAAGGTTCACCATTCGTCTTGAGGTTAATACCAGCAATTAAAGAGTAAGGATTCTCGTTAGAATTTTCCCAAGTATAAAGAGCGTCTGGGTCTTGATTTTCGTGGATTTGACCACTAGTATTTTGAAGCAATGTATTATACTGCAGTCCCACTCTCAGATTAACGGCTCCCCCTTCGAGTAATTTAGTAAGAAAAGTAAAATCAGCACTATCTATATATTCAGATTCTAATGAATTTTCTCCTCCGTTCCCACCTTCTAACTCAGGCCATATATTACTAGGAGTTGAAATCAAACACTTTCCCAATGAAGGAGTGGCTACGTTTTGATCGACAGATTTCCAACCTACACTTCCAGAACTTGCATTTAGACCACTAAATCTTTCATCTTCTATATACCCAAACCATTGATTGGTCTCTGGTGTAGCACTGCTGAAATCAGCATCTGCAACTCTCAATACTCCATCCGCAGCATAATACACAGGTGAGACAGTTGCTCCAAAATCGATTACTCCAGTCTTCCAACCTTCACTGTCTTTCGCATCTATATTAGACCCTGAATTGTCGTATACAAAAACTATGCTTTCATCTCCTAATCCACCATCGAGTTGTCTATCGCTGCCCATGACGAACAAACCTTTATTTGCCAAAATTGTGAGAGTGTTGTCTGGGTTTTCATCCGTTATAGACACTCCACCCAATGTCGTAAGTTTTCCTACGGAATCTATATTAACATCTACCAATACTGGAGATTCGATTGGTTTTATGTCTCTGGGGTCGGCGCTTGAATTTATGCCTCCATGAAAACCTTGAATTTTAAGGGTTTGTTTAGGCATTCGACTGTTCGTGTTCTATGTCTTCTATAATTAAATTCTGCGAATGCTCTGGCAAGTCGCATATGCACGGTAGATCATCTGGGTCGTCGTGCTCGAATATATCTAAACGGAGTCCTCCCTCAACTCCTTCTATGCCGCCACCGTCTTTTACTCGTAGCGCTTTGTCTCGTTGTTCCTGAAGGGAATCATCTTGTTCAATATATCTTTTCTTTTCTTGCATCCTCCACACTCCTCTACTTTGCCACGAGTGACGGTTTTAATAACACGACTGACTGTATCGCCAAGTCCTTTGTCGTGTCCAAATAAATCTATTCTTTTAGACACTATTTACCTAATCCCTTCTTCATTGTTTTTAACGAATCTCTAGTTGAGGCTCCACTTAAAACATCTTTGTACGACGATTTAACTTTTTTGGCATATTTACCTCTGTAGTTTTCACAGTCTGATCTTTCTTGAGGGTCTTTTATTTTAGCACATACTTCTTTACCCGGCATATTATAACTCCTTTTACCACCTGTTTTTAGTTTACTACCTTTTCCTGTGTCTGGTGACGATACATCTGATAATCCAATAACATCGGCCATTTTTTAAACACTTGCTACAAACATTTCTAAATCACAATTACCAGTATTTGCATCAGCTTGAATATTTGTTAAACTTCCTAAAGCTGTATCAGAAGCAGCATCAGCATCTTGAGTTGCATTTAAAACACCTACCATCCCTGCGCTATTATCAGAAGACCAAACAAAAGAATTTCCCGCGTCAAGTTTAATAGCAGCTTCATCATTGTCTTGATTTCTAAATGTTAATGTAATAAAATTTGTATCATCTAAATTTGTAAATCTCATATACCTTACAGCAGAATCATTAAAATGACCAGATGAAGCAACAGCTCCACTAAATGTAGCTATTACAGCTTCATTAGTTGTGATAGTTAATATTCTTTTTGAGATTTCATTGATACTATCAATAGTAAGAGTATTGGTAGCTCCCTGGGCACTCCCATTTAAAGTAATTGTTTCCGTATGTGTTACTGTTAGTGTAGCTGGTGTTATTGTACTTGCCATTGTAATATTACCTCTTGTATTTTACAATCCCATTCTGCTCATTACTTTTTCCAACTTTGACTTCACGTCGTCCAACTCGTCAAGAAGAAACGTTATCGCCTCTTCAAGTTTATTGGAAACCTCATCTGATTTCTTTGTGGGTTTTTTGGGTTGGTTTTTCTTTGCCTGCGGCATATTATTTACCTTTTTTTGGTTTTCCATGTTTACGCCATTTAGGAGGAACGAGAGATGGGTCGTTGGCATAAGCTGCAGAATCTCCAGTAGCAAATTCTCTTTCTATAACTCTACGTATGAACCCTTTCTTTTTAGGTTTAGACTTTTCCTTAGGTGGAACTTTCTTTGCAAAAGAAGATTTGCATGCCGCTATTTTCTTAGCATCACCTTTAGCTTTAGACATGCATGCTATTAGTTGTTCACTTGGCATATTATTTTCCTTTCAAAAGTCTTCCTAATACAACAGCAACGAGGTCTGTCCCCTTGTCGACCAATTCTTCAAAAACCTTCTGTTCTTGTTCTTCATTTAAAAGAGGTAAATTAACTTTATCATTAATTGCAGTTGCCCATTCTTTCTCAAATTCCTCTGATTGAATTTTTTCAATAATGAAACTCTCTATGCCACTTTGCAATTGTGGAACAGTGGCTTCAACTTGCTTCGTTAATTCACTGAGTACTATTGATTTAATATCCATTTTACTTTTTCCTTATTTTCGTTATTTTGTAGCTTAAATATACGATACTCATTACTGCAATGATACACTGCAATAACAAATTTATTTCGGCAAGATATATTCCGTAATTCGTAAAAGACACTGCGGCTACTTTAAGACTGTCCATAATCATTTACCATTTATCCTTGATACCTGTCCTTTAATTTCCATAAGAACGTCCGACATGTCGTTAATTTCCTTAACCGTATTTTCATGTCTTCTATCTCTGGTCTCGTCAGAACGATTCCATCTTTCGATAAGTTTAATGATCATGCCTTCCATATTTTCCAGAGTCTCTTCCTGACCTCTGTTTACAATCTGTAAGTCATTGATTGCCTTCCCTTGCTCTTCAGCTCGTTTGGCATTCTGATACACCATGAACACGAACATACAGGCGACCACACCAATCATTCCATATTCTGCATACATGGCTAGAAATTCTTCCATTATTTCTTTTTCCGTTTACCCCAACTAAGTGGGTTGATGTTAAATTCCTTTTCATAGAAACTTACTTTCTCTTCTAGTCTCTCTCGTTGCAACTTTTCTTCAACCATATGTTTTTCCAATAAGTCCTCGATCTTAACATCAGAAGTAACCATCTTATCTTCAAGTTGACCCAACCGAGACTCGATACGCCAATACCCATAAACAAGCATCCCGACCAGAACAAGTAACTGCCCCAGCCACTTGAGGTTAATGCTAACAATAGCATTATCATCAACCACAGCCCCCCTATAACTTCGAGCAGTTTGTGGTTGTTCACTCACTTACACCAACATAAACGTATTTAACTGGAATATTGTAACTTGTACTGATATTATTCTTCATTATGCTACGTCGTCTATAATCGCAAAAACCAAGCACTGTACATTACCAGTGCCATTACCAGAATTATCGGCTAAAACACTTCTGGCGTGTATATCCGCAATTGTTGTTCTTTCAAGTCTACAAAACCACGACATCCCAGCGGGAACCGACACATGGTCTGTTTGGTCGTAAGCACCTGTCCCCGCATCAAAACAAATATGCACACTTTCTGTTGATGCCGTTGACCCGTTTGTAGTCCCAGTATTTTTAATAAACAAGAACTTTACCTTGTCGGCAGTGGCCGCTGCAGCTGAAGTAGCATCTGTCAATCCACCAGCCTCTTTAAATAAAGACTCTGCAGAAAGAAGGTCTTTGGAAGCTGAATTAGTAACATTCGTTATTTTAAAATACCAACCTTCTGTTGCATCTGAAGGCTCATATGAAAACGTCTCATTTGCGAGAGTCTTTCGTATCTCCTCCGGTAGGAGAAGACCTGTCATTGTTACATATCCTCTATCGGCCATAATAATATTCCTCTTTCATTAAATTTTTAAATGTTTTGATACTTCTTCTGTGTCTTTATACATAGGAACTATTCTTGAAAGAAGTTCCACTTTCGATTCACTTCCACCATAAACAACTCCACGCTTATCGTAAAAGTCCTTTATTTCGGACTTCGTATTCGAATCCGTTGGATAATCCGATTGTAAAGTAGCCACTCCATTAATTATGTGATGACCTCCCACTATCAATCTACCGTGTCCGTCACCATGTTTCTTCGCACATTCGGCAACGTAAAACTCTTCGGCAGTCTTAAAGCTATTGGTCTTCTTAACCACAGAGCCGTCAACGTCCACAAAGTAGTCATATGACGAAGGATAAGCCAGAGTCTCGGTAGACCCATCTGAGTAAGTCTTTGTGCGAGTCGCACCAGGAGTAGTATTTTTATGAATCCTAACTCGATGACCCTGACTACACCTTCTAACAATCATAATACCATCCACCACGCACAAGCCGTTGCGATAAATACGTCCAAGAACGAATCTTCAGCCCATGCCCTTAATGAACCATAAGGCTTGTAGTTCTCAAATTTCCATTCAATGACTTCCCATAGGAGAGCCATAAACAGAACAAGCATTACAACGTCAAGACCTTCAAACCCATACCACATGAACACTTTACTTAAAAAGAGTCCACCAAGCAGATGCCAGAAGCTCCATACGTTCAGCTTGGAATTAACCCATGAGAAATACTTGCTTATTTTCATGCTTCAGCATCAGCCTCTTTGGATGCTCCATTCAGCGAATCACGAAGCATATTGATGAACGCTTCTTTTCCAACAGATAGCTGGTCAGCCATAAACTGATTCGTATTCTGTTTGTTTTGCAAATCGTTAATGTGATTCACCATCATCTTTTGATCGTCAGTCATACTTTCGATGTCGTATTCCTTTTCATCGAGATTCAAGACTGGCTTTTCTTTTTTGTCTTTAGCCATTATTGACTCCTTGTTTGTTAGTTAATTATTTTGCTTCCAATGCTTCCACTTTTGCTGAAAGTTCTTTTACTGCTTCTACCAGCACTCCTACCAAAAATGGATACTCCACAGATTTAATAGCTTCTTCAGTATCCTGAGTGTGGACTACTTCGGGAATAATTGCTTCAACTTCTTGTGCTATCATTCCCATCATTAAACTTTCGTCATCTCCTGCTTTCCACTTAAAGTTTACTCCTCGAAGTGCCAAAACTTTATCTAATGCATTAGGTATCGTTACAATATCTTTTTTAAGACGTTCATCGGAAGAAACATGATAATCTCCGTGAGTTCCTGTAATATTGCCATTTGTAGCCATTGAAAATCCTACATTCCAAGTAAGTGCAGAACCAGCGGTTATTCCACTATCGTACTGCATTGTAAAAGCATTAGTTATTTTTTGAATCATAAAATTTGAGGCATCAGACGATTTCCATGCTGACCCATCGTGATAAGCATCAAAGACAATAGAAACATCGTCATGTTGATAATTCTGGAGTACCATCAATGGGAAGTCATCGGTTGCTGTTGTAAAACTCATATTGGGCCCAGTAGGGAGGTCAGCGTTAGCACCTTCTATTGACACTAATCCAACACCTACTCCACCATGAGGAACAGTAGTAGTTCCTATACCTAATCCACCAGCATAAACCTTAGCCCCACTATCCTGTGCCATATACACAGCAGTTACAGAAGCATTACCAAGTGTTACTGAGTTGTCTGCTTGTCCTGTTGTAGCATATCCGATTACTGTTTGATTAACTCCTCCATGTGCGGATGGGTCAGTTGAAGAACCAATACAAGTATTGTCACTACCAGCAAGTATTACATCTCCAGCTTGGTAACCCACACAAGTATTATCATCTGCATCCCCACTATTGGCGGCTGTCATAGCCTGAAACCCTATAGTAGTATTATTATCAGCACTACCAATATCATCAGCGGCTTGATGCCCAACAATAGTATTGGAAGAACCTCCCGCTATAGTCTTACCAGCTTCAAATCCAATAGCAATATTTCCAGCACCCGATGTGAGGGCTTTGAGAGACTCAAATCCGATTCCGATAGTTCCATCTTGGGTATTATCACCAGTTTCTCCTGCTCCCATTCCTACGAATGTACAATAATCACCAGTACCATTACTTCCAGTCGCTTGTCCAATATAAGTTCCACCAGTAGTATCATTTGTATCTGCGGCTAACCACCCAACAGCGGTATTATATTGTCCTCCTGTAATACCTTTTCCAGCCATTGTACCTACAGCCGTATTGCCTTTTGTAGCACTTGCTCCTCCTGTCTGTGCCGTTAATGCTTCATAACCTACAGCCGTGCTATAGCTTCCAGTATCTTCTACATCAAGAGCTGTGTGTCCCACAGCAGTATTTTGAGCACCCGATGTGAGAGCAGTGAGAGCAGAATGTCCGATGGCGATTGTGCCAGTGTGTTCATTAGTTCCTGTAGAAGCCATAGCAATGTGTCCAATAGCAATATTACCTATTAAATCATCGGTTCCTCCTAATGTACCACCAGCTAATGCAGTATTGCCTATCGCAATATTTTCTTTTACTTCCCTTCCTACTGATGATACCAAACCATCCTGCTTTGCAGAACCCATTGCACTTGAACCAATAGCAATATTAGCAGTTTCATCATCATCTGCTACATCAAGACATTTAAAGCCAATCACTGTATTATTATCACCAACTGATATTAATAATCCTGCTTGGTGACCAAATAGTGTATTATTGTTACCTCCACTTGCAATCGCATTACCAGCCTGATACCCAAAAATAGTATTTGTCGCACCTCCACTACTATCATTATTCGATAGCGAGATTCGGGAGTTGACATCGAGAATCATATGAGTTACAGCACCAGATGTGCCCGGGTCTGTAGCTGATCTGATTCTATAAACAGCCGCATGGTCAAACACCGTATCAGCCCTATGATTGGTTGCATCAAGTACCATTGTCAGAAAATCATCATCACTTTGCCATAATCCCAGAGCTGGCTGAGTACCATTAACAGAAAGACTTGGTGTAAAATCTAAAGTATTATATGTTCCAACAGTAACTAAGCCTGCTTGGTCAATTCTCATTCTTTCAGAATTTGATGTTCTAAAATGAATATCTGACGCTGTATCAGCATCACCTCTCTGAAAGTTAATTGAACCAGCTTCTGTTCCAGAATTATTATATACTTGAATACGCAACATATCACCACCATCGGAGGCTCTATCCGTATCTGACCTAATTTGATTTATACCAGATGTATTTGCAAGGCAATCAAGCTGAATGTCTGCTTGACCAGATGCACTTGCAGTAATATCAAGCATAGTTGATGGAGCCGACTGTCCAATTCCCACAAGATTATCGGCGGTCAACCTCATTACTTCCGCCTGAGAAGCATTCCCGTCAGTTGTATAGAAGACCATATCAGCACCGTTCTCAGTATCTGACCAAGTAGCATCTGTTAATGCTTCTATTCTTGCACCAACTGTTATTGTTGAAGAAGTGTCTTCTGCACCTCCAAACTCAAGAACACCGAGTCTGTGACCTGATGCCATAACAGCACCATCATCACTAAAAAGTCTTAAATGTCCACCTTGAGTGGCACTACTTGCCGTAGAATCCTTTATCCATACTTGACCATCTACCTGCTCATCATATGTATATGTAGAACTACCACTTACAGTTAAATCACCTGAAATGGTCACATCGCCAGTTATTGTACCGCCTGCGGTAAGATTCTTTGATATTGAATGTCCAAATCCATTATTCATATTCGACTCCTACATTCCTATAATTTTAACTAATGATGTCGCACTTGTTGCACTAGTAGTAACAAAGTAGACAGTAGACCCTAATGCTTTAGGTACTTTTAAAAATGTTAATGTTTGAGCTGGTAAAATTAAATCATTATTATCGTTTATTGTAGCACCAGTCGCATTAGCAAAAGTAAAACGTATATCAGTACTTGCTGAATAAATGCCTATCTGATTAAAAGAACTAACGTCCCATTGTACTTCTGTTCCGCCAGTTACTGCGGCTGTTTGTGCTGTTTGAACGTCCCAGCCTGCCGCTGTATCTACATTTAAAGATTCGTGGGCTCTGAATTTGCCTATATTTGCCATGTTTTCTCCTTTTACGTTTGACTGTCTTGCGAGGCGAGAACGCTCCTTATACAGCCGTTAATTTTATCTTACAGCGAAAGGTGAAGATGGGAATGTCATCGACAATTTCCTTTTGTTGCTTTCGTTGTCGCCTAACTTACTAAAAAATTCTTTCATAAAATATTCTTTTTTATCTATTTCCCCACTCATTTCAGCAACCATGGCTTTGCAGTAGTCCACTGCCGCAAGACTCAACATCTTATTAAGGTTGATGTGTGAAGATGAATCTGGAGAAGTATCTTCTAATGGAATTTGAGTAACTGTAATTCTTTCACCAGATGTTTCTAAAGTGAAAGTATCCCCAGTTATAGTTAGAGTGCCAGCACTAACAGTCCCACTTGATGATAATGTATAATCACCATCGTTGCTCGCTGAACCTTGTACCCTAATCTTATCTCCTTGGGCAAACTCTCTACCAGTAGCGGCAAATCCACTATTAGAATCAGTCATCACTGCTGTTCCATCACCAAAAGCAATGCCAGTTCCACTTGTATATCCAGTTGTTGTTTCTAAAGCTTCGGCTGTAAATGGTTCATTGAGAGCAGTATATTCAAATCTTAACCCACTTGCAATATCTTCGTCTGGATACATCAACTCCTTACCACGAGTTCTGAGTATTCCAGATTGAGTAATTCTTTCATTGCTTGAACCACTAAGCAACTTATATAGAAGCAATTCCCTGCCTCTTAAATAGTAAAACCATTCTTTGTCTACGTAACTGCTCATGGTGAAGTATCCTCAATCAAATAAGAAGGCTGACTCGACAATCGTCTTATTCTCTTGTACTTGCTGTCGCTTGTATCTTTTACGCTTATGTTTTCAACGGCAATCATATCACCGGGAAACTGATAAACGTTATCGTCACTATCTACTGATTTGATAATGTCCCGCTTCTGAACCTTGATTTTCTCTTTCGTATTGCTTTGTATCAAATGAATGGCATCCTTTATCCATGCAATAACAAGAGTTTCCTCTTTCATATTAAGACGCTCCATTACCTCTAGGACTGTCATTAGTCTTCAACTACTATTATTTCTAAGTATCCAGAAGACGTATTGAAAGCTGCATATAAATCAGCAGCTGCTCTAAATAAACAAATTTCACCAGCTTTTAATTTTATTGTATAACTACTACTTAATCCTATACTGCAATAATTTGTTGTGTCTAAATTTTTTATAAATACATAACCGGGAGTCCCAAGCTCTGAATTTGTCATATCTAATGTTTCGTTACTAGTCCCAACTAATTGAGTTGTTTGCAATATAGATTCTCCAGTCATGTCTATTTTTTTTACTTCAGACCTATCTAATCTTGCTCCAAGATCAGTTTTAATATTTAAACTAATCTGTGTGCTAATTTCGTTTGCCATTACTTACCTCTTTGTAATTCTACCATTTTATCTAAGGTTCTTGTGTTATTTTCTATATAAGATTTTATTTCTGCCGCTGCCCAATTATAATATTGAGAAGACATCTGTATATAGTGGCTTAATTTAACACCATTTTCAGCCTGCCATTCAGATATTTGTCCTTGATTTAATTGGACTGTTTCAGATAATCTTGCTTGGTAATCTTGTAAATCTGCTCCAAACTCAGCTTGTGCTGATTGAAGTTTTGCAGTATATTCTGCAATCTGAGATTGTATTGCACTTACTCTTGAATTAAGCATCTCTGAATCTTCTTCAGTTGTAATCCAATTTTCTACATCACTCCAATCAGGTTGTTGTAATACTGGTGGAGTAAATACAGGAGGAGTCTCTTTCCCCCAAGACATACTTGGAAATGTAGTAGAAACTGCCAATGCAGTAAATTCTCTTGAACTTGCATAATTAATTACT
>VTLG01012785.1_pt1 | contig 47331 bp, 72 predicted proteins | sample 4694571 | NCBI WGS metagenome assembly VTLG01 (sample SAMN12604809, study PRJNA352737) | marine metagenome | biome: ENVO:00000447; feature: ENVO:00000209|ENVO:00000569|ENVO:01000036; material: ENVO:00002151; isolation source: viral sequences binned using virsorter ... | reverse complement strand
AGGCTAATAAACCACGTAAGGTTTCTTGATGAAAAACTGGGTGCACTTGACAGCTTGTTTGGCTTATATTTAGAATGGAGAAATGATAAAGATAAGTTCAATAAGTTCGTTGAAACCAAAGTTGCAAAGCATCAAAGCCAAGATGAAAACAAGGATGAACCAGGAGAAAAGAAGTGAATATAACTGAAATAATAGAGAATATTCTAAGACAAAAGGGATGGGGTTTGTATGATAGACAAACACCAATTCAGAGACTTAACCTTCAAGGTGAGGCTCCTCTGTTCAAAGTGAATGAAGTTGAATTTAAATATCTCAAAGCAGAGATAGAAAATAACACGAAAGAGGAAGAATGGAAACAGCCGAACTCGAAGGAAAGCTCGAACTTAGATGGAAATCAAGAGAATACATCACAGATTGGTTAGTATCTTTTTATAAAGGAAGGATGTTGTACTTTATGGAAAATGTAGGAACTAGAACTGAATATAATACAATGATAACACCTGCATTAATAAGGACAACAATAAAAAGATATGAACAGCTAGTAGAGGAGAGAGATGATATTAATAGGAGACTGTCTTAGTAAGTTAAAAGAAGTCCCTGACGAATCTGTTCAAACATGTATAACGTCTCCACCATATTGGGGATTAAGAGATTATGACGATAGTGGTCAACTAGGACAAGAGGACCACCCAGAACAGTTTGTCTCAAAACTTACTGAGATATTTAAAGAAGTAAAAAGAATTTTAAAAAAAGATGGAACACTGTGGCTTAATATTGGGGATACTTATTTTGGAGCTAAAGGCGGACATTGGGATGGTACGAACTCCATAACAAATGATGCAACTGGAGAGAAGTACAGAGAGAGTCGTAAGGCTCCACCAAAGCATAAGTATTTAAAAACTAAAGACTTAGCAGGTGTTCCTTGGATGCTGGCTTTTTCTATGCAAAGAGATGGCTGGTATTTGAGGCAGGATATAATTTGGGCAAAGCCAAATCCAATGCCAGAAGCCGTTAATGATAGGTGTGCTAAATCTCATGAGCACATCTTTTTATTTTCTAAGAGTAAAAAGTATTATTTTAATGCTGATATATTGAGAGATAAACATACTGATGCTCGTATGAGAGATGTATGGGCGATAAATACGGCTCAATTCTCAGGAGCACATTTTGCAGTATTTCCTGAAGAGATACCTAAAAGATGTATTAAGGCAGGGAGTAGAGAAGGAGATACAGTACTTGACCCATTCATGGGAAGCGGAACAACTGCTTATGTATCTCAAAAGCTTAGTAGGAAATGGATTGGTGTTGAACTTAATCCTAAGTATGCTGAAATAATTAAACAAAAAACATGTCAAACGGAGTTATTTTGAAAGAGGATAAAGTGAACCATCCTAAACATTATACTAATGGAGATATTGAGCCTATTGACTATATTAATGGCAATGATATGGATTATTTAGAGGGTAATATAATAAAGTATATATCAAGGTATAAATTTAAAAATGGATTAGAAGATTTACATAAAGCAAAATTTTATTTAAACATGCTGATTGAAAGAGAGGCAAAGTAAAGGAGTAAAAATGGAGTCAAATGAAATTGACCATCAATTAGAAGATGCGTTACTTGGCTCTATTATACACAATCCTGATGAATATGATAATGCTTCAAAGTACATTCACACGGATGAAATATTTCATCAACAACGAGCAAGAAGACTTTGGAACATTATAACAGGATTACACAGTAATAAGAAAACAATTGATTTAATATCTATGTCAGAGGCGTTAACTCCAGAGGATAATAAATATGGAGTTGACCCAGTATATTTAGTTGATTGTAGTGCAATAGGAAATGGTAAGTGTTTAGACCATCTTGACACTTATTCCAAACGATTGTATGAAAAGTATTTACTAAGATGTATAGTAGGGCAAACAAGAGAAATAGAAAAAAAGGCAATTGAAGATAATGAAAATGTGTATGATACCATAGTATCAGCACATGCAAATCTTGGAGAATTAATAGCATTAAGACCAGGAGAAAAGTTTGATATAGATAAAGAACTTATTGATGCTATAAACTCAATTACGAATAAAGAAACAAAGCTAATGAAAACAGGATACAAAAGTATTGATAAGTTTTCAGGTGGCTTAACACGTGGCGAAATTACCATTGTTGGTGGTAGACCTGGTCATGGTAAAACAACATTCCTAATCAACCTCCTTAGCCAAATGATTCATGGTGGTTTAAAAGTTATACTATTTAACAGAGAGCTTCCCAATAGTGAGATGATTAAAAAATTAATTACTTTAGAGTCTGGGAAACTATCTTATTCAATGGTTCGCCAAGGAATATATGATGATAGTGAAATAGATGAGTTGCAAAGAGTTAAGAAAAAAGTAGCCGAATTATATAGTGAAGATAAGTTTTTAATGTTTGATAATATAAGAGATTTTGCAAGGTCTTCAACAGAAATAAGTAAGTTCAAACCAGACGTTGTGCTTGATGATTATATTCAATTAGTACAACCAAGTGGACACTTTGATTCAAGAAGATTACAAATAGAACAGCTTGTAAACGATTATAAATGGTTAGCTAAAGAGCATGAATGTGCAGTTGTATTAGCATCTCAATTAAATCGTAGTGTTGAGTATAGAGATGATGGTGAACCACGATTGTCAGACTTAGCTGAAAGTGGTGCAATAGAGCAAGTAGCAGAGAATGTATTCTTTGTGTATTATGAGCATAAAGTTAATCCTAAAAAAGATAAGAATATATTAAGGCTAAAAGCATCAAAGGTTAGGTATGGTGAATCAGGTTCATCTGACTTAGGCTACGATGGAGATAAGGTAAAGATATACAATTCATTTGAAGAATATGAAAGTCCAGAGGTAAAAGTTTATGACCAAAACGAATTGCCATTCTAAAGTAATAGGTATTGACCCAGGGAAAAGTGGTGGAATATCTGTTGTTATAGATGGAAAAATAGAGGCATATAAATGCCCTAAAACAGTAGAAGATATGGCTGTGTTGTTTTCAATCATATGTGGTGATACACCAAAGAATGAAATATATGCAGTAATGGAAAGAGTTTGGGCACGTCCAAGTAATGCAAGTAGAAGTGCATTTGCCTATGGTGTTAATTATGGTTCCTGGCTCGGTATAATGGCGAGTAACGAGGTAGATTGCAATCCAGTATTACCCATAACGTGGATGCAGCACATTGGCTGCCCAAAAGCATTGAAGAAAGATAACAGAAAACGATGGCTCAAGGAAAAAGCGAAGGAAATATGTCCTTACATCAAAAGAGTGACACTAATAACTGCTGATTCAATATTAATAGCTAGATATGCAGAAGACATTCTTAAAACAAGTAATTAAAATACTTGGGCCATGTGATATATATGAAAGGGGTAAATGGATGCCACTCAGTGAAGATTACATAAATAATAAATTTGATGTCGATTTAGACTTCGGCAAAGTAGGTGAAAAATACGTAGAACAAGTCTTTGAAGGTGATGGACGAATAGAAGTTAAGACAGAACGTGATATATGGGCTACAACAGGCAATATTGCAATCGAGGTGAGGTGTCGTGGGAAACTATCAGGCATATCAACAACTGATGCAAGAACTTGGATACATTTATTGTCAATTAAGAACACTATTAAAGGTGGATTTATTATGCCTGTAAAACAATTAAAAGCACGTATAAAAGAGCTCCATGAAAGTGGTGAGGCTAAGTTAATTATGGGTGGTGATGATGATGCAAGTCAAATGGTATTGCTTCCAATCAACAAATTATTTAAAGATTAAAATGTTCCAAATAGTTTAGGAGTATATTTATCTTTATACTCTTGACCTGCAAATACTGAATACTTTCTTCTATATTTTGACTTTCCAACTTCTGCCCAAAACTTTCGGTTTTTATAATTATATTCTTTTTCTAAATCAAGAGCTAGTTTTTTCTTAGCTTTATCTCTACCTATATAATCTAAAAATTCTTTTCTTTTAGATATTGTTCTTCCATTTAAATCAACAGAGAATTTTATTGGGTTCATATAGCTTAATGAGCTTTTTATAGCTTGAACTGCTTTTTTATGAGCAGATGCAGGAGTGTGATATTCTTTTTGATATTCTGATACTAAAAAGTTATATGCATTCCAATAAGTTCTTGCCCACTCATCTTTATTCCCCTTCCAGAAGCTTTTCTTTAAGTCTTTGTAGTATGGACTTCGTATATTATCCATTACTACGTCTGGATATGAATACCCTTTCTCTTTCATAAAATCTCTTGCAATTGTTTTGATTCTTTTATGAGTCATAAATTCTGTCGATTCAAATCTATTACCAAGCTTTGCTAATTGACCTCCAAGTACTATTGAATTTTTACCTATCTCTGCAACTGCTTGATGCCAAAACTTTTTCGGATACTCTTTTCCAGTTACTCCATTTAATAAATAAGGAACATTCTCCCATAACAGCCTTACATTTCTAACAATAACTGGCTCAAGAAGTCCTTTTGACATTGAAGCATCTCCAGAATATAGACCTTCAAACATACTTTTTTTAGAATCATAATATGATGATGAATAAGGGTTCATAAACTCTCCAAATAATCCAAAAAATTCAGACCTCCATAGAAAAGGAAGGAATCTATCTAATTGACTTTCATTTAACTGTTTTGGAATTTCTTGGTCAAACATAAAATCATAAAATTTATACAATAGCATTCCACTCATGGTATGTGCAGCAGCAGCTCTTACTATTGGCATAAAATTTCCAGTTCTAATTATTGGTGCTAAATAATTTTGCCTAATATCAGCAGTTGTTGACCATGCCATTCGTTGGAATAATGTTAATGGTCTAGTCCATTCATTTGACATCCATCTTGGAAGAAGAGCAGAAGATGTTGAGCCTTGAGTTGCCACATGTGAAAAGTGTTGCACCTTTGTAGTAATCCAAGACATCATTTCTTTATTTTCAGGTTTCCATAATTCTTCAAATTTAGTATTCTTTAAAAATTCTCTCTCTTTTTTTGATAACTTCCAAACATCTTTCCATGCTCTCTCTATTTCTTTATTTCCACCAATAGGCTTAAATCTACTACCCTTCTGTCCATGATAAGAAGATAACATTGATTCAAATGTTAAATTCCCAGCATATGAAGATACAATACGATTTATTCCCTCTGTTTTTGTCATGAGATTAATTTGAAATAGTTTATCCATTGTAATAACCTTATCAAGACCCCATGGTAATTTTTGAGCCTCAATAACTAATTGCTTTGAACCATATTCTTTTACCCAATCAATCTTCCTTCTTACTAAATCTTCATGACCTGTATTCATTCTAATAAGAGCTAAGGTTGTATTTGTAAGACCAAAATGACCAATGGAACGAGGAATACCAATGGCTAAGTTTTTAAGACCAGATGTTGGAGATGATAATCCCATAGCTGCACTTAATGTGGAAAGTTCTCCAAGCTTTCTTGCTGTCTTACGATTAATTCTTGATTTATAATCGCCTTCCAATCCAAGATGCTCTGCTATTGCAACACGCATATATGCAGCCCATTCTTGATTAAGTCCTCTGTTAGTTCCCTTTTTGCTCATCATTTCAAATATATTAATCTTTGAGCCTTGAAATCCAAACTGTTTTCCAATGTCAGTAAATTCAGGGAAGTATTTAAGTGTAGATAGAAATTTTGATGTTCCAACTCCATAATAACCAACAGTTCCATCAAATGATTCTACATAAGAGTTAACTTCTTTAATCTTGCCTTTAGCATCTACTATCGAAACTTTTCTTGGAAGGTCAAAGACTCTTTCCTTTAAAAACGAAAGTCTCATTGATGTTTGTGGCCTTAAGAAAAAGGCTTCTATATCACCCTTTATCTTATTAATAGCAGCTTTATCATATGGATATAATTCCTCATTACCCTTGAAATAATTTGTTAAATTTTTCTTTGCTTTATCGAATGCCTTATCGGTTTTAAAATCAGTTCGTTTAAGGGCCGAAGCTTGCCTTTTAATATTTTTATGTAAAAGCTGTTCATAGAAAGTACCTTGCTCAGCCTTAATAGCTTCAAGAACTTCAGGTGCTACTCTTCTTGTAAAATATTGTCTAATTCTTTTCTTTTCAAAAAATTGTTCCACTAAATGATGTTTAGATTTTGGAGAAATCGACTTTGCTACTTCTACTATTTCTCTCCAATAAATATCATACATTTTATTTATTTCACTTGCAGCTTTGTTTATTGGATTTTCTGATTTTGATTCTAAAAGTTTTAAGAAATCCTTTTCCCTTGATGTAAAATCATTCTTCCATAATTTTCTAAGGTCTTTATCCATAAACATGAACATATAATCTTCACTTTTTTTAAATCCAGCCTTTTTTAAAGCAGCCTTAGATTTGTCTGTAGTACGTGTTGCCCAACGTCTATATCTTATATTTGCAACATCAAAATCTAAAAATTTATCTGCTAATTTTTGACCATTCTCTCCTCCAAACTTATATAATAATTCAACAAGTGGATACCAAGCCTTTCTCCTAAAATTTAACTGTCCTAAACTTCCTTCTTTAGATGATGATATTACTAATTTTGATGCACTACTTTGTAAAGGTATTTTATCGAATACGCTTTCTACTGACGAAATAAAACGCTTAAGAGTATTTACGTTAGTAATATTATCAAAACTACCATCTTTAACTCCAAGAGATTTTAATATTGAGGTAACATCATCATAGGAAATTCCATATTCTTCAGCTATTAATTCAGCTTCTTTTTTCTTTGCTCTAAACTTAACTTTAGCATCTTTTCCTGACATTTTAGATATAACATCTATATAATGTTTTAAATCTGTTATTTCTAACTCGTTAATCTTATTATATTTTTTATCTGGAAATAATTCATTAATATGTTCTTTTTGTTGTTTTTTGCTATGACCAAGGTCACCAGATATTGCATGAGCTTTTTTTTGATGCTTAACTAACCTCTCACCACTTGTTAAATCATGGTCATTTTTCATTTCCTTTAAAAGACTTTTGATTGACTCATATTCTTTAATCCAATCTTTGTGCCATTTTACACTACCTTCTTTGTTGCTCAATGCTTTCTGATGGCTCTTTATATATTTGTTTACTAATTTTAGAGACTTATCCCTATAAAAATAAGTACCTTCAACAGCAGATATAACAAAGTTTTTATCTTTAGCTGCATTAGATTGCTCCTTTGCACTCGTATCGTATTCTTTATATAGCTCAGGATTCTTTGCACCTTCTTCATGTATTGTCTTCGCTTCTTTTAACTTTCTTATAGCTCTTTCTTTTGGAGGCTCAGGTGGAAGTGGAAGTCCTTTTTTCTTTTTAATAGGTTTTTCAGGAGTTTTAATTTCAGTTTCAACACCAAGGTCTTTTTCTATGGTCTTTAATTTTTCTGTAGCAATTTGAATATCTTTTTCTGTATAGTCACCTTCTTTTAATTTCTTTCTTAGGTTTTGAAATTCTTTAATTTCTGCTAATGTATTCGCATCTTGATAAAATCTTTTAGCTTCTCCAACGGCTCTATGTGATAAAAATACTTTGGAAACTAAATCTGTAAAATCTTTACCAAATTTAGTTTTTATAGCTTCTGCATCAACCATCATAGAATGTCTATGGTGATGAGATGTAAATTTCTCTCCACCCCTAATAGATGTGGGTTCAACACCTGATTTTTTTATAACGGCATCTAAAATTTTATTAACACCAGCTCCACTTATAGGATTCTTACTACCCTTCAATGTGAATATATAGTCTTTACCCTTTTTCCCTTTTAAAGTTGCTTGTAAATTTTTCCATAAGGAAGGGTTAGTATCCTTTAAATTATAAGTTATATATTCTCCTGTAATAATATTGCCATCCTTATCTTTCATTGGCTTATTATTAATGTCTTTAAATGTTTCTTTACTCCTTTTTTTGGATACAAAAAATCGAACAGTTCCATCTTTTATATTAATATCTTCTGCTCTTAACCGTAAAACTTCTCCACTACGTTTAGCGAAATTATAAAATACTCCAAGCATTGAGTCTAATACATCCTTTACAATCGAACCTTTTTGGTTTCCTCCTATTAATTCATTGATGTTTATATCTTTTTTCTTTCCAAAAGTTTTATTCACAGAAGTTTTCATTTTCTGTCTATCTTGATATTTAATTCTTGTAGCTTTCCCTGGCTCAACCTCTTTCCATTTAACATTAAGAACTCCAGCATCTTTTTTCATATACTTGCCAGCAAATCCTTGGCCTTGACTTATAGGTTGCTTACCAGCACTATGAAATGTTCCAAAAAATTTGGCAAGGCTTTTAGATATAGCATTCCTATTATCCCATTTACCTGTTTGTTCTAAATATCTTTTAAAATCTAATCCAGTATTTTCACCAAGTTCTATCTTATTTTTTTGAAGCCAAGAAGCATAATCCAAAAGATTATTAAGGTCTTTCCTTGTAGCTTTAGTTGAAGCATTTGGAAAAAATTCTTGAACCCCTTGAATGATTTTTTTCTGAACTGTTTTTGTTATACCTTTAAATGCACGAATAATATCGGCAAAATTTTCTTTAGTCCTAGAATCTGTAAATATTTTTTCACTACCTTCAGAATCCTTTAGCTTCATTTTTTTAAAATCAGCATCTGATGTACCGTGTTCTTTTTCAAAAACTACTTCAGGTTTATCTCCTTCCAATAGCCTAACAGTTTCTTCTGCGGTTTGTGTAGTTTCCCTTGCAGACTTTTCTCTAATAGCTTCTGCAGTCTTACCTAAAGCTCTTCTTGACTCTACATCTTCATATTTAATATTTTTTAATGAAACTGTTTTAGTCTTACCATCTTTTATTACTTTAATTGATTTTCTACCTGCGCCTTTTAATTCTTCAATATCTTTAGAAAATTGAGACTGAGTGTCATATTCTACTTCTTTAACAATTTGTTTCTTTTCTGTCATGTGATTATTAATGTCATCTTCAAACTTTAATAATTCTTTTTCCAATCTTTTTAAATTAGAAACTTCATATCCTTCAAGCTTACTATCTTCAATTAATGTTCTTGATTCAAGAAGTCCACGCTGTATATCGTTAATTACAAGCTTCTTTTCTTCAAGTAATTTTAGAGATGTTTTAGCGTCAATCTTTGGGTTGATGATAGTGTTAATGGTTTCATATAAAGCTGTAAGTCTAGTATCAAGATTTGCATAATCTTGAACATGTTCTCTTATTATCTCTATTTCTTTTTCTTTATTTCCAGATACTTCTTCTTCATTTATTTTAAGTTGTTCTTCAAGTTTTTTCTTTTGTGATTTAGTTTTTCCTTCTGATTGAGTTTTAATATCATCATTAACAGCTTTTTTTGACCTTTCTACGCTATCTGCTTCTTTAATGGCGGTTTCTAATTTTTGTTCATATACAGTACTTAGACCCCTTGCCTGCTCTGCTGCTTTTTTAACCGCATAATTTCCACTTTTTAATACTCCAATAAACCCTGCATTTACAAATAAATCTGTAGCTAATGTACCCCAGTTAAATTCTTCTCCAGCCCTCCATCTTTCAAATGAACCAACACCTGTAAAGGTTCCAACCTCTGCTCCATATTGACTCCATTTACCAGTCCATTTCAAACCCCTATTAATTTTATCAGTAGACCAATTCATGAATGGATTATTCTTAGTTAAAGATTCTAAAGAATGTTTTTGTGATGGTGTTAATTTTTTACCAAGAGAATACCCTCCAAGGGTTCCAGCTTTGTAATTTTTTGCGAGTAATAGATTTTTATTCATATTACTTAGAACACCACCTGTAAATCCAAGAGCAGCACCTACCAATGCTCCATGACCAACACCTTCAAATACTCCTTGCTTCCAATCTTCTCCAGCAACTTTAGCAGCAGCACCACCTTTTGCTCCCTCGTATAGCATAAATTGCCCAGCACTACCTGCCATATGCTCAACTACATCTCCAAGTGTAGTTTTGTCCAAACCAGTCTTTTCGGCCATTTGTACTACTTTACTTTTCATACCTCTTTTACCAAGTCTTGATATTTGTTTTTTCATTACACTTTTTGGGAGAGTTGTTTTTGCAACTGTTTTTAATCCTGCGCCTGCAAGTCCTCCTCCACCAAACATTGTAATAGCATCTAATGGATAAAGTAGTCCTACTACACCAGAGAAAATCTGTTGAAGAGCATCTAAGTCATATTCTTTTAAATCATATGGAAGTTTTCCTCCTGCAGCTAGCTCAGCAGTACCTTGCAAAGATTGTTGTAATGATGCTTTTTGCCATTCAGAAGAATTAGCATCAGTAGCCATCCCTGGAATTACAACACCAAGACCAAGAGGACTATGCTTAAATCTATTCCAAGCTCCAGGACTAACATTTTCTTCTTTTTCTTTCCTAGTTTGTTCAATCTTTTCTTGAGAAACAAAAGGCTCTATTTCACCTTTGTGCTTCGAGTATTTATCAACACCCATGTCATATATCATATAATCAGGATAAGTACTTAACTTTGATAACTCAGGGTCTTTTTCTCTTAGATATTTAAGAAAAGAATCTTTTGAATATTTATATGTTTGTTCTGGCATTACTTATGTTGTCCTTATAATCTCTATAATTTTAATACCTACCTATTTTTACATTTGGATTGTTATAGAATGGATTTAATCTATTTTTTTCAGCTTCTAACTGCTCTTGTGTTTTAGGTTTAACTTTTTGCATTTGAGAATCTATAATTTTCTTTTCAAGATTTTCATACTGATTGTATAATTTTGAAAGTCTTTTTTGATTATACTTAGTTTCTTTTTCATTTTCTAATTTATTAATTTGTTTTTGTAATCTATAAAGCTGTTTCATATCATAAGACTCTCTATTACTTAACCCTGAAAGAATGTCATCATATTCTTTTTTCCATTCTGACATTGGTTTATCTTTATATTTTCTTTTATCTTTTTCATAGTAAGAGGTTTTAACTTGAGAAGACCCAGGACTACCTTCAGGCAGTTCCAAAAATCTACCTATTCTATCTTTTATTTTATTCTCTATTTCAAGTTCATTAAATTCAGGAGTAGTTTCATCGATAACTTGATTAATAGTAGTTGGCGTATCACCACCTAAATCTTCAGGCAACTCATCATCACCTTCACCAGCACCATCTAAATTATCAGATAACGTACTAGATTTCTTACTTGGATTGAATATTTCTTGTAAGCTTCCAAATCCACCTTTTCCTTCAATTGTCAAATTAAAGTTATTACCTAATTCATTTATTGACGAACTATCTATAATATCTATCCCTGCTCCGTCTGAATATTGATAATCTTCATAATAACCTCTACCCTCTTTATTAAGCTCCTTATAATATTTTTCATTGACCCCTAATCCCCTTGTTAATCTAATTATCTCCGCTTCAACATCTTTTATGTTTTGAGGGGGGAGCATCGTACCTTCTTCACCAGGGATATTCATCATCATCCCATATTTAGCATCAGTATCCGCAGAAGCCATATATTCTTGTATTACATCTTTATTTTCCTCCCAATTCCACGCACTTACAAGTCCTGATAAGTCAGTTAAATCATCTTGTATAGTGGTAGCAACACCTGTAAGTCTATTTTTATATCTTTGTTCACTTTCTGATGCAATCTGAAGAACACCCCTATCATCTCCATATTTTTGATATTCATCAAGAGCTTTAACATGCATAGGTTTTAATATACTATTTCCACCTTGACCATCTGATAATAACAAATTATTAGTATATGTTTTTAATGTTTCTTGTGCTATCTTAATATTATTTTCAATTTCTTGATAACCTTTTCTACTTGAAAATTTATTATTTGGATTTCCAAGAATCTCTTCATAACCCTTAATAAGCCCAAATAATTGAGATACTCTATCAAGATGTTCATCTTTATCTTCTAAGAATGTTCCTTCTGAAAGCTTTAGAAAATCATTCTGTATGAGGTCAAGATTACCACCTTGCTCAGTAATACTTGCCATTCCAGATTGAACTTCATTAAATTGGCTATTCAAACTGTCTTGCCTACTTAATTCATCATTCCATATATCTAATTCAAAACCAAGATTTTTCATTGCTGAAGGATTATCCGCAACAAGTGAATCGTGAAAATCTTTTACTTTTGTTCGTAGATTATATATTGAATCTGAATCCATCGTACCATCATCGCTAGTATGGGCATTAAACATCCTCTCTACTGTATTAGAAAAATAATTAGTATCATTAATCATCTGTCTTCTTTTATCTTCATCACTACCTTGCAATTCACCATATACTCTAAGTACATCATATAGTACGCTAGTATCAGGTTGATAGTCAAACTTACCTTGACCTCCTGCACTTCTATTGCTAGATGATAATTTTTCTATTAAATCTAATAAATCAGCCATTTTTACTCCCTAATATTATATTTCATAATCTGCAAAAGTGTTAGCAAATATCTCTTCCATTTCGCTACCAAGACCATATATGCCTCCAGAAGCCTGTGTTAACTCTGCAGCATCACCATAAAGCTCTGTGTATGGATTAACAGCTAGGCTATAAGGGTCTCGACTTACACCACCATAACCACCTAAAGCGCTAGCCTCCATTTGTGTTTTTCTTTGAGCTGCAATTTTAGAGGCCATACTCCCTATTGCTGATGCACTATCTGCTCTTGCTTGACGAAGGGATTCTGCATCTATTTTCATTTTAGGCATACTTGACACTAAGTTAATGAGCTTTCTATTAATATTCTCATTAATATCTTTCATTTTGTTATAAGATTTTTTATATTTGCTTTTTAATCTTGTTTTTGTTGGATAAGACCATGTTTTCGTTCTGGGGTTGTATTCACCATCGTCATAGTCTACATACTTCTCCTTCATCTTTTTTCTTTCAGCTGTAGTAAGACCTGTTCTTATACCATCTTGGTCTGTATCCCACTCATCTTCATTCTGATATGCTGCATACATTTTGGCTCTGTCTCTATGTTTTTTGTAATCTTTACCTGAAACCCCTCTCATATCTCTTATAACATCTGGAAAATATGTCCAAACATATCCTTGTAATCCTTCACGGTCTTTTAAATTACCTTCTGCATCAAAAAATTGCTGTATATGTTTCCATTGCATTAATGGTGGTTGCTTTGCTGTTTCTGGAGTACCTATCTTTTGTCCATATCTACCACTACCTACAGCACCATAACCACCCGTATCTGTCATTCCCTCAGATGTTTCTACTTCGAATCCACCGCCATAATCTAATACTGCCATTTTGTACTCCTTTCTATCCTCTACGTCTAGTTGTTAATGATGCAAGTAAGTCCTCTGCTAATACATCTCCTATACTTCCACCATAAGATAAAGGTTCAGATGGAAATGGAGAAAGTTGAAAGTTCCCAGGTCCAGTTGCCCTAGATTGAACAAATTCTGCTCCTCTTTGCGCAAAAGGATTAACATCAGTTGTAAATGAAGGCATTGAAGTATCACCCATTTTGATGTTCTTAAGAGCTGTTTCTTCAGCAGTACCAGGGATAGCTATTGGAAATTTATCTCGGAGTCCTTCTCCTAAAGTAGATGCACCCTCTCCTATTTTTGACATAGCAGTTTCCGAAACTGATTTATCAGCTACATTGCTTATCTCTGCCCCTAACCCTCTAGCCTTTTTCAATGCTTCCATGCCTCCTTGCAAAGCAAAAGAAGTTAAGAAGCTTTCCTTAAACCCTTCCCAAGGCTTAATTTCAAGAGATTCTCTCATTTCTTTATTTATGTCTTTAGATGCTTTGTCTAATCCCTTAACATCTTGAAAACTTTTGCTAATTGATATTTTTTCTGGCTTATACTTCGCTTGTGTATATTCTGCTATCTTTCCTCTTCCATATTGTTGTCCTGCTGTATCAATTGCAGTCTTTATTGCCAATTTTGCAACTGGTTTTGTTAAGAGCTTCCCTATTGTACTTGTTGCAAGACTACCCATTGCTTTCTTCCCAAGTAGTGATGAAAGTTTCCCACCAAGCAAACCTGCTAATCCTGAAGCAGAAGCCAATGGACCTAATGCTAAAGGCATCAATAATGATGCAATACTAAAAGCACTCTGCCATCCTGATTTTTTATCTTGCATTTTTTTATAATCTTTTTCTGCTTTTTTTACTTGAGCTTCATAATCTGCCCAACCTTCCTTATGTTTTAATGCCTTACTTTGGGCTGCTCTTATACCACCTGTAAAAATTCCTCTTGCCATAATTACTCTCCTTACTTAAGCTTTATAATTCCTAAATCCGATAAATCTTTTATTAATGTTCCTAATACATCTGATAATACATCATTGCTTGCACTATTAGCATTGTAATCTCTATCGGTGCTAAGATTTGATATATCATATTCCTTTTTTTTATAATCTTGTATAACATTTCCAAAACTATTTGTATTATCAGGTGTAAATGAATACCATTTACCTACAATTTTTATAAATAATTTTACTCCTGCGTGAGTATTACCAACAGCTATATCCCCATCAGAGCCTTGACCATTTGAAGGTATTCCTGAAACTTTTAATGGTCCTGTTGACTTTTGATGACCTAACCTTCTCTCTTCTTGCGTTTTTAATGTTTGAGATAGTTCTAATGCCATTATTTTACCTGCTTTACTTTATATACTATTGTTATATCATTAATTTCAAATGCTGCTGGAACTATTCCATCACATGTAAATGCAAGTCTAAATGAATATATATTTTGAGCAGTACTTAATGTTGATGGTTTTAATTCTGCAACTTGCCAACCATCAACAGATGTAAGTTCATTACTACTAAAATTTGTACCATCTTGAAATGTTTCTGTTGGAGTTGTGTCTCCATTAACTCCATATTTAACCTGAACATTTGTTGCACCATTAAAAGTAAGTGTTCCATTTGTAACACTACCACCTGTAGTAGACGCATTCAATTCAAAGCTTGTATCGCTAGTAACAGAATCCACATATGAATTAGAAGGAATCCCTGTCCCTGTGACAATCATACCTTTTTTAATAGCTCCATCATCATCATCATGAGCAATTGTTGGGTCATCGTTATAATCACAAGTCGCATCTGTTAATGGGCCTGCTAACTTATATGTTATATATACCTTTTTAATATTTTTTCTAACTCCAGGAGCACCAAAATCGTAATCCTTTGTATATATTATATTACCATTAGAGCCAGTACCAACAGCTGGAGTATCATTCCATGTTTGTATTCGACTACCATTATCAAATATTAAATCACCTTTATATATTGCAAAGGTTTTAGCTTTATCATCAGTTAATGCATTTACCTTGTATGACCATGATTTTGTTTTAAGGCTATATACTAATATATCTTCTAAGTCTGACCCTGCTGCAGTTGTAGTTTTTGCACATATTATTTTCTTTGATTTAGGGTCATATGCAATTGCTGGAATATCACTTGGATTAGATAGCCAGAATTTAGTATATCCCTCTCCAACCCACATATTTCTCACCTTATTATCAGTTAGTGAATTTACCTTTTGTCCGTCATAATAATATACTCCACCTGAATTCATCCATGCAATGCCAAATCCAAATGAAACAGCTTGCACAGGATAGCCACCATCTAATCCTAATCCTTTATATTCTGCTTCAAGAGTTGGAGTTGATGCAGTTATATTAAGAATTTCTAATTTGTATTTTTTAAATACAAGCATTCTATCTGCAAATGTTTCTAATTTAACAATATAATCACCGTCAATACTAGTTGAGCTTTCAAATTCAAAATCTGGACCTTCTGGAAATTTATCATATTGACCAGGAATTGACCTTAATATTCTATCTTGATATTCAGGGTCATCTGTAGTAGTAGAACTCCATGAACCTCCGCCATTAAATGTTGATTTTGCTTGTCGCTTAACATTACCTACATAAGCACTTCCGTTTGCAAATACTGCAGTTTTCCATTTTGCATTCAATCTTGACTCAACAGTATGTAAATTTAAAGATTCATAAGTTTCTATCGTAGGAGGGCTAAGGAAAGTAATTTGGTCAGCAGACCAGTCAGGCCTAAGAATAGGATTTGTAGTTTGAGGATATACCCATGCTTTCCATTTAGAATATGGACCTATACTCGTAGCACCTGATGCTCCAATAGTTCTTGCACCTTTTTCTAAATCGTATTCCGTTAATAAGAATAAATTTTTATAACCATCTTCACTTGAAGCATAATAAATTCTTCCACCTCTAGTTCTTTGATTAGCACTATTAAAATTATATGTACCATCACTAGTAGCTGAATCTTGTACTGCGTTACTGTAACCGCTAGAACCTAGATAATAAGTGCCAGCTGGAGCAGAATTATCACTTCTCATTCTTACTAATAATCCAATTTGTACAGCTACTTCTGTTCCTGCTGTTCTAAGAGTAGTTCCAGTACCAGAGAATGTATCACTTCCATCTGCAAAATATATTTCTTCAACTTCTTCATGAGTAGTTTCGCTTGCTGCAAATTTAGGAGGATACATTGTAAATATTTGCGGTAAAGATTCTTGTGCATTTTTTCCAAATGGAGAGTCATCATATATACTTGTATGATAAAATTTATAACGAGTATCTGCTGTTGGCATCCAACCTCCAGGAGTAGAGCTAGAATTTAGCTCAGCGAATGTTAAGGTTAATCCAAAGTCATCAGTCTCTGATGAACCACAGGTAACACCTCTAACTTTTTGGTCGTGGCTTGCATTATTGAATTGACTATTCCACATATATCCATCAGATTGACCAACTTGAAATGACCAATCAGTAACATCTGTGGTATCAGTAGCAGCTATAGCAGTTGCAGGTGTAACATCTCCATCTACGCCACACCATACGTAAAATGTAGAATGAGTATTTTCATCTCCACCATCTGTTATATCAAAGTCATGATTGTAGTCATATACAACGCCATATATTGTATCTTCACCAGAAGCATTAAATGAACATGTCATGCCATTATAATAATCATCAGCGCTACCAGTAAAATTTCCCCATTCTACTCCAGCATGAGTAACTGTTACAGCATTATTTGATACAGTTGCTATAAAGTCAGTACCACTTGAAGTGCCTTCAATAGCACCTTTTGTTTTATCTCCAAGATTAATCATTTTAAGATTTGCTTTTGCTAATGTTCCTTCAACGGATGCATCTTCTGCTACCCATCCATCTTGAGCTACTCCGCCAACAGTAGCTCCATCACCTACATCAACTTGTGCAAATGGTGTATGGTACCCTGATGCGGTAGTACCTGTACCTTTTCCATATGATTTTTTTGTTATAAAGCCAAGCCACTTAACTAAATTAGCATGAGTAGCAAAATATCCATCAGATATTCTTAGATTTCCATTTGGAGCATAAAATGATAATTGTTGAGTAGTTTCAGTAGCACTATTTGAAGCAGCCTTTAATCCAACCCCATCAGAAGGTACAGCACCATCATTCATTGCATTAAAAGCAGTTCCTCCGTCATCCCAAATATTAACATAACTACCTTCATTTATGGCTAAGTAATTAGTAGTTATAAGAGCTCCTCCATCAGAATACTCAGATGAAAAAGCAAATATATTATTATATCCTGGATTCATACCAGCTAAAGTTGTTAATGCAGTAATAGAAGAATGGTTGTCATGTTTTCCCATCATTTTAATAATACCTAAAGAATCAACACTAAAACCTTGTAATGAGCTAAATTCATTTTCAGCAATATCTCTTGGGTCAGCATCAGTATGCAAGCCACCTTCAAATCTACTTATAGTTTTTTGTTGTTTTGGCATTTAGTTAATCCTTAATCAATCCTTAAGCCTTTTATGAATCCTCTTACTGCTCCGCCAACTATATTATCTACTAAGTCAATAAACCATGGCTCAATAGTATTATTCCAAAACTTCCTCGTAATACTCCATTTACTTAAACCTAAAGTAAGGGCTTTACCAAGTTTATAGAACAATCCCTCCACAAAAGCACATATATTGTCATTAGGGACCTTTTTTAGCACCCATAATAGCACTCCTGCACTACCACCACCTATTAACATTGTTGTATTTCCCATTAAAGATTCAAACATTACTCTGTCTCCTTTATTTTATTTTTTTCTCTCTTCAATATGCTCAGTAACTACAACTTTACATTTGCAATCATCGCATATAACAAAATCTCTTGAAGGATGTGCCATCTTTTCTAAAGAATGTACTCTAGCTTTAAGATGCTTTACATCTTCATCAAGTTCATTTGGATTCTCAACATAATCAAGTATTTTATCAAGCTTAAATTGTTTTGCTATTAACTTAACTACTTTTTCTATTATAATTCCTGTTCCTATCATTTTCTATCCTCTAATATCCATAATATTTTTAAAGTCTATAGTTTTTTTAACCTTATCTATAGTTTTTGTTTTTAATCCATCAATCTTAGTATTTAAATTTTTTATTTCATTTTCTAAATCTTTAACCTTGTTTAATACATCTTCAGTTTGAGAGATTCCGCTATCAATAGTACTTGTTAACTCAGTACGAATATTTTCAACATTACTTTGAACTATATCAATATCTTTTCTCCAAGCATTAATTTCATATTGTATAGTTTGCACTACTTCATTTATATCCGAAGCTGTTGCTTTCAAATTCTTATACATAGGATAATTAACTATAGTTATCATTGCTATTATAACGATAATATTTAAAACTCTATCCTTCATTATTTATCCTTTTTTCCACAATCATCCCATGGGCTTAAATCCAACATAGGAAGAGGTTTTTTTATTTCAAAATCTTTTAATTTATCATTTTGTACTGCCATTTTACTCCCACCTTTTACGAATGGTTTTCCATTTGCACATCCAATTTCATATACAAAGAAGATTGTTTTAAATATTCCAACTCTAACAACTCTTGCAGGTTGACCGTTAATAGTGACAACATCATCTGTATTAAGGTCATTACCAACAAATACCTTGAACCCTTCCACAAAACCTTCTATAGCAGAACGAAATAAAAGAAGTAATATTCCTGTTATAAACATCCATCCATAGTTTCCTATTAATGATTCTATTTGTCCTTGTATTTCTGGTTCCATTAGTTCCCATCAATTACTTCACCCCATAATGAGGTCATTCCGTTGATAATTTGCATAACATGGACAGTAAATAACCCACCGTTAAAGAAATCCACAATTGCAAATGCATGACTCCAATTATGCTGTCTACCACCAAGCCATGAGTTTTGTTCAGCTGACATATCTTTGAGACAACCCAAGCTCCAAGCTGACTTTTGACCATCAATATGAGTAACCGAACTTTGCTGAATATCATGATGATGTCCGTACATAATGTTGCACCCTAATCTCATTAGATGATTTCGTGTGTGTTGTATACCAGCAAAGTGATGTCCATGATACATTACTAGCTTTCCTATTTTTAAGTATTTCCCCATAGGGTAGTATGTGTACCCTCTTTCTTTTAATTTTACGCATTTATCAAACCTATACCTTTCTAAATAAGGATGTTCTTCAACAAACCTATTCATCCAATCATCATGATTTCCTTCAATCATATATCTCTCTTTACAATTAGCTTTATCAAGAGATTCATCAATCATATCCATACCTTTATTGACTTCAACTATATCATCTTCAATAAAAGGTAATTGATATTCTAATGGAGGTCTTTTCTTCTTTCTCCATTGCCAATGAGAACTTCCATGCCACTCTCCCACATCTCCCAAATCAACGTATATATCAGGTTTTACAATTTCAATCGCCTTCTTTACGCAATTGATAGCTGGTATATCAGCTAGTGGAAAATGCTTATCAGGCGTAATAATTGCACGTTTTACAACGCCTTTCTTTTTTCTTCCCATGTCAAAAAGCTCCTTTATCCATATACTGCATAATCTGTTACTGCTGTTGGTAATGCTGTTGCTTTCATTATAAATGGAGGATATTCATTAGTTGCATCACCACCCCATTTCAATACCCCTCCTGTTCCTAAACTTGTTTTAGCTGCAATCCACCATTCATAAGCTGTACCTGCTGTAAGACCTGTAACAACCCAATGAGGTCTAAGCATAGAATCTCCAAGTAAAGTAGCTGGCACTACTTGTAAATGCTCATTGGTTACATCTGTTGCATTAGGGAAAGAGATGGCTTGATAACCAGTAGTCGCATTTTGGTCTGATAATCCTAATACTGGCGCCCTACGAGCTGTATCAAAATAAATCTGAGCCATTATTTCAACAACTCCAGATGGTGGTGCTACAAATTTAACTTTCAAAGCATCGTCTAAACAGGTCATTGTTGTTGTAAGAGTATAAGAATCATCAGCAGCATCTATTCCAACAGTAGTATATCCAAGTATTGTTCCTGCATAAGCCGAATCTGCTACACTAAATTCTTTAACAGTTCCACCAACTGTTTTATATGAAAGTTTATCTGCTTCTATTGTTACCCTTTGGTTTGCTTCATCAAGAGTAAGCATTTCATCATCACCAACTACTATTTCTAATTTATCAGCAGATGCTTCATGTATATAGGTATCTCCACCTAAATATAATGGGGTTGTAGCAGGAATATGTACTCCATCAGATGCTCCCCCACCACCTTCAATCAACCTAAAAATTCTTTCACCACCAACAAAAAAATCTAATAGGTCATCAGAGCTTTCTATTATATAGGTATCAGTACCTCCATCAAGATATAATTTCTTTGTAGCATCAATCTTAACATCTTGTCCTGTAATAGAAAGTGCTCCGCCTGGGTCAATCTCTAAAGCTCCTGCAGATGTAATTGTGTCTCCATCAATATCTAAATCACCTGCAATAGTAGTTAGAGAAGCAGTTCCTAACCCTATATCCGCATCTACTCTCCCATCAGATATTCCTTCAAGAATAAGTCCTCCTACTGTTGGAGAAGCAGCTCCTATAGTTAACTTAGACTTTTCACTTCCATCAGCGATACCCTCTATTTGACAAACCATTTGTGCATAAGTTTGAGTATTTCCAGCATCATCCTTACCTTGGATATATATAGCTCCTGGATAATCATTTATTGCAGGACTTCCTGAATCATGTTTAATATAAAATTGAGGTCCAATAGTCAAACCAGTTGTTCCTTGTAAAATTAAATCTGGCTCTCCAAGCCCATCATCAGCAATAGTACATTGACCTCCAGCAACATCAATTGTCAAATCTCCTGCTAAGTCCAAAGTGACATCTCCAGATACATTTTTAACTGTATCTCGTGTCCAAGTATGATGGTCTCTTTTTACTCTACTAGCCATTAGTTATAATAAGTATATTGTACGTTTTCGCCATTAACACTAGCGACAACATATACATCGTTTAAGTTATCAATATCAATACTATATACATCTCCTGGATATAAAGCAATACCTGTAGATGAGGTTACTCCGCTACCACCAACATATATAATTCCTGTATTTGCAATATTAGCCATTATATCCACATGTTTACAAGCTGTACTCGAAGTTAATACTTCGGCACTTGTACCAACAGTATCATTCTCTCCACTTGCAATACTTGAATGGCCTGTAATCTCAACATCACCAATATCAATGGATGCACCAGCAACTAATGTAGCATTAACATCAAGCTTATTATTAGTTACTGTAGCTGATTCTCCATCAGCATCTTGAATTACTCTTGATATTCCTGAACCTACATTAGCCATTCAATATCTCTGTTAATCCAGCTTTATCAATCTTTTCCATTTTACGTTTAAGTTTCATTCTTGCAACTTCCTCTAATGCATTTACTTTCCAATTTTCAAAATTCTTTTTAACTTTAGAAATTCTATTATTTTCAGATTCACAACTTGATTGAAGTTTTTCAAGTTTTCTTTCCCAAGCTAAATACTCATCTTCTTTTTTATTAATTAAAGATTCGATAGATTTTACATCAAGTTCTTTTTCTTCTTTTTCTTCTTCAAGTTTAGAACAAATATAAGAATGATTTGACTTTTTAGATTTTACATTATCTTCAATTGACTTAATTTTATTAAATAATTCTTCAAATTCTTTTGACATTTCATTAATTTTTTCTTGATGCCGAGCTGATGTAGTTTTAAAATGTAATTTTTCATTGGCGATACTTTCTTCAATAGCCCTTGATTCTCCTTGAATTTCATTTAACTCACTTCCTAAAATCTTTTTTTGTTTTTGAAAGTAATCAACATCCGCAATTAAATCATCCGCTTTTCTCTTCTTAGTTTCAAGATAAGCAACATCATCATTTAACTTTAAAGCCTCTTTATTAAGTTTTTCAACATTCTTATTAATGGAACTTTCTTCGTTCTTAAGAGTTAAAATATGGGATTCTTTATCTTTTAAAGTATTCGATGTATTATATAAATTAACTTTCTCTTTGGATAATAAACCTTTGGTATTAGATATTTCCTTCAAAAGTGATTTTGTTTCATTATTTAATGATTTAATTTCTTTGTCTAATGATTTTTTATCACTCTCTTTACTTTTTATCTCTTTTTCAAGTGTTTTATTACTCGCTTTAAGTCTATTATTAGCATCAAGAATAGCTTTTTTTAAATCATCCCTAGATATAGGTACTTTTCTTTTTTTATCTCCAAACATTAATCTCTCCTAATGAAATGATAATACAGATAGACCATCTCCACTAGCTGCACTAAGTATTTGTACATTTAATTTTGTTATCATAAATCCACTCAAAGTATATGGAAGGTCCCCAATATCTAATACAATCTTTTTGTTAGTAGAAGTTTCACCATTAATTTTTATAGTCATTTTATTTGCAGCTGCAAGTGAACCAGTACCATCAGCAGTAGGTATTTGATATAATACTACTTTCTTAGCTGGATTAGCATCTGTAATATATGCAGCGGTATCTGATGTGCCCTCTCCTGCAACATAAAATGATAACTCTTCATAGTTCCAATCACTAAAAGATTTCATATTAGCTGCTTCTTGTGCTGTAAATGCGCTTATTCCTACTTTTGCCATATTATTTCTCCTTTAATGAAATGTTAAACAAGATATAGTATCACTAGATGCATTGCCTGCACTTACAACTTTAAATGATGTAACTATAAGACCTGTAAGGGTAAATGGTAAATCTGCTATATCAATTTTAATTACTTTTTCAGTATCAGTTTTTCCGTTAATAGTAATACTAAGTAAATCATTATCTTCTAATGTTGAAGAACCATCCGTTGATGGCTCATGATATAACACTACTTTTTTCGCTGGATTAGTATCTGTAATATAAGCAGATGTATCTCCTCCACCTGCACTTAAATCAAAAACCTCATAATTCCAATCAGTAAATGCATCGACATTTAATGCTTCTGATACCGTAAAGGCATGTATTCCTACTTTTGCCATATTTATTCTCCTTTCAAGAGTTGTGCTTTAAGGTCTTGGCAGACCATGAATGCACTATTTATTCCAATCTTTAATTATTTTAGTTATTATGTGTAATAAAGTTGCAATTAATATTGCCAACCTTAACATATCTGGTAATACTTCCCAAAAACTAAGAGCAACACCACCAGCTCCTTGACCTACTACTATAAGCGAGTCTTTTATATTACTCATTTTTATCCTTTTTTAGTTGCGAAAGAGCTTCAATGGCTCCTTCTGCTTTAATTGCCATTATTTTAAAATATTCATATTTTTCTTTATATTCTCTAAGTTGAACCTTCAAGTTTTCAATTACTTGTTTCATATCTAATTCTTTTACTTCTTCTTTTAACTTTTTAGTCATTAATTCTCCTAAGAAGCAGTTAGGCCAACGTCAGGTTGTGAGTCAACACCACCTGCTATTAAATTCCATAAAGACCCATCAGATATAAACATTCCCATAAAGTTTGCCTCCATAGTATCGTGGTCTGCGTTTATACCTCTAACCTTAGCAGTTCCTTCTGTGTTATGAAACGTCAATGCCTCACCACCAGTATTATTAACAATAATCATTTGTCCTGCTGTTCCTGTGCCTCCAAATCTTATTCCAGTTCTAGCACTACCATTAGCATCTATATTTACGCATGTTGCCGTAATTGGAATAGAACCATCATCAGCAAGATTATTAGCAGAAGTTCTATTAAATGTAACTGCTCCTCCACTTGAAACTCTAAATCTTTCAGCTATTGCAGTTCCACCCTCCATTAGTTTTAATACAAAATCAAAGTCTTCAGCACCACTACTAACATCTGTAGTAATAGTTTCTAATGACATGCCTATTTCTTTTCCTGCAGTTGTTGTTACAGCAAAGTCTATAGCTGTTCCTATTCCTGCAGCAGGAGTTCCAGCTGTATAATGCCATAATTCAAAAGCTCTATTAGCAGTATTAGTATCTGTAGTTGTAGTTTTTAATCTCACTCCCTCATTTGAAACATGTTGCAATAACACATCAGCAGCCCAATTAATATACCCACCAGTTATCATTCCTATATTTGCAGCAAAATCAACCTGTTGAGGAGCTATTCCACCCCCTTTAATAGTCATAGCAGTAGCTAAAGCATTAGCACTACTACCACTCGTAGAATCATCAGCTGTTTGAAATATAATATCTCCACCATCGCCTGCACCAGTTCCTTGACCAGCAGAAATAGTTAAATTACCACCAACCGTATCCGTTCCTGATGAAGCTAAAACCTGTAATGTTGCTGCACTAGCAGCTCCATATTTAATATCATTACCAACTACAGTTAAATCACCTGCTATTATAGCATTATGAGAAGCATCTATAGAGAACGAATTATTTGCAAGAGTATTATCAAAAGCATTGTCAGTATTAATAACAAATGCATCCGAAGAATCATCAATTCCCATTATAGTCTTGATTGTAGCATGACCGAACGTTATACTCCTATCCGTTCCATCCGCAGTTCCTCCTATCTCAATAGCTCCATTATCTGCTATTGTTAATGCTGTAGCTAAACTATTAACACTACTACCTGAGCTACCTGCTCCATCAGCTACTTGAAATACTATATTACCACCTGCTCCTGTACCAGTACCTTGTCCAGAAGTTATAACTAAATGAGAACCAGCCGTGTCAGTTCCTGATGCAGCCTGTAAGGATATTTGAGAAGATTCTGTCGTACCAAATTCTATACTATTCAATCCATCTGTAGATGTACTTGTTGTAGCTGCTGCTTTTGTTTGACTATCAAGTGCCCATGATGTTGATGTTGAACTCATTTAATCTCCTTACATATATGGTACGGATAATGTCCGTACTCCACTTTTTCTAGTGGGATATTGTTTTAATTCTTTTTCATACATTTGTCTAAAATATAGTGCTTTTTGTAAGTCACCCATATCTTCATACATTCTTGCTCTAACAAAACAAAGAATACATTCTTGCATTCCTGTATCAACACCATTTGTAGTAGAAAGTTCAGATGTTAATGTAGAAGTAGTAACTGCTTCGTATTTTGAATGATATGTAATACGAAGGCCACTTGTAACATCAGCATCTTGATAAGTATCATATTTTTCTTTAGTTCTTTCACCGCTTGTTGATGTATTATCAATGCATAATATTGCTACTCTTTTGTCATCATTATACCATGAAAAATAATCGTTTGGATAATTTCTTTTAGCCATAGTACTCCTATCCTTCTAGTGAATTATCTGTAGTATCAGTATCTTCACGTAATAATTTATGTGGGTCTGCAAGTTTTGGAATCATAACATATCTATTATTTGTATCCAATACTTCAACTTTTACAATATCAATAACTTGGTCATCAAGCGCATACCATCTTTTATATTGCTCTAAATTAGTTTTTGCAGATACAGTATAATCTTGTTTTTTGCTTGACATATCAATCAAAGCATCATTAATTAATCGTATCATATAACCTTGAGGTTGTCTTCCAAATACTTTTTCAATTTGCTGTATTACATCATCGGCTGTCACCTCTACCTCCTCCTTGTGGAGCTATTCCTTTTTTTATTAATGCTGAAACTCCTGTTAAATAATCTTGTTTTAATGTTTGTAATTGTGGTGAATATACTTCTGCATCTTGTTCATAAAGCATCATATATTCCGTAGCTTTTATAGCTGCATATAATACTACTAAATATTCAGCTTCATCAGGGAAATTAGCTATTATAGATTTTTGACAAATATCATAAGTTTCAGTATCGCCAGCAGTAAATACTGGATATTTAACATGATGTACATCTGCTGTTTGATTTGCCGTTGGAGTAGGAAGTACATATAAAGTGCCACTTTTTCCATCTGAACCAGATGTGTCAGCATCAAAATAATAAATAGGGTCAGTTACACTAGGTTCATACATCATATGCCCTGAGCCTGATGCTGCCATTCCTCCATACATTGAAGGTATTTCTCTACATGGATAACTAAAACCACTTGAATCTGCCGATATACGAGTTACATGAAGTATATCTCCTGATGAATCTAAATCCATCACAGTAGTAGAATTATTTAATGTAGTCACAGTTGCACATTTCATTTTTAAATCTTTTGGAAGTATATTAATAACTTCTTTTGCGCCATCAGTCATCCATTGAGCAGCTGCCTCGTCAAAATCATCACCTGTTTCAGTATCGCCTGTGCCATCGGCATCAAATCCACTTAAAGCATGTATTTGTGCTGCAAAATCCAAAGCCATTATCGAGCATTCCTTTCTGCTATATCTTTATCAATTGTTGTTTGACTAAATTCAACTTTACTTTGATGAGCCCATGTATTACGCATATTTATATTTGGGTCTCTTCTAGTATCATTTATTTTTTTTCCAAATATATATCCGCATGTACATATTTCATTTTCACCATTTTGAAATTCAATAGTATTTTCGCAATCATTACAATAATAAGTTCTAGCCATTATCTATTATTCTCCATATCATCCCAATCAATAACTTTTTCTTCTACCCTACCACCAGCATCATATGTTGGATATTCAAAATTTACAGGAGGTTCATCTGAAATCATTATATCTGTTTCTTCTGGATTTCTTTCTTTCCATTGAAATTCATCTTCTTTAATATTATGTTTACGCTTATACCAACTCTCTCCCCAATCTTCAATATCTTGAGACCAATTATCAAAAACATCTTTACCTTTAATATTTTGACCTATAAAACCTAATGCTTTTTGTAAAAACTTGCCAGGATACCATCCTATTTTAGTTTCTTTTTTATCACGTGTAGAAGGATGGCCACTTATAAATTTACCGATATAATCAGTTATTCTTTGACGATTAGCTTTATTAGAATTACGTTCTTTAGAAATATCATCATCTTCATAAACTTCTTTATTATCTATTGCCATAACTAACCTTTTTTATTTTTTTTTACTTTTCCACCTTTTTTATATCCTGCTTCTGCATCAGGTGTAATAGCTATGTCTTGCATCATTAAGTCTTGCTCAGGAGCTTGAATATTACTCTGTGCTTGGGACATATCACCTTGAACTCCAGGCTTTTCATAAGAAAAAGGCTTATCAGTCATTTCAACTTCACCTCCAAGTTGATATTGTTCTACTCTATCTCCAGCATCATATGTTGGAATTAGCTCTTCACCTGTAACCTCAGCATAAGCTTCTGCTTTTTTAATTCCTTCTTTACTATATGAAAAATGTTTATCTCCTACTTTAGGCATTATTTAACTCCTTTTCTTTTTCTAGCATCAAATATTGGATATTCTCCAGTATCATTGATTTCTTCTAAAATCGGTAACGTTTCATTATTAACCGAATCTTTTTTAATTATATATTCTCCACCTTCAACATTAATAGTTATACCACCTTTTTTATGAGAAGGACCTTCAAGGTATCCACCTTTTTTATATTTTTTTCTTTTAGAACCTTTTAATCTACTTTTTTCTTTTCTACCTCTATTAGTTCCTTCATCCTCATAAATAACACCACCTTCTTTATGAGATAAATCTTTACCATCACCATTACCATATACACCATTAGCTCTATTAACTTTATTTAATTTAGCTCTTTTTTTCTTCATTTTAGTAGATGATTGAAACTTTTTATATTCGTCTTTATAATCTCTTGACATATATTCCTTTTTAAATTTTTTATGGGATTCGGAGTAAGCCCTTTATACGACTTACTCCATAGTTCCCAATAACTATTAATCCTTATGTGTTCGGATTATGATGTAGTAATAGCGTCATCTATACCAGAAAGAGCTGAACCAACCCATTCATTACCAGCAGCCATTATCTCAACATAATCAGCTTTTTGAGCTGATGTTCCAATAATTATATTGGATATTTGAGTACCTACTGTTGAATTGGATGCATTGCCTCCTGCATCTTTCATTACGAAACTAACTATTGCACTTCCAGCTGCTATAGTAATAGCATTAGAAGGAGTTTCTTCTTCTACTATAAATTTATAGTATACTCCATTCTCTAAAGACGTTGGAAGAGTTACTGCTACAGTACCGCCTGTAGCACTAAGCATAAATACTTTTCCACTATCGTCATTAGTTAGCGTTATAGCAGCATCAACATGTACAACTTTTTTTTGTATTCCGCCTGTTGCTTGACTATTTTGATTTAATATATCACTTCTCATATTATACTCCTTGCAAGTGTATTAGTGCATGAGTTTCAGGAAGAGAAACTTCAAGACCTGCTTCTGTTAGAATCATGTCTTTTCGTAAATCTTCATCAGCTTGTTGCACATTAGTTGTAATGTGAGTATCTCTATTCACACCATTACCAACAAGAGGTCTATATGATACATGGTCTAAGTCAACAAGAGCTAAAAATCCTGCTGCATTACCTCTAAATAGAGGTTCTTTAACCATTGATACATCACCATGAACAGTTTCAATCTTCATTATTCTATGACCGAATGTACCTGTAGCTTTTTCAAAGTTATAACCAAATGCATTAGCATCTGTTCCAACTTTAACTGTAGAGTCCATAAAACCACCTAACTTATTAAAGTGAGATACGACAGGTAGACTTGCTAAAGCAAGTTTACTTCGTCCACCACCTCTAGCAGGGTCAAAGATAACTTCAAAATCACTTAGCAATGAATCATAAGACCAATTAGCTGCTGTGATTGTTTTTAAGTAACCTTTATCCTCTGTATAAGATACTTGAGCTTCATCAGCAAGTTGACCTTGTGAGTTTGCTATAATATGACCAACTACACCATCAGTATAATTAATACTGTTAGTAGAGCCTCTCATACCGAAAAGCATTGCTCTTTCAATATCAACTTTATGTTCTCTTAACTTTAAGTTCCAGATTCTTTGCCATTCATCAGAATAACCACGATAAACAGTTGCACGAGAAGTATTAGTCATCTCTGCTGCTGTTTTGAATATTTGAGTATATCCATAATCATGGTCCATTTGTTGTGACCAAACATCTGGAGCTCCTGAGCCTTCTTCAAATGAAGTTCCGATTACAGTGCATTTAGCATTGTCTGGCACTGTCAAAGCTGCTGCTGATGCTTTTGCAATAGTACGTACAGTACATGTAGTACTAGAACCTGCGTCTACAGCAGATTCAATACGAACCGTGCACCACTCTGGTTGAGCTGTACTAGTATCAACTGTTCCGCAAGAAACAACCATTCCTGGTACTAACCAATCCACAGAAGCGCCACCTTCAGTATCAAATGATGTACTTACAGTACTTCCAACTGCAGCAGCTGTAAAGCCACCTGTTGAAAGAAATGCTCTATCAGTAATTGATACTTTAGTTCTATCTTCTAAAAATCGAAACTGAGAATCTGAAGTTGGCACTTTTCCTACTTTTGACAGGTATACGAAAAATGGTGACTCATCGGGAGCCAATTCTGCTATTCTATCACTGAAGTCAAATAGTCTTCTTGTGTGAAAATCAGTATTGGAGGACCCTGCAGTTCTGGTACCATTAGCCGACAAACTGCCTGCATTATATGTTGCCATTATTATTCTCCTAGTTTATATTATAAAACATTTGCACGACTACCAGCTTTCACAATACTATCCCACATTGAATCTTCATCAGACTTTGGACCTTTAGGACGTTCTCCTTGAAGAACACCTGTAGGTTGAGGCTGATTTTGTACATCACGTACTTGGTCAAGTGGATTATCATTATGACTCTGTGCTGGAGCCTGAGATACAGCTTTCCACATTTTAATAACATTATCTATGCCATACTCTGAAGGATGTACATCAGCAAATTCCATAAAAGAACTAATTTCTTCATTCGACAATCCTTTAGAAGCTAATTGTGATTGAAGTTGAGTCTTTCCTGTTTGTTGACGTATTCCTTCTGTTGCTTGGCTTACAGCGCTATTAACGGTTTGCTGCATTTCTTGCATCCTAAATTTATAGGATTTTGATGCTGGGTCATTATAGGCTTCCCATGGGTCAAACTCATCTGGCGTTAAAGCAATTTTTTGAGGTTCTGTATCTGGTTGACCATCTATATTACCTGATATTTTATTAACAATATCTGGACGTGATTCCAAAAATTTACCAATTTCTTCATATTGCTTAAGCTTTTGATTTTCTACAGCTAGTTTATCCTTCTCAGACTGGAAGTACTTAGCTTGTTCTTGCCAGTTCTCAGTAGAACTCTCCTGCATATCAACCTGTTCATCTTGCCCTATAGATTCATCGGTTTGTCCCATTTCTTCATTAAATGGAATCCCAAATTCATCTACGTTTTGATTTTCATTGTCAGTCATTATTTAACTCCTTTACTATTTCTTGTCACCTTTTTGAGTTTGACTACGTTTCTCTTCTTTGCTTACTAAACGTAATTTCTCGGATTCAAGTTTAACAGCGTTTCTTAATATTCCTGAAGCTAATGTGCTATCAGTTTTAGAGGTTAACTCATGTTCTTTAAGTTTTCCTTTAAATTTCTCAACTTCAGTTTGTTTCCTTAAATTAATTGCTTCTCTATCTCTAGTTTGCAAGTCACCATTCAATTTCTTAATTTGTTCTTGAGCACCTGCTAATTGTTGCTGAAGTTGTTGTACTACATCCATTCTTTGTAAAATACCTTCTTTATCAAATATTTCTGTTTTCTTAAGAGCTTCTTGCCTATCAATAAGTCCTGCTTGATATGCTTCCATATATACATTCCATTCACCCCATTTATTAGATGGCATAGTAGAATTACCTATAACTCTAATATCAAATTGACCGATTGAAACATCATTTTCAATGCTCATTAATTCTTTTGTTTTATCATCATATAATCTTTTATTGATAGTATATTCATTAATATCATTATTTGCTTGCGATATTCTAAATGTTTTTCTAAAGTCATAATGAGACTTAGCAAGATTATATACGACCCTACCAAGCCTCTTAAGACTGCCTTCAATATCACGAAGCTTTGATTTGGAACGCCTTTGACCAAAGTCTTCTAGCATCATTGTGGCTGACGAAGTTTTAGGTGCAACCTCCGTGTTCCCTTGCATCATTTCAAAGATACCCATATTAAGGTCAATATATTTTTCAATCATTTGAGGTAATTGAAGTATAGAACTCGCCAATGGTTGTGGCGATGGAAAATGTGGTTCCCCAAGAGAAGCATCATATTCTATTGTAGCATTCGGATTTGCCCAATCTCTTTCTAACTCTTCTATATCATGGACACTTCCTTGAGGTACTAGCAATTTGAGGCCTGAAGAAGCTTGAGCATGTGAGGTAATAAGAGATACCGTCTTATTGAGGAACCTTTGAAAATCTTTATTTTTTCTAATATCACTCATTGGATATGGAGTATTTGTCCATATATTTGGAACTGGCACTATTGGGTATATATCTGTATCTAAAATTCGTTCATATAATACCACTTGTCCAACACAACAAGTAATTTTAATTCTTGTTTGCATAACTTCAACAAAATCAAGCATTCCTTCTTCTACGGCAAGCCTAGTCTTTTCATCTTGCATTATATTAGCTAATGAAGTTTCATCAAGAATTTTTTCATCTCCATTTTGAAGATTAACCATTCTAAAATAAGGAACCTTAATTTTTGAAAATGATTCAATTAGTCTATATTTGCTAGTTTCAAATGTATCATAATCTTTAACTATATCAGGAGTAAATCGTGCTTTAGCTTGTACATTTGTAGATGAAGGATAATCTTCTTCATGACTTATTGTATTTAAGTCTTCAATAATTGCTTTTTCTTCACCTTCGGCAACTTGTCCTAATTGTGGATATAAATCTAATAATTGCTGTTTAGTAAAAATTGTAGATAACATTATACCAGATGCATCATCAAACCATCTACTTCTTGCATTCGGGTCAACTACAACACGAAATGGGTCAACATATGTAAATTTAACTTCACCTCTACCATAATCAGACTCACTATCTATATATGAATAGAAATATCCAAGACCTGTAACAGCATAATCATGAATAACTTGCTTAAATGTTTCATTACCATCAGATAAATCCCATACGTATTCAAGTATAACTTTCCATACATTAGCAATTTTATTATCTGAATCTTCTCTTCCAACAGCTGTAAACTTTGGTGGCTTAGAAGTTATAATAGCTTTAAATTGTTCAATAGCTGAATATAGTCTGTCAATAGGCATAGCAGACTGATTTCTCTCTGCAAGTGCAGTGATTTCTGCATCTGAAAAATGATTACCTAAATAGAAATCAATATCTTCTCTTGCCTGTACATCCCAATCTTTACGTGCATCAGACCAACGGTCCCATAGTTCACGTATCTCTTTTACTCTAATATCTTCTTGAATCATAGTCAATAATATACTGATAAATTTTTATAAAAAGCAAATCACAGTCTCCTTCCTGTCATCCAATCATAAACTTTACGCCTGTAACTATAACTGCCATCTTTATTTTTTCCCTTTTTTTCATTTCCAGCTTTTGGATTTCCACGTGCAAATTGAGTAGATAACCAGAAAGCATCAATACAATCATCATGTGAACCTTTTGGAAAATCTAATAACTCCCCAATAAATTCATGATGATTCTTTTTAAGATGAACAGCTCCTTGTTTAAACATAGGTTGTAATCCTTCAAAAAGCCTATCTTTCTTTTTTTTGTTTCCGTATCCTTTTATTCCTTTTTCAATCCCTGGAATAAACAATCCTTCTTTTTTACTTCGTTTATATACATAATCTCTTAACATCTCTTGATATGCAATTGTTTCAATATTTACTCTTCTAACTGGTGAGTATTGTTTAAAGAGTGTAAATATTTGGTCTGCACATTCCATTGGGAGTACTCGTTTTCTCCAGTATTCCAAAACGTAATAATCAAACTCGGCAGTAACACCAATGACCATAATGACGCTAAAATCACTATAACTACTAATTGACGAAGCAGGGTCAACACCGATATAGATATTGATGTATTTTTTAGTATCATCATCCAGTTGAATATACCAACTATCGCTTGACTCATCAAATCTTGTATGCCCTTTGTAATATCCTTCATTAATATCCTCCTCACTAAATATCTGGTCTTCAGGAGATTTGGCTTGGTTCATATATTCTTGATAAAACTTAGCAGGGGTTCCAGAGTCGATATAAAATTGTTTTCTTTGTTCTAGTTTCTTAAGTGGCCATCTTGAGGGCCATAGTGGAGTTCCGTCATCTAAAATAGCTTTATATGTTACAACATCCCATGAAAAGTCTTCTCCACTCTTTTTTGCAGTATTATGTTCTTTAACGATTCCATTCAAAAATGAATCATAATGAACAATTGTTCCATTACACCATAAAAATCCGTTTTTATCAAAATCAATAGCTGGATAAACCGCAGCAGTCACCCAATTCTTTATTTGCTGTCTTCCTTCAGGAGTTTTAGTATTTAACTCTGATTCAAAGTCATCAAGTATCATTCCAGTATATCTTGTTGATAATTGCTTTTTACCACGCAATCTTTGAGATGTACCCTTTGCAATCATACGACATCCATTACTTGTGGTAAATTCACTCTTTGTCCACTTATCTCCTTGCAAATCACCAAAATAATAATGAATTGCAGGATTTTCATAAATATGAGTCATTATCCAATTAAGGTTATCAATCGCTTGGTCTTGCGCTTCACCTATCCAAGCAATAAACTCTGGAGTATCTTTCGTTGCAAATAGGAATCTATGTAGCACTGCTGTAGCTGCTAATGTAGATTTAGCATGGTCCCTAGGTAAAACTAGGGCTAATTGTTGAATATCTTTATTAATTAATAAACTTCCGACCTTTCGGTGGAAATCAGGTGTAGCTGATGCTAAAAAGTCTTGTGGGGAAAATAATTTACCAAATGTTATTAAATCACTATAAGCACTATGAAGTATCTCTTCATTTTTAGAGACATTGCCATTTAGGTTTAAATTAGCCACTTATCTTTGTTTAGTCAAATTATTTGCATGTTCTTCGGCAATAGACCTTACTTCTTCTTTTCTAATCTTTTGTAATGTTTGTAATCTATTTAAAAATGGTCTAATCTTCATATATTCACTAAAACGTAATCCTTGTGGTCCAACAGGGTCTTGTTCTTCTTGATTTATTAAAGCACTTAATTGGTCTAGTACTCCCCCATATTGTCCATGAAAATTTGAACTTATATCTCTTATGTTATGTCCAACTCCAAATGGAGTAAAACGCATCATATTATCTAATAATTCATAATAATCTTTATTATCATCTACTTCTATCAATGTATCAATATTTTCATGAGCATTTTGAGGTTCAACCATTTTAGTATCTCTCCAAGTAGGACCTGTAAATTCTTCTCCTGGTCTTTGTATTCTAAAATTTTTATTCATATAATCTTCCATATCATTCGCCATACTACATTCTCCTTAATTTTATACTTTTAAACTTCTACGGTACCATCCGTACCAAAATTTCATCTGTTCAGGTTTATTTATTACTATCTTGGCAAATTTTAGAACTCTAAATGCTCTAGCTCTTTCCAAGCTTATTCCTTGAATTGCCTTTATGGTATTTGGTCCTATTCTACCATCAACCTCTATATTGGCACCTTTTCCATTAGCTGTTTCTTGTAAAACCTTAATTGCTCCACTTATTCCAAAATTTACACACATATCAAAATATATTGCTTGAAGTTTAACTGGAACCTTATCACATTTACCTCTTAACCAATAATCTTCCCAATATATATCAATTGCATCATCTTCGGTTAATTCAAATATATTTAAATCAGGATATGCTCTTTTACTAATACCATAATTAGTTTCTCCACCCTTATCGGTAGGGTCATTAACATATCCACCTTCTTCTTCAAGAGTATGATTGACTATTTTAAAAAACTCTTGAGGTCTTGTTTCAACCATTAGGCTTCTCCTTCAACGTTCATTGTTCCGTATAATACAGTTGGCTTACCATTGATTTCAAATTGAGAGTCGCAATACGGACACATCCATTCATCAACTTCATCAAATTCATTCAATATACCAACCCTTTTTGATATTTTTTTATTTAAATATAAGTCGCACCTACAGATTGGGCAATTATCTTTACGATTCCTTTTCTGCGTGTGCAACGATTTGTTTGTTTCCATTGTTAAGTGCCTCCAGCTGCTCAGGCGAAAACCCAGCCCAAACGGTTAATTGTTCTGATTTAGTATCTTGAGTATCAAACATTCCTGCAATCTTCGTCAGGCTTTCCAATGCTCTTAAACAATCAGACTCTCTATCGGCTACATCAACTACAGTCTTGTATTTTCCTATAATCCATTCAGGTGTTACACCTTCAGAGGCTAAAACTTCTTTAATTTCCTTCTTAATCATCTTTTGTACACTTTCCGTCTTTAATAGACTACTTGTTCTGTGTTTAATATATGATTCACTCTTTGCATCAGGGTGTGCTTTACGGTAAGCATCGATGGCATTATCGCCTCTAGCTACATATTGAGCAAATAGTTTTTGTTTTCCACTCAATCTATCCGAATCAAATGAGTGTTTACCAGAAAACGAGTATATATTGTCAACAATTCCATTTTCTCCAAACATCTTATAGGAGCCATTGACATCAAATGTTCCGCATAATGTGCGTATGCACTTTTTTTTGCCAATTTTCAGCATTCTAAGGGCTTGACATACATAATCATCATCAGTTAGAACCCAATCACCTTCCTTGCCATCCCTCCAATCATCAATAAGTGGAGTATTAGGTACAAATGCCTTAAATTCATCCGAATTGTCGTACAAATAGTGCCTATCTTCCTTAATATCTTTGAAATCCATGATATAATATAAAACAAAATTATTGATATTTGCAAATCAAGGCTCCCTATTATGTTAACATATTAATATATATACATATTAATATATATATATATAAAGAATAAAAAAAAAGAATATTATAAGAAAAAAAAAGTTTTTAAAAAAATATTCCAAAAAAATATTTTAGAATGGGTGTGTCTCTTTTTTTGTCGGATACCCACCCCCGAAAGTCCCCGTTGCCGTTTTCATGTAGGTTGAAATTTTGGTTAACATATATACTTATAATAAATTATGAAACAATTAAATATTTAAAGTAAAAGACCACAAACAAAAAACCCATCTATAATGATGGGCTTTTTATTTTATTACTATCGTAATGCACGATTTTATTTTATGTATCTATTATAATATAAATTATTATACAAGATTTGCAATTGAATATCTTTTAATTTATATTGTTTAATTATACTTAGATTACTAAACATACCAATACTAATATGGCTATGATATTTATTTAACTTCTTCATGTGGTATTTAATATGTTTAATATCTACTATTAATAATACACCTTCTAATATATTTAAATTGCGTTTATGTTCGATTACTATATGATTATTATTGATTGAGTACATTTTTATTATATCCTTATTTTTATTTACACGTTTATTAAACATTATCATTATTTTCTAATTTATTAATAATAGTTTTTATTACTTCGTCAATTAATAAATCACGTTCAATTGAACCATCATTATCAATATTATTAATATCATTTATTTTATCTTTTAAGGCTTTTATTTTATCTTCAATATCAATCATATCATCATAATTAATATAGTCATCACTAGAGCCAAATTGATTATAAATAATGTCTTCAACTTGATATTCATCAACTTTATTTTCAATATCATTTTCATTATTTTCTAATCTACAATTAAAATCATTTATCGCATTATCATAATCATTTTCAATATACTCAATAGATAATTTTAAATCATTAGTTAATATATATTTAATATTGTTATATATCATTAATATAGTTGATTTTATTTTATTTATATATTTCATTTTATTAAGTCCTTATGTTTTATTTTTGTCTACGTAGTAATATTACATATATTATTTATATTATACAACTATTTAAAATAATACTTGATATACGTATAATATTGTTGTATATTGTTTTATCGCTTTTTGACATAATTATAAATACTTGTGAAAGTAAAAGTTTAGAATCAGTAAAAGTAAACAACAACGTAAAACAAGGAGTAAATAACGATGACGTTAAAAGATAAACTAAACATAAAACAAGCAACAAAAACAACAAGTAAAAAATCATCAATTGAAAATGATTTACACCAAACTATTTATAATGCAATTAACAAAGCATTAAAAGATAGTGAGTACTACAAACAAAATCTTACTATTGATACGTTTGTACAAGATGATGACAACAAAGTAAAACTTGTTGAAGTACGCAACGCAAATTGTATAGTTATACCCGTTGATAATGTTAAACTTAGAAACGGAGAAAAAACACATACAATTAACAAGGGTGTAAAAGTTGGAGAAGTTCAAGTATATTTTAAAGGTATTAAAAAACAAGTTGCCGAATTTGTACCAACACCAAAATAAAACAAGTAAAACAACGAAGTAAAACAACAAGACCCAATCAGTAGAAATATTGATTGGGTTTTTTGTTACTATTAATTTTTATATCTACTGAAATTTGAAGGAAAAGAAAAGGAACAGCTATGCAAATAGATGAAAATAAATACAATATAGTAAAGGAAAGGCATCAGCACGGAGTGATTAAATATACTGTAACGGAAAGGGAAAGTGGTTGTGAGGGTTGCAATAAGCTGATGGAAAGGGAGTTAATGCAAATCATTGTATGGACTGATAAAGATGATTTGAGTCGTAGTCTGTTGTTGTGTCGTAAATGTAGACACGAAGCAATTGAAATGTTTAAGGAAACTGATACAAGATTTGTTCAATGATTATATGGTCAGTAGTGTGATAAATGTTATTATCAGAGTTGAAATAGACCTCATTATAGCTACCTGCTGACCACATAATTAAGTAAAAGTAAAGGGAAAGGAAAGCTGATGGAATTACATGACGTAATAAGCAAAAGAAATCATTTAATAAGCAAGCTGACTAATGATGATTATGATTATATTGATATGCTTGATGAAATATTTAGACTGACAGATATTATAAAAAAGGAGAATGCTGATGGACGTGAATGATATAACAAAACAAATAATGATGATTAATAATACTGATGACCTTAATCATATTAAAAGAATGCTGAAAATGAGGCGAGAAGACTTAGCCAGAGATTTAAAGTATGTACTAATGCCAGGCGATAAGATTAAAACTACTAGCAATAGAATACCAACAGGAACAATAGTCAAAGTCAATAGGACTAAGGCTGTTGTTAGGGATGAAAGGGGACAGAGATGGACTGTACCATTAACAATGATAAGCACAGGGGAATAAATGCAAACATTCTTACCATATGCCGACTTTCAAAGAACAGTCAAATGCTTAGATGATAAGCGTTTAGGCAAACAGAGAGTTGAGTGTATGCAAATACTAAAAGCAATATACATACCTGATTATGGGTGGCGACATCACCCTGCTGTCAAGATGTGGAAAGATTATCCACACGCTTTACAGTCATATATGAATACATGTATCAGGGAGTGGATTGATAGAGGTTTTAAAAATACTATGCCTATAGAAAAAACAGATAGCTTCATAGAGTTACCACAGTGGTTAGGCAATGCAACACTGCACGCAAGTCATAGAAGCAACTTATTACGCAAGGATACAGAGTTCTACAGTAAGTTCAAGTGGAAAGAAGATGACTGTATGCCTTACTATTGGTGTGGCTTTAGCAAACAAGACAACAACAACTACAAACAGGAGAAAAACTATGCTAACTAATGAAATAAAAAAAGGTATGAAAGTACGAACAACACAGCTTGGTTATCCAGTATCAGGCGTTATGATGGATAATCTTAAAGGTAACACAAGACTGATTGAAACCAAAGGCTCAGAGGTGGGTATGTTTGATGAAATGGGTTCTGTATATGCTTATGATATAGTAGCAGCAGAAGTTGATGGTGAATGGGTTAATGTAGAACATACTGAAAAACAATTAAAGCTAAAAGCAGCAGTATCTAACTTTGGATTTTAATATGGAGGAAATATCTATGTGGGAACAGGGAGTATGACCCATACACGAAACATAGGTAAAAGCTGAGAGCCAATAACTGGTCCTCTTGTAAGTCCTTTGTATGAACCACGCTGGTAATTACATTGGCAAAGGAAAATAAGCCCTGTATGCCTCTGTTTTCTAGAAACAAGCCCTATATATAGGCAAAGGAATATGTGAGGCTCTCAGTAAAATTTTGCAAGTTCTATGTAATTCAACAGTAGAGTGTTTACACTTGCTCGTCTTAGGACTTGCTAACTTTAAAACAAGGAGATGAAATGGATATAACCAAACAGCAATGGGAAGCATTTAAACTTACTCAGAAACTTGCAAAGAAGATGATGTATGATATATTCTCACCAGAAGCAGTAAGAGATAGTGGACTGGACAAGGATACATATATGTATATAATCAGTCATAAAGCTGAATTGCACGAGCAATATGACAAAGGAGATACTGATGAGTAAATCAACTAAGCAACAGTGTGAGGAAGCTATAGAATACTTCTTTATAGAAGGATTTATAGATGAGTTAGGAACAGATAAGAAATATTACACAAAAATACTACTTAATAAAGTAGCTTCTGATTATAATATTAAACTTGAATGGGAGGATACTGATGAGTAAAGAACGAAACTTTGTACTTAAACCAATTGAAGTAACAGATGACCATTTGGATAGTATACTGGTTGGATGCTTTGAAGGTGGTAGTAATTATTGGATACAGAGAGTTGAAGTAGCCAAAGATGATTACAAAGGCAAGAAGTATGCATCTGAGTGTGTAGCTGTAGGCGGTGAGTTATACATACATACTACTGATGACACTAAATGCCTATTAACAAAGCACTCACTGATAAATGGCTTACAAAAATATCTTGACGAGAGCAAACATAAGAATTGGCCAGATGGTGGCGATGCATATACTGATGATTGCATACTACAATATGCACTGTTTGAGGAGGTTGTTTATGGATAAGTATGGTGGTATAGCAGATAAAATATCTGTGATGCAGGCATTTGGATTTTCTGATGAGGCATTAGAGATAGTAGTTGATTTAATCAATGGAGATTATACTGTTGAGAACTTAAGGAATGATTATCAGGCATACTTTGAGCCTGATGATAGGGGTGATATAAATAGATAACAAAAACGAAAGGAGTCAGTATGGGATTTGACTTAAGTGGATTAAATCCAAAGATGAACATGAAGCCTGAAGAACTTTCTGTGTATAATAAATACAAAGATATGGACTTCAGAGAGAAATGGAAGGCACTTGATGCAGATGAAGAGCTTGGTAAACAATACTGGAATGAGTATGAAAAATACCAAGAGGCTAATCCAGGTGTTTATTTCAGGAACAATGTGTGGTGGTGGAGACCATTATGGAAGTTTGTATGTGAACGATTTGATGATATACTAACTGATGATGATATGCAGCATGGAGAATACAATGATGGTCATGAAATATCAGCAGATGTTGCAATGGAAATAGGAGTTGAGCTTACAGCTATGCTTGAGAGTGGTAGAATACAAGAATATGCTGATAACTATAAAAAAATGATAGAATCATTACCACAAGTTGATTGTCATGTCTGTGATGGTAACAACTATGGTAACCATAAAAAGAGGGAATGTAAATCCTGTAATCAAACAGGACTTAAAGATGATTGGGCTTGTTCATATCCATTTGATGTGGAGAATGTCAGAGAGTTTGCTACATTCTGTCTTGAGAGTGGAGGATTCAGCATATGTTAACACAAGAAGTAATTATATTTTTTACAGTTTTAATTGTTTCCATGTTAGGTGTTTACACAATATTTCTTTACTGGACTTTGTGTATCATACAATGGTTTCAAAATAAAAATAAATAACGAAGGAGGTTCTGATGATAGTGATGAGAGGGGTAATAAATGATTGAAATAATTATTTTAGCAATTGGTCTGACTGTTGTAGTCAGGGTATTAAAAATAATTTTGAAAGGATAGAAAATGGAAGATAAAATAAAAAAACTGAGTGAAAAATGTTTGGAACTTGAAGAACGACTAACATTTCTTGAAGCAACTGCATATAAATTCAGAGCAAACCTTGAGCCTGGTAAGGTTGAGGCATCAGAAATTAAAGATTTCTGTGAAGCAATAGATGAATACTTTAATACAATGGAGGCAGTCAAATATGGAAACAAAATTGGACTTGCTTAAGTGGTCAAAGATGTCAGGTAAGCTTATCGGCTTGCCTGCTCTTAATACAGATACTACAAGTAATAAATTCTGTATATCACGGAGCAAGGATAAAACATCAATATGCAATTCCTGTTACTCATGGAATATGTTACGTACATTTAGAAAAAATGCTGTTCCAAGATTTCGTGAGAATAGCAGAATCATTTCTGAGAATGTGCTGAACAGCAATGAATTACCACATCCAATGAGTACAGTAGCAAGATTTAATGGTCATGGTGAATTAATTAATAGAAATCACGTCCAAAACATAGTGAATTTCGCATTATTTTATCCAAAGGTAACCTTTACCCTATGGACAAAAAAACAAGCCGTTATTCAAGCATTTTTTAGGAAGCATAAAAAACCACAGAATTTACTACTGGTTTATAGTAATGATAAAGTTGACTGTATTTATAAGAAAGTGCCTAAATATTTTGATAAAGTATTTAATGTAGTCAGTAAGAAAAATGACCACGTTAACTGTGAAGGCAGATGTATTGACTGCCTAAAATGTTACGATACAAAAGATAAATCTCAACAGATTGTTGAGGTAATTAAATAATAAAACAAGGAGTAATACAATGAATAAAATGCAGTATACAAATACAACTAAAGATTATGAAAGATTCCGTATGTTTTCAATAAACAGAAAGAATCTTCATGAGCCAACAATCAAAAAGCTAATGGAAAGCATGGAGAAATCAGGATTCGTATCAACGATAACTGTTTCTAAGGGCAAAAATACCAATAAGCTAGACATCTATGACGGACAACATAGGTTTGAAGCAGCAAAAAGGCTTGGGATTGAAGTCAACTACACTGAGTACAGAGACTTAAGAGAATCAGATATTCCAAATCTACAGATACTTAAATCATGGAGTCTTGATGATTTTCTTCATTACGGAGTTGAGTCTAAAAATCCTGATTATATATATCTTAATAAGGTAAAGAAAGAGACCAGTCTTCCATTAACAGCTTTAATACTTATGTTTGGAGATAATGCTTATGGTAATAAGCTTTTCAAATCTATGAAGTGGAAGGCTATATCAAAAAATACTGGATGGGAGATAATAAAATGTCTTCGTGATTTTGGAAATCGCAATATTCCATTATGGAAATCAGCAAGATTTATATGGGGATTCTGCTTAGTATATAACTCAAAAGCTGCAAAGTATGACCATAAAAGAATGTTAAGACACATAGATAAAGCTTCAATGAAGTTAACTAAACAGGCGTCTCCAAATGATTATGCTAGAAATATACAAGAACTGTATAATCATGGGATAGCTAAAAAGAATAGAGTACAATTCGTACAATAAATAAGGAGAAATAAAATGAGTAAAGATTACTGCTTTAAAAGTACAAAGCTAGCTGATATACTTATGACGTTGGCAGCAATACCTGATGCAGATGAGTTATCAGAAGATACTTTAAGAGAGTTTGCAGATGAGTTAATGAGAGTTGATGCTCTGGTTGAGGACTTGGGCAATGCTCTAATTAAAGCACTTGATGAAAATGAAATGCTAAAAGGAAGGATAACTGAATTAGCAGAAAGGATAAACTAATGTTTATAGCAACCAAAGATGATAATTGGGAAAAAGTTCCTGATGAAGATTTATGGGAAGATGGTGAAATATCACAGAATACTTGTATGATTAAAATATTTGATAAAGTATGCTGTAAAGGTGACTGGGTTATAATAAGGAGAAAAAAATGACTGCTGCAATGTATGACTTGATATATCTAATAGAGTTTCTGATTAATATAATCTGTAAGTTTGGATTTCTATATCTGATTTACAAATATATAGAGGTGAGAAAAATAAAACAATAAAAAATGAAAATAATATTTGATATATATAAAATTATTTAATAAATTTATATATCTTATATTACATTTATAAGGAGAATAAGAGAATGAATAAAGAACATACAACATTTCTGATAAAGAATATTCCCACTAAAATGTGGAAGAAATTCAAAATGAGAAACATATCAGAAAATGATGAGAATATTAACGACGTAATGCTGAAATTAATCAACAGCTATGTCAGAAAAGAAGTATAAGTGACTAGGTCAGCACATGACCCTGTTGGACTTGAGGATTATTACTTAACTTATATCGACAAGAAGAACGAAGAAAACTATCAGAATAGATACGTTGATAAGGAAGGTTATTATCATGCAAGTGGAGCAGGGTTTTGTTCAAGGAAACTGTATTATCAATCAATTGAAAAGGCTGAAAAAACAAATGAAACTCATTCTGTTGGTAAATTAAGGATGAGGTTTGGTTCAATATTTCATGATGACTTTCAGAGTGCACTTGTTAACAATATTAATATGTTAACAAATACTAATATATATAATAATACAAAGAGTAAAGAAAAAGAACATTATAAGAAAAAGAAAGTTAAATTTCATGTTGAACAAGAAATCATCATCCCTGAGTTGAACGTCAGAGGTTTTTACGATATTGTAGCGGAGCAGGAAGAAGATGAGACACGAGTATATCTGTATGACTTGAAGACTATTGGTGGTTTTTCTTGGTCTAAATCTTTTGGAAGAAATATAACTAATGACCATGAGAATTATAAACTGCAGTTAGGAACTTATGGGCTAGCTGTTAAGGAACAATTTGGGAGGCTTGATGGTATGTATCTGTATTTTTATAATAAAGATACATCTCAAATAAAGAATGTTTTTGTTAGTGATAACTATCTTGGCTTGGCTAAGAACTACTGGCGAAACATAATAAGAGAACACAAAAAGGGGGTACCAGATTTCATACCTGGTATATCCCCCGTAGAAAAATGGGCATGTGGATACTGTGATTTTAAAGACCATTGTAATCCACCTGACTACAAAAACAAAGTGAGGTAAATAAAATGATAGACATAGATGGTTCAGTTTATACAATGAAAGGTCAATATAATCATTCAACTCAGAGACCTTATGTAGAGATATTAAAAGACGGAGAGCATTATGCATTTATGCCTTGGTCGTGTCTTACTAAGAATCAGAGGGAAGGATGGTTAGATTAATGGCACAGAGCAAAAGTAAAGAGCATTACTTTAAAGTGTTGAGGAAGCATGATTTAGCTGAATTGATAGCGAAGAAGGGTCAATTTAATTACTTGAGTTGGGCAGATGCGGTTGATATATTAAGGCAACTAAAACCTGAATCAACTTGGAGAGTGGTTAAGGATGAGCAAACAGGTTGGCCGTATACTATATCTGATGCTGGTTGTTTCGTTGAGGTCGAAGTAACCGTTGATGGTATTCCGTTATCACAGATACATCCTATCCTTGATAATCGTAATCAAACAATAGAGAAACCTAATGCGTTTCAAGTGAATACAAGCATACAGAGATGTTTAGCAAAGGCTATTGCATTGCATGGCTTAGGCTTATATCTGTATCGTGGTGAAGATTTACCTGATGCTGATGGTTTAACCAAAGAACAAAGTGATGAACTTACTAAGGTACTATCTAAGATTGATGATAGTGAATTAGTGGGTGACATTAATAATAAAGTAGCAAGCGGTAAGATTAACAGTCGTAATTACGAAGCTTGCAAGAACAAACTAACAACAATGATAGGAGCATAAAATGGCAAAAGCTGAAGAATTATTTGGTGATGATATATTATTTATTCCAGATAGTGGAGGAACAAAACAACAAAATAGTGACTGGAAGCGACCTTTAACTAAAGGTGAGTATCTAGGTCACATTAAAGATGTTTCGACTAGAGAGGTGTCTTTTAAGGGCTATAAAGCTACAGTATATAATTTTTGGGTAGAAGTAGCTAAAGAAAATGAGGTTATGAAATATACTTTTAAAGATGAAGAGTATAATGGTTCAGAATATTCAGGTCGTAATCTGAAGGGGTTGGGTGTATTTAAATTCTTAACACCAAAAGAAGGTGATGATTTTGAAGCTAACCCATCAGGTAATGATAAATACTTATTGTTCTGCAAATCTCTTGGAGCCGAAATTAAAAAAGAAGAAAGAGAGATAGATGGAAAGAAAGTTACTGTAGAAATCATGCCTAGCTTATCTGAAGAAGATATAAACGGAAGACCTGTAATTGCTGTTGTAGATAGAGGTAAGCCTTATATAAATAAACAAGGTAAAGAAGTAAGCCCTTGGCAGGTTAAATTCGTTAAACCTTGGGATGAAGGTGAAATCAGAAACTTTAACGAGGAGATACCGTTCTAATGAAAATAGGTAGAATGAAATCAAAAGTAATAAGAGGTGCTAATAAATATCTGCGCATCAGACCAACAACATTGGCTGAGTGGATGAAGGTATCATTAGCAACTATATATAGGCACATAGGTAAGTAAATTGTTGTCCTTCTGTAGTTATAGACCAAAAGTCATATTGCCTGGCTGGAAGTTGCAGGAGCATGTACACTTCTTTATTTTCGCAATAAATACACAATGGTTATAGCAACCTCATAGTTGCATGCAGAATAAAAACTTCAACAGAAGGACAGCATAATTAAAAGGAGATAGTAATGGGAAGAGCCATTGATATGGAGAAAGACATTGATAAACTGAAAACTCAAGTTGATAGAATGGAGTTAGCTTTAATGAAAGTTATTCATGTTGTAGAGTCTATGGAAGAAAAAGGTCAGAGAACAACTCATGTTGATTTAGTTGAGGATGTTAAAAGCGAAGCTGAAGTAGTAGAAGAAAAACCAAAAGCTAAAAAGTCAGATGAAAAAGCAAAACGAAGCAAGTAAGACTAACCACTATACAGCTTATGATGACCGTAAACGTACACATATACGGATGCAAGAGATTGTAAATTCAATACCTGAAGAGTGTTGGTGGGTAAGACAGTTTCTTAGGGGTGTGTACTACACAAGAGATAAAAAATAAATCGGTGGGGGCAGGTATTTTTGTTTACATTTTATTCCTTACCCTGCTCCCATTTGATTAAAAAAGGAGAATAGTTTGTCAAAGAAAAAACCAACTAAGAGAAAAAGAATTTTTATTAATGACGATGAAGAGTTAACTGTTAAGATTTCAAGAGGTCATTATATAGAATATGATTTTAAACATGATGAATTATGGGATATAATAATAAATAAACTATATGGAGGTAATGTTGTCAAAGAAAAAACCAACCAAGAAAGAATTTGAAACAGTAATTTCTAGGCTAATAAACCACGTAAGGTTTCTTGATGAAAAACTGGGTGCACTTGACAGTTTGTTTGGCTTATATTTAGAGTGGAAAAATGATAAAGATAAGTTCAACAAGTTCGTTGAAGCCAAAGTTGAAAAGCATCAAAGCCAAGATGTAAACAAGGATGAACCAGGAGAAAAGAAGTGAATATAACTGAAATAATAGAGAATATTCTCAGACAACAAGGATGGGGTCTATATGATAAGCAGACACCAATCCAGAGACTTAACCTTCAAGGTGAGGCTCCTCTGTTCAAAGTGAATGAAGTTGAATATAAATATCTCAAAAAAGAGATAGAAAATAACACGAAAGAGGAAGAATGGAAACAGCCGAACTCGAAGTCGAACTCAGATGGAGGTCAAGAGAATACATCACAGATTGGTTAGTATCTTTTTATAAAGGAAGGATGTTGTACTTTATGGAAAATGTAGGAACTAGAACTGAATATAATACAATGATAACACCTGCATTAAT